>ERZ808242.103-NODE-103-length-65012-cov-20.080299_pt1 | contig 65012 bp, 67 predicted proteins | sample MGYA00521244_ERZ808242 | MGnify/ENA primary metagenome ERZ808242 (study PRJEB31516, sample SAMN03275573) | gut metagenome | biome: mammalia-associated habitat; material: feces | host: Papio cynocephalus | place: Kenya | collected 2012-07-27 ... | reverse complement strand
TTTATTCTTTCAAAATTAACTAATTATGCTACTATTTTGATGCGGTTGCCCTGATCTTCAACGGAGAATTAACGTCTGATTAACGGCAATTAACGGAGAACTTCTCCCACCGATTAACGGAGCCTTTTAATGGACTTTAACGGTCTTTTAATGGACTTTAATGGAGAAATAATTAACAATCAATCAACGGAGAAAGCACTTACCGCCCCGCGTTCCGCATCGCACGCTGCAACTCACGCTTGTCGTCCTGCTCCCGCAGCGACTGACGTTTGTCGTAGGTGTGCTTGCCCTGGCAGAGTGCTATCTCCATCTTTGCCAGCCCACGCTCGTTGATAAACAGGCGCAGCGGAATGATCGTCTTCCCCGTGTCGCGCGTCAGACGTTCCAACTTGCGCAACTCTTTCTTCTGCAGCAGCAACTTCCGATCCCGCTTCGACTCGTGGTTCGCATAACTCCCGAAACGGTACTCCGCTATGTGCATCTGCTTTACCCATAGTTCGCCGCCCGCGAACTGGCAGTACGTATCCGCCAGCGAGGCCTTGCTCTCGCGGATCGACTTGATCTCCGTGCCGAACAACTCAATACCTGCCACGTAGCGGTCCAGTATCTCGTAGTCGAAACCCGCACGGCGGTTCTTTATGTTTACATCACTCTTCAGTCTCATCTTTCGTCCCTGCCTCTTTCTCCTGACCGCCGGCGGGAGGCAACGGCTTTATCTCCACGCGCTTGTACTTCTTCTGACGCTGCTGCCAACGCTCACGCGCATACTGCTGCATATCGATGATGTCGTCGCTCTCGTCTATGATCTCCAGCCCGAAAATCGTCTCTATGATGTCCTCAAGGGTCAATATCCCCTGGAAGCACCCGTACTCGTCTATCACCAAGGCAATCTGTGATTTCTGCTTGAGCATCGCATCGAAGATCTCCGCCAGAGAACTGCTCTCCTCAAACGACGGCATCGAACGCTTGATCGAACCGAGCGTTACCTGAAAATGATCCTCCGCCAAATCCTCCAATGCATCGTCCCGAAGCACATAACCCGTGATAAACTCCGGTGCATCCTCGTTGTAAACAGGTATACGCGAGAAATGGTCGTACTCGTCCGACTCGTAGTACTCACGCAGCGTCATCGTCTCCGGGGCTGTCTTCGCTACCACCCGCGGAGTCATCACATCCGATGCCTTGATGCTGTCAAGCCGCATCACGTTGCTGATGATCTTGTTCTCGTCTTTCTCTATCACACCCTCTTCTTCGCCTACGTTCACCATCGCCAGCACCTCCTCACGAGATACCGTCGCTTCATCACTATTCCGCTTGAAAATACGCGTTATCCACTTGATAAACAGCACACAAGGGTACATCACCACCACCAGCACCTGTATCGTACGGGCGGCAAAACCCATCAGCGACTTCCAATAGGTCGTACCGATCGTCTTCGGGATAATCTCCGAAAATACCAGTATCAATACCGTGGTTATCGCACTCACCAGACCGAACCATTGCGAACCGAAGATGATGTTCGCCTGCTGACCCACACCCGCGGCACCTATCGTGTTCGCTATCGTATTGAGCGACAGTATGGCGGCAAGCGGACGCTCCGTCTCCGTCTTGTAACGGCGCATCAGAGCAGCCGGTTTGTAACCCTCCTCCTCGCGCATCGTGATATAACTCAGCGTGGTGGTCAACAACGTGGATTCCAGCAGAGAACACAGAAATGACACTGTCATCGCAGACAGCAAGAATACTATTAATAAGCCCATAATAAGAATTTAGACCGCAAAATTACTACAAAATTTGCATATCTCCAAAAAAAGCAGTACTTTTGCCCAAATTTCAACTATAAACTCATCAACTTATCAACTCATCAACTATAAAAAACTATGCTCAACAATATCCTCTCCATCACAGGCAAACCCGGTTTGTATAAGTTGGTCAGCCGCGGCAACAATATGCTCATCGTTGAATCACTCCTCGACGGCAAACGTATGCCTACCTACGCCCGCGACAAGATCGTCGCCCTCAGCGAGGTATCTATGTTCACCACCGGCGACGACGTCAGCCTGAGCAGCGTACTGACAAGCGTAGGAGCCAAAGAGAACCTCAAACCCGCTTCTATCGACGCCAAGAAAGCCGACAACGATGCGCTCCGTGCGTGGTTCGACTCCGTGCTGCCCGACTGGGACCGCGACCGCGTCTATCCCTCCGACATTCGCAAACTCATCCAGTGGTACAATATCCTCGTCAATGCCGGTATCACCGACTTCACCATCGAGGAGGAATCCGCCTCGGACGAAGCCGCTCCCGTAGAGGCACCCAAAGCCGAGGAGAAGAAACCTGCCGCCAAGAAAGCACAGGTCAAAACACAGAAATCCGCAGCCACCTCCGTCAAGACAGGCGTAGGCGCACGCAAAGGTTGATCCTAAAGGACATCATCGATATCATAGAATCTGCGGCTCCCTTGAGTTACCAAGAAAGTTGGGACAACTCGGGTATGCAGGTGGGTAACACAGCGACGGACATCACCGCCGCCCTGCTGACGACAGACATTACGGAGTCGGTCGTCAGCGAAGCCATTCATAAGGGCTGCAACCTCATCATCAGCCACCATCCCCTCCTTTTTCACCCCCTCAGGCATATATGCGGGCTCACCCCGCAGGAACGGTGCGTCTCGCTCGCTATCCGCCACGGTATTGCTATCTATTCGAGCCATACCGCTATGGATTCCGTCCTCCACGGCGTCAGCGGACGTATGGCAGACATTCTCGGCGTGCAAGACTATCGCATCCTCGTGCCGGCCGCTCCCGGGGCGGACCACGGTCTCGGCGTCATCGGCTCGCTACCCGAACCCGGCGCATACACCGCTTTCCTGCAAAGGGTCAAAGACCGTTTCGGGGCAACCGACGTGCGCTACACCGAGCCGAAAGCCGACCCCGTGCAGCGTATCGCTATGTGCGGCGGCGCGGGAGCAGAGTTCATCGAAGAGGCAATCCGGCAGGGCGCGGACGTCTATCTCACCGCCGACTGCAAATACCACGACATGCAAGCCGCCGCAGGACGCATCGGGCTCATCGACATCGATCATTGGGTCAGCGAGCACTTCACCCGCAACATATTCAAAGACCTCCTGCAAGACAAAGTAACGACCTATATATCAGAGACAGACTGCACCCCGATACATATATTGTAAAAAGCGCAAAAAGCGCGGGGCGTGTTGCCCCGCAAGACAGGTTTTGCAAGTTTTGTTTTTACTATCTTTGCCGCCGCAGGCGATAAGATTTAAGGCAATTTATAGACAAAAAAGACAAAAGATTTATTTGGATTTCTTGCCGCTTTGCGGCAAAGGAGTAAACGAACATACATAAAAATCATATACTATTATGGCTACGAAACAAGAACAAGAACTCACCGTAGAGCAGAAACTCAAAGCCCTCTACGAACTACAGCAAGTCGATTCGCGCATCGACGAACTCCGCACCCTCGCAGGCGAACTGCCGCAGGAGGTAAAGGACATGGGCGACGAGATCGAAGGTCTCAAAACACGTCTCCACAACATCGAGGACAGTATCAAAGACTGCGAGACACAGATCTCCGACTACCGCGTCCGCTCTGAGAACGCCAACGCCTCTATCGCACGCTACAAAGAGCAGCAGAACAGCGTCCGCAACAACCGCGAGTACGACAACCTCAACAAGGAAATCGAGTACCAGCAACTCGACATCGAACTCTGCCAAAAGAAGATACACAACTACACCGCCGACCTCGAAGCACGACGCGCCGAGAAAGAAAAAACCGTCTCCGACATCGAGGACAAAACCGTTGACCTCAACCAGAAAAAGAGCGAACTCGACTCTATCCTCGCCGAGACCAAAGCCGAGACCGAAGCGCTTATGATCCGCTCCGCTGAGATCGAGCAGACCATCGACGAGCGTCTCCTCGCCGCTTTCAAGCGTATCCGCAAGAATGCGCACAACGGTCTGGCAGTCGTCAAGGTAGAGCGCGACAGTTGCGGCGGATGCCACAGCAAGATCCCGGCACAGCGACAGATCGACATCCGACAGCGCAAGAAAATCATCGTCTGCGAGTTCTGCGGACGTATCCTCGTCGATCAAGAGATGGGAGAGGAATAGAAGTGAGGAAACCGACCTCCCCAACAGCGTCAGCGCCTCCAAAGGAGGGGCTCGACGGATACGGGCTTCCTTAAAGACCTTAAAGACTTTAACGTCCTTACAGACCTTTCCACACTCTGAAAACCCCTCCTTTGGAGGGGGTGGGGAGGTTGTATATTATCCATAGCAGCAGGAGCAAAATCGCTGCTCCGCCTATGTAGGCGAGACCTTTTACCGCCCGGGGGACATACCTCTCGGGCGGTAACTGTATCTCTACCTCTCGGTCGCAATAGACGGTATCGGTCTTGGTCACCACCCTGTTGCGATACTCGGTATGCCAGTGCGACTCCCCCAACCCCCTCAGAGAGGGGGCTTGCAGATACTCTGAAAGCCCCTCCTTTGGAGGGGGTGGGGAGGTCGCCCCCACATACACCACCACGCTGTCCCGCACATAGTGGTACGTGCTATCCTGCCTGAGGCAGTTCGTCCGGGTGGTGGCGGTAGTACTCCTGCCGGATGCGCTCCGCTTCGAGGTAGCGCATCCGCTCGTGAGCAGGACAAGGCACGCCATACAGAGGAGCAGGAGCCTTCGGGTCGCAAATCTCCAGATAGATCGTTTCATGCTTTCTTTGGGCTTGTAAGAGGGTTTCCGTCAGACGCTTTTCTATCTCTCGGCTCGGCACGAGGATACACCCCGCCGAGTGCTCGGGCTTTGTGCCTACGTGGAAACGTATCCCCGACCGCCCCGGTACGCTGTTCACTATCGGCAGCAGCCTCTTGAACTTCGGCGACATCGTTACGCTCACCGTGTACCATAGGGCGAGTATTTCCACGCCGCGCCGTTCCAGCACCTCTGTCCATAGCACACCGTCAAGGTACAGTTCGCCGCGTATGGCATTGCCTTGCGGCTGCTTGCGTATCAGTTTCAAAATCATAATCAAAATCATTTCCAATTAGTCTTTGAAAGTCCTTAAAGTCCTTAATGACCTTAAAGTCCTTAATGACCTTAAAGTCCTTAAGGTCTTTATTTCCGGTACCTGTAGTGGTAATCAATCCCCACGAGGCTCCCTGCAAACGTCAGTATCTCGCCGAAGGCGACCAGCACGCTGCTGTCTATCACCCCGGCAGGCGGAATACAAATCCCCGCCGTGAGCAATGCGCACCCGAAGGTGCACATCGCCACGGCAAGGAGCAACTGCCGGTTAGGCGGCATACACTTGCGAGAACACATACCCGTACAGCGTCTTGTACTTGCTCTGTTTCTTGAACGCCGCCAGGTCTTGTGCCTGCTTGCTCGCATCTGCCATACGTACGCGGGCGGCACGGACGGCGGTGGCGAACTTCTGCTGCGCCTCGGTCTGCGCCTCGGTGGGTGCGGCTACGGTTGCGCTGAAGGTTTGGGTGAACTTGCAACCGGTCTCTTTGCGCAGCGCAAAGCCCACGGTGTGCGTTTTCTTTACTTTCCCGTGCAATGCCTCAACGGGATAGGCGTAATCTACTTTTGCCATTTTTTCAATTAACAATTAACAATTAACAATTAACATGCCTTGCGGATCCTATCCTAGATCTTCTAGATCTACTAGTTCTTCTAGTTCTTCTAGTTCTACCCGCCTCCGCCCCTTACGCGCCCTGAGCGTACAGTACAGAGAATACATACCCTCTGAGGGTCTTGTAGCGGTTTTGTTTGAGGAACGCCGCCGCGTACTTCGACGCCTCCGTCGGGCTCGCCAGCGCCGTTTTTACTTTGCTGCTCACACTACCGAATTTCGTGCGCATCGCCATCTCGTTTTCGCTCGGAGCACTCGTGCGCGGATTGCATATCTTACCCGTGTAACGGGTACCGTTGCGCTCCGCAAAATACACATCGCTGTGACCGCATACTTTCCCGTGCAACGATTGCAGCAAATCCATCGGAACATACTTTGCCATAAAATAAAACAATTTGTAAATTAGTAAATTTGTAAATACCTGCTTCGGGGCATATCCTTACAGTCCTTACAGACCTTAAAGACCTTACTGTCCTTAAAGTCCTTACAGACCTTACTGCCCCCTATCCTTCGAAAGACAATGCAAAGATACATCATTTCCGCCCCTTTTGTTGCGCATAGTGCGCAATCACACGCCGTATATGGCTCTCCGACAGCCAAAACCGTTCCCCCGTCTCGGCATACGCCCGCATAAACGGCATACCCTCCCGTATCAGTCCGTAATAAGTCTCGCAAATCGCCTTGTTGCGTCGCTCTATCTTATAGGTATCTCTATTCATAATTCATAATTCATAATTCATAATTCATAATTAAAAAGTCCTGTGGATGTCCTGTGGATAGCCTGTTTGTGCCGCTCCCGCCCTTCGGCTATTGCAGGGCGATGTTATCGCCCGCCCTCAAACAGAGCCGTCCCGGCGGCTGCCGTATTCGGCAGCCTGTCTCCCCGCGAGCGGGTGAGCGGGTGAGCAGGTACTTTTTCAAAACTCTATACCTGTGCGTGCGCAGGCGGGTGTGTATATAGTCAAGTTACCGGCTCTACCTGCTCACCTGCTCACTCCTGCTGGCGGGCAAAAAATTGTGCATCGGTTTTCATTTCGTCCGTACTGCGCTGATATACAAGCCATCCCCGTTGCCGCTGCTGCCCGCGCATCACTTTTCGGAAGCCTTTTTGCGTAAGCAACATACCTAATTTGTTGAGCGGCATAGGGCGTTTTATAGAACCGAAATCGATGAGTTTTTGGCTTATCTGCGCCGTGGTGAGGAACTCGCCCCTGCCCTCGGCGGGGATGTCGAAGAGGACGGTGAGCAGTTGTTCCTCGTTGTCCTGCGCCCGGAACTCGTCCTGGTGCTCCGCCATCTCCGCTATCTCGTCCTGCTCGAACCAGTAGGGGTAGCCCATCTCTATCAGGTACCGCGCCTGGGCGTACATACGTCCGTAGGGGAAGCCCGTGTGGGTGAAAGGGCTCTGTATCGACGCCACCTCAAAGGGAAGCCATCTTCTATTACCCGTAATGTCTGATAAAAACTCGCGCTTGTTGCCGCTTGCGCAGAACGAGGCGAGGCGGAGGCGGCGTTCCTTGGTGTAGCCATAGGCGACGCGCTCGTTGATGTCCACGGCGGTGATGAGCGATTTGAGGCTGTTGACCTCGCGGCTGTTCATAGCGTCTATCTCGTCGAGGTTGATAAGCCCGAACTCCGCCAGGCGCAGACGGTCGTCTTTCGTCCACTGGGTGTTGCTCATCTTGCACGTGTAGCCCCTGAGCGAGGGCGGAATGAGGTGTTCTAACCAGGTGGTCTTGTAGATACCCTGCCTGCCGATGAGGACGAGCACCTGCTGGTTGACGGCGTCGTCGCGCAGCCACGAGGCGACCATGGCGATAAACCACTTGCTGAAACACCGCCGCCAGAGGTCGTGCTTTGTCTCGTCCGCGAGGGTGATTTGGTCAGCCATCTCGCCTATCCAGTTGGGCTCTTTCTGCGCATTGTAGTCGTTTTGTTGCTCCACGTACTCGCGCAGGGGGTTGATATGGGGGACCATAGACGAATGAAGCACTGTCAGTACCTCGCGGGAGGTTACCGCCGCACCGGTCTCGGCACAGCATTGGCAGACCATGTCGTTGATGTCTCGGTCGCAGAGGTCGCGCCACACCGGGGACGCGGGCGCCCCGCCCGCGGTAACACTCGCATCGCTGTGTCCTGTGGTTTGTGCCAAACCAACCGCGGACGAGGCGTCCGCGTCCCCGGCAATCTGTACCCGCTGCCGGACGGTGTCTGTGCGGAGACGGTTCCATTGGAGATAGTTGTCCGTGATCCAGTCGGTGGCGATCTGTTGGCGGTTGTCCTTCGCCGCCTGTTTCTTTTTTGTTTTTTCTTTTTCCTTTGCCATAATATCTATAGTCGGTTATCGTTTTTCTTGGTGCAAAGGTACGGAAAAGCGCCGCTCCCCGCAAGTGCGGAGAGCGGCAATCAAACGACCGTCAAATGGCGGTCAAGTAATAATCAAATCTATCTTTGCGGGCGGGAGAACACCGCTGAGAAATTGGCGTAGGAGTAACCTATACCGTACCGGTCTTTGAGATAGAGGAAGATGGTCTTCACCGTATCGTTGCCGAAGTCGAGACAGCCTTGCCTCTCGAGGCGCATCAGGCAGTTGGCGAATACGGACGCACTCTGTGCGGCGGTACGTACGAGGTCGGCTTCGATGTCCTCTACGGGTCTCGGTGCGTCGGGTACGATATAGGTACAGAGGTTGTGTGCGGTGTGGGTGTCGGGCTGCGTATAGGAGCGTAGTATGCGTGCGCATTGTCGGAGGGTGACGTGCGGTTGGCGGTGGGTAACGCGCGTTACCACTCCGATAATACGGCAGTCGTCCTCGTGGCGGAGGTGTATGGGTTGGTAGTCGGGATTGCCGGGCAGCAGCCACCGTTCGCCGTGTTCGTCCTCGTAATAGACCTTGACGGTCATCTCGCCGTTGATAGAGGCGATGACGAATTCGCCACTGTCGGCATAGGTGCGGGCGGAGACAATCAGTTCGTCGCCGTCGTGGAAATCGAAGTCGCGCATCGACTGCCCGTGTACGGGTATGACGAAAGCCGCCTCGCACGCGTATTGGCGGGGTATGGCTATGGTCTCGTAGGTGTCGTCGCCGGGCAGGGCAGGCAAGCCTGCTCTCACTCCGCACGGGAAATACGGCACCCGTACCCAATCCACTATTTGTAATGCGCAGGGCATGGTATTGGACTAATAGGTCTAATAGGTCTAATAGGTCTAATTGGACTGATAGTTTGTATCGTGTCGGCAAAGGTAATGCTTTTTGTCGGAATATCCAAATGCGTTTGTTGCGCAATTCTGCTAAATAGAGAGTGCAAAACGCAGAGTGTATTTGTATTTTCCGCGGAAAAGCAGTATCTTTGCAGCAAGAAAACCGGAATACCTAGAAGATCTAGAAGATCTAGAAGATCTAGAAGATCTAGAAGATCTAGAAGATCTAGAAGATCTATCCAAATTACAAATTACAAATTACAAATTACACATTACACCATGTCTCTTCCGGAGAATGCGAACCGGCCGCTCAAGCCGGGCGAGAAATATGAACCGATACTCAAACCCGAGAACCACTACCCCGAGGTAACGCCCTACAGCGTGGGGATGGGTGTGCTGATGGCGGTGATCTTCTCCGCCGCTGCGGCGTATCTGGGCTTGAAGGTGGGTCAGGTGTTTGAGGCGGCTATTCCTATTGCTATCCTGGCGGTGGGTTTGTCGTCGGCGTTGCGCCGTAAGAACGCCCTCGGCGAGAATGTGATTATCCAGTCGATAGGTGCGTCGAGCGGTGTGATAGTGGCGGGGGCTATCTTCACCCTGCCTGCGCTCTATATATTGCAGGCGAAATACCCCGATATCACCGTCAACTTCATGCAGATCTTCCTCTCGTCGCTGCTGGGCGGCTGCTTGGGGATACTGTTTCTGATACCTTTCCGCAAGTACTTCGTGCAGGAGAAGCACGGCGAGTACCCGTTCCCCGAGGCGACGGCTACGACGCAGGTGCTGGTGTCTGGCGAGGAGGGCGGCAGTCAGGTCAAACCGCTGGTTTGGGCAGCGGGTATAGGCGGATTGTACGACTTTGTGGTGTCCACTTTCGGTCTGTGGACAGAGAGCCTCACGACGCGTATGACGGGCTGGGGCGAGATGCTGGCGGAGAAGTTCAAACTGGTTTTCTCAATCAATACGAGTGCCGCCGTACTGGGTCTGGGCTATATCATCGGGCTGAAGTATGCGGCGGTGATCTGTGCGGGTTCGTTCTTCGTATGGTGGGTGCTGCTGCCGCTGCTGGGCAGTGTGCCGGGTATGGAGGCGGCTGACCCGCAGTTGCTCTTTACCGACTACGGTCGCAACATCGGTATCGGCGCCATCGCCATGGCGGGTATGATCGGTATCGTCAAGAGTTGGGGGGTGATCAAGTCGGCAGTCGGCTTGGCGGGCAAGGAGTTGGGCGGTAAGGGCAAAGCCGTGGCGCAGGCGTCGCTCCGCACCGAGAAAGACCTGAGTATGAAATTTATCGTGCTGGCTACGGTGGCGGCACTCCTGATTACACTGGTGTTCTTCTGGCTCGGCGTGCTGCATAATTTCTGGCAGGCACTGGTGGCATTCGTGGTAGTGGCGGTGATTGCATTCCTGTTCACCACCGTGGCGGCTAACGCGATTGCTATCGTGGGTAGCAACCCGGTGAGCGGTATGACGCTGATGACGCTTATCATCGCTTCGGTAATCTTTGTGGCAGTGGGTATGAAAGGCTCAAGCGGTATGGTCGGCGCGATGGTGATAGGCGGCGTGGTCTGCACGGCGTTGTCGATGGCAGGCGGGTTTATCACCGACCTCAAGATAGGTTACTGGATCGGTACCACGCCGCGCAAGCAGGAGACGTGGAAGTTCCTCGGCACGCTCGTTTCGGCGGCTACCGTGGGCGGCGTGATGATCATACTGAACAAGACCTACGGCTTTACTGGCGACAATGCCCTGGTGGCACCGCAGGCGAATGCTATGGCGGCGGTGATAGAGCCGCTGATGTCGGGTCAGGGCGCACCATGGATGCTCTATTTGGCGGGTGCTGTACTGGCACTGGTGCTCAATTTTATGGGCGTCCCCGTGCTGGCATTCGCCCTGGGTATGTTTATTCCGCTGAGCCTGAATACGCCGCTTCTGGTGGGCGGTGCTATATCGTGGTTCGTCGGGCGCAAGCGTGCGAAAGACGGTGCGGAGGCGGAGGCACTGGCGCAGAAGCGTCAGGACAAAGGTACGCTTATCGCCAGCGGTTTTATTGCGGGCGGCGCACTGATGGGCGTGGTATCGGCGGTGATCAAGTTCTGCGGCGCAGAGTGCTACCTGAGCGGCTGGGCAAGCAGCAACGGTGCCGCTATCGTGGGACTCGTGGCATACTTATTGCTCATTATATACTTTATTTGTGCGAGTAGAAAAGTTACAAAATAACATATAACCAAACATTTAACAATTATGGTAAGTTTCAAAGAACTGGGTCTGGTGAACACCCGTGATATGTTTGCCAAGGCCATCAAAGGCGGATATGCTATTCCGGCTTTCAACTTCAACAACATGGAGCAACTCCAGGCTATCATCAAGGCTTCGTCAGAGACCAAGAGTCCCGTTATCCTCCAGGTATCGAAAGGCGCACGCCAGTACGCCAACCAAACCCTGCTCCGCTATATGGCACAGGGTGCAGTGGAATATGCCAAGGAACTCGGCTGGGAGCACCCGCAGATTGTGCTTCACCTCGACCACGGAGACAGTTTCGAACTGTGTAAGAGTTGTGTTGACTTCGGTTTCTCGAGCGTGATGATTGACGGTAGCGCACTGCCCTACGAGGAGAACATCGCTCTGACCCGCAAGGTGGTGGACTACGCTCACCAATATGATGTACCGGTAGAGGCAGAACTCGGTGTACTCGCCGGCGTGGAGGAAGAGGTTTCCGCAGCCGAGAGCCACTACACCAAGCCCGAAGAGGTGATTGATTTCTCGACCCGCACGGGCTGCGACTCGCTGGCTATCTCTATCGGTACCAGCCACGGTGCATACAAGTTCAAACCCGAGCAGTGTACGGTTGACCCCAAGACCGGTCGCCTTATTCCTCCTCCATTGGCATTTGATGTATTGGATGCTATTATGGAGAAACTGCCGGGCTTCCCGATCGTGCTGCATGGCTCGTCTTCTGTACCGCAAGAGTATGTGGATATGATTAACAAATACGGAGGCAAACTGGAGGCAGCCGTAGGTATTCCTGAGGATCAGTTGCGCAAGGCTGCCAAGAGCGCTGTCTGCAAGATCAATATCGACTCCGACAGCCGTCTGGCATTCACCGCTGCTGTGCGCAAGGTATTCTGGGAGAAACCCGCCGAGTTCGACCCCCGCAAGTACTGCGGTCCTGCACGCGACCTGATGGAGCAACTCTACAAGCACAAGATCATCAACGTGCTCGGCTCCGACGGCAAAGCGGCAGAGTAATCCCCGCTGCCCTATAAAACAACAGGCTGTCCCGCAAAAGGGCAGCCTGTGTTGTTTTTAGTATTACCAAAATTTGCACCCCAAAAATGCACTTTTTGCAGAAATCTGCACTTTTGGGGTGCATTTTCGCCCGTTCCGGGTAATTTATATGCGCATTGGAAGCCCGATGGGCGGCTTCATATACCTACTCCCCCGGTATGTTCCGCTTGTTTCCCAAAACGACTGATTATGCAGGCAAAAACCTGTTCGGGTTTGCAAAATCCAATTTTTGGTACTATCTTTGCAGCGTAATCAGTAAACAACTAATACGTTACGACTATGGCAACAGCAGCAAAAACATCAGTAACGGCACCTGTGCAGGCGCTTACATTGTTTTTTAATCCGAAAGACAAGAGAGCGGTGCAGTTCGTGGAGACACTAAAACTGATGGATTTTTTCAGGGTGGAAGAAAGCCCCTATGACCCCAACTATGTGGCAGAAGTGAAGTCAATGGACAGAACCGCTTTTAAGGCGGTCAAGCGTGAGGATTTATGGAAGTAAATCCTGTCTATACGCTGACTTTCTCCCAACAGGCACTGAAAGATATTCAGTATTTCAAGAAGTTGGGCAATGCTGCCTTGTTGAAGAAAATAGACAAACTATTGGCGGAGTTGGAATGTCATCCCGCAACAGGTACGGGACAAGTGGAGGCACTGCGTTTCGATCTTACCGGCTATTGGAGCAGGCGTATCAATAGCGAGCATAGAATACTCTATGATATTCAGGAAGACAAAAAGGTAGTGGCAATATACAAGTTAAGGGGGCATTATTGATGCATACGGCATAAGATACTCCCCCCCTTACAAACACTGGTGGATGTCAGGTGGATGTCGGGTGGATAACAAGACAACAGACAGATTATGTATATCACGCCTATTGCCGTTGCCCGCAACGGTTTTACCGACAAGTTCGGTATCCCGCGCCAGTCGCACGAGGAATCGTGCATAGAGACCCGTATCGTCTTCGAACCCGCCTACCGTGTGCGCGAAGCCCTGCGGGGCATAGAGGGCTATTCGCACCTGTGGCTGATATGGGGGTTCAGCCAATGCGTAATGGACAAAGGACAAAGGACAAAGGGCGTGACGGAGACTCCCGCTTGGTCGCCTACCGTGCGCCCGCCGCGCCTGGGCGGCAACACCCGTATGGGCGTTTTTGCCACCCGTTCCCCCTTCCGCCCCAATGCGCTGGGACTGAGCAGCGTGTGCCTTCTGCGCATAGAGGATACCCCGCAGGACGGAACGGTGCTGGTGGTCAGCGGAGCCGACCTATTAGACGGTACGCCTATATACGACATCAAACCCTACCTCTCCTATTCCGACTCCCACCCCGATGCGCGTAACGGCTTCGGCGAGGCAACACGCAACTACCGGCTGGCGGTGGAGGCGCCCGCAGGTGTATTGAAGCCTGCTCTGGTACAGGGCTGCCCGTGGCAGGCACTGCAAGAGATACTCTCCCAAGACCCCCGTCCCGCTTACCAGCACGACCCTATGCGCGTCTATCATCTCGATTATGCCGGCTGGGCGGTAGCGTTCCGCGTGGAAGACAATCGTCTCAAAGTGGAGACATTACAAAAGAAACAATCTTCTTGAACTCATAATTCGTAATTCATAATTCATAATTACAAATTCCCCCTCAGTCCTTTTCGTAGAATTGTATTTTCTTGAACAGCACCGCATCGTCGTACAGGCGTTTGCGCTCGTTTTGCAGGAAGTCCACTTGCCGGTGGCTCAGCACCCGCTTTTCTATCTCGGGGCGGGCATAGTCGATAGGCATCGGTTCCCCTGCCAGGTGCTTCTCGGTGATTTGCAGGATATACAGCGAGGTGGAATCGCTCACCTCGATCTGCGTTTTCTGCTTCAGCAGGCTGTTCAGTTCGTCTTTCTCAAACGGAATATGCAGCAATACCTGTTGTGCCGTCCGCCATTGGTCGGTAAACAACTCATACCCCGTGGCATAGCGGTAGGCATACTTCTCAATATCTTCGATGTTCTCTTCCGGTTGCTCTAACCACCGGTGCAGGCGTTTCAGGTGCGGCGCATTCTGCGGCACTACCAGCAGCAGCCCCTTGATAATACCCTCTTTGAGAACAAACTGATTGATATGCGCTTGGTAGATCTGTTCCACTATCGTATCTGCCACATGGGTGGGCATACGGCGTTCCACCAGGCGGGTTTCGTAGGCGTGTACGTACAGCGAGCGGCGGTAATCCTCCACTAATGCTTCTATCTCACCATTGTCCATATCCTTGGCTTTGTCGTACTCCAATATGTCGGTTGCCCATTGCCGGATATATGCGCTTGCCACCTCTGCACTGTCTTCCGCCGCCAGACCCATAGTAAGTGAATCCAGCGTCTCCCAATACAGCGCATATCCGTTCAGTTCCACCGCTGTACCCGCCTGGTGTTTTCTGTGGAAGGCATTGCACCCGGACAAGGCGACACCTGCTGCCAGTACAACGCAGAAGGTGTGTATCTTCATTGTTTTATTCCTTTTCATCGCTATGCCATATAGTATATAATGTATGTCCGTCTATCTGTTCGCATACGGCGGGCAGTACTACGCACGGGGCTTTTACGCCGTTGCCTATACATACGGGGGACACCTCTATATGTATCTCGTCGTACAGACCGCTGTCCAGTATGGAGCGCAGTAGTGTTGGTCCGCCCTCCACCAACACGGAGTGTATATTGCGTGCCGCTAAATCGCTCAGAATATATGCCCAATCGGTCTGCCCGCGATAGACAACAGTCTCGCTTTCATCGCTGAAAATACGACTGTCGGCAGGCAGTACATTGCGTCTGTCCAAGGTGATACGTACCGGGTTTCTGCCGCTCCAGCGGGTGGTCAGCAGACGCGGGTCGTCCAGCAGTACGGTGCGTGTACCTACCATAATCGCCATATTCTCCGCCCGCATCCGGTGTACCAGTTGTTTGGTGAGCGGAGTGGAGATGACCAACGCCCCTCCATCGGCTTTTCCCGACCTGCAATTATCCACGTATCCATCGGCAGTTTGCGCCCACTTGAGTGTTACGTATGGGCGATGTTTCTCTTGCAGACAGAGGAAACGTTTGTTCAGCATACGGCACTCCTTTTCCAGTACGCCTACTACTACCTCTATGCCCGCCCTGCGCAACATCTCTATGCCCCGTCCCGATACTTGCGGGTTAGGGTCCTGCATACCAACCACCACGCGCCCTACGCCTTTCTCTATGAGCAGTTTGGCACAAGGCGGGGTCTTTCCGTAGTGGCTGCAAGGCTCCAGACTGACAAACAACGTACAATCCTTATAGTTGATATTCTGCTCTTTGCGCTCTGCGTCGGCGAAGCAGTTCACTTCGGCATGGGCTTGTCCGAACTGCCTGTGCCACCCCTCGCCCAGTATGGTCTCGTCGCTGTTGCGCACCAGCACCGCCCCCACCATAGGGTTCGGGGCTACATAGTATTCGCCCAAGCGTGCCAATTCGATACAGCGGGCTATGTAGTTTGTATAATCCATCTTTTTTGTGTAACTTTGCGGCATGAACGATCTGATCCGATATATCGCTTCCCGCCTGTCCGGCATCTATCCGCCCGAGGAATGTCGCGATATGGCATGGTGGATTGCCGAGGAGGCGACCGGTATGTCGCGTACGCAACTGCTTTGTGGCTGCAAAGATACGAAAATAATTCCAAACCTCGAAATTATTTTGTCCCGCTTGCGGCAAAAGGAACCGATACAGTATATTTTCGGGCATACGCTCTGGAACGGACTGGATATGTCAGTTACCCCCGCTACCCTTATTCCCCGCCCCGAGACGGCGGAACTGGTGGAATATGTGCTTCATAACACGCAGGATATTGCCGCACGTTCAATGAAGGTACTGGATATAGGTACGGGGAGCGGCTGTATTGCCATTGCGCTGAAAAAAGCCCGCCCGATGTGGAAAGTGTATGGACTGGATATCAGTGAAGAGGCTTTGGCAGTGGCGAAACGGAATGCAGCGCATAATCAGGCGGAGGTGCTATTCAGTAGAAAGGATATTTTGTCCGATGAAATCGGGGATTTTGACATTATTGTGAGCAATCCTCCCTATATCTGCGAGCAGGAGAAAGAGAGTATGGAGCGCAATGTATTGGACTACGAACCCGCTTCGGCACTCTTTGTGCCGGACAGCGACCCGCTGCTATTCTACCGCCGTATCGCATCGCTGCGCAAAGCACCGCTCCTGTTCTTCGAAATCAATGAGGCATACAGCAGGGAGACAACGGAGATTCTCCGTGCCTTCGGCTATACGGATATTCACCTAATCAATGACATCTATGGCAAACCGCGTATCGTCTCGGGACAAATACAATAAACCCTCGTATTCAACGGAAGAATTGCGTCTGAAAGCCGAGACGTATTGCGCCAGGGCGGAGCATTGTGCCGATGAGGTGCAACGGAAAATACTCGATTGGGGAGGCGATACCGCCACAGCCGAAGCGGTTATAGACGCACTCTATGCGAATCATTATCTGGACGATGAGCGTTATTGCCGTGCGTATGTACACGACAAACTGCTTTTCCGGCATTGGGGTAAGGTGAAGATACGTATGATGCTGCAAGCACATGGTTTACCCAAGGAATGTATCGCATCGGCTATCGAAAATATCGATGAAAGCGAGTATAATTGCATATTGCGCGAGGTAATGAAGCAGAAAAAAAACGTATCGCGTGAACAGCAGATACGTTTTCTCCTTCAGCGCGGTTTTGAATACAGGGATATTCTTGCCGCATTGGATGAGTAGTGTTCTTTTACCGTTTGGCGGCTTTCTTGAGAGCGATGGCATAGGCTTGGCGGTAGTACTTGAAGAAGAAGCGCCATTCCGCCTTGTGTGCGATAGCCGCTGCCGCCTTGCGGGCATCTGCCACCTGTTCAGGGGAGAGTTGCAGGAAGTGGATCAGGCTGTCCGCTATCTGCTCCACCACTTCGGAGTAGTTGCTGTCCGTACGGTTGATTACCTCCACACCATTCTCCAATCCATTGTGCATTGTGCATTGTGCATTATGCGTTATGCATTGTTCTGCCCATACTCCGAAGCCTGCGAGGGTGGTGGTTATGGTTGGCACGTGGAATGCCACGCTCTCCAGCGGGGTATAACCCCACGGTTCGTAGTAGGAGGGGAAGACGGTGGCATCCATACCGATGAGCAGGTCGTAGTAGGAAAAACCTTTGCCGCCTATGGCATTGGGCTGATTACCGAACATCGGGTCGTGTCCGTCCAGATAATATGGGACAAAGACCACACTCACTTTGCCGATGCGGGCAACAGGGCGGTCGAGGTAGGGTATCATCACGAATGCTACCACCTCGCGCTCGGTTGGCACTATTTGGTACATTTTCTCACCCAGACGCTGCATAGCACGCAGGAAGACGTCAATTCCTTTGTTTTTCCACTCCAGACGCCCCGCAATACAGAGCATCAGGGCGTTCTCGGGTACGACACCGCCGAGACGCTCCGAGGCAACGTGCTGCAACGCTTGGCGTGCTGCGGCACGCTTCTTGTCGAACAGTTTGCCCGTCGGGACAAAGTCGGGTTCGAAGCCGTTGGGCGTAACGATGTCAACGGGTTTGTCCAACAGTTGCGCACACTCGCGGGCGGTCAGGTCGCTCACGGTAGTGAAGCAGTCCGCCCACTTGGCAGCCATCTTTTCCACCGAGTGTTTGCTAACCATATTCAGTTCGGCAGCCATCTGGTCGCCGTTGTAGCCCTCGAAATAGTCATAGAGTGGTTTGCCATTGCCTGCAATGGAGCGTCCGATACCCGTGGCATGGGTGGTAAAGAGTGTGCCGATAGCGGGGCGGTGGTAACGGATGTAGAAGATAGCGAATGCGGTCTGCCACTCATTGGCGTGCATTACCACATTCGGTTTCTTGTCTTTCAGCGAAGCGGTCTTTTGTTCTATGTTCTTTGTTCTTTGTCCTATGATTGCATCATACAGCGAAGCCATCACCATACCGGCGGCATAGCCGAAGAGGCACGACTCGTCGTAGTCGCCATAAGCGGCATGACTCTGCACGCCGAAGTTCTGCCATGCCCAGCCATAGATCTCGTTCTTCTTGCTCCAGAGTGAATCGGCACGCAGGAGAATGGCAAGCGGTTGCCCTGGTACGTTCCAGCGCCCGATACGGACAGGAATATCCGTCTCCGCTCTGCCGTCAGCCCAGCGGGTCAGCCACGCAGGGAGGAAGGTCTTGCTCTTTTGGCGGGCAGCGTCCAAGAAATAGAGGTCGCTGTGTGCAGCGAAGTCAGGACCGAAGAAGACGACCTGGTCGGGGTGCTCTTTCTGCATGGAGGCAGCACGTGTGGATAGGACGGCATAGATACCGCCCACACGGTTGCATACCTCCCAACTGGTCTCGAAAATATAGTCGGGTTGTATCATCTCGGTGTAGAATCAATGGTGATTTTGCGAATACCGCTGAGGGTGTTCAGGGTGGTTGGAACGGTGGTGAATTGGTTGTTCTCGGAGCCGACAAGGGGCATATAGCGTACGCTGTCGCTGACCGCCCAATAGAGACGGTTGTCCACAATATCGACGCAGAGTGCGTATGTGGGTTGCGGCTCAATGCAGACGCTGTTGGTGCCGTTGATATTGGCTACATAGAGTCCGCCGGCACGGTAGTAGAGTTTGCGGTTGGCGATACGGAAACCCTCGATGTCGGGGAAGGTAGTACGCAGGGCGCGGAGGGTGAACGTGCTGTCGTTGAAGACCTGCACGGTGTCCTGTGCGGCGTCCAATAGGGCTTTGCCTTCGGCATACTCCATTGGTTCGGGACTCTCGGCGCGGGTACCGAAGATACGCTGGCGATAGTCATTCTGCTCGCCACGCAGCAGTACTGCTGTGGCAGGGGTGTTGCGAATGGTATATTCGTGTTCGATGACAGTAGTATCCCCGTTAAGCACCACTTGCAGGCGTACTGTCTCGGGGTTGCTGCTTGCCTGCTCGAAAAACAGTTGGTAGGTACTCTTCGTATTGGTCTCGCTCAACTGCGTATAGAGGCGGTTGCTACCTATCGTCCATTCGTAGGAAAGGGAGTAGTTGTAGGGATTGTAAACCAACGCCGTAAAGGTAACATCTTGGTATATACCGATGGTATCGCCGGCGGAGCAGGTGAAATTGGGTACGGTGTCATAGACGGTGATGTCGCGTGTGCGGGTGAGCGACGACTTGTCGTCCACTTTGAGGATAACGGTGTAGGTACCGGGCTGGCGGTAGGTGTGTACGGGTGATTTGGAGGTGGAAGTGGAGCCGTCTCCAAACGACCAAGCCCATTCCTCACCGTCGGAGGACTGGTTGCTGAACGAGACTGACTGCCCTGCCCGCGGTTCGGAGGGGGAGTAGGAGAAATCGACGGTGGTCTTATTGCACGCTATGAGCGCACAGCCAATGAGTAATAGTATGTAGTTGCGTTTCATAATCTAAGTTGGCATTGAGCCAATGAATAGTGGTATCGCGGTTGAACCATGTCATTTGCCGTTTGGCATAATGGCGTGAGTTCTGCTGTATCATTTCAACCGCTTCGGGGAGAGTGTACTGCCCGTCGAAGTAGGCAAAGAGTTCTCGGTAGCCGACCGTTTGCAGGCTGTTGCGGTGGCGGAGGGGATAGACGCTCTGTGCTTCCTCTAACAAACCCTGTGCCATCATTTGCTCTACACGGAGATTGATACGTGTGTATAATTCCTCGCGGGGGCGGGTAAGTCCCACTTTGACGATACGGAAGGGGCGTTGTGCGCGTGTACGGGAGCGGAACGAGGAGAAGGGTTTGCCTGCGATACGACAGACTTCCACGCAATGGAGGAGCCGTTGCGGGTTCTGCCTGTCCACTTCCGTCCAGTAGGCGGGGTCGAGACGCTGCACTTCCGATTGCAGCCACGCCAAGCCGTTTGTGTTGTATTCCGCTTTGACCTGTTCGCGTAGGTCGGCAGGTACGGAGGGGATGTCATCAAAGCCGTTGCATACGGCATCGATATATAGCATGGAACCGCCTGTAAGGACGACTGTGCGGTGGGTTTGGAAAAGCGTATCCAGCAATGCGAGGGCATCGCGTTCGTACTGCCCTGCGTTGTAGTCTTCCGCGACCGACTTGGAGCCGACGAAGTAGTGCTTTACCCGTGCCTGTTCGGCGGGTGTAGGGGCTGCCGTACCGACAGGTATCTCACGGAATATCTGCCTTGAGTCGGCACTGACGACAGGGCAGCCGAAATGCTCGGCAAGGCGCAGGCTCAGTTCGGTTTTGCCCACGCCGGTAGGACCTGTGAGAACAAGCAGAACTGGCTGTATGGAGGTGTCTTGGGCAGACATCAGAACATAGAGCCATCCTCGAAACTGAGGTCTTGGAAGCCTTCGCTATCGATGTCTCCTTCGTCGTACTGGCTGTCGCCGTAGAAATCGTCGTCATCGAGCATTGTATCGACGCTTTTCGCCTCTTTGGTGAGGTCTTTGAGGGGGTCTTCGCTCTTGAGTTGTTTGGGTGCACGACCGGTGCTTTCCACGCATTTGACGCCCTCCATAGTGCCGGGCTTAATGCTCTTGAGGCTGCCGAAGAAGTAGCGCTCGAACATCGGGTCGAAGACGTAGATGAGGCGTTGTCCCTGCTCGGTGAGCAAGTCGCTCAGGCGGGTGCTGTCCATGACCATATTGTCGTACTCGAAGTTGGAGTCCATAGGTACGAGAGTAACCTCCTGCTCTTTCTCCCAGTCGTCGTTGCACATAAAGAAGGAGGTCATCTGGTCGTCGGTATAGTGGACGCTCTGAAGGATAGCCTTGTGCAGATCCAGGAATGTGGCTTCGCTGTCGGCCTCAAACACGCGGCGGAAGTTCTGGTCGCCTTCCTCGCACGAAAAAGTGATTTTGTATATCATACTAAAAAAAAGTAAAAATTCAAAGTGTATCAAAGTAAGCCTATCCACCCGACATCCACCCGTCATCCACCTTACTTTTCTATATGGAAGAGGCGTACTTTTTATTATAGTGTTTTAATGCTTATCCTCTTTTTCCGCGGACGGGGCGTCCGCGTCCCCGGCGTTATTCAGCGGCTTTGAGGATAAGTGGGGCTATTTCGGTGTTGTCGTGCCAACCTGTGAAGTGCTCTGCACCGACGCCGACGGCGAAGACAGGAACGGCATGCGCTGTGTGGTCGTAACTTGTCCAGCCGAGGTGGGCTTTGGCATTAAGGAGACCGATGGCGGTGCTGCCGAGTTCGTTCATTGTCTTGTAGAGGGTTTTGACCTTGCCGTCCTTGTGTGCCAGGGCTTTGTTGTAGAGATCGTGCAGGCGGGCATCCTCGTCGGCGGTCAGTTGGACGGAGGTATAGAAGCCGAGTTGCTTAGAAAGCAGGTCTTTGACCATTTCCCAAGTAGGGGTTTGGTCTTTGAAGAGCGCAGAGAGTTGGTCGGAGAGGATCCAGGAGGAGCAATGCTGGTGTTGGAGTGCTTGTAGGTTGAGTACATAGCCACCGTTGCCCATAGCGAGACCGCCCGTCTCGTGGTCCGCCGTAACGACGATAAGGGTCTCGTCGGGGTGGGCGAGATAGAAGCGGTATGCCTCTTCGAGGGCGGCATCCATATCAAGTGTCTCGCCTATGGCGGTGGCACCGTCCTGCCCGTGGCAGGCATAGTCGATCATTCCTCCCTCGACCATCATAAAGAAACGGTCGTGCTTTTTCTCCAGATATGGGATAGCGGTAGATACGATTTGGCGGAGCGTGAGCGCGTCGGCGGTGCGGTCGATGGCATAAGGGAGGCAGTCGGCTTTCTTGGTGCGGTCGATGCCGTCGGTGGCTTGGGTAAGGATGAGTTTCGGGGCATCTAATTTGGTTTGTGCATCGTCATAGCCGTGTGCGATGGTGTAGCCTTGTTTCTCGCAGAGATCGTAGAGATTAGGGGCTTTCGTGTTGTGCTTATCCACGGGCTGATGGAAGCCTGCTCCGCCGAAGAAATCGAAGCCGGTGTATGCGAGTTGGGTACCGATTTGGTAGTACATGTGGCGTTCGGGTACTTTGGCATAGAAGGCAGCGGGGGTGGCATGATCGATAGCGACGGTGGTCATAATACCGATGCCGTAGCCCTGCTGTTGCAGGATTTCGGCTACCGTACGGAGGGTGTCTTTTTCGGGGGAAAGACCGAGTGTGCCGTTGTTGGTTTTGGTACCGGTGGCGAGGCAGGTGCCCGCAGCGGAAGAGTCAGTAATGCCGTTGGAAGCGGAGAAAGTAGTCACTTGTCCGGAGTAGGGGAACTGTGTCATAAGCAGCGGTTTGCGCCCGATGCGCCCTTCCAGTTCGGCGAGATACATCTCGGAGGCGAGTACCTGGTTGGTACCCATACCGTCGCCGATAAAATAGAATATGTACTTGGCTTGAGCGAAACTCAAGACCGAAAAGAGAATGGCGACTAAAAGGAATGTCGTGCGTTTCATATTGTCAGGTTTTAATCAGTTAGCGGGTTTATATATCCTTTGCCGCAGGCGGCAAGAAATCTAAATAAATCTTTGTTTTAACATCCATAAATTGCCGTAAATCTTATTGCCTTGCGGCGGGAAAGTATGCACTATGATTGCTCAGTTAGCGGTTTTGTGTGCTTCGGCTTTGCGGGCAGCCATTACCTCCTGCTGGTGGGCGATCTGCGCCTCGATGTCGGCACGGCGTAGGGCTTCCGTTTCCTTGCGTGAGAGGGTTTTTGTATTGATTAAATCTTTGTAAATCAATAGGGTAGCCCATGCATCGGTGGAGGCATAACGTGCCTGCTCGGGAGTGAGAACGGAGTTTTCCCAGTTGGTGAGTTGCTGCGCTTTGGAAATTTTCTTGCCGAAACAGATGGCGAACATCTTCTGCAAGCCGAGGTCCATAATGCCGTATTTGCCGGCGATGGATTGGAGGTCGATGCAGTTGGCGGGCTTAAAATCGCGTCGTCGGCGCAAGCCGTTGATGTCGTCTTTGAAAGCGAGTCCGACCTTGCGTATAGCGGGGTTGGCAAAGAGGTCAGCCAGTTCCTTGGGCATACCCACGTGGGTGAGACGGAAGAGGTAGCAACGCTCCTCGGTGGCAATCTGGACGAGGGCGGTAGGGTAGTGGACACCGCGCGTAAAACTCGGTCGTGCCTCGGTATCGACGCCCAAGACCTCCTGTTGATTGAGATAGGCGACCGCAGCCGGCACTTTGTCCGGGGTGTCGACGATAATCACCTCGCCGTCGAATTGGGCAAGCGGCATCCACTGGATGAGGTCTTTGGCAATATGATGTATGTAACTGTTCGCTTTCATCAGTCTTCGTCGGATAGAAGCGAGAGGGCATGTAGGGCACGCATGGCATTGAGCAGTTTCTGCCCCCAATGCTCACGGAACGCCACGAGACACGCCAGGACGGCATCGTTCATCACTTCTTCCTGCCCCGTTTGGAATGCGGCTGCCATGTCTTTCAGTTCCTGGTAGATGTCCGCCAGGTTCTCGGATATATAGGCGGTGATGGGTTGGTCGCTGTACTGTATGTCGTTGAGGAAAACCTCGAGATAGGCATCGTCGGTGCCGAGAAGGTTCTTGACCCCCGATTGGATATAGTTGTAGTCCTCCTCCTGTACGAAATGCTGCGGCTCACCATCGAGCAGGGCTTCGGGTTGGTGGAGGAGGCGCGTTTTGAGATATAGCAAAGGGAGCAGGCAGAGGATTTTCTCGATGAACTCATGCCGGTCGGTCTCGGCAGTATGCTCCAGAAAGAGACAGGTCTGCGCCGCCACCGTAACAAACTCGATGGTAGCGTCTTGATATACAAAATGTTTTGTTTCTTCCATACGCGACTTAAAAATCGTGCAAAGATACGACAAAATTTGTGGATATGCAAATTTTTCTGTACCTTTGCAGCGCAATCAAATATATTAAAATAATGAAAAAGATTGGTTTTATTTTTGCCTCTGTGGCATTATGCACTACCTTGAATGCACAGCATGTAACTCCGCTGGACATCAACCTGCCGGACTTTTCGTTAGACTCTCTCCGCACTGTATATGCATCCGATGCACTGATGTACCGTGCGGAATTGGAGCGCATACAGGATGTACAGGACGCGAATGAGAAAGCCCTGTCGCAAGCCCGTAGGGAACTGAAAGACGAGAAAGCGCATGCGAAAGATGTCGCTGCATATCTGAAAGAACGCGAGTCGGCGATTGCAAGTTTGCAGAAGGCCTGCGAGACGGAGCAGAAAGCATTGTCGGATATACAGTCGTCGATAGAAAAGACGCAGAAGAAAGTGCAGAAGACATCGTTGCTGAACCGCCAGTCGTCGGACTTATGTACGACCGCTTTGCAGGGCGAGAGGAAAGAGGTGATACGCCTGCAGGACGAGTTGTTGGCACGCCAGAAACGCGTGACAGCGATGTTGGATCGTGTGCGTGCCGACCAAGACGATTTGGCGACTTTCAATATGGAGATACAGAACAAGGAAGTGGATTTGACCCAGTTGGAGAACACGCTGAAGGTGCACAAGGAGTCTGTAAAAGCGGAGTTGAAGAACGTAAAAGCCAGTATGAAGAAATAATATGAAGATAGTTAACCTGTCGGAGAAAAATTCTCTGCTGAACCAGTACCTGAAAGAGATTCGCGATGTGAATACCCAAAAGGACAGTCTTCGTTTCCGCCGTAATATAGAGCGCATCGGGGAACTGATGGCGTATGAGGTGAGCAAGGTATTGGATTACCAAAAAGAGGATGTGCAGACCCCGCTGGGTGTGGCGGATGTGCAGACGATCAGCAACCGGATCGTTTTGGGGACCATACTGCGTGCCGGACTGCCGTTGCATCAAGGGTTTCTGAATATGTTTGACGGGGCGGAGAATGCGTTTTTGAGTGCTTACCGCCGTATGGGGCGCAATGTAAAAGGGCAACAGGAGATAGAGATTGTGGCGGAGTATCTGGCTGCGCCGAGATTGGACGGCAAGACGCTGATACTGGTGGATCCGATGCTGGCAACGGGTATGTCGATGGAAGTGGCTTACCGCGCACTATTGGCACACGGTACGCCTGCCACCACGCATCTTTGCTGCACTATTGGTACGACGCAGGCGGTGAAATATCTGAAAAAGATGCTACCGGAAGACCATATCACACTTTGGTGCGCGGCGATAGATCCGGTTCTGAACGAAAAGAAATATATTGTCCCCGGTTTGGGCGACGCAGGCGACTTGTGTTTCGGGCAGAAACTATAAGACGCTGTTGGCTCTATGCGCCCACGCCGGCAGTGGCGGTGGTGATTGCGGTGTTCTCGCTAATAGAGAACCCGCAGATGCCTCTGCCTGGGCAATATGGTGACAAGTTCTGGCATACGATGATGTATGTCGGATTGTCGTTTGTGCTGACGGGCGGAATGCTATTGGATAAACGCCGGTCGTGGGGATATGCCGTTGGCTCGTGGGCGGTATCTATGGGCTACGGCGGACTGATGGAGTTGTTGCAGGCATGGTGTACTATTACCCGTACGGGCGATTGGTATGATTGGTATGCCGATATGATTGGTGCTTTGGCAGGGGTGTTATTGGCATATATAGGGTATTGGATATGGAAGAAGACAGATTGTATCAAATTGCGGTGAGTATCCTGTTCCGCAACCGCCTGCGCAAGGCGTTGCAGTTGATAGAACACTACGGCTCCGCCTATGAGGTGTGGCAGCATACGGACGAAGCGGATATGCAGGCGGTATGGCAGCGTGCGGAGCGTGAACTGGAATTTATAGACCGACACCGGATTCAAATGCTATGGTGCGGGGATACGCAGTATCCATTCCGGTTGCGCGAGAGCCCCGACCGTCCTCTTGTCCTCTATTCCAAAGGGAATATTCATTTTGAGGATACCAAGGTAGTGTCGGTGGTGGGTACGCGTGTAGCGACCGACCGCGGTAAGGAACAGACTCGGCAACTGGTGCTAGACCTGGCAAAACAGATACCGAATGTTATTATTGTCAGCGGATTGGCGTATGGTATAGATATTGCCGCCCACCATGCGGCAATAGAAGCGGGGGTGCCGACGGTGATCGTGCCGGCACACGGTTTGGACAGGATTTATCCGCCGTTGCACCGTCCTGTGGCGGTTGAGGCATTGGAGAACGGGGGCATACTGACCGAATATCCGAGCGGTACGAAACCCGATGCGTTCAACTTTGTGGCACGCAACCGTATCATTGCGGGTCTGGCGGATGCGGTAGTGGTGGCAGAATCGAAACAGAAAGGCGGTTCGCTGATTACGGCGCAGATGGCTTGCGACTACAACCGCGACCTATTTGCTTTCCCCGGACGCCCGACCGATGAGAGTGCGCAAGGCTGTAATATGTTGATACGCAACCAGAAAGCACAACTTATCCAGTCGGCGGACGACCTGATATATTCTATGCAGTGGGAGACTGCTACGGCAAAGAAACAGCCTGTCCAGACGGAGATTTCCGACCTGTTCGGAACGCTTTCACCCACCCAGTGTACGCTGATTGACAAACTGCACGAGCAGGAGGATGGTATGCATATCAATATGGTAGTGTTGGAGACGCAAATTCCATACTCGCAGGCTTCTGCCGACTTGATGCTATTAGAGATGCAAGGTTTTGTCAAATCGCTTCCGGGCGGCATTTATCGAGCCTTGAAATAACCATATTGTTTTCATCAGTCCGAACCTCCTATGCCACAGAGTGGCAAGAAATCTAAGTAAATACTGGATTTTTACATTCATAAATTGCCATAAATCTTATCGCCTATGGCGGGCAAAGTAAGACAATTTTGCTTATATTGAACTGATGTGATTATTTGCGATGAAAGGAACAGCCATTGCAAAGGTTGATGCGGGCTAAATTTGCACAAACAAAAAAAAAGCAGTACTTTTGCCCGCGTTTTCGTTTTCAGGCGTATTACGGGTGTGCCGGTTTGCTATCGGATACACCTTAATAATATAGAAATATATGAGCAAGAATCTTGTAATTGTTGAGTCTCCTGCCAAGGCAAAGACCATAGAGAAATTTTTAGGAGAGGACTACCATGTCCTGTCTTCACAAGGACATATTCGGGATATTGAGCCGTTGGGTAAAAACAGTATGGGCATTGATTTCGAGCATAATTACCGCCCGAACTATGTGGTAGATCCGAAAAAACAGCACCTGTTGGACACCCTCAAAACCGAGGTGAAGAAAGCCGATACGGTTTGGCTTGCGAGCGATGAGGACCGCGAGGGGGAGGCTATTGCATGGCACTTGAAAGAGGTGCTCAATCTGGACAAGAAAGATACCAAACGTATCGTCTTCCACGAGATAACCAAAACGGCTATTCAGCAGGCAATACTGCAACCGCGGGATATAGATTACAACCTGGTAAACGCACAGCAGGCACGCCGTGTACTCGACCGTATTGTCGGTTTTGAGTTGTCGCCCGTGCTATGGAAGAAAGTTACTACCGGCTTGAGTGCAGGACGCGTGCAGTCGGTTGCCGTGCGATTGGTGGTGGAGCGCGAACGCGAGATAGAGAACTTCAAGACGAGTTCGCAGTATCGCATTCTGGCGGATTTTACCAACGGCAAAGAGGGAATGCTCCTGCATACCGAACTCAATCACCGTTTTGCCACCAAGGAAGAGGCGTATGCTTTTTTGGAGCAGTGCGCTGCGGCTGATTTTCATATTTCTGACATCCAAAAGAAACCCGCCAAGCGTACACCGGCTCCGCCATTCACCACTTCTTCGCTCCAGCAGGAGGCGGCACGTAAACTGAAGTTCCCTGTATCCAAAACCATGCGTCTGGCGCAATCGCTTTACGAGGCGGGGCATATCACTTATATGCGTACCGACTCGGTAAACCTCAGTACTTTGGCTCTTGCCACTGCAAAAGATGAGATACTGAGCGAATACGGAGAGCAATACTCGCACACACGCCAATATCACACTTCCAGCAAAGGGGCTCAAGAGGCACACGAGGCTATCCGCCCTACCTATATGAGCAAGCGTACAGCGGGCAACGGAAGCGACGAGCAACGCCTCTACGAACTGATATGGAAGCGCACGATTGCCTGCCAAATGGCGGATGCCGAGATAGAGACCACCCGTATCGAGGTGAATATATCCGATACCGATTATCTGTTTGTTGCCACAGGCAAAGTGATAACGTTTGACGGTTTTATGCGTGCATACGTTCAGTCGAATGACGACCCCGAAGAAGATAGTTCCGTACTGCCGCAGGTGTCTGTAGGTGAACCGTTGCAGAACATAGACACCACGGCGCAACAGACTTTCTCGCAGCCGCCTTACCGCTACAACGAGGCAACGCTGGTGAAAAAAATGGAAGAACTGGGTATCGGGCGCCCTTCTACCTATGCCACTATTATTGAGACTATCCAGACGCGCAAATATGTGGAGCGCGGGAGCGTAACGGGGCAAAAACGCAACTATACCATACTGACTCTGAAGAAAGGTAAGATAACGGAAGAACAGAAACAGGAAATGTATGGGGCAGATCAGCAAAAACTGTTGCCTACCGACCTCGGACGTATCACCAATGATTTTTTAGTGAGCCAATTTCCGGACATCTTGAGTTACGATTTTACGGCGCATGAAGAGGAGAATTTTGACCAAATAGCCGAAGGAAAAGCCGATTGGGTGAAGACAGTGGATACCTTCTACAAGACTTTCCACCCGCAACTGCTGCAAATACCTGCCGGTAAAGTGGCAGGACGCGAACTGGGCAAAGATCCCGAAACGGGCGAACCGGTAGTGGCTAAAATCAGTAAGGTGGGACCCTGTATCCAAATCGGCGGCGGTGATGATACGCAGAAACCGCGCTTTGCTTCGCTTAAAAAAGGACAATCTATTTTCTCCATTACCCTGTCAGAGGCATTGGATCTGTTCAAGAGTACAATGCCTTATACCTTGGGACAATTAGAGGGCGAAGATGTGGTCGTAGGTGAAGGCAAGTTCGGTCCATACCTGCGCTATAAGGGCGGATTTACCAGCATCCCGAAGACAATTGACCCCATACAGATTACGTTGGAACAAGCGCAAGAACTGATTGAAAAAAAAGCACACCGGCAAGATCCGATACACGTATATGGCGATATACAGGTGCTGAACGGTCGTTTTGGCGCATACATAAAAGCCCCCGGCGGAAATTATAAGATTCCACAGGGTACCAAGGCGGAAGACCTGACAGAGGCAGACTGCCAACAAATCATCAACACAACTGCTCCTACCGGACAAAAACGGGGTTTTAAGCGAAAAAGTGCAAAATAATTTGCGTAAATAAAAAAAATGCCGTACCTTTGCACCCGCTTTTGCGCAAAAGGTTGTTATTGACCGTTTGCAAGTGTGGTTAGGCTGCAGAAGGCAAAGGCATCCGAGAAGTAGCGCAGTTGGTAGCGCACCACGTTCGGGACGTGGGGGTCGGGCGTTCGAGTCGCCTCTTCTCGACTGACAAAAAGCCTGTTTGATGTATAGTCAAGCAGGCTCTTTTGTTGGATATTTATTGATACGCTCCTCCACGTATCCTTATGCTGTCAGGTGTATGTGATTCGTATGTGATTCGTATGTGATTCGGCTGTTTTTGCTTGTATTATAGCGAGTTATCTATTCGCATAGATACATACCGGATTGCCTCTTTTTGTTCGGAGTCCTGATGCTTATAGTGGAATAATTTGGATAAAAATGTGTAGATTTTACTAAATACTTGTATACTCAGCGTTTTTTCTGTAACTTTGTGGCGAAATTATTGCGCGGGTGTTTTTGCTTTGCAGAGTTGATAGCCCTGCGCTATATCAAATCTTGTAAATCTGATGGACGTGAAGAATAATCTCAAATATAGTCTTATTGCCGTTTGGCTGCTGATCGGTTCCGCTTTTGCTGCGGCTCGCAATACGGAAGTGAAACACTTGATGGGTGTCTCCGCCGAGGTCGGTGAATGGTCGCTGCTTCCACAAAATAGCACTCTTAATCCCTCCTTGGGCGGAGCGGGTTCCGTCGGGTTTGTTTATGATTTGCAGGCAGGGCATTTCCTGCTCGATTGCGGTGTGGGAATCACGGGCGGGCAAACCACGTTCAAAGTACCGGATTGGTCCTACACCTTTTCTGATCAGACCGATAGTGAAGGGGATATGTTCGACTATGTCTGCTCGGTAAACAAACGCACCGATGCGTATTCAAATTTGGCGGTAAAGATACCGTTGCTGTTGGGCGGACAATACAAGCGTTTTTATGCTCTGGCAGGGGTTAAGTTCAGTTTCAATGCACTTACCCAAACCGCTATAACGGCTAACCTCTCTGCTTATGGGCAGTATTTTCAATACGTAAACGGGCAGAAAGTGTATATGTTCGACCGTTTCTTCGATACTCCGCCTTATACCGATGAATTCTTTGCCAACCGTGAACTGAAAAGCAACGAGAAAACATCTTTCAATGTTAATCTGGATGTTTCTGTAGAGATTGGCGCACGTTTGGGCTTTATGACCGACCATACGGGTTTCGATGTCCCTAAGTCCAAAGTGCAGTACCGCTTGGCGGTATTTGCGGATTATGGCGTGACGGATTTGCACAAGGCACAGAGTTTCAGTTCCGTGGTCGTTAATTCTAAAAACGTGGGCAGTAGTGAAAATGCACTTCAAATGCACAATATACTCTCTACTGAGAATGTGGCTTCTGTGGTCAATAATCTGTTAGTGGGCATTAAGTTTACCGTATTGTTCGAGTTGCCGCAAACCAAAGGGTGTATCATCTGTCGCGATGGCTACACAGGATTCTCATCCAACAATAGAGAAAGCGGAAGATAGATATAGGAACAATTGTTCTTCACTGATCTGTTCTATGATTTCTCCGCGTGCCACGGATATGCGTCCGGTCTCTTCGGAGACGACAATCGCCATAGCATCCGTTTTCTCTGTGAGTCCCAAAGCGGCACGGTGGCGAAGACCGTAATGTTGCGGAATGTTTTGGTTTTTGGATACCGGTAATATACAAGCCGCACTCAGCAGTTTCCCGTCTTTGATAATCAGTGCTCCGTCGTGTAGAGGCGTGTTTTTGAAAAATATATTCTCTATCAGCCGCGCTGAGATACGTGCGTCCAATCGTTCTCCCGTATCAGCATATTCTCCCAGATCCTGTTTCCCTGCAAATACAATCAGTGCACCGGTCTTCGATTGCGACATATGGCGGCAGGCTTGTGCTATCTGTTGCACACGCTGGTCTGTGGCTTTCTGTTCGTCTCGCTGGTGGCGGAAGCGGAATGTACTGAAGCGTGCGCCCACGCGATAGAAAAAACTGCGGATTTCTTCCTGAAAGATAACAATCAATGCAATGGCACCTACACTGATGATGCGGTCGAATAATGCGCCGGTCAGGTCTAATTGGAATACAAAACTGACCAGGAACCAAACCACCAAGAACGCCAGAATTCCCCAGAACAGATTTGCGGCACCCGAGCGGCGCAGCAGGCGGAATGCCTCATAGAGAATGATGGCAACGCACAAAATGTCTATAACATCCTTGAATCCGAATTGAAATGCCATATTCTATTGATTGTGTTTAAACTGATTATAGATGGCGATAGTCTCTGCTGCGGCTTTCGTATCGTGTACGCGCAGTATCTTTGCCCCCCGCTCCAAAGCAAGCATATTTACTGCCGTGGTGGCATTGAGCGACTCTTCTTGTGTAATTCCTAATACTTTGTATAGCATCGATTTGCGGGACAATCCTACTAAAATAGGGCGTTGTAGTATCGCCAATTCCTGCATACGCGACAAGAGCAGATAGTTCTGCTCTATGGTCTTCGAGAAACCGAATCCGGGGTCTAACACCACATCTTTTACACCCATTTGCGCCAATGTATCCAATCGGCTTTGGAAAAAAGCGACCATCTCGGATAGCAAATCATCATAGTCGGTGAGAGTTTGCATAGTGGCGGGCGTGCCGCGCATATGCATAAGGATATAAGGTACTTGCAGGTCGGCTACTGTTTCAAACATCTTTTTGTCTAATTGTCCGCCCGAAATATCATTGATGATTGCAACACCTGTTTCTTCCACCGCACGCCGTGCCACGTCGGCACGGAATGTATCTACTGACATAATTGCTTTCGGGAATGTCCGTCGGATAGCCGATGCCGCCATTTTTACACGTCGCCATTCTTCTTCAGGGGATACTTCAGGTGCCCCCGGACGGGTAGAGTAGCCGCCTATATCGAGGATAGCCGCTCCGTCTTGCAATGCGCGTTCTGCAGCCCGGAGTACGGCATCTTCGTCTGCCAAACGGGTGGATGGAACAAAACTGTCAGGCGTGGCATTCAGTATCGTCATCACTATGGGTTTTTCTATCGAAAGCAACCTGCCGTTGATATTCAAGAAATCAGTGTTCATAACGACCACAAAGATACGAAAAATCTTTGAAAATACAGGTACTTACATAACAAATAGTGTATAAAAATCTGTGTTTTGCGTGGAAAATACATTTTTTTTCCACTTTTTCTTGCATTTGTTGGTTGGTATAACTTTTTTTTTGTAACTTTGCAGGCTGAAAATCGTAAATACAACTCATACCTATATGAAGAATAACGTATCTAAGTATCTGTTCCTGGTTTCGCTCGTAGTGCTGAGTGCCTGCAACTCGCGTGAACTGAACACCAAAGTGTCCAACACTACGGGTTGGAATTACTACGATGTGGCGACTACCAATTTTGAGGCAAAAGAGGGAGTGGGAAACGTGAACCCTACCGGCATGGTGCCTGTGCAAGGTGGTACTTTCACTATCGGTGAGAAAGATGAGTTCCTTACCGCCCCGCGTAATAATGCCAATCGTTCGCTGACGGTTAGTTCATTCTATATGGATAAGTACGAAGTTACCAACCTCAACTGGAACGAATACCTGCATTGGTTGGAAATCGTGTTTGGGGCATCTGCTCCCGAATTGATTGAAAAAGCACGTCCTGATCATACTGTATGGCGTGAGGATTTGGCATACAACGACCCCTACGAGGATAACTATTTTACCCACCCCGCATTTTCTTTCTACCCTGTAGTGGGTGTTACATGGGAGCAGGCTATGGCATACTGCCAATGGCGTACCGACCGTGTTAACGAGATGGCACTGGTGAAAGCCGGTGCTATCGTAGTACCGCCGTTTGCTGACTTGCAGCCGACCGATGACGAGGCTTACAAAGACGAGTGGGAGACCGCTACAGGCTATGAGATGGACTCGTATGAGGAGGTAAGTCCGGAGGACCCTGAAGAAACGATTACGATGTATCGCCCTTCTTATGAGTATATCCGTGATAAGTTCGTTTTCAATACCGAGAAATATCTGTTGGATGATACGTATAATCCTGACTATGGCAAGAAGCCGATGTACGATTCCTATGGCGTAGAGCGCAAGGTGAACCGTGCAGACGGTATTTTTGTAACGGGCTACCGTCTGCCTACGGAGGCAGAGTGGGAATTTGCGGCTTATGCACCTATCGCAGGCGAAGATGGTCTGACTATTGAGGGGAAAGTCTATCCTTGGTCCGGGTATCACCCGCGCGACCTCAGCAAGAAAAATGCTGGTCAGATGCAGGCGAACTTTGTGCGCGGACGAGGCGATATGATGGGTGTAAGTGGTGCATTGAATGACCGCTATGTGATTACTGCCCCTGTGGACGCCTTTGCGCCGAACGATTTCGGACTCTACAATATGGCAGGTAATGTCAATGAGTGGGTGCTTGATGTCTATCGTGAGACTACCAACCAAGAAGTGTCTGAGTACAACTCGTTCCGTGGTAATATCTATACCACACCTGTTCTAAGCGAAGAAGGAACGTACCAAATAGACTCGGTAGGCTGCATCAAAGTTACCTATCGCGGTATGGACGACCGCCGTGATGTGCGAGACGGTGATTTCGCTTCACTGATAGATACCGACTATCCTCTGGACACGGTCGGCGTAGCCAATCTTACCGAGGTTAAGACCGACCCGACGGATATCCTTGCACCGAGAATTACCAAAAAGACCCGTGTTTACAAGGGCGGCTCTTGGGCTGATCGTATCTATTGGCTCAATCCTTCCACACGCCGTTATCTGGATCAAGACCAATGCTCCAGCAAAATCGGCTTCCGCTGTGCAATGTCCACTTTGGGCGACCAGATACCGGGTACGGCTACACAGAACTAAGAAATCTCTAATACAATAATATATGAATATCCCAACAAATCTGCGCTACACGAGCGACCATGAGTGGATTCGTGTGGAAGGCAATGAAGCCTTTGTCGGTATTACCGACTATGCTCAATCGGAATTAGGTGAAATCGTTTTCGTGGACGTGAATACGGTGGGCGAAATGGTAGCCAAAGGTGAAACTTTCGGTTCGGTAGAGGCTGTAAAAACCGTCTCGGACTTGAATATCCCTGTTACCGGTGAGGTATTGGAGTTCAATGAGACACTCAATGACCAACCCGAATTGGTAAACAACGACCCGTATGGCGAAGGTTGGATGATTAAAATTGCCATTAAGGATGCAGCGGAATTGGATGACCTGCTTGACGCTGCTGCGTATGAGGCATTGATTAAGTAAAGAATATTATTATAATACAGGTATCGGCTATCCGTTCTTCGGGTAGCCGATGTTTATTTTATGCGGAGCGTTCAATCCAATATCGCATTATGCAGTTGTTATACACATTATACATTTCGGTATCTTTATATAGCAATTACGGCAAAAAGACGGCAACGACACGGCAACGAGATTGGATTTTAAGAGATGGATATGATACCTTTTTATGCAGAATATTCACTTTTTTATGCATACGTGAAAGTGAAAAAGTTTCCCTGTTTGCATATTCCATAGAAAAGCAGTAACTTTGCAGGCTAAAATTTATCTCAACAACAATGTTTTTGCAGATACTCAAATCGAAGATTCACCGCGTACAGGTGACGGAAGCAAACTTGGAGTATATCGGTAGTATCACTATCGACGAGGACTTGATGGACGCTGCGGCTATTGTGGCAGGTGAACGCGTACAGGTGGTGGACAACAATAACGGTGCACGACTTGAGACGTATGTCATTCCAGGCAAACGCGGCAGCGGTTGCATCTGTATGAACGGGGCTGCTGCACACCTGATCCACGTAGGAGACACGGTTATCATTATGGCGTATGCGATGATGACGCCCGAAGAACAGAAAACGTTCCGCCCGAGCATTGTTTTTCCTGTAAATAACCACCTGGCATAATGGCTTTCTTCGACCTTGTACATACCGACCCGCAATCGGCTGCACGGGCAGGCGTGGTGCATACCGACCATGGCGATATACTTACGCCCATTTTTATGCCTGTCGGTACGGTAGGTACTGTCAAAGGTGTGCATAAGCGAGACCTCGTGGACGATATTCACGCACAGATTATTCTCGGTAATACTTATCATCTCTATCTCCGCCCCGGTACGGACATCTTGCACCAAGCAGGAGGTCTGCACCGCTTTGAGGGCTGGACACGCCCTATACTGACCGACAGCGGCGGCTATCAGGTGTTTTCGCTCACACAGATACGTAAGATGACCGAGGAGGGAGTACGTTTCTCCAGTCATATCAATGGGCGCAAACTGATGTTCACACCCGAGTCGGTAATGGATATAGAACGGCAAATAGGTGCGGATATTATGATGGCATTCGATGAGTGCTGCCCTGGTACGGCAGACCGCACGTATGCCACCGAGTCGATGAACCGCACGCACCGGTGGCTGGACCGTTGTATCGTCCGCTTTGATTCGACGCCCGATGTCTATGATTACCACCAGCACTTGTTCCCTATTGTGCAAGGGTGTGTCTATCCTGACCTGCGTCAGGAGGCTGCCAAACGCTTGCGCGACCTCGATAGGGACGGTTATGCTATCGGCGGTTTGGCTGTGGGCGAACCTGCAGAGAAAATGTATGAGATGATAGAGGTGGTGAACGATATCCTTCCTGAGGACAAACCGCGCTATCTGATGGGCGTGGGTACGCCATGGAACATACTTGAGGGTATCGAACGCGGGGTGGATATGTTCGATTGTGTGATGCCTACTCGCAATGGGCGTAACGGTATGATCTTCACCCGCAACGGCGTGATGAATATGCGCAATAAGAAATGGGAAAACGACTTTACGGAGTTAGACCCTACCGGTACATCGTATGTCGATCATCAATATACGAGGGCGTATGTACGCCATCTGATTCACTCGGACGAAATGTTGGGCTTGGAGATACTCTCTATTCACAATCTGGCATTCTATTTGTGGCTGGTCGGTGAAGCACGCCAACATATCCTTGCGGGTGATTTCCGCTCGTGGAAAGAAGATACACTCCGCCGCGTGATGACACGGCTATAGAGGAAATTTGTAAATTTGTAAGTGTGTAAATTGGTAAATGGCACATCGTGTCATTCATAATTCATAATTATTCATTCATAATTATCTGAAGCGGCTTGATTGGTATATTATCCGTAAGTTCTTGGGTACATTCTTTTTCTCGATTGTACTGATTTTGAGTATTGCCATCGTCTTCGACCTGACGGAGAAGATGGACGATTTCTTTGAGAACCAAGTGCCGACCAAAGAGATTATACTCGACTACTATCTGCCCTTTATCCCGTATTATACCAATATGTTCAGTTCGCTGTTCATATTTATTTCGGTGATATTCTTTACATCCAAACTGGCAGGTAACAGCGAGATCATTGCTATGATGGCGGCAGGGGTCAGTTATCATCGGCTGATGGTACCATATTTTGTTTCCGCCACATTCTTGTTCTTGTTCTCGTTCTACCTCGGCGGATATGTTATTCCGCCTGCTACGGGTAAGATGCTCAATTTTACGGACAAGTATATTGAGCATTTTACCTCTGAGAATGCCCGTAATGTACAGATGGAGGTGGATCCGGGGACAATACTCTATATAGAGTCGTTTCAGAAACGCAGCAATGTAGGTTATCGTGCATCTTTGGAGCACTTTGAGGGTAAGACACTCACCTCGCGTATTACTGCCGACCGTATCCGGTATGATTCGGCATACTGCTGGCATTTGGAGAACTACATCCGCCGTGATTTTGAGGGTATGCGCGAACAGATGACACGTGGTGCGCGTCTGGATACCATCATTCCGATACAGCCATACGAGTTGTTTATTACTGCCGAAGAGGCACAGCAGATGACCAATCCCGAACTGCGCGACTATATGAAGAAACAGGCTGCCCGCGGAGCAGGTAATATACAAGCGTTTGAGACAGAGTATCACAAGCGCTGGGCTTCGCCTATCGGGGCGTTTATTATGACGTTGCTGGGTGTAACGATGAGCAGCAGGAAAGTACGTGGCGGTATGGGAAAGAATCTCGGTATCGGTATTGTGCTTACAGCGGCGTATATTTTGTTTTCTACAGTTAGCACGACCTTTTCCGTCAATGGCGTGATGTCGCCCTTTATGAGTGCGTGGCTGCCCAATTTCATATTCCTTGCCATCGGTGTAGTGCTGTATATCCGCGCACAACGGTAAGGAGCAGCACTGCCTACCAATCCCTTCAAAACACTAATCCGTGTCAAAATAAAAGAAACACTAATCTGTGTCAAAATAAAAGAAAGAACGCTACAACTTTGCTTATTTATTGCAATGTCGTAGCGTTCTTATGTGATCCATGCAGGATTCAAACCTGCAACCCCCACATCCGTAGTGTGGTACTCTATTCAGTTGAGCTAATGGACCCCTCTCGAAAGAGAGAGCAAGGACTGATACTTAATCAAAGCACCGATACTCGCTCCTTTTACTTCGGTTGAATTTTGGCGGTGCGGACGAGACTCGAACTCGCGACCTACGGCGTGACAGGCCGGTATTCTAACCAACTGAACTACCGCACCATTTGTTTTATGCTTCGTTCAACCGAAAGGCTTTCTTCTCAAAAGCGGGTGCAAAATTACTGCTTTTATTTGATATATGCAAATGTTAGCGTGATTTTTTTGTATTTTTCTGTTCAAACGGGTGCTTTACTGCCCGGTGGGCGGCTTTTTGAGTCTGCTTTTGTTGTTTTTTAGTCATATCGGGATTGCAATAGGGGATACCGATGCTGCTTTTGCCTGTGAGTATCTCGTACCATACGCACGATGCGGTGTAGCGTCCGTATATGTAGTTGAGATGGTAGCCATCACGGCAGAGGGTGTCGCCGAGGGTATGGCGTGCGTTTTGTATGGCGGTGCCACATGGTATGAGCAATAGAGTGGGGTGGTTGTGCAAGATATAACGGGTGCAGGCAAGTATGCTGTCGTTCATAACGGATTGGCTGTGTGCATAACGTGGGAAAGCGGGGTGGGTGGCTGTTTGTGCATACGACCATGTCTGGAGCCAGCAGAGTTGTGCCTGTGGTTGGTAGAGACGTACGCTGTCTATGAGTCGACTCAGATAGGGTTCGTAACTGCTCCGTATGCCGCTGTCGTGGCTGGCTTGCTGGAGCGAGATATAGTCCCACCGGTGCAAACGCAACGCCTGACGCATAGTATAGGGGTCGTGGATTGTGCGCACTCCGTTTTCTATCAGACGGAAACTATAGGCAGCGGTATCCTTGTCAAGAAAGCGATAGTGTTGTTCCAATGAGCAGCCGCCATAGTATAGATTGCCGATCACGACGGGCTGCCCTGCGGATTGGCATATCGGCGCGAGTTCCTGCTCTACGGCATCCCACGAAAAACTGTTGCCGATACACAGGATGTGCAATGTATCCCGGTCGACGGCTTGTGCTGCAGAGCAGCAAAAAGACAAAGCGGCTATAAGAAGATGTAATGCTTTTCTCATAATATTCTATCGTTAATCACCCGATAACAACCCGATAATCACCCGATATAATCAACGTAAAGTATATATGATGTCAATGAATGTCCATACGACCGTCCACGTGTGCGACGATGGTATCTTGTTCACGGACTGCTTCGATATATAGGTCGCGAATGAGACGGTCGGAACGCCATATCTCGATATAATGTGTGAGGGGCGTCATATGGTCGGTGCCGCCGGAGAGATAGTCGCTGGTGGCGACGGTGTAGTAGGCTTCCGGGTCGATGGATTGCCCGTCGATCTGGGCATCAATGAGTTGCTTGTCCTCGGCGGACATACGCAATCCTGCTACACCCTGTCCGTAGTCTTCGGCAAAGACCTGGCATAATTCGAGAATATCCTCTCCACGCAGAGTAAGTACGACCAATTCGTTGTCAAAAGGCATCAGTTGGAAGACATCCTGCCGTGTGATATTGCCGGCTTTCCATTCGCAGCGCATACCTCCGATGTTAACGACTGCCATATCCACACGTCCGCCGGGGTATAGTTGGCGTGCCTTGGTCAGTAGGGCGTCGCTTGCCCAGTTGAGCATAGGACACTCGGGAGGATAGACCTTCAGCGGTTCGGGTGCATAGCCGAGAACAACACTCATTTCACGTTCCAAATCGGCTTTGACAGGGGCTAAATAAGCAATATATGCCGTGTCCTGAATAGCATCCAATGAAGAATCCACCGGTATGGCTTCTGTGGAGACGGAAATAACCTGCATTTGCTTTTGGCAGGAAAAAAGGAATAGCGGCAAACAGAGAATAAACAGTTTTTTCATAGTGAAAACGTGTTGATTAGGTCGCAAAGGTACGCAAAAAAAACGGAAACGGCAAATAAATTTGCAGGAACCGCGATTTTGGTGTACCTTTGCAGAACACTAATTATGAGAACATATAATTAGCCGTTAATTAACCATTAATTTTGCAGATACAAAATATAAATAGATATGAAACGGAAGATACTGAGTAAGATTAATGTGCTGTTGGGAACAATCAGTCTGGCTTTGGCGGGTTGTCATACGCAGAAGAGTGCCACGAATGGCGAATATGGTGTGGTGGCGTTGTACGGCGTGCAGGTGGAAGATTACCGCCCTGTGGTGACCGAGCAAGCGGAGAATACAGCCAAATCGGATTCGATTAAGCCTATTCCGCAGACGCAGGACTCGGCCAAAGTGAGCGATATGCCTCGCCGTGACCCGCAGATAATGGTAAAATACGGGGTGATGATACCGAGGGACTGATAGGAGAATTTGTAAATTTGTAAGTGTGTAAATTCGTAAATTAACAAGTTCCTATGGATTTCCGTCTTCGACTGGCACTGCGGCTTGAGCAGTTGCGACGCCGCAATCTAAAGAGCCTCCACCCGTTGCAGCAGTTGTTCTGGGAGAGTACGCTGCGCTGCAATGTACATTGCCTGCATTGCGGCAGCGATTGTGTGTCGTCGGTAACGCAGCCCGATATGCCTGCAGAGGATTTTCTGCACGTGATAGATACCGAGGTTACGCCGCACGTGGATCCACACAAGGTGCTGGTTATCATATCAGGAGGCGAACCGCTGATGCGCAAGGACTTGGAGCAGGTGGGGCGTGCGCTTTACGACCGTGGCTATCCGTGGGGAATGGTAACCAACGGATTGGCACTCACGCCTGAGCGTTTTCGTGCGCTGCGACAGGCGGGATTGCGCTCAATGGCAATTAGTCTGGATGGCTTGAAAGATGACCATATATGGCTGCGGCAGCACCCTATGGCTTTTGAGGGGGCGTGCAGAGCGATACGTTTGGCTGCGGGCGAGAAAGACCTTGCATGGGATGTGGTAACGTGTGCGAACCAGAGGAATATAGACCGTCTGGGCGAGATACGTGATTTGATTTGGAGCCTCGGTGCTCGCAACTGGCGGGTATTTGGAATAGACCCGATGGGGCGTGCAGCGCAGCACCCTGAACTGATACTGACGGACGGGCAGTTCCGGCAACTGTTGGATTTTATTGTGTCAGAGCGGGAAGCGGGACGGCATGTGAGTTACTCGTGCGAGGGGTTTCTCGGAGATTACGAGGGCAAGGTGCGCGACCATTTGTACCAGTGTGCGGCGGGGCTGTCGATTGCGTCTATTCTGATAGACGGCAGTATATCGGCATGTACCAGTATCCGTGGCAAATACTACCAGGGGAATATCTATAAGGATTCGTTTTGGGACATTTGGGAAAACGGTTTCCGGCAGTACCGCAACCGTGATTGGATGCGCAAAGAGGCGCCATGCAAGGACTGCAAGGTGTTCGGGTTCTGCGAAGGGAACGGTATGCACCTGCGCAGGGAGGACGGCAGCCTGATGCTATGCCATCTGCACAGGTTGGAACACAAGTCCGACTTGGAGGTGCAAAAAAGTGGTAATGCGGAATAGTTTGTATTATAGTATTTCCTTTCTTGTCGGGGTACCGGACAAAAAAGAAATAGTCAACTTGATTTAGGACAAGACAGTGCGTTTTGTTAAGATTTACTTTCCGTTGATCAAGAGCCACCGCTTACGAAGGAACTACGAAGGAACTACGAAGGAACTACGAAGGAACGTCGAACCGACAAAAATGTACTTTTGTTAAGATTTTAGACTAATTCATAATCTGTAATTCATCATTATTCATTATCCGCCGTGTTGTTGGTTATAGACAAATATATCCCTTTCATCAAAGAAACCATTGAGCAGACCGCTCTGCCCGATTGGCGGAACGTGAATGTTTTGGCGTTGGAACCGGAAGAAATCACACCGCAGGCAGTGCACGATGCCGATGCACTGATTGTCCGTACCCGCACCCGAATCAACAGAGACTTGCTCGATGGGAGCAGTGTCCGCTTGGTGGCGACCGCCACCATAGGCTACGACCATATTGACTGGGACTATTGCCGTGAGGCGGGTATCGCGTGGCTCTCCTGTCCGGGGTGCAATGCGCAGGCGGTTTGCGACTACATAGAAGAAGCCTTGCTGGAGCAAAAAACACCGTTGAAATCGAAGAAAATCGGTATTGTCGGCGTCGGACATGTGGGTACGCTTGTGGCAAAAATGGCGGAGCAACACGGTATGCAGGTACTGCTCAACGACCCCCCCCGCGGAATAGGAGTTTCTCTCGATGAAATCGCACATAATTGCGATATTATTACCTTCCATACCCCGCTGACCCGCAACGGGCAATACCCCACATACCATCTCTGCAACGAGACCTTTCTGGCACAATGCCGACCCGATGCACTGATTATCAACGCCGCTCGCGGAGGTATCGTGGACGAGGAGGCGTTACTGCGCTCGCACCACCCTTGTATCATAGACACATGGGAGAACGAACCCCGTCTGAACCGCGACTTATTGGCATTTTCGCGACTGGCATCTTTCCATATTGCGGGCTATTCCGTACAGGGCAAATACAATGCCTCGCAGACCTGTCTGACGGCTTTCGCGCAACAATTCGGACTCTCGCCTTTGCAGATTGACAAAAAAGCAGTAACTTTGCAACAAAAATCCGGCGATAGTGCTTCGGGCTGGCTGCAGCGTGTGTCCGACTCGCTCAAAGCACAACCCGACCGCTTCGAACAACTGCGTAAACAATACAAACTAAGATAATGGCAAATTTTCAGAAACTGACACCTCGGGCTGTCGATTACTCGAAGTGGTATAATGAGTTGGTCGTCAAAGCCGACCTGGCAGAGCAGTCCGCTGTGCGCGGATGTATGGTAATCAAACCTTATGGCTATGAGATTTGGGAACGTATCCAACAGGCGTTGGACAGCCGTTTCAAAGAGTACGGAGTAAAAAACGCATACTTCCCCTTGCTCATACCTAAGTCCTATTTCAGCCGCGAGGCGGAGCATGTGGAGGGCTTTGCCAAAGAGTGCGCCGTCGTAACCCACCACCGCCTGATGAATGACCCAGAGGGCAAAGGCGTCATCGTCGATCCGGACGCCAAACTGGAAGAGGAACTCATCATACGCCCAACATCCGAAACCATCATCTGGTCAACATACAAAAACTGGATCTCCAGTTACCGCGATCTCCCCGTGCTGTGCAACCAGTGGTGCAACGTCATGCGATGGGAGATGCGTACACGCCTCTTCCTACGTACCGCCGAATTCCTCTGGCAGGAAGGACATACCGCACACGCTACACGCGAGGAAGCCGATGCTTTCGCACGCCAAATGCTCAACGTATATGCAGATGTGGCGGAGAACATTATGGCAATCCCGGTGGTTAAGGGCGTCAAATCGCCAAACGAGCGTTTTGCAGGTGCCGTCGAAACCTATTGCATCGAAGCAATGATGCAGGACGGAAAAGCACTGCAAGCCGGTACAAGCCATTTCCTCGGGCAGAACTTCGCCAAGTCATTCGACGTGCAGTTCCTCAGCAAGGAAAACAAATACGAGTACCCGTGGGCTACCTCTTTCGGTGTATCGACCCGCCTGATGGGTGCGCTCATCATGACACACTCCGACGACAACGGACTCGTACTCCCACCGCACCTCGCCCCGATACAGGTGGCAATCGTACCTATCTTCAAAACACAGGAGCAGTTGGACGCGCTGCTCGCGAAACTCAATCCGATTGCCGACAACCTCAAGCAGATGGGTATTCGCGTCAAGGTGGATACATCCGAGAAATACACGCCGGGCTACAAGTTCGCCGACTACGAACTCAAAGGCGTGCCTGTGCGTCTGGCTATGGGCGGACGCGACTTGGAAAACGGCACTATCGAAATCGCACGACGCGACACGATGGAGAAATCCACCGTCGCACTCGACGGTATCGAATTGTACATCAAGAACCTGCTTGAGGAGATACAGGCAAACATATTCCAAAAGGCACTCAACTTCCGTATCGCCAACACCCGCGAGGTAAACTCCTACGACGAGTTCAAGGAAGAAATCAAAAAAGGCGGTTTCCTCCTCTGCCACTGGGACGGTACGCCCGAAACGGAAGAGAAGATCAAAGCCGATACCAAGGCGACTATCCGCTGTATCCCTATGCACGACCTGCCGGGACACAAGAGCGAACCCGGTACGTGTATGGTAACGGGCAAACCCTCCAAAGGACGTGTCATCTTCGCTATTGCGTACTAATCACACCTGCTATGCAACTTGCTCCGCACAAGGGCAGGTTGCATAGTTTTATTCAATCATACCACTGAACAACATAATAATATGAAAAAGACTCTGACTCTCCTGTTCACTCTCTTGCTGCTGTCTGCCAATGCCTTTGCGGGTATCACTACCTATACTTTCACCAATGCCCAATGGACAAGCAAACAGGGTACAACCGCCTGCGACGGCAAGACCGACGGCTGGATCTCCGATAAGGACGGCAATGACTATAGCAGTGCCTACCAGATAGGAGTGAAAGTGACAGCCAAAGGCACGGGCGCGGGAGCAACCTCGGTGCGGTCGTTCACCGGTGTGCGCCGCCTGACATTCAACTATGCCACCACTACCCGAGGGCAGGGCAGCATACGCATCCAAATAGGCGGCAATGCGCCCATAGACACTGCGTTCAGTATCTCCAATCCGGACAACAGCAATCTGACCGTCGTTCTCCCAACGGAGCAGACGGGTAAAATACGCTTCCAAATCAACTGTACCCGCAATTCAATATACCTCAATTCGGTTTCCGTCCGCTCTGCCGAGGGCGCAAGCCCTGAGTTTACACAGAGTACATTCCGCCTGGTAACGGACATACATTCATTGCGCGACTCCGACCAGGTCATCTTCGGTATTGCCGACGGCACCACGCCTATGCTGATGGGCTACTACAACGAGACCGTCAGCAAAAACAATATCCACGCAATCAACGGCACCTATTCCGCCGACCGCAATACGGTCAATGCCAACGATGACGCCGTCTATACGCTCCGCAAAGTGCTTGATGCCAACGGAGACACTGCCTATATCTTCCAAGACGAACTCCGTTACGAAGAAGCCTACCTCGTGGCAAACGGCGGCAAGACAAAAAACAAACTCGCCCTGTGGACAAACTACACCTCAAAGGACTATGGCAACTACGGCGTATGGACAATGACCGTCGCACCCGGCGGCGCAGCCACAATAATGAGTCAGGGGACAAGCACAGGTAAGTATATACAGTATAACAGTGCCGATAAACTCTTCGGTTGTTACGCCGACCCGCATAAGTTTACCCCCGTATGTCTCTACCGCGAAACAACGCCTATCGGTACGGATAAACCTGCTATTGCTACATCAATAATCAACTTTGGCGAGGTCTGCCTGTCCGGCACGGAGGTATCGGGTAGCAAGACCGTTACCGTGAACGCCGTGCGCCTGACCGGGGATATACAAGCCACGCTGCGCCACGGCAAAACCTTTGCCCTTTCGGCGCAAACGCTTGACCGCGACGGCGACCAACTGACCGTCTCCTATCGTGCCACCGGGGCGGGGATGTATATCGATACGCTTGACCTCGTTAGCGGAGACACCCGCACTTCTGTAACGGTTCTGCTCAGCGTGGCACCGCAGCAGACTATCGCCGAGGCGGTACGGAACGAGGACTTTGCCACCGTCTATCTTAACCCCGTGGTGGTAACCAAGAAATACGACCGCTACATCTTCGTGCGTGATGACTCGGGCAGTATGCTCATCTACGATGGTACGGACACCAACGGCAAACCCTTCGGACAGGGCTTGTCCAAAGGCGATGTGCTGACAGGCGTACACGGACGCTATCAGAACTATTACGGCGTACCCGAACTGTCGCCCGTGGAGGCGTGGACGGTAGGCAGCACCAAAGCAGAGTGCCTGCCTGACTCGAATATCCTTGCCTTGGATAGCGCAGATGTGTGCCGCTATGTCGTATTGGACAGCGTAGTTGTTAGCGGTGAACAATGTACCTACCGCGGCAGAACCTACGCCCTCGCAGACAAGTTCAATATCGGCACTTTGGTGGAAAACCGCCCGACCCGCATAGAAGCCATTGTGTCGTATGACCGGAACGTGCTGACGCTGTGGATCATCAGCCAAACGGTTTACCCCGAACCGACCGCTTTGGATAATATCAGTCAGAACTGTTCTTCGTCTCCTGCATATACGCCCATCGGGCAACCTGTTTCTGACGATTATCACGGAATAGTCATACAGAGAGGTAAAAAAACACTGCAATACAAACCATAACGCTAATAATTATTTATATATTGCTTGCGTATGTCAATTATTTTGCGTACTTTTGCACCGATTAGAAACAACTGCAATACTAACCTATTCTCAAAATTCAATTTATTATGAAGAGACTATTACTTTTGGCAACGGCACTGCTCACCCTAAGTACTATGCACGCCGAACTAATCTTACACGAAAGTTTCGACCGGGAACTTGGGCAACTGACAGCAGGAAAACGTATAAATTGCAATGACAGCACCAAGTGGTGGTCTTATGCAGGATGGACAGGTAATGCGGAAAAGCCAACCGACCCTATTATGGTAACCGAAGGTTCACTTTCATATCCCGGATATGCCGCTACCGCTACAGGCAACAAGGTACAACTCCAGCAAGTCAACGGAACAAGCGATGTGCGTTATTTCCGTGAGCACAAAGAAGATAACTATGAGGGAAGTGTTTACGCTGCTGCTATTGTCAATGTAGAAAGCGCAACTTCAACTGTGGATTATTTCTTCGGATTAAGTAACGGATATACCACTTGTTCAAGAATATATGCAAAAGCAGAAAGTCCAGGATTTCAATTAGCCATAACAAAAGGATCGGAATTGAAAACAGATTTGCAATATACACAAACGCTCAAATACAATACGGATTATTTGGTTGTTCTTGAATATGTTATCAGGAAAGGAAGCAAGAATGATAGCGTCAATCTGTATGTAAATCCGACAAAAGACCGCCAAGTACCGACTCTTGTATGCAATATGAAATTGGCTAACGAGAAAAATGATGTAGCATCTATTGCCGGCGTATATCTGCGTCAAAAAACAAACGGACCCAAAGTGGCTGTGGACGAAATCAAAGTGGCAACCGCATGGGAAGACCTATTTATAGGCGGAAATACTCCTGTGGAAGAACCGGCAGAAATAACTGTTAACCCTGCTTCTTTCAATCAACTACAAGGCTATGTAGGTGAGACCTACACCCAAACATTTACGGTAAACGGTAAAAATCTGAAAGAAGATATTACCCTCACCAGCGACAATGCAGACGTTACTTTGGATAAATACACCATCAGCAAAGATGCAGCCACAGATGTAGCGGTTACTATGACCATTGCGCCCAAAACAGAGGGCGACGGTTCTTATCAAATCACACTCACATCGGGTGAAGCAACCGCTACCGTAACTCAATCATATTGGAACAAAAACATCCATACGGCTGCTAATATCGCCGAACTCAACACTTTGGCTGCTACGGCAACTGATGCTCCTGTTTATATCAAATACACCGGCGAGGCTGTGGTAACGTACAAGTACAACCAGAGCGGTGATAAACTGTATCTGCAAGATGCTACCGCAGGTGTCTTTATCAACGACTCTTACTGGGGCGACGAAATAAAACGTGGCGACAAAGTAACCGGTTGCATAGTATATGCGGACGCGCAAATGTCCGTAGGAGGAATAATGTATATCGGTACAGAACGGGGTATCAAAGTTCTCAGCCACGACAATGAGGTTACGCCGAAAACAGTAACCCTTGCCGAACTACAGGCTAACCCGGCAGACTATCTCTGCCAACTGGTAAAGGTGGAAGGTGTTACTTTCGCTAATACAGACGCTTTCGCCAGTGGCGACCAGATTAAACAGGGAGAAAATACAGCCACTGTCAACCTGATTGCAGGCAACGACTTGATCGGTACTATCAAACCCAACAAAGCCGATATTACCGCTATTTCCAGCACCACCACTGGCAAAGTGCTGCGCATACGTGACAAACAGGATGTGGTTGCCGTAAGCACGGCTATTGACAATATCGCAACCGGTGCGGAAATCGAGATCTATACCATATCGGGTATGCGCGTATCGGAGTTGCAACCGGGTGTAAACATCATCCGTCAGGGCGACAAGACCTATAAGGTAGTCCGCTAACCACACAACACATAACCATACCCCAAAAACGTCTGAACAACGCTTTTGGGGTATGCTATCCTTAGGGTATGCACAGGGAAAAACGACAAGAAATATACACTTATGAAAAGAACATTATTATCTCTCCTTTGTGGGGTAATGCTGTTGCCCGCAATGGCAGCAGACAATCTGCTGAGCAACGGAGATTTTGAAGAAGCACAAACCAATTTCCTCTTTGGCGCAGAATTTACGGATTGGTCTTTCGGTGGCAGCATAGCCATAGAGACTGCAGATGTGCATTCGGGCGAAAAGGCTTTCCGCACAGAGGAAAAGAAAAACAACCGTTCTCTCCAACAGTCTGTTAACCTGCAAACGGATGTTACAGGGCAGGAGTTTGAACTGACAATACATTATAAGGTATTGTCCGCCAATGCAGGCGACCTGTACTTGAATAGTGCGTGGAATCTCAACAAGACGCAGACAGGAACACCGCACGACAGTGCCAAACTCAATCAGGTACTGCCTATCAGCAACGGTTGGCAGGAACTGAAAGTAAAAACTACCAAACCGCAGGACGCAACGGGTTTCCTGTTCAGCGTGGGGGTGAAGAAAGGGGCAAGAGTTATCTTTGATGACTTCTCGTTTGTCCGCACCGAAAATAAAGAACCATGGTACACCGTTATGCCCGAAACAATCGCAGCCGCACGCTGCAACATCGGCGACAGCGTACTGATGACAACGCTCACTATCCGTCAGGGTAACCTCACCGAGCCGGTCTATTTGGATCTCCGCGGCACCAACCGCAATATGTTCCGTTTGGAGAAGACACAGGTAACGGCAGCCGAGGAGACGGTCAGACTATGGTATGCCCCGACCCAAGTGGGCAATCATAAGGCAATGCTGGTTACCGACTGCTCGCAGGCTCTGAGCGACAACAAGACTTTTGTCCTCAGTGGTGTAGCCTCAGATTCTACCCTCAAACCCGAGATACATATCGCTCCGACCGCACTGCCGCAGTTTGCTGCCAAGGCAGGCACGCAGAAGCGCGACTCGGTAGTGGTTACATCGCTCAACTGTGTGGAGGACATTGCCGTCTCTATTATCAACGACGGCAACGAGTCGGCTTTTACTATCAGCAGTTCGCTCATACCGCGCAATATGGAGGCGAAGACCTATATCACTTTCTCTCCCCGCAAAGCAGGCGCATATTCCGCCACCATCTACTGGTCGAGCAGGAACGCACAGAAACAGCAACTGCGTATCACGGGCGTAGCCACCGAGGGCGACTCCGAACCTGTGGACTATGCTACGACTTTTGTTTGGAATATGAGCCACCCGCTTTCGCTGCTCAATGAGCATTTTGACAATATCGAACACAACAAGACGCTCAAACTCACGGGGTGGCAGAATGTGGTTACCGCAGGTACGCGTCCGTGGTGGGGGTATGAAGACCGCAACAATGACGGGGAGCATTGCGCCAAGGCTACGGGGTATGTCTCGCAAGGCGAGTCGGACATAGTGGATTCGATGTGGCTCGTTACACCCGCTTTGGACTATAAGAACGCCAAGAACCAAGTCTTTACCTTCCGTGTGCGCGGCGATGCACTCACCGACGATATGTCGGCGCGTCTGCAACTCTATTTCATTGATGCCACCGATGTGGATGACGTGTTCTTCCAAGACCTTGAGATCGATATGCCTGCTACCAAAGACCAATCGGGCGACTGGCTTGATTTCCAGGTGAACCTTGCGGGGCAGGAGAATATCCCCGATGTCTTCTTTATGGGCTTTAAGTTCAGCGGTATCAACGGCGCAGAGGGCGCAGCCACCTATCTGATAGACGATGTATCATGGGGGCGCGACGACCTGCCGCTCATCTCGGTGGATAGCCCCGAGTTTTATGATACAGCCAAAACTAACGAACTGAAAACCTTTGTCCTGAATGTTAAGGGGGCGAATCTAACGCAGAATGTTACTATGTCCTTTACGGGCAATCACCCGAGCAAGTTCAAGATGTCGCCGAACACGCTGCCAGCAGAGGGGGGCATAGTGGCTCTCGGTTTCCAATCGGACGTAGAGGGAATACAGGATGCCTATCTGCGCCTGCGCTCACGTGGGGCGGTAGATGTCTACGTACATATCACGGTCTGGGTGAAGCAGAATACGGCTTTGGACAATGTCGAAACCGACAAGGCACAGCCGCATTTCCTTCTGGAGAACGGTACACTCTATATCCTTACCCCGCAAGGCAGATATACGCTCCTCGGTATCAAAAACGAATAGTTTTTGTATAGACCGATTGGCAAAATGGAGAATTATTTGCAGGGCTTGAAAAAAAGCAGTAATTTTGTCGGCACAATACAGGAACAATATAAACCTAATAAATAGTACGTTATGTCAAAAGTAACCGTTGTAGGCGCAGGTAACGTAGGTGCTACGTGCGCGAATGTGTTGGCTGTAAAGAAAGTAGCCAGCGAAGTTGTATTGATTGATATCAAAGAGGGTGTTGCCGAGGGGAAGGCAATGGACATTATGCAAACGGCACAGTTGCTGGGCTTCGACACCGTGGTTAAAGGTGTTACCAACGACTATACACAGACCGCTGACTCCGATGTAGTGGTTATCACCAGCGGTCTGCCGCGCAAACCGGGTATGACCCGCGAGGAACTCATCGGCGTAAACGCAGGTATCGTAAAGAGCGTGGCCAAGCAGGTACTCACCTATTCGCCCAATGCTATCCTAATCGTGGTATCGAACCCGATGGATACGATGGCTTATCTGACACTGAAGTCGCTCGGTCTGCCGCGTAACCGCGTCATCGGTATGGGTGGTGCGCTCGATAGCAGCCGCTTCAAATACTTCCTCAGCCAAAAACTCGGTTGCAATGCCAACGAGGTAGAGGGCTTCGTTATCGGCGGGCACGGCGATACCACTATGATTCCTATGGCTCGTTTCGCTACCTACAAAGGTATGCCTATCCTCAACTTTATGAGCGAGGCTGAACTCAACGAGGTAGTTCACAACACTATGGTAGGCGGTGCCACACTGACCGGTCTGCTTGGTACCAGTGCATGGATGGCTCCGGGTGCCGGCGCAGCCAGCGTAGTGGACAGCGTCATCAACGACCAGAAAAAGATGATTCCTTGCTCGGCTTATCTCGATGGTGAGTACGGATACAAAGACATCACTATCGGTGTGCCTTGTATCATCGGCAAGAACGGTATCGAGAAGATCGTTGAGTTGCCGCTCAACGACAAGGAGAAAGAACTCTATGCTGCCAGCGAGGCTGCCGTAGCAAAGACCACCTCTATCCTTCACGACATCAACGCTATCTGATCCGGTCTTATCATATTTCTCTATACAATGGGCTGCCTGACAGGGCAGCCTTTTTTGTGATACGACAACTGCAGCACAATCGAATGAGAGTTCGGCGGAAAACAGACGGAATCATGCAAAATATACAGTTTTTGTCCTCTGTATAGCAATTACGTAGAAAAGACGTAGAAAGGACGTAGAAAGGACGTAGAAAGAAAGCGTTTTTTCTATGCGTTTATGCAATATGTATAGTGCATAAACCGTATAGGGGTGTTTTCGTGGTTGGCACCTCTTTTTGTAGGTGATATTTGCATATATCGTTTTTTATCCGTACCTTTGCAGTCGGTTTTGAGTGGATAATGGTCGCAGGGTTGCCCTGTGGTTGTTTTTCAACGCCGCGATGGTGGAATCGGTAGACACGAGGGACTTAAAATCCCTTGACCGGAAATGGTTGTGTGGGTTCAAGTCCCACTCGCGGTACGATACGGGCAAACCGATGCATATCGGAGTTGCCCTTTTTATTTAGAATCCCCGCCGGCTATCCATAGAGAAAAACATACCCACTACGCCCCCAAGCACAACAACAAATCCGACCTGTTCCGGCTTACGGCTGGGAATATGCTCCGTATTGGCTATGTCAAGGGAGACGACAAACTTGCCTATCTCATCGGCTTGTACGAAGGCTACAGTTTCAGCACCCTGCTCGAAATCAATTCCATGCGCAAAGAAATCACCCGAAAGCGGTAAGTCCTCTGCCGGTTTTTCTGCCTAATGCAAAGAAAAAATGCTGTTTATGGCATAAGAAACATCAATAGGAATGGAAAAATGAATATAAATTTGTTACTTTCACAAAAAATAACTACCTTTGTGGCGTTTTAGTGCAGGTTATGAAAAGACATTTGCTAATTTCCATACTCGCGTTGGTACTTGGTTTGGGTTACAGTAGTTCGTTGATGGCGGAGATAAAGCCGAACAAAGGCAATCCGCAGCAAAAGACACAGGTGCGCCGATCGTGGCGTAAGACACCCGACAGACACGGTCTCTATTCTACGCGCAACTCTTCTGTGGCGCAAGGTATTACCCTGACAGGCAATGCCCTGTATTATTATGGTGATGTGGATATGCTCGGCGTGGCGTTCAAGGAGGGGTTCCAAAAGCAGAACCTCAGTGTGGGCGGCAGTGTCATATTCAGCTATCTCCATCCGCTGGCTAATAGTGCCAACTGGCGTTTTTCCCTTTCCGGAGGTTACCTGCATGGCAACGACAGTGCACGCTATGCGCAGACCACAGACCCGGTTACGGGGCAAGAGATGCAGACGCAGATGGGCAAGGGGTCTTTCAGAAGCGGTTTCGGCGAACTGGCAGCGGGGGTCGAGTGGTATCCTTTCCCTAAGGCAGGGTTTTATATCTATGGCGGCTTGGGACTGAACTTGAGCGTTATCAATTATGATTTTACCCGCTCCAATCGCGGTGAGGGGCAGGTGGTGAGCGTGCTGCCTATGTTACCGATAGAGATAGGATATAATATCAACCTGACCCACGGCTTCTTTATGACCGTTATGGCATCTGTTCATCAGGGACTCTTGGATGTACCACATAGCAACCTCGATGCATACCCGCTTACCAAATCGTCTCGTTTCCAGTGGGGAGATGGCTATTTTATGTTAGGTCTCTCTTTCTCCTATCGCTGGCAGAAATGTGAACCGTGCCGCTTGTACCAATGGTAACCAACAAACGGAAGATAATCAACGACCCTGTATTCGGATTTTTCACTATCCCGAGCGACCTGCTCTACGATGTGTTGCAGCATCCGTACGTACAACGCCTCAACCGCATTCGCCAGTTGGGGCTGTCTTATTTGGTTTATCCGGGTGCAATGCACAGCCGTTTCCTCCATTCGTTGGGTGCGATGCACCTGATGAACGAGGGAATTGCCTCATTGCGTGGCAAAGGAGTGGAAATCAGTGACGGTGAGGCTACCGGTGCATTGGCGGCTATTCTGCTCCACGACATCGGACACGGACCATTCTCCCATGTGCTGGAGCATACTCTGGTGGAGGGTATCACCCACGAGAAGATCTCTCTCCTGATGATGGAGCAGATCAATATCGACCTTAGCCGCGGCAACGAGCAGCAACTCTGGCAGCAGCGTCCGTTGGACGAGGCGATTGCTATCTTCCAAGACCGTTATCCACGTCATTTCCTCCATCAACTCATCTCCAGCCAGTTGGATGTGGACAGAATGGACTATCTCTGCCGCGACTCGTTCTTCACGGGCGTGCAGGAGGGGCGTGTGGCGAGCGAGAGGTTGCTCAAGATGCTCAATGTGGTGGACGACCGTCTCGTGGTGGAGATCAAGGGAATCTACTCGGTAGAGAAATTTCTGGTTGCACGCCGTCTGATGTATTGGCAGGTTTATCTCCATAAGACTTCCGTCGCCGCCGAGCAGCACCTTGTAAAGATACTTGCGCGGGCAAAGGAACTGGCTCTGTCAGGCAAAGAACTGTTCTGCTCACCCGCATTGCACTATTTTTTGTACCATCGTGTTACGGCAGCCGATTTTGCTCTCGGCAGTGAGGCAATGCAGCAGTATGCCCTCCTCGATGATACCGATGTACTGTCGGCTATCAAGGTCTGGATGGACTCGGACGATATTGTGCTTCGCGAACTGAGTACGGCGTTTACCAACCGTCAAATCTTCCGTGGGCGGCTGCTGACCGAACCGCTCACCGACACCGAGCAACAGATCCTGCGCCGGCATTACGCCAATGTGTTCGGTATCAGCGACCGGGAGGCGGAGTATTTCTTTGTGGAACATATGTCCACGAGCAATACCTATTCGGAGAAAGACGACTCTATTGATATACTCTACCGCGATGGTACGGTACGCGACATCGCCTCTGCCAGTGAGATACTTGACCTGCCATCCCTTACCCGCAAGCCCAAGAAACTCTATCTGTTCGAGTTCCGGGCATAGGCAATTAACAATTAACAATTAACATACAGCGTAGTTCTTTGACTCGTGTTTTTGTTATAGGATTGTTATAGGTGAAGCGTGAGGCGGGTGTGCGAGAGCACACTGAGCGCCGAAGCGACACGAAGCCCGGTGGGTTGAGTAGAACTCCTTATAGTTATAAACTCATCATTCATAATTATTAATTCATAATTAGCACAAAGTGGAATTTTCTGCACAACAAATATCCCTCCTTCTGGGAGGAAAACTCTATGGCGACCCCAATCGCGCTGTGAGCGATGTTGCCCCTATAGAGTCCGCTACCGAGGACAAACTCTGTTTTCTCTGCGACGATAAATATATGCCCTACCTGGCAACCACGCAAGCCTCTGTCGTATTGGTTACGGCAAGTCTTTTGGGCGACAAATTCCCCGAAAGCAGTGCTACTGTGATTGCCGTAGAGAACGCCCGCGGGGCGATGGGGCAACTGCTCCAACTCGTAGCAAAAGCCATGAATCCCGCCCGCCATGGCATAGAGCAACCCGCCTATATCAGTGAAGGCGTCTCCGTACCCGACGATGCCTATATCGGTGCGTTTGCCTATATCGGCAAGAACGTCCGTCTCGGCAAGGGCGTACAGATTTATCCGAATACGTATATCGGCGATAATGTGCAGATAGGCGACAATACGATTCTCTATGCAGGGGTGAAAGTCTATTACAACTGTGTGGTCGGACGTGATTGTATCCTCCATGCGGGCGTGGTAGTCGGTGCAGACGGTTTTGGTTTCGAACCCGATGCACAGGGCGTGAACCAAAAACTGCCGCAGATAGGCAATGTGGTGATTGAGGACGATGTGGAGATAGGTGCCAATAGTACGATTGACCGTGCTATGATGGGTTCCACCCGCATCCGCCGCAATGCGAAGATAGACAACCTCGTGCAGGTGGCGCACAATGTGGAAGTGGGCGAGTCCACTTTTATGTGCGCACAAGTGGGCGTGGCGGGTTCTACCAAAATAGGCAGCCATTGTATCCTTGCCGGTCAGGCTGGCGTGGCAGGGCATATCGAGATTGCCGACCGCTGTGTCTTCGGTGCGCAGGCGGGGGTGGCAGGCAGCGTCCGCAAACCGGGTATGTATCAGGGTTCGCCCGCCATCGATGCAATGAACTGGCGCCGCTCCTCGGTCGGTTTTAAGCAACTGCCCGACCTGATGCGCCGCCTCAACGAGATAGAAAAGAATTTGTAAGTGTGTAAATTTGTAAATTCTTTGCATATAATTCGTAATTCGTAATTCATAATTCATAATTCATAATTAAAAATGAACCAGCATACCATCTCCGCCCCTTTCACTCTCTCGGGTAAGGGATTGCATACAGGCTTGCATATCACGGCGAACTTCCTGCCCGCAGACGAGAATACAGGCATACAACTCTGCCGTATCGACCTGCCGGGCAAACCTACCCACCAAGCCCTTGCCGACTATGTCAGTGCCACCGAGCGTGGTACGGTTTTGGAACACGGCGCGTGGAAAATATCGACCGTGGAGCACGCCCTCTCCGCCCTCTATGCAATGGGGGTGGACAACTGCCTCATTGAGTTGGACGGTCCCGAGATGCCTATCCTCGATGGCAGTGCCAAACTGTTCGTCAAAGCGATACAGGCTGCGGGCTTGCAGGAGCAGCAGACGGAGCGCAAAGTGTTTGTCGTTACGGAGCCTATCGAGTATGTCTCCGAGCGCGGCAACAAGTTGGTGCTGCTGCCTTCCGACCACTACGAGGTGGAGGTAATGATTTCTTTCCCGAGTGTCTTCCTGCGCGAGCAGCATGCCGAACTGCATAACCTGAGCGACTACCCCCGCGAGATAGCCGCCGCACGTACTTTCTGCTTCGTGCGCGAGATCGAGCCGCTCCTGCGCATGGGGCTTATCAAGGGCGGAGACCTGCAAAACGCACTGGTGATATACGAGACCCGGATGTCGCAGGAGGGATTGGATTATATGACCGACAAACTCGGTGCACCGCACCTTGATGCCACCAAACTCGGTTACCTCTCTCCGCTCAACTACCAGAACGAGCCGGCGCGGCACAAACTGCTCGACCTCATCGGTGATATGTCGCTACTCGGGTGCTATATCCAAGGCAAACTCATCGCCGAGCGACCGGGACACACCTTCAACACCTCCTGCTGCCGCCAACTGCGCAATAAAGTAATTCAATAATTACAAATTAAAAATTACACATTACAAATTTACTATGACCCAACCATTAGCATACATCCATCCGGAGGCGAAGATTGACCCCTCCGTGCAAATCGGTCCCTTTGTCTATATCGACAAAGATGTGGAAATAGGCGCAGGCACCATCATTGATGCCAACGCCACTATCTGCGAGGGCGTGCGTATAGGCAAGAACTGCCATATCTTCCCCTCTGCCGTAGTGGGTGCTATTCCGCAGGACTTGAAGTTCAAAGGCGAGAAGACCTATGTCTTCATTGGTGATAACACCACCATTCGCGAGTGCGCTACTATCCATCGCGGTACAGCCAGCAAGGGCAAGACCGTAGTGGGCAGCAACTGCCTGATTATGGCATATTGCCATGTGGCACACGACTGCCTGCTCCACGACCATATTATTATGTCCAACGCCGTACAACTGGCAGGCGAAGTGGTGGTGGACGACTGGGCTATCATCGGTGGCGGCAGCCTCGTCCACCAGTTCACCCATATCGGGGCGCACGTGATGATACAGGGCGGCACGAAAATAAACAAGGACATCCCGCCGTATGTCATCGCAGCACGCGAACCGGTATCGTACTGCGGTATCAACTCTGTCGGACTCAACCGCCGCGGATTCACCCGTGAGCAGATAGCCTCCATACAAGACACCTACCGCACGCTGTATATGTCCGGTCTCAATGTAACGCAGGCGGTTGAGCAGATCCTTGCTGCCGTCCCCGAGACCCCCGAGCGCAACGCAATCATCGACTTTATCAAAGCCTCTCCCCGTGGCATCGTCCGCGGCATAAACTAATTAGGAATGATGAATTAGGAATTATGAATTATTACTCATGCACAGTGTAGCCTCGGGGACGCGGGCGCCCCGCCCGCGGTATATATTCCTCTATTAATTCCTCATTCATCATTCAAAATTCATAATTAAACGAAATGGAAACAGAAGAAAGAAGCCTCAATTTCATTGAGCAAATCGTAGAGAAAGACATTGCCGAGGGCAAGAACGGCGGACGTATCCAGACCCGTTTCCCGCCCGAACCCAATGGCTACCTGCATATCGGACACGTCAAAGCCATCTGTATGGACTTCGGTATCGCCGAGCGTTACCATGGTGTCTGCAACCTCCGTTTTGATGACACCAACCCCGTCAAAGAGGACGTTGAGTATGTGGATTCCATTCAGCAGGACATCGCGTGGTTAGGTTTCAAGTGGGGCAATATCTACTACGCCAGCGACTATTTCCAACAACTCTATGACCTCGCCATCCGTTTCATCAAAGAGGGCAAAGCCTACGTGGACGAGCAGACCGCCGAGCAGATAGCCGAGCAGAAAGGTACGCCTACCGAACCTGGTGTGGCATCGCCCTATCGCGACCGCCCCATAGAGGAAAACCTGCGTCTTTTCGAGGCGATGCAGGCAGGTGAGATAGAGGACGGCAAGATGGTGCTGCGTGCCAAGATTGATATGGCGAACCCGAATATGCACTTCCGCGACCCTATTATGTACCGTATCATCACCACCCACCCGCACCACCGCACAGGGCGCAAGTGGAACGTCTATCCGATGTACGATTTCGCACATGGTCAGAGCGACTATTTCGAGGGCGTTACGCACTCTATCTGTACCCTCGAGTTTGTGGTGCACCGTCCGCTGTATGACTATTTCCTCGACCAATTTGTAAAGGGAGACTACCGCCCGCACCAGTACGAGTTCAACCGACTGAATATCACCTACACCGTGATGTCGAAGCGCAAGATGCTCCAACTCGTCAAAGAGGGACTTGTGCGCGGCTGGGACGACCCCCGTATGCCGACTGTCTGCGGTCTGCGCCGCCGCGGGTACACCGCTGAGGCGATACGTGCATTCATCGACCGTATCGGCTATACCAAGGTGGAGGGTATGATTGATGTCAGTCTCCTCGAACACACCGTCCGCGAGTGCCTCAAAGAGACGGCTCCGCGTATCTGCGCTATCTTCGACCCCGTGAAACTCGTTATCACCAACTATGAGGGCAACGGCGAGACTATCACTGCGGAGAACATTGACGGACATCCCGAACTCGGTACGCGCGAGATGCAGTTCGCCCGCGAACTCTATATCGAACGCGGCGATTTCCTTGAGCAGGCGGACAAGAACTTCTTCCGTCTCAGCCCGGGCGGGCGTGAGGTGCGTCTCAAGTCGGCGTATATCATCCAAGCCACCGGCTGCGACAAGGACGCCAATGGCAATATCACCACCGTCTATGCCACCTACGACCCCGCTTCCAAGTCGGGCACCGAGGGCGGCAACCGCAAGACCAAAGCCACTATCAACTGGGTGGAGTGCAACTCGTGCCTCGATGCCGAAGCACGCCTCTACGACCGCCTGTTTGCCGTAGAAAACCCCTCGGCGGAGGAAGGCGATTTCCGCGACCTGCTCAACCCCAACAGCCTCGAGATAAAGACTATCAAGGTAGAGGGTTCGCTCCGCAGCGAACTCCATGCACCGGTTGTGGAAAACGGCATCGCAAAGGAGAACCACTACCAACTCTTGAAGCAGGGCTACTTCGTGGTCGACCCCGACACCACACCCGACCACCTTGTCCTCAACCGCACTGCGTCGCTGAAGGACAACTGGCAGAAATAACCGTCAATCAACAGGTAATAATTAACAATTAACAATTAACATACTCCCCCGCTGTGCTTCTGTGTCGGTGCGGGAGTTTTTGTTATTCCTTAATGTCCGTTAAGCGTTAATATACGGTTGGTTGTATGTTAGTACCCCTAAAAAATGGTTAGGGGTATTGCAGACGTGCCATTTTTGTCGTACCTTTGTAGAAAATTTACACATTTTACCAATTATGTTGCAGATATATAACACCCTTACCCGTCAGAAAGAGTATTTCCGCCCCTTGCACGAAGGGCGCGTGGGAATGTATGTGTGCGGACCGACTGTCTATGGCGATGCCCATCTGGGGCATGCCCGTCCTGCTATCACGTTTGACCTGCTGTTCCGCTACCTGCATTATCTCGGCTACAAAGTGCGCTACGTGCGCAATATCACGGATGTGGGACACCTGGAACACGATGCCGACGAGGGCGAGGACAAGATAGCCAAGAAAGCCCGTTTGGAGCAGTTGGAACCGATGGAGGTGGCGCAATACTATACCAATCGCTATCACCACGATATGGAACTGCTGAACGTGTTGCCGCCCTCTATCGAACCGCACGCCAGCGGACATATCATTGAGCAGATTGAGTTCATCAAGAAGATACTCGATCACGGCTATGCCTACGTGGTGAATGGGAGCGTCTATATGGATGTGGAGAAGTATGCGCACGATTTCCCCTACGGCAAACTGTCGGGGCGCAACCTCGAGGACATCAAGACAGAGACCCGCGAACTGGACGGGCAGCAGGAGAAGAAACACAGTTACGACTTCGCCCTTTGGAAGAAAGCCGCCCCCGAGCATATTATGCACTGGCCCAGCCCATGGAGCGAGGGTTTCCCTGGCTGGCATATGGAGTGCTCTGCAATGGGAACGAAATACCTCGGTGAGGAGTTTGATATCCACGGCGGCGGAATGGACTTGATGTTCCCTCACCACGAGGCGGAGATAGCACAATCGTGTGCTGCATTGGGGCATGAGAGTGTCCGCTATTGGATGCATAACAATATGATTACCATTGCGGGCAAGAAGATGGGCAAGAGTTACAACAACTTTATCACCCTCGAACAGTTCTTCAATGGCGATCACCCGCTGCTGAGCCAGCCTTTTTCTCCAATGACGATCCGTTTCTTTATCTTGATGGCGCACTACCGTTCGACGGTGGATTTCTCGAGCGAGGCACTCGAGGCGGCAGAGAAAGGTTTTGCCCGCTTGCAGGAGGCTTACACTCGCCTGATGAAATTGACGCCTGCGGCAGTCAGCACGGTAGAGACTGCCGGGTTGCGCGAGCGTTGCACAGAAGCGATGGATGACGATCTGAACTCACCCATTGTCATTTCGCACTTGTTTGACTCCGCCCGCGCCATCAATACTGTCTATGACGGCAAGGGAACCATCAGCGAGGCTGACCTGAAAGAGTTGCAGTCGGTATGGCAGACGTTTGCTGTGGATATCCTTGGTCTGCGCTTTGAGGAGGCAGGTGCGGACAACCGCACAATGACCGCCTACCACGGGGCTATTGACCTGCTTCTCGGTATCCGTTTGGATGCCAAGCGTCAGAAAGACTGGGCTACCAGCGACAAGATACGCAACGCCTTGACTGGTCTCGGTTTCAGTATTAAAGATACCAAGGACGGCTTCGAGTGGAGCATATAATTTGAGTATATTGAGAGCAATACGATATATGATAAGAGCCGCTGTGTGGGCGGCTCTTGTTGCGTTTTGTGCCTGCAGTGGCAAAACAGGGCAGGAGACTATTGTGGAGGATAACCCTGTGGCATATCCGGGGCGGACATTCAGTTACAAGGCAAAATTTAACGACAATCAGCCACGGCAATTGAAAGCCGCACAGGCACTCGGTTTGTCTGCTCCGCCGCGTGACCGCGCTGAGGCGCAGCGTATGCGCCGGCAATTGCAGCAAGTGCGTACCGGAGACAATTATATCATTGATTCGCTTACCCATTCTATTCCTTATCTTGTTCCCTCTGCCGCCCGTGAATTAGACGCTATCGGGGCAGGTTTTGCCGACATTTTGCAGCGCAACGGTTTGCCGCACTACCGCTTTCGCGTGAGCAGTGTCCTGCGTACGCAAGAGGACGTGCGCCAACTGCAAAAGAGCGGCAATATCAACTCTGTTACCACTTCCTGCCACTGCTATGGTACGACTTTCGACATCACCTACACCCATTTTGACAAGGTAACCGCCACGCGTGACTATATGACACCCGACAACCTTAAGTTGGTTCTCGGGCAGGTATTGCTCAACGAGCAACGTGCGGGACGGATATACGTGAAATACGAATGGCAGCAGGCGTGTTTCCACATCACCTGCCGCCCATAGAAGATCGTAAAAAAGAAGTAGCCCTGCCGAGACAGCGGGTTATTTGCTGCTGATTGCCACTTGTTGCGACTATTTGCAAGATATACAACGGGTTGAGTACTCCGTATTGCAGCCGTGTTTTGCAATGAGTAGCAACGAATAATAGTCTATGTCGGCAATTTGCCGAACTACTGCCGACTGCCTTTGAGTTTGTCAATTACCGCTCGTTTGGTGCTCTGCTTGATATGGATATACCTATCCAAAGCACGAGACCCCTCGGCGTGTCCCGACAATGATATGGTAAGACGCTCCTCCTGCGTAATCTCGTACACATTCGAGATAAACGACCGCCGTGCGAGGTGCGAAGAAGCGATGTTGCATATCGGCTTGCTCTCCTCCTCGAAAGTCTGGGTATTAAGCACCGACACAAGGCGGGTGATACCTGCCTCACGCAATATATCTTTTATGGCATAGTTATAGTTCTGCTCCGCTATGAATGGCAGGATACGCCCGTCTGGTTGTTTGCCGTGGTATCGGTCGAGTGTCTCCACGGCAGTATCGGAAAGTGGCACGGAGGTGATATGCGGGTTGGTCTTGTTGGTCTTGTGCTGGATATACTGCAATGTTTTTCCGTCTGCCTGCTCTATGATGTTTGCGTCCGTCATTCGTTGCAGGTCGCTGATACGCTGCCCGACATAGCACTGAAAGACAAATATGTCCCTTTGCTCCGCCATTCGTTGTGTAGGCATAGACGCACGATATACCTGCTCTATCTCGTCCATGGAGAGTGTGGTCGGCGTTCCGTACACCTCCTGTTCCAACTTAAACCCGTTATCCCCGAATGGGCATTTGTCGAGTACGCCTTTGCGCACCTCCCAATAACACACGGCACGGAACTTGCGCAAGCGGGAGACAACGGTATTTCGAGACCGCCCCTCGGCACGCTCCGTATAGAGAAAACGCTGCAAGTCCTCGATGTCTTGCACCGAGAGGGTGTTCATATAGATTGTGCGGTATCGTTCGGCAAAGTGATTGAAAGTCTTTGCGAGAAACTCGTAGTGCGCCCGTGTAGTGCCTGCGAGTTGTTTGTATTCTATATAGTCGAGGCACGCCTGTGCGGCGGTCAGCGGCTCGGAGGTGATACCGAGTGCCTGCGGTATCATTGCCTCGTCCACCACCCGCTGCAACCACCCTTTGTATGTGGCATACTGGTCGTGTATGTAGCGGGACAATACAACCTGTTCGAGGGTATCGAGTTTGGCTTGCAGTTCGGTAGCCGTAGCCGTCTCGGAAGTAACATAGCGGGTAGAGGTATTAAGACGCTGCTTTTTCTCATTCCACAAATGAGCGGGTACATACACACGTGTATGCGCACGTTGGTCGAGGATACGGCTTGCGTAGAAGCGTATCAGTACCTCCGCCTGCCCGTTTACGACACGGGTGGAAAGTCTGTATTGAACATTAGCCATTGTTAAGCATTGCCCCCTTGCCCGTCAGCAGCCACATCGGCGACACATTCCACGCACTAATCATTATGCACATCTGTCGCAGGGTGCAGTTGCGTGTGCCACGTTCGAGAGCGATAAAGTTGGAGGGCGGAATATTGAGCGGTGCGCAAAACTCCGTCTTTGATTTTACCACACGCAGACGGTACAACTCGTAGTACACATCTACAAAGCGTTTGGTTATTTCCTCAGGGGTTATATTGTTTTCCATATCTATTGTTTGTCTCCATCGGCAATTACGTGGGGACAAATTGTCCCTATATACCATCACCGCTCAATATATTTATGTATTTTGTGACTTGTTTTTATTCTCTGTTGTTTTCTTTTTGGCAGCAGCATTGAGGGCGCGGATAGTCTCCATATAGTCCTCCTCAACAGGGGAGAGGGTGCGCTGCTTGTATTTCTTGTATTCGTTCTCGGCATACTCTTTTGCCGCCTCGAAAGAGATTTTTCCTTTGCCTACCAATACAGGGCGGTCGTTGGCACGTATCAGATTATCCAACAGGTCGAGATAGTCTTTCATATACATACGCTTGTGGAGTTTTGCCTGCATCTCGGCAAAATCGAAAAATCCCGATACGAGACTTTTCATAGCGTCCAATTCCTCAGGTTCCATATAGTTCTTTGCCACCGACACCTCGGCTTTGACAGGCTGGCGACCTTTGAACGTGCGCAAGCCCATAAACGGCTCATCGGCATTGGCACGCTCCCGTATCAATTCGCCCGCCGTATGCTCGTGAATGGCAAAATGAAACTTGTTTTGATAGGCGGCAAAGAACCTCTTGCTCTCCTCGGCAGTCTTGTCGTAGTCGTAACTGGTGGCGTACAGATCGAGTACCTGGCGATAAATAAGACGCTCATCGGTACGAATATCACGTATGCGGTCAAGCAACTCGCGCCAGTAGTTGCCACCCGCATTGCCTTTGAGCCGCTCGTCATCAATGGTAAAGCCTTTGACGATGTACTCGTGTATGCGTTGCGTTGCCCATTGGCGGAACTGTACGCCTTGAATGGAATTGACGCGATAACCTACAGAGATAATCATATCAAGATTATAGTAGGCTATTTCCTCCTCAACTTCGCCTCGGAAGCCACGTTTTACGACGGTTGCAAATTTTGCAACTGTCGTGTCGGGCGACAATTCTCCCTCTGTATAAATGTTTTGTATATGCCTGCTAATTACCGACTTGTCCCGCTGAAACAGACTTGCCATTTGGTCTGCTGTCAGCCATACGGTTTCATTACTGAGCAAGACATCTATTTGGGCTACTCCATCGGCGGACCGGTATATCACCACCTCGCCGCGGTTCTGTGGGCTCTCTGTTTCCATATCTATTGCTTGAGCAGGAGTTGATACAATTTCTCTTTGTCGGCTTTGAGTTCGGCTATCTGTGCGTCTTTCTCGGCGATAATCTTTTTCCATATCTCGGTATCACTGCTATTGTTGGTCTGCGTTCCGTTGCCGATGTTATTATGGTGTCCCGTGTTTGAGTTGTCGATATTGATTGTTGTCCCCCGCTGGTTAAGGAATGCCTCATTACCCGTCATTAACCACATCAATGGATATTGTGGGAAGACGGCAGCAATCTTCTGGGCATTTAACTCCGACACTTTTTTCACTCTATCACTCTTTACATCATACAGGGATTGCTCTTTAATCCCTGCCAAATCTGCCAACTGGCGCAACGTAAGACTATTATCCTTACATATTTTCTCAATTATTTCTTTTGCAGTCATTTTTTGTAAATTTTTTGTAGTTTACAAATTGCTGATTATTAGGAATTTACAAATAAATTACAGAAATTATACAAAAATTATTTGTAAAAATTTTGTATATCCCAAATAAAATCCGTAATTTTGCGTCGTCAAACAGAAAAACAAGAGCCAAAACAAAGGCTTTGGCAAAGTTTTTCAGCGGCAAAATTACGAAAAAATAATTAAACTAACAAATAAAAAAACAATCACAATGAAAACCGTAGATTCAACAAGCAAGTGCAAAGTTAGTGAAAAAATTGGAAAAAACACTCAA
>ERZ808242.102-NODE-102-length-65206-cov-9.336127_pt1 | contig 65206 bp, 54 predicted proteins | sample MGYA00521244_ERZ808242 | MGnify/ENA primary metagenome ERZ808242 (study PRJEB31516, sample SAMN03275573) | gut metagenome | biome: mammalia-associated habitat; material: feces | host: Papio cynocephalus | place: Kenya | collected 2012-07-27 ... | reverse complement strand
TATATAACTAATAGTTTTTCTCTGCAAGGAGATATATCAGCTAATACACAATATTTGAAAAAACCGTAAGGATATTATAATATAAGAAATATGTCAGCTAAGAAGCGTGGTCCGGGTAGGCCACCAAAAAACAAAAAAGCTGCCGCAGCAAAGGCTAAGGCGGCCGCACCGTCGCACACTGTGCCGTCGGGATTTTGGGCGCAGGTTGGTGCTATCTTTGTTATTATTCTATCGGTGCTGATTCTAGTCGGGATGTCGGGCTGGGGCGGTGAAGTGCCAGCAGCCGTGGCGAAGTTTGTACGCTACGCTATGGGCTGGTTTGGCTATCTGTTCCCGTTACTGATGATCTACTTGGCGGTGCAGGCCTTTCGGGACGAGTCCAAGCGTCCTTCGCCTGTGGTTATTGTGACTGCAATCTTGTTTTGCATCATCTTAGCCGCTACCTTCCAGTTGATGCTGCCCGATCCAGCTAAAATGAGTCAGGCTGACCCAGTGGATGGAGGTGGCATGATTGGCTGGCTAGTGGCGGACTTTACTCTTGGCTTCGTTAACGTTCCCGTGGCTGCGGTTATCTATATCGTAACCCTGCTAGTCCTTGCGATGTTTGTCTTCTCGGTATCGCCAAAAGCGGTGTTTGAAACATTGAAGAATATGTTTGGTACTGAGTCCGATACTAATGCTGAGGCTAATGCTGAGGTGGCGCGCAAGGTGGCTAAGGCTGATGAAGAGCCAAGGAAATCACCAGAGGTCAGCGGCTTGACCGATGAAGCAAGCGACGAGGACAAGGGTAAGGCCCCACGCGGATTGGCACGCCTACGTCGCAAGAAGCCAGAGCCAGAAGAAGCGTCGGCTGTGGACAAGCCGAAGGAACCTGAGGCCAAGTTGTCGCACGCCGTAGATGTTAGCAAGACGGCTACAGTCGCGGCAACGCCTGTTACTGCTTCTGCGCCAGTAATCAACAATGCCAACTGGAAGTTCCCAGATATTAAATTACTATCAAAGAAGCACGGTGATCCCGATCCGGGCGACTTTAAACGTAATATTCAGATTATCGAAGACACCCTACAGCAGTTTAATATTAGCGGCACGGTCGAGAAGGTTAATATTGGCCCGCGCGTGACGCAGTACTGCCTGCGGCCGCAGCGTGGTATTAAGCTGTCGCGCATTTCCGAATTGCAGGATAATCTACTGGCCAATCTAAAGGCTACCAGCATCCGCATGGAGACCCCAATTCCGGGTCAGCCGTACGTGGGTATTGAGATTCCGAATAAGCGCTCGGCCTTCGTGGGTATTCGCCAGATTCTCGAGACTGAGGCCTGGCAGAAGTCAAAGGCGCCGCTGACCTTTGCGGTGGGTCTCAATGTGACAGGCAATCCAATCGTGATGGACCTGGCGTCTCTGCCGCATCTATTGATTGCTGGTACTACTGGTTCGGGTAAGTCGGTGATGATGAATGCTATTATTGTGTCCCTACTATATCGCAACACGCCAGATGATTTGAAATTCGTTCTAGTGGATCCAAAGGGTAATGAGATGGTGCAGTATAAGGATATGCCGCACTTACTAGCACCGATTGTGGGTGGTACAAGTAGCGAGGCGATGCACAAGTTAGCGAAGACTTTAATTTGGCTGGCCGACGAGATGGAGCGGCGTTATAAGCTGTTTGCGGAGCGGGGTGGCGTGAAGAAAATCAAGGACTTTAATAAGCGCTTTCCGGATGAGAAAATCCCGAATATTGTGCTGATTATTGATGAGTATACCGACCTGATTGATTCATTAAAGTCGACCGAACGTGAGACGGTGCAGACGGTAGTGCAGCGTATTGCCCAGAAAGGCCGGGCCGCTGGTATCCATGAAATCATCATGATGCAGGCGCCGCGGGCGAAGTATATTCAGGGTCCACTGAAGGCCAATGTGCCAGCTGGATTTGCCTTTGCTGTGCGTAGCAAGATGGAATCACAACAGATCATTAACGCCTCGGGCGCCGAAACCTTGATGGGCAAGGGCGACATGCTGATGGTGACTAACGAGATTAAGGAGCCGCGGCGCGTGCAGGCGGTTAATGTGGAGGACGAGGAAATCGATCGCATTGTGGCGGATCTGCGTATACAGTCGCCAGCGCAGTACAGTGATGACTTGATGGCCAAGCTATCGGAAACGGCGTCGGCTAGTGGCATGTCGGGCGAGTTCAGTATGGGTGAAGACGAGGACTATAATCGCGCCGTACAGGTGGTGATTAACGAAGGTAAGGCTTCGACCTCGCTGTTGCAGCGCCGCATGCGCATTGGTTACGGTAAAGCTTCGCGCATCATGGACGAACTGGAGGAGCACGGTGTCATTGGTCCATCCGACGGTAGTAAGGCGCGCCAGGTGCTGATCCAATCGGCCGATGAGGCGTAGCAGGCTAGCCTTGATTTTATAGTTAAAACAGTAAATATTGACTATGCAACTATATTAACTATAAGCAATCAAGGCCGACTGGTTATTGCGTGTCTTATTGTAGCTTACTGACGCTATCGCGGTATGCTTTATAGTCTGTAGATAGCTCGTCTAAGCTAGATTGTTCGTTGAAATTATTGATAATCTTGTTTAGCTCTTCGCGTGCGTTGATAATATTCTTGATTGCGCTGATGACTGACTTTTTATCCATATCGTCAATGGTCTCGGGTGGATCATTGACATATGTTTGATACGCAGACTTGAGATCAGAGACAATTTGTTTACTCTTGCTACTATTAGCATGAATTTTTGATAATTCATCTAGCGATTTATTATAATCTGTGTATAGAACTGTAGCAGCCTGTATATCATAGGCATCCTTAACATCTTGTAACTTTGTCGTCCATTTTTCTAAGCTATTGAATTTATTGCTTACATCTTTTATTGCTGAATCATTGCCAAATTTTTGTGTAGCTGCATCTATTAAATCGTTAGCTTTCGCCATTTTATCTAGTATATTATTTAGTGCGGTGCTTGATGTTTTTATACTGCCAGTTTTTTCAGCTTCTATGTATTCATCAAGCGGTACTTTGATACTCTTTATTTCTGATATGCTTTTCGCATAATCATCGCTTCTAATTTTATTAAGTGTAGCTATTGTAAATAACGCTAAAATAGCAATTAGAACGGCTATTACTACTGCTACAATTATCTTGTTGCGGTGTTTACCGATAAACACTTTCCATTGATTGATCATTGTGCTTATGATAGCATAGTAAATATAAATATGCCAGGAGTGTGTGATGAAGAATTTTGCAGGTAAATTTTTAGGGATTATATCGTTTTTACTAGCTATGGTGCTCATACCACTGCTTTCTTCTGATCGTGCGGCCGCATTATGGTGTCCAGAAGATGGTAGATGTGAACGGGGTGGAGGACCCAATGGTTGGTCTCAGGTTCGGTTGTATGTCAGCGCGTGGGTTGAGGGCGATCGAGTGAGGGCTCGGGCGGAGTACAGAGTAGAAGGGGTCTACGGTAAAAGTCTTGGTTGTTATCTCAATAGATACGGACAAGGCTATTTGATATATACGTTGCATAATATTGCGCTAACTGCACCAGGACACCCTACTGTTTGGATGACACCTGTAGAGGGTAATCACCCATCGGGATGGCGCCTTAATCAGAATGGCAATACAAAACGTATTGCCGAATACAATACTATAAGCATCTATAGTCTTGCGCCAAATGTAAATTATACTGTTTCACTCAATGGAGTTGATACTACTAACGACAGAAGGCATATCTGTTCTATATCATCTGACCCTCTACCTATAGGAACCGGCAATGTATCTCGTCGAGCTGTGTGGTCGATTAATGGGCAATCATACATTGGTGTATCCGCAGGAAATGAGAGTGGACGAGACTCTACTGGTCATGTAATCAACCGCAAACAGGGTGAAAATGCTATATCCAATGTACGCCCTGGCCAAAAACTACACTGGGATCACGATTTACGCAATGTTGGCCACGATAACATGAGAAGTAACGAGATTATTGTAAATATAGACCATCAGAATAAAAACTTGATTACCAATCAGTGGTCGGCGCTTTATTCTGATCCGAAAAATGAGAGGCACGGGGGTAATGTAAACCAATTGTTCTACGATAGGGGTACAGATATGACGGTGACGCAAAATGAGGTGGGCAACAAAGTTTGCCAACGTGTAGCGTGGGCCGCCGCGTCATCTAGTAATAGCGGCTGGGGTCTCGCACGGTATGCGTGTGCGGATGTACCATATAATTATGAACCACCAGATAATCCACCAAACAATAAAAAGTCTGGCGTTTATGCGACGTCCAGTGGTAATGGTGATGTATTTATGGGTGATGATGTACCCTTCAAGTATCATGTTGTGAATCGCGCCAAGTCCGACACCAAGACCAAAAACATGCCATACCGTATTTATACTTTTACTTTGAAGGATAAAGCTGGGGACATCCCAAATGATACAACTATTGGTTGTTCACCTGTGGGTGGAGGTGACGAAGATCCAGGCTGTTTAGTTGATCGATCGGGAAGTGACCATTTTGGTAATGCAACACCTGACAAGCGTTTTGGCAGTAATGTTAGATACTGGACTGTTCAAAAGTCTGGCAATACGAACAATATCAATCCTAATAGCTCACAAACTCTCGATGCGACTGTTCAGTTGCGCACAGATAACGCATGGAGGGACACGCAGCCAGGCGATCGCGTATGTACTTACATCGCGGTTGACCAATGGGCGGTGACGAATAATGTGGATGATAACCGCGTGCGCCTGTCTAAAGTATCTTGTTATGATGTGGGCAAGAAGCCGCAGCTACAGATTCGTGGTGGTGATTCAAAGTCGCAGGATGGGTTCGAGGGTTCAACGTTCAAATCAACTAATATAAACCCAAGCAACAAAAAGCGTGGCTCATTTAGCCAATATGGACTGATATCGCTAAATAATTCTGTTAGCAATTTTGGCTCGGCTGGCTATGTGTCGGCTAGTGGCAGCGATACTGCGTTTACTAATAATTGGTGTAAACTAATATATGCTAATGCATCGAGCACTGGTGGTATAGGATCTGCTTGTGGCGGCATCGGCAACTTCGATAATGGATCAGGGTCGTATACACCAGGAATGCCAACGATTGACGATAGTAAGGCTACTACTATAAATGGAGAGATAGATCTGTCTAGCTTAAACAGTGGGTTATACAAGGTCGATGGCGTCGCAAATATCAGCGGTTCATTGCGACAAGGTGTAAATGCGATCGTCAAGGTCAATGGTAATGCTTATATAAATAGTAATATCGGAAGTGATCAGGTGTATGCTAATCTAGAGGATGTACCTAATCTGACACTATATGTTACAGGGAGCTTAATAGTTAGTAGCCCAGTCACCCGGATCGACGCAACCCTGATTACAAATAAGTTAATGACTTGTGCTTCGCATAGCTACGACTGGGGTATTGCACATGGTTACGATAGATGTAATGTTCAGCTAAAAATTAATGGTTCTGTCATCTCAACTGGTACTGGCAATAGCCTGCTATTTCAGCGCACATTTGGTGGAGGCAATAATTATGATGCCATTTATGCATTGTCGGACAGTAATAGCGCTTGGTTACCGTCCGAAGTTATTAACCTGTCGCCGAATGCCTTCTTGGTTCCATATATTAAATATAGTAATGACAGGACTATTAATACTTACCGCGTGATATCTGTTAGTTCCTTGCCAGCACGCTACTAATGTGGTAATATTACTACTGTAATATTAACCTGCTGCGGCGATCGACATGTTGGCTGCGGCTTAATCCAGAGGAGGACATGTGTCAGAATCTACAAAGAGCTATGAGCTAGTCGTGTTATTCCGCGCCGAGCTAGAAGCTAAAATGGACGCCCCACTAAAGACCGTGGCGGATCTAGTTGCGGCTAATGGCGGTAAAATTGTCAGTGACGATAACTGGGGCCGTAAGGAGTTGGCATACAAGATTGAGGGTGAAACTCATGCGATTTATCATTTGTATCGCCTAGAGCTACCGGCAACTGCGCCAGCTAAGATTGAGGCTAGCTTAAATATCAACAACGATGTTATTCGTCACCTGTTAACTAAGGTTGATGCTAAGGCTGAAGCAGCAATCGCTGAGGATAAGGCTCGTCGTGCGGCGCGTGAAGCTGCTAAGGCTGAGCGTGACGATAAATAGTTGCTCAATAACTAAACGAGGGTAATATTTCGGATTAGTCCGAATGGAAAGAAGGGAATATGGCATTTAGCAACATTGTGATTCAGGGCAATTTAACTGCTGATCCAGATCAGCGCACCACGCCAAGTGGTCGGGCGCTAACTAGTTTTAGTGTAGCTGTTAATAGCCGCACAGGCAATAATGAGTCAACCGACTATTACAATTGTACCTGCTGGGATGAACGCCGTGGCGGATTAATCGCAAAATACTTTACAAAAGGTCGACCGATTATCGTAAGCGGCAGCTTGTCTACCCATACCTATACGGGTCGCGACGGCTCGCAGCGTACAAGCCTGGACGTTAACGTTGATAATTTTGGCTTTGTTGGTTCGCAGCGCGATGCTGAAGCTGCTAACGGTGCCGCACCAGCTCCAGCTGCGTCTGACGCCAATGCTGCACCAATTGACAGTGGCAGCCTAGACGATGGTATTAAAATCGACGATATTCCTTTCTAATAACTAATGTTCAAGGAGAATTATGAAGAAGTTTAAGAAGCAATCACCAAAGTATTTCGATTACAAGGATGCCGATAACCTACGTCGCTATACCGACAGTTACGGCCAGATCGAACCACGCAGTAAGACTGGCTTGAGCGCCAATTCACAGCGCAACCTAGCGGTCGCTATCAAGCGTGCGCGCCACATCGCACTACTACCATTTGTGGCAAACTAGTTAATAATTAATCAGTTAAACGGCAGAAGGTAAACTAAATTTTTTGGGTTTATGCCTCTGCTGTTTTCTGGAAAGGGGAACAGCATGTATAGTCCAACTGACCTAAAGAAGGGTCGTCTAATTAATTTGAATAACGAGCCATATCGCGTCGTCGATTATGGCCAGAAGGTGATGGGCCGTGGTGGCTCTATCGTGACCGTCAAGATCAAGAGTCTAGTTAGTGGTAATGTCCTAACTAAGACCTATAAGGGCGATCAGAAGATTGAGGCGGCGAGCGTGGAAACGCAGCCGGCGCAGTACCTATATAGCGACAATGATACGGTTTACTTTATGAACCCTGAGACATACGATCAGTTCGAGCTACCACTCGAGGACGCTGAGGATGTGCCGCAGTATATGCGCGAAGGTGCTGAGGTGCAGCTACAGTTCTTTGACGGCAAGGTAATCGCCGTGGATCTGCCGACCACTGTGCCGCTAAAGGTGGTGGATGCACCGGACGTTGTGAAGGGCGACACAACCAGCAGCGTACAGAAGGAAGCGACTACAGAAACTGGCCTAAAGGTCAAGACTCCAGCCTTCATTAAGGAAGGTGACGTTATCAAGGTTGATACCCGCGACGGTCACTATGTTGAGCGCGTCAAGGAGTAGCCTTGTCAGAAACTAAGGTAAAAGGCGAGAGACTAGACCGAGTGTTAACGGCACTAGGTCTAGTCTCTTCGCGTTCTCAAGCCGAAAGCTATATTCGCTTAGGTCGCGTGACGGTCGGTGGTAGGGTAATTAGTAAACCAGGGTTCTTCGTGAAAGAGCCATCGCAGGTGCGGCTGAATCAGGACGAGCAGTTCGTTTCGCGCGCGGGACTGAAATTAAAATCGGTGGCGCAGAAGCTAAAATTGAATTTTAAGGATAAGGTGGTGTTGGACGTGGGTTCAAGCACTGGTGGCTTTACTGATTTTGCACTCAGTCGTGGGGCGGTGAAGTCAATTTGTGTGGACGTGGGTACCGATCAGCTACATCCAAAATTACGAGCCGATTCTAGAGTGGAACTGCACGAAAAGACCGATATACGTGATTTTCGCACGGATCAGCATATAGATATTATTGTAATTGACGTTTCCTTTATTAGTCTAAGGGAAATCCTGCCGTATTTAGCTAAGTATTTGGCAAGTAGTGATACACAGATCGTGGCCATGGTGAAGCCGCAGTTCGAGGTAGGTGAGAAGATGAAAGCGCATGGTGTGATTAAGAATGACGCCGAGCGGCGCCAGATCTTGCGTGATTTTGAGCAATGGTCGCGGCGATATTTCTTAATTCGTAATAAGGCCGATAGCGACATCCCTGGCGCCAAGGGCAACCGAGAGCGGTTTTATCTATTAAATAAAATTAAATAAAGTCCCGCCCTATAAAGGGCGGGCAAGCAGGCGTGATAGCGCCGCTGGGTGGGTTTTATTCACTTCTTAAACATTAAACCTAAATTCGACCACGTCGTCGGGTTGCATGACATAGGTCTTGCCTTCGGTGCGGACTTTACCAGCGGCGCGAGCAGCGGCCTCGGAACCAGCGGCGACTAGATCGCGATAGGATACCACCTGGGCGGCAATAAAACCACGCTCGAAATCGGTATGGATGACACCAGCGGCCTGTGGCGCGGTCCAGCCCTTATGGATGGTCCAGGCGCGGACCTCTTTTGGACCGGCGGTTAGATAGGATTGCAATCCCAGGGTGTCATAGGCGGTACGAATTAGCTGAGTCAAACCAGATTCCTTGACGCCGTAATCGGCTAGCAGCTCACTAGCCTCGACCTCAGACAGCTCTCTAATTTCACTCTCTAGCTCAGCGCTAACGAAAATGGCTTTAATCTGGTCGGGTGTCTCACCAGTAGCCTTGGCGGCCAGATTTTTTAGCTCGTTCTGGCGATCAGTATCGGTTAAGCCGTTCTCATCCACGTTAAAGGCGTAGATTACCGGCAGGGCAGAGAGCAGGGCGAGGCCATCTAATTTTTCTTTTAACTCCTCGCGGTTGAATTCGTTGAACTCAACTGGGCGCTTACCTTCTAGCAATTGGCCTTGTACGGCTTCAAAGAAAGCGACTTTCTCGCGTAGCTTCGGGTTGGACTTGGCTTCTTTCTGTAGTTTTGGCAAGTGCTTTTCAATGGTTGCGACATCAGCTAGGGCTAACTCAGTATTAATAACCTCAATGTCGCCCTGGGGATCAATCTTAGTAGTGCCATCGGCACGCTGAATTGAGTCACTCTCGAAAGCGCGTACCACGTGGCAGATGGCGTCACATTCGCGGATATTGGCCAGGAACTTGTTGCCCAGGCCTTCGCCCTTGCTGGCGCCAGCGACCAGTCCCGCCACATCTACAAATTCGACAGTAGCTGGGATGATTTTATCAGTCTGATACATTTTGGCTAGGACATCTAGGCGCTTGTCCGGCACTGGCACGATACCAGTGTTGGGCTCGATGGTGGCAAAAGGGTAATTGGCCGCCAGTACCTCAGAGTTGGTGAGGGCATTGAATAAGGTGGACTTACCGACGTTGGGCAGTCCGACGATTGCAATCTTTAACATGATTTAATTATAGCACCTAAGTGCTATCTTATTGCCGGTGGAGATACAAAAATCCAGGCGGGTATAAAAATGCGCTATGTTGAATAATTTAATGCGTTTATGTATAATTGAGATATGAATTTTGGGAAGTCGGTGGGTAGCTTCTTTAGCCTCGATATCGGAACAGCCGCGGTTCGTGTGATCGAGTTGGCTCACTCTAATAGCGGTTGGAACCTACTGCATTATGGCGTTAAGCCAATAGATGTGCGGCTAAGTGAGTCGACAGCCGACGCGGATCGGCGTGCGCTGGGCATTGCGATTACCGATGTGATTTCGCAGGCTGGCATCAAGAGTAAGAAGGTCGCAATCGGTGTTCCCTCAAATAAGATGTTTTCATCGGTAGTAGAGATTCCTACAGTCTCGCGCCAGGAAATGAATGCTACGATTAAATACCAGGCAGAAAACTACGTACCAATGCGTGCTGATGAAGCTAAAATTGACTGGGCTATAATTGGCCAATCAGTTAATGACCCACAGAATACTGAAGTGCTGATTGCAGCTGTACAAAATAGCTATACAGAATCGCGATTAGATCTAATTGAAGGTCTCGGACTAGATGTAATCGCAATTGAACCTGAATCACTGGCAATTGTTCGTTCCTTGCTACCAGATGGTGTAACTGACGGACGTATGATTATCGATATGGGCGATCGAGCTACTGATATTATTTTGACTATTGGATCGGCGCCACGCCTAATTCGTTCGGTGCCAATTGGCTTTAGCACCTTTGTACGTATGGCTAAACAGAATCTGAACATCGAGATGCAGCAAGCACGTCAACTTATATTGAAATTCGGCCTCAATCCCAATAACTTGGAGGGGCAGATTGTGCGGGCGGTTCAGCCAGCGGTTGATCAACTCAAGTCGGAGCTTGTAAAGTCCTTAAAGTACTTTACGGCTAAGTACCCCAAGTCATCTATTGGTGGCACGCTTATTAGTGGTTACGTATCTGTCCTGCCGGGATTCTCAGATATAATTGCCGGTTCTACTAATACGCAGGTACAGATTGCCACCCCATGGCAGCATGTTAACGTACCAGCTTCGGCACAGGCTGGTTTGGCGCCAATTAGCTCGCAACTAGCAGTGGCGGTTGGTCTAGCAGAAAGGACGGGTCTATAAAATGTCAGTTCCACAATTAAATTTATTACCTGACGTAAAAAAAGATCTAATCAAAGCGCAGATTCTCCGTAATCTGACGGTTAGTGTTAGCTTTATTATAGTCTGCGTGGCTGGCGGCATTATATTTCTGATGCTGAGCTGGTGGGGCGTATCTGTTGGCTTGAAGGCTGTTTCTGAAGGTAATATCAAGAAGTACGAAAACCAGATTAAGAGCGCTCAGAACGATAAGAACAAGAGTCTCAATGAATATCTAACGATTCAGAACGACCTTAGTCAAATAGCCAGCGTGAAGAGCCAGCAGGAGCAAATGTCACGGATCTTTCAATATATCCTGTCGGTTAGTCCTGCAGGGCGTAACTACATGACGATTAGCTCAATGAAGGTTAGCGGCAGTGCGGCGGCGACGTCTGATACAGATACAAGTCAGACAGGTACGATTGTAGTTGAGGGTCGTACTGTAGATTACGCAGCACTAGATGTAATCAAGCTGACTATGCAACGAGCTAAGATTGAGTATACGGAGGGTGATGATAGCTCAGCCGACGGTGACTCGAGTAACTCGAGCGAAAATTCAGACGGCTCGAGTAATAGTACTAAAACAGCTAAACTCTTCACGAATGTACAATTAAGTGGTGTTACTATGTCTGGTGATTCAGGTGATCAGGGTGGTAGAGTTGGCTTTACCCTGACTTTAACGTATAACCCAGTATCTTTAGCTTATACAACCAAGAATGCGAAGGTTGTTGTGCCAAAGGAAACTATTTCTGACTCCCGCGAGAATACTCCTGGCGTAGATAATAGTGCAAATAGCAGTAAGCCACTATTTAACGGTACATCTCAGGATGGTAAGGATAATAGCAAGGAGGGGTCGAATGAGTAGTGATGGCAAGTCATTAACTGGCGTACGTAAGCGTCAACAGATCGATAGCACTCGTAAGCAGGTAGTATTTTGGGTTGCCGCGGCTGGTTGCTGCGTTGTAATTGCACTGATTGCTGGCGTGCGTCTGTGGCAAAAGATTCAGTACCAGAACAAGGTTAATAGTCAGCTGCAAACAGCTGAGAAGACTCTAAAGTCTAACGTTTCTGCAATAGATTTAATTCGTACTAATGTTGACGCTCTAAAGTCAAATGAACAGCTAAACCTATCGCAATTAAAATCTGACGACCAGTCGCCACTGCAGGTAGTTTTGGATGCTATGCCAACTCAGGATAACCGCGTAGCACTTGGCTCAGCTTTGCAGGATAAGGTTCTATCGCTGCACGGTGCAACTATTCAGAGTTTGACGGTAGTTTCCGACGATACCTCATCGTCATCTACGGATACTACGACGTCTAGTGACTCTTCCTCTAGCTCTTCCACTGGCGGGTCTAGCTTGAATGTTGCGGCAGTGCCGATCGAATTCTCCGTTGAACTATCTGGAGACTATAATTCGATTCAGAAGACGGTTGAAGATATGGAACGGTCAATTCGTACAATTATTATTAATAGTATGACGATTGATGGTACAGACGATAAGCTATCGGCTAAAATTGTGGCTACAACCTATTATACGCCAAAGATTAACTATAAGACGTCGACAACTGAGGTGAAGGAGGATTAATATGAAGAAATCAGATATTGCATTAATTGTCTTGATCGTCGGTATCGTTGGGTTTATTGCTTATTATGCAATTGATATGGTGCTACCACCAGTCAGTAAGTCTTTACAGTCGGTGCCTAAGGCTGACGCCTTTAGTACATCTATTGTTGATCCTGATAAATCAGTGTTCAACGAAAATGGTATTAATCCGACAGTTGAGTCGACTATCGGTAGTGACGGCTCTAGTACTCAGGTATTTAAAACGGGAGATGAATAGCTGTGGCGATCTTAACGGATGAATCTCGACAGAAGATCGAGCAGTACTTCGTTGAGAATGGTGAGCTAACTGAGGACCAGCTAGAAGAATTAAAGAAGCGCGCAAGAGACGCTGATGAGCCGCTCATTACCTTAATGATTAATGAGCGGGTTATTAATGACGAGCAGTTAACCGAGGCTACCTCGCATGTCACAGGTGTACCTTATGTCAACCTATCGCGGGCAGTTATCGATACGAAAATTTTAAATCTGCTGCCGATGGAGACAGCACAACGCTTCATGGCAGTGCCGCTTGGCGAAACAGCTGAGGGTGGAGCTAAGCGGTTGGCCGTGGCCATGCTGGATGCTAACAACGTTCAGGCGGTGGACTTCCTATCGAACACCATTGGCCGACCAATTAAAGTTTATCTGGCTTCGGAATCGGGTATAAATAACGTCCTTGCGCAGTATCACATGGATGTTGACCCGACGTTGCAGAATGATGCAACGGCGGAGGCTAAGGCTAAGCTTGCTAACGTACGTACGATTGTGCAGGATTCGCCGATTTCACGCATTTTGACGCAGTTACTAGAATATGCTCAGCGCTCGCGCGCATCTGATATTCATATTGAGCCAACCGAGACCAAATTAGTCATTCGTATGCGTATCGATGGTGTATTGCGTGTGGTAATGGAATTACCAAAGTCGGTCGAGGCAGCGTTAATTTCGCGTATTAAGATTTTGTCTAACCTAAAAATCGACGAGCACCGCAAGCCTCAGGATGGTGAGTTTACGGTAATGGTCGGTGATAAAGAGGTGGACCTTCGTATTGCTATTTCGCCGGTGATTTGGGGTGAGCAGGTGGTGATTCGTTTGCTAGATAAGTCAGGCTCGAGCTTTAAGCTAGAGGACATGGGCTACGCTGGACGGGCATTAAGGGCGATTCGTCGGGGTATTAAGAGACCGAACGGTATGGTTCTAACCTCTGGTCCGACTGGTTCAGGTAAGTCTACTTCTTTGTATGCCTTGGTGCAGGAGATTTATAGCGAACAAATTAACATTATAACCCTAGAGGACCCAGTCGAATATAAGATGAACGGTGTCAACCAGATTCAGGTGAACCCAGCTGCTGGTTTGACGTTCTCGTCTGGTTTGCGTTCGATTCTGCGTTTGGACCCAGATGTGATTCTAGTGGGTGAAATTCGTGATGCTGAGACTGCTAATTTGGCGGTGCAAGCGGCTTTGACGGGACACTTGGTCTTCTCGACGCTTCACACTAACTCAGCTGCAGGTATTTTGCCACGTCTTCTAGATATGGGCATTGAGCCGTTCTTGATCGCCTCGACCATTAATACGGTGATTGGTCAGCGCTTGGTGCGTCGCAATGGTACAGATCGTGAGACCTATACTAGCAGTAAAGTTGAGACCGAACAGATTAACGACAAAGTGGGCTATCTACTACCTAAGAATAGTAGCGAGGTTGCTGCAGTTGAGGAAGATTTAGGCTACAAAGGATTGCCGCTATCTGGGCAAGGATCATATAAGTTAACCAAAGGTATAGATAGTAAGAGCCAGCCGGGTGGCTATAAAGGACGTATGGGTCTATATGAGGTGATTGAGATTTCCGAGGAAATTCAACAGCTAATTATTAAACACGCGACCTCTAGTCAAATTCAGCGTCTGGCGGTGGCACAGGGGATGATCCCGATGCAAATGGATGGCTATCTAAAGGCTTTGACTGGCAAAACTACCATTGAAGAAGTAAACCGCGTGGCTGGTGGTATAGCATAAAACATAAGTGTGATGATACAATAGAGACAAAATAGGGAGGGTATATGGATAGTATAAGAATTGAGATGTTGCTACAAGAGGTGATTAATCAGCATGCCTCGGATCTGCATATTCAGGTTGGCTTACCGCCAATGCTAAGGGTTGATGGGGCATTGGCACCAATTGCCAATACGCCAACATTAACTCCCGAGATGACGGAAAATCTAATTTTTAGTATTTTGGACGCTGATCAGCAGCAGATTCTGTTGAAGGATAAGGAATTTGACTTCTCGTTCTCATTTGGTGACTTAGGGCGTTTTCGTGTTAATGCCTTTCACGAGCGAGGCAATATAGCAGGGGCCTTTCGTCTTATTCCTAACGAGATGCCAACCATCGAGGAGCTGGGCTTGCCAAACGTGGTATCAACTTTTGCGAACTTTCCGCGCGGCTTAGTTTTGGTGACGGGTCCAACCGGTTCCGGTAAGTCAACTACGCTTGCCGCCCTGATTGATAAAATCAACACCGAAAAGGCTGAGCATATCATCACTATCGAGGATCCAATCGAGTTTACGCACAAGTCGAAACGTTCAGTCGTTGTGCAGCGCGAAGTACACTATGATACCTATTCATTTAATGCAGCTCTTCGTAGTGCCTTGCGCGAGGATCCTGATATCGTCCTGATTGGTGAGATGCGTGACCTTGAAACGATTTCAGCAGCTATAACCATTGCTGAAACAGGTCACTTGGTGTTCGCAACCCTACACACTAACAGTGCATCACAGTCGATAGACCGTATGGTAAATGTCTTTCCACCACATCAGCAGCCACAGATTAAGGCACAGTTGGGCAATATTTTGCAGGCTATTTGTTCACAGCGCCTGATTCCGGCCATCGGCGGCGGTCGTGTGGTGGCGGCGGAAATTCTGATCGCTAACGCGGCGGTGCGTAACATTATTCGCGAAGGCAAGACGCATCAGTTGGATGCGGTGATTCAGACCTCGGCTCGCGAGGGTATGCAGTCGATGGACCGTACGCTAGCCGAGCTAGTGCACAGCGGTCAAATTACCTTCGACGAGGCTAAGAATTACGCTGTAGATATAGAGGAATTTGAGAGAATAATGAGGGGGTAGTAGTAAATGTTATCATATAAGTACAAAGCTCGCGATACTGCTAGCAATAAAATTGTCAGTTCGACTATCCAAGCGAGTTCTGAGTCGGCTGCGGCACGTCTATTGATGGCGCAGCATATTGTGCCTCTAGAAATTAAGCCAGTTGATCAGAGTGGTTTGCTTGCTAAATTGACCAATAAAGTTAGTACTAAGCAACTAGTTATTTTTACACGTCAGCTTTCGACTATGCTGAACGCTGGCTTGCCGTTAGCACAGTCACTAACAACTGTGCAGGAGCAGACTAGCAGTGCCGCATTAAAAAACATCGCTGGTGATATTGTCGCTAACATTAACGGTGGTGCTTCGCTATCATCGTCGATTAAGAAATATCCAGATGTATTCAACAATGTCTATGTAGCTCTGGTGGAGGCAGGTGAGACCTCTGGTACTATGGATGAGGCGCTGAATCGACTAGCTAACCAGCTAGAACATGACTCCGATATGTTGGGCAAAATCAAGGGTGCTATGATGTACCCGGCTATCGTGCTAGCAGTTATTATCGGCGTGGTGGTGTTTATGCTAGTGTCGCTAGTGCCGCAGGTTAAGAGCCTTTATGACGATATGGGTAAGACTCTGCCGCTACAGACCTTGATCTTGCAAGCTGTTGCTGATTTCATTATCAAATACTGGTGGCTAACATTGCTAGTGGTTGTTGGTTTGATTATCTTTATTAATCGTTGGAAGAAGACAGATGGCGGCCGCAAGGCGATTGATACTATGAAGCTTAATGTGCCGCTGTTTGCCACACTGCTGCGTAAGTTATACATGGCGCGCTTCTCGCGTACGATGGAGACGCTAACTAAGGCAGGTGTGTCTATGCTGGAGTCACTAAAGATTTCGGCCGATGCTGTTAACAATGTAGTCGTCAAAGATGAAATTATGGGTGCGACGAGTAAAGTAAAAAATGGTAAGTCGCTATCAGAATCGCTATCTAACCAAGACTATATTCTGCCGTTCGTACCGCAGATGATTAAGATCGGTGAAACGTCAGGTGGTATTGATACGATGTTGGCCAAGGTGGCAGACTATTACGATAAAGAGGTGGACAATGCAATCAACAGTATTTCAACTTTAATTGAGCCAATTCTAATGGTTCTGATGGCCGGTATGATTGGCTTCATCGTACTAGCTGTGCTACTACCGATTTACACGCTATCAAGTTCGTTGGAATAATGCTTGCGTTTTTAAATGAACTGGTATATATTAATGAATGTAAGTTAACTAAAATAAAAGAAAGGGTAGGGAACTTATATGATTAAAAATCAGAAATCTCAAAAGGGTTTTACCATTATTGAGGTTGCTCTAGTTTTGGCCGTTGGTGCACTTATCTTCCTAGTGGTGTTCCTAGCTGTGCCTGCACTACAGCGTAACCAGCGTAACGACGCTAGGAAGCGCGATGCAAGCTCTGTAGCTGAGGCTATTACTAGTTACACGTCAGCAAATCCATCAAAGGCCGTAGATGCCGAAAAGGGTGATGGAAAAATATACGTGGCTGGAGAAGAAAGCAAGAAGGCAGGTATTGGCCAATTTATTGATACGCTTTCCAATAACACGGATCAGGTCCTATGGAGTGCCGCTACTACAGACATCAACAGCGTAGGTGATTCTTCGGAGTCAGACAAGAAGAACAGGCTATATGTAGTACCTTCTACACAGTGCGATACTGGCGCTAATACTCTAAAGGCTGGATCCAAGAAGCAGGCCGCAGTGGTTTACTTTAACGAAACCGCAGGTGGTGTGTCAGCTGCTTGTCAGTCAGTTAACTAGTATTAGCTAGGCACAATACCATAAAAAGAGGGCATTGACCCTCTTTTTTGTAGCTATGCTGCAGTCCCGCCCCATCAGGGGCGGGCAAGCTGGCGCATCGATGCCCTGCGACATCTAACGTCCCGCCCCATCAGGGGCGGGCAAGCTGGCGCGAAGCGCCGCTGGGTGGGGTTTGTAAATATGTTATAATTTACTTATGGTAATTATTTGTGCAGTATTCTTATTCATATTAGGCGCAGTGTTTGGCTCATTCGTTGGTGCTTTCACTTGGCGGCTTAGATATCATAAAGATTGGGTAAAGGGACGGAGTGAGTGCGAACACTGTCACCACAAATTAACACCGCTGGATCTAATCCCAGTTATCAGCTGGCTAAGTTTAGGCGGTAAATGCCGATACTGCAAGAAGCCGATCGGCTGGACAACCTTACTGCTAGAGCTTTGTCTAGGTGCTGCTTTTACATTGTCATTCTATTTTTTGCCGATTGCTTTCGGCTCGACACCGGCGCAATTGGTGGCTGGGCAGCATCTATGGCTAATTCTGCTATTGGTAATCTGGCTAGTGATGTTAGTAATGCTAGCGGCACTATTTGTTTACGACGCCAAATGGCATTTGCTGCCTAATAAAATTATGTATCCTCTCATTGCTGTAACGCTAATTTATACGTTGATTGCTAGCTTTACTGTCAACCATATGGAGTTTATGACTTGGCTGGGCGATACATTACTAGCCATGCTGCCAGTTGCAGGTCTTTACGGTGTACTATGGATATTTAGCGGTGGCCGTTGGATTGGCCTGGGTGACGTAAAGCTGGGTGTTGTCGTGGGGCTATGTCTCGATTGGCAGCTGGCGCTAGCAGTGCTCGCAATCTCAAATACTATTGCTTCGCTGTCGGTAATACCATTGCTCATCACAAAGAAATTGAGTCCTAATAGTCAGATAGCATTTGGCCCATTTTTGATTGTAGTATTATTTGCTATGGTCTTGTTCGGCAATTATCTGTATGATTGGTTAATCGCTGCAATTCGTTAATCTATGGAGTTTAAATAGCTTGTGCTATAATTTAAGTAATGAAACGAGAGGGTGGCTACACATTAGTGGAAATTGGCCTGGTGATGGCGGTATCGGCCGGGCTACTGCTGATTGCGGGCAGCCTGTATGTGATGTCAGGCAATCAGCGTTTTACTGATTCGTTGCAGACCATCCGTACATTTATTGAACAACAGTATAACGATGTGCGTTCTAACATTAGTCAACGTGTAGGCGGTGATGAGAGCCTATCTTCATTGTGTCCAGTTGATTCGCGTGATTCGGCGAAGGACAAGTCTGCGGGCAATAGCAAGAACTGTCTACTGATGGGCAAAATTATTCAATTTAAAAACGACCGCATGAAGTCTAGCTATGTGATTGGCGTGCAGCCGACGAATGATTGGCCTGATACAAACAAAACAGCGGTGCAGAATATACAGAGTATGCGGTTGTATGCAGTAACTAGTTCTAGTGCTGGCCGAGGCATACGCCCGACAGAAAAGCTATACTCTAATGGTAACGAGGCGATTGCTACGCTTGTGTGTGACGGCAAGGAATGCGACGATTCTAGATCTCAGGCGCCTGGGGATGATGCTAGCGTGCTAATTCTACATAGTCCGCTAGATAACTCGATTTTGACATTTTCTTATACTAAATTAGACGGTGAGTCTAGCGAGTATGGTGGGTTGAGTAAAGTAATTAACATTGGCGATAATTCATACACAGGACTGGTGCTGGCTATGCAGTCTGGTAGTTCTGGTGTTAGAACTGGAGCGCTGTGTGTCCCAGTATCGTCAACATCATCGGGCATTCAGACGGCGTCGCCAGCTGATGGCTTGAGCGGGTCATCTATTAGTGATCGTAAGGCGCTGTTTAATGTATGTAGTGAGGAGATAGACTGATGAAGATAATTGAACAAATTTGGCATAGTATCTGCCACGAGAAAGACGGTTTACATAGTGCGTCAGAACATGGCGACACTTTGATTGAAGTGGCAATTGCCATGGCGGTGCTAGGCTCTGTTGCGTTACTAACTTTCACTACTATGAATAGCAGCTTGGTATCGATCATGAATTCAACCCAGCGTACATCTGTGCAGCAGAAGGTGAATTCACAAATCGAGATGATTAACTATATACGGAATAACGATCCAGCCCAGTGGAAGGTATTTACGGACTCGGCCTTCGGCGCTAACTACGGGCAATTAAACAACGATTCGTATAAATGCCAAATGAGTAGTTATAATAGCAATGGTGCGCTAATGCCGTCTACTTACGAGAGTAGTACTGATGCACGGAGCCTTGGCAGCGTATGGCTGGAATACCATCCCGAGGATAGCACACATCCAGTTAGGGTCTATAGCCTAGCAACCGCAATGGGCACCGATAGTTCAAATCGCTCTACTGCTGCTAAATACTGGGGATCAGTGCAAAATAGGGATTATGCCTTCGATGGCCGTTCTGGTGTGTCTACCGTATCGATTACTGACCCACAGCCAGGCTATGGCATTTGGGTCGACGTGGGCGCAGCTCAGCCGGGGGCGTCAGGAGCTAGTTATGGAATACGGGCTGATGAACCATATATTGATGTGGTAGTTAAGGCTTGTTGGACGCCGTTTGGCGCCAAGAGTGATGGTGAGGCGCGTATTTTACAGACATATCGCATGCATAAGAATGAGCTTTCGGAGGACTACTAATGATTAGGACGCATAGGACAAGGGAGCGTAAGGTGTCAGCAGGCTTTACAATTATTGAGGTGTCGCTATCGCTGACTTTTATCGCATTTATTATTCTATTCTTAACGGCTAGTATGCTGAGTATTGTTAGTACTTATAATAAAGGCGTTTGGCTAAGCCAGGTTAACCAGGCATTGCGTCAGATGAATGCAGATATTGTTGACACAGTTAAGTATAGTGCTTCGCCTAAGGTTAAGATGGTTGACGGTGAAGCTACGCGGCTATGTGCCAATGGTGTAACTTACGCCTGGAATTTACAAAGCTGGATCGACGAGGGACACCCGCGAAACAGGTTCGATAACGAGCGCAGCTCTAGTACTTCATCATTGCGTTTAGTCCGCATCGAAGATAAATCTAGCTCGTATTGTAATAGTGGCAGTGATGACTTCATTCCACGTGACAGCAATACGAGGGTTCTACTCGGCAAAGGTGCCATTTTGCAGGAATTCAATGTGGTACAGGGTATAAATAGTACTCAAAGTATCCCGCTGCTATCGGTTAATGGCGTAGTGTCAACTGAAGGCTCAAATGCTCCATCTAAGGTTAAGTTGGTCGGCAATGACTATAAATTTGTGAACTATAATGATAATAGTGGAACCTGGCAGTGTGGTGACTGGGTTGACAGTAATGGCAATGATAGAAAGGATACTGGTGAATTTACACCGAGTAAAGGCTCGTTCTGTGCCAAGGCTGATATCGGTATGCAGATTTACGAAAGGGGAGTAGACAAGTGATAAAGAATAAATATTTTGCACGGTCAGGTGAACGTGGCCAAGTAGCGATTTTAACGGTATCGATTTTCATGGCAGTCTTTGCTGTGCTAGTGGTGGGCTTTGCATATGTCATGACGTCAACAGTTAAGGATACAACTAATGATAGTACCAGTTATAGTGCACGTGCGGCGGCTGAGTCAGGAGTCGAGGACGCTAAACGTCTATTAAAATACTGCTATTCACATATGGATAATTACGGAAACTTTAACTCTGATTCGTCTAATGCTATATGCAGCAAAGTAATTAATAAATCATATGCTGATCAGACTTGCGATACGGCAATCTCTGCTATGACTGACTCAACCGAAGCGAAGACTCAATTTGGCTTGAGCCCAGCTCTGGAGGAATCCCATGGCGGCAAGCGAATCCGTGTTTACGATACAACTGGCTCTAATAAGAACAGCAAAGCGATCGAGTACTATCAGTGTCTAAAGCTTGCCACGCGTACTGAGGACTATACTGGCGCTCTGACTGCTGAAGGTCAATCTTCAATTATTCCATTGCGTCTAGTAGATAAGGATGGTAACCGAGCTGATGCGCAGCGTATAACTATACAGTGGCATAATAATAGTTCGTCAAGCGTTGGCGACAAGCCTGCTACGGACGCACCTAGCGGTAAAACACTGCCAAAGAAGTCCGAGTGGAAAACTGCTGGCCGCAGCCTTAGTGACTCGAATGTACCAGCTGTTCTGAGAGCGCAGTTTATTCCAGTGACGAATGGTGATATTTCGGTCCAGAAGCTATCGGCGGATAGTCGTGCTGTAACTGTACGGCCAACTACGGATGGAGCAACTGGTGAATCATGGGGGACTGATGGCTATAGAGTGTATGCTTTACGCGGTAAAATCAACCTCCAAGACTACACTGTATCGGACGAGCCAAATGCAACAGCACATCCAAGTATAGTTGGCTTACGGAATTGTAGTAGTAGTGATCAGTATGCCTGTAGTGTGTCATTTAACAATGATGGAGCAATAAACACAAGCACAGCAGACTGGTACTTACGTATAAACGCAGTTTACAAGAATACGCATTTTCGTATAACTGCATGTAAAGCAGATGAGAGCAATTGCAGCTCAAACAATGTTCTGTATTTTGATGGTATCCAGCCGGAGGTTGACGTAACCGGCAAGTCAGCAAGTTCGTATAGCCGCATTAAAGCTCGTCTAGAACCGATGATGGATAATAACGATAATCTGGGAAACTGGTGGCCGGACTACGCCATTGATACTGCTGGTAAGGTCTGTAAAGATATGACCGTACGTTGGAATAACGGCGACGATAACTGCGATTAGGCTGCCGCTACTCGAACCCACCGTCAGGCTAATGCCTGTCACCTCCCTTTGTGAAAGGGGGGTATTTTCTATAGCTGGCTCTGAAACTTTTCGTGCACTTCACGCAGATGTGGATCGGTGACGTGAGTATAGATCTGGGTAGTAGCAATATTGGCATGCCCCAGCATAGATTGAACCGAGCGCAAATCAGCCCCGTTCATCAGTAGGTCGGTGGCAAAGGAATGACGCAGAGTATGGGGTGATACATGCTTGGTGATGCCAGCCTTCATGGCGTAACTCTTAACGATGCGCTGGACAGAGCGAGGCGTTAGGCGACGAGATTCAGACTCGGCTACGGTCTCGGCGTGATTATCTTTGCCAACATTGCGCGAGTTGTTTAGAAACAGCGGTTTTAGGTTGTCTACCCGTGAATCAAGATATTGTTCAACGGCAGTAGCAGCGGTAGGGCTAATGAAGATTGGTCGGTCTTTGCCGCCTTTACCACGAATGACAAACTCGCGTCGTTCAGTATTGATGCGGTCACGGTCTAGGCTGCACAACTCACTGACCCGCATGCCGCCGGAAAATAGTAGTTCCATGATGGCTTTATCGCGTAGACCATTCTCGGTGGTGGTGTCAATTTCGGCAAACAAGCGTGCAACTTCTTCGGCCAATAAAAATGAAACCTGTTTTTTGTGTACTTTTGGTAAATTAATTTTGACGGCATCGAGTGTAGGGATGTCACGCTGAGCACAATATTTTAGGAAGCTACGTAGGGCGATCAAGTGATAACTCTGGGTGATGGTGGACAACTCGCGACCTTGTTCGTCCACGTAGCGAGCTAACCATAGTCGATACTTGCGTACAGTTTCATCGGTAATTTGGTCAACCGTGATATCACCCACGAATTCAGCAAAGCGATCCATGTACAAATGATAGTTTTCGGCGGTACGCAGTGAGCGGCCACGGCCGACTTCAACGTCCTCGACGAAGTCCATGATTAGGTCCGATAGGTAATAATCGGTCGATGAAGTCGGTTTAATATAGTCGGTGCCAGCTGCTTTGTCTAATTGCTTTTTATTTGTATCCATAAGCATATTGTAGCACAATTGCTATTGTCGCGCAATAACGACTTTTTAACGTTTTACGACGTAAGTAATAGAGGTGACTCAAAAATAATAATCTGTGGAAAACTATCGATGTATTGTGGGTAAATTGGCGCTGTTGGCTATCGAAATGAATATGAGCGTTGTGCTAAAATATGGACAAATGACCAGAAATAAACAGTCAAGCAAAAACAATCAGGGCTTAATGTTTCAGGGGCAGCATCCCGATGAACAGGTGTTGTTTACTTTTCGCCAGCACATCATTGTGATGCGAAAGGGCTTTTACGCAATTCTGTTATTGTTTCTGCTGGGCTCAGTGCCGTTTATGATTTGGCAGGACGATATTCAGTTGCTATGGGGTCCGCTGATCGGTATGGCGCTGGGTATTTTGGTATTCTTTCACTATTGGATCGGCTGGCATTTCTCGTTGTTCATTGTGACTAACGAGCGCATTCGGCAAATTACCCAGAAGGGGCTGTTTAACAAGACGGTGATTGACTTGAATTTGAATAAAGTTCAAAATATCAGTTATAATATACCTGGTATGACTGGCAGCATCTTTGGCTTTGGTACTTTGGTGCTGCAAACTATGGTCGGCAATATGGTGATAGAAAAAGCGGCACACTGTGAGCGGGTTTACAACGACCTATCCGATGCAGTGCGTGCGGCCGGCGGTATGACGGATATTGATAATAAGGAGTAGCTAGCAAGAATGTCAATTAAGGATAAGATAGCGGAAAAAACAGCGGCGCTGACTGACAAGTCAAAGAAGTCGGATAAAATTATTCAGAACGCCCAGCGCAAGGCGCAGTCTATCCGCATTACCAACGACAATATTTCCGAACACCGCGCTAAGATCTTGGCGCAAGGTAAAAAGTTCAAGTACCCAGTACAAGTGTCGCGTAAGAAGCTGATAGTGCGCGCCTTGATTATCTTGCTAGTAGCTGTGGTGGCTTTTGGCGGCTTTGTGGGATTGCAGCTATACCGTTCGCAATCCATGAACGATTTGAACTATAGTGTTACTCGGATTGTGCCGCTGCCGGTAGCTCAGGTAGATGGCTATAGCGTGCGTTACGATAGCTACCTCAGGCGGATCCGCTCAATCGTGCATTATTACACTGCTCAAGAGCGCCGTGACTTTAACACCAACGAAGGCCGTAATGAGCTAAATTATTACAAGCGTAGCGAACTAAAATCAGTGGAGCGCGAGGCTTATGCGGCAAAGTTAGCTAAGCAGCACAATCTAACGATCACCGACGACGAGGTGAACAAAGAAATTGCGCAACAGCTAAAGGCCGAGAAGTCTAGCGATGAGGATCTACTGTCTACCTTAAAGAACTATTACGGTTGGACGCGTGACGAGTACGAAGCCGTTCTGAGGGACCAGATGCTAGAGAAGAAGGTAGCCTATCGGGCTGATACGGCTGCCAAGGAGAAGCTAGAGCAGGTGCAACAGGCACTAAAGAAGGAAGACTTTGTGGCGGTAGCAGCTAAATATAGTGATGATGAAGCCAAGGCCGAAGCAACTCCTACAGTCGTGAGTGCTAATAGTACTGACCCCACGAAAGTGCTGGATGCGGTTAAGCAGGTGAAGGATGGTCATATTACTCAGCCGATTAAGGTAAAGGTAGATAACGGTGATTATTATTACTACATCGCTAAGCGGATTGGAATTACTCAGTCGGACGAGGGCGAACAAATGAATTACCTGCTGATTACCATCAAGCTAAAGCAATTCACTTCGGATTTTGAGAAGCTCCAAAAGGAAGGCAAGATTAAAGAGTTTATATCTGTGCCAAGTGAACACGATGTAGAGCAAGCACGACAGGGCTAGAATTGGCCTTGTCGCCAGCTTAAGCGACGATAATTTTGCGTAGCTATTGCAAAACTGCTAGTTATTTGGTATATTAATACTAGTTGATGCGCTCGTGGTGCAGTTGGTTAACACGTCGCCCTGTCACGGCGAAGACCGCCAGTTCGAGTCTGGTCGAGCGCGCCAGGAAATTATATAGCCCGCCTATGGCGGGCGTATTTATTTATGCTATAATATAACATATTGCCACCTTAGCTCAGTTGGCTAGAGCATCGCTTTCGTAAAGCGGGGGTCTGGGGTTCGAATCCCCAAGGTGGCTCCAGATTATATAGGTAATATGCGGGTGTAGTACAGCGGTAGTATATAACCTTCCCAAGGTTGAGATCGGAGTTCGACTCTCCGCACCCGCACCAAAACTTATTGATTATGACAAGTACTAAAGTTACTGAGAAAAAGGTGCCGAGCACGCCAGGTAAACCGACTAAGCACTTAGCTGCTATTGTGGCGGCCGTAAAAGATGCTGTACACAGTCGATTCTTTGTGTGCCTGGTGCTGATTAGCTTTATTCAGATGCTGATTTTGCTAATCATTACGGTTACCCATATCCAGCCAGGGCTAACCATCAAGACTCACTGGGACTTGATCGGTGCGGCTGATCCGATTGGCCAGTTTGAGCAGCCTTGGTACTACGTGTTCAATTTTGTGGCCTTACCGATTGTGTTCTTTATGATCAATGTGGCAGTAGCCTTGAAACTACTAATGGCGCGTGGTCGCCAGCTGGCACTCTGTTGGTTATGGCTGATGGTGCTAGTGGGACTGGTGGTGGTAGTACTAAGCAGTGCCTTTATCTTAAAGGCAGCCGCCGCTTAAGGAGTTTGAGTGTATGACTGACATCGAAATACCGCTCGGCAAGCGTACTAAGCTATACCGCTTCTTTGAGATTCTGCCAGGTGCTTTGTCGATTGGGGCGATGGTGCTACTGATAGTACTAAGTTTTATTAGTCCGACTGTTGCGGCAATTTACATCTTAATTCTAGTCATTATTATGTTTGTACGCGCTTTTGGTACGGCTTATCGGACGATTCAGGGTCGACATCGGTTGCTGAAGACAGAGAGAATCGATTGGGCAAGGCGGCTAGCGGACCTCGACCATCCAACCCAAGCGCTAAAGGAATATGAGCAGTTGGATGCTAAGACGAAAAAAGCGGACTACAAGCTATCTGAACACCTAAAGGTGTTAAAACGTTTTACTGAGCATAAAAGTGATTTTCCGACGGCTAAGCAGACGATTAACGCTTGTATGATCGCCTTCTATAACGAGAGTTACGAGGTGTTGGGACCGACACTGAAAAACTTATCTGAAGCGGATTATGATATCGCTCACAACCTAGTGGTGGTGATCGCCTATGAACAGCGGGGTGGTGAGGCAGCGTTAAAAACAGTAGAGCAGATTAAGAAGAACTGGACCGGAATCTTCCGTGATTTAATCTTTGTCGAGCACCCAGCGAATTTGCCCGATGAAGTGGTGGGCAAGGGCGCTAATTTGGTTTACGCTGGTCACGAGCTATCTAAGTGGGTACGACGCCATCATATTGATCCGAAAAATGTTATTGTAACCAGCATGGATTCGGATAACCGTCCCGATCCGAAATATTTTGCCTACCTGACTTACGAATGGATTATCACGCCGGATCGCCAGCAGGCGGCCTTCCAGCCGATTTGCCTATTTAATAACAACCTGTGGGACGTACCGGCACCGATGCGGGTAGTGGCGACCTCGAACTCCTTCTGGAACGTGATTTCTTCGATGCGGCCAAATATCTTGCGCAACTTTGCTTCGCACGCTCAGGGGTTATGGGCGCTAGAGCAGATGGGCTTCTGGTCGCGGCGCACCATTGTCGAGGATGGTCATCAGTACTGGCGTAGTTACTTCTTCTTTGATGGAAAATATCGGGTGGTACCGCTACGAATTGGTATTGGCCAGGATGCGGTGCTATCGGATACGTACAAGAAGACACTGAAGGCACAGTTTATCCAATTGCGTCGTTGGGCCTATGGAGCCTCGGATGTAGCCTACGTGGCGACCATGGGACTTAGAAAAGACTGTAAATGTCCTAAGGGAGACCTGCTAGGTAGGTTTGGGCGGCTGCTTGAGGGCCATGTGTCGCAGGCCTGTATGGCGCCGATTGTGGGTTTCGGTGCTTTTGCACCAATCTTTCTTAATCCGATTGCCGCACACAGTAGCATTATTGCCAACGATTTGCCACTAATCGTCTCGTACGTGCAGAAAATTGCCGTAATTGGGCTGTTTATTACGGTAATTACCTCGCTTTCGTTACTGCCGCCGCGGCCGAAGCGGTATAAGAAGACACGTAATATATTTATGATTTTGCAGTGGGTACTGATGCCGGTAACCGCCATTGTCTATACCTCATTATCGGCCTATGTAGCGCAGTGGAAGCTGTTGACTGGCCATTATCTAGCCAAGTTTGATGTCACTGAAAAAGCGGTGAAGAAAGTAAAATAGATGTAACTGTTAGCCAAAGGGAGGCGCATAGTTGTATAGTTAAAACCCGCCACTTTAGGATCTCTCCTGCTGGGGCGGGTAAACTTTATCTTCTAGTTTTTTGACGTTCCTGAGATACTTCCTAATCGATTGATGGGGAAAGAGGATTAGGCTAAACCATGGCTCTCGCAGTTGCTATGGTTCATTTTAAGCTCTTCTACAAGCCTTCAAAGTAAATGTGGAACTGTGCTAGTCGAGAGTTCTTAACTCTGGACTGTGGTTGCTTTTTCATAAGCTTACTTATCATAACAAAAGCGTGATGTAATGTCAATAACCAAAATGAATTAGCGTTATATCATAATATGCATAATATGGTGTAAAACAGGGTAAAATATCTGTGGAAAACTCTGTGTGAAAAACCTGATTGTGTTAAAATGTGGGGTATTATGACTAGCCAAAAGCGAAACAAAAATATTAACAAGTCGGCGGGCTTTACTATTGTCGAGGTGGGGCTGGTACTGGCCATTGCGGCACTGATTTTTCTGTCAGTATTCTTGGTTATTCCAGCCTTCCAGCGCAATGCACGAGATAATGCCCGTAAGGACGATGTAACGTCGGTGGCTAATGCAATATCAAAGTTCTACGCGAATGATCCGTCAAACATCCTGAGTAACGCGAGTGATCTAGACAAATATCTTAGCGATTTTTCTAGCGATAGTTCATTGTCAGTATTAAATGCATGTGCTACATCTGCTACTGGACTAATGCACGGCGGTCAACTTGTCTATAATCAGATTCTAGTGTGTAGTGGCTATCGCTGTAAATCAGATGGGGTTACCCAGGTGAATGGTTCATCTGACGACTCAAAGGATATGCTTGAAGAATCTGGCGAGCGTTCGGCCGCTGTCTTGACTCGCCTTGAATCAGGTGATGCTAACCAGGATCCAACCGATGGCAAAGCTCAGGGCTACTGTCAGAGTGTAGGCGAGAATTAGAGGCTGAGCTATACGATTAAGATGGACGGATACTATAAAGATATCGTGGACGCGGCGCGACGGCTGACCAATCACCAGCTACTTGATATGGCGCACACTGCCGGCGGTTACATGAGCAGCAAAGTGGGCCACAATCCCAATAAAGTTACCTTACTAGAGGCGATCAGTCATACTGATTCGCCGGCTAAAGAGTTAAACTACATTCGCCGCCGCCTGGACATCACCAATCCCCGTGATGACCTGTATCAGTGGGAAGATCTACTGAAATTAAAATAATTACCTCCCTTTCGCAAAGGGAGGTGGGCGAGCTTTAGCTCGGTCGGTGGGTTCGACCTTCAATCTTGCGCTACAAACAGATTTTTGCTAGTATATAACTAGTCTCATGGGTCGGTAGCTCAGTTGGCTAGAGCGCGTCCTTGACGTGGACGAGGTCAGGAGTTCGAGACTCTTTCGACCCACCAGAGATATTATCGACGCCCGCACGGGCGTCTTTTAGTGCTATAATATAACCATGAATCAAGATGATATGAACAAAGTGCGTCACAGTCTCGCACACGTACTGGCGGCGGCGGTGAAGCGCCTATATGGTAACGGCGTAAAACTGGGTGTCGGGCCGGCCATTGAAAACGGCTTTTATTACGACATGGACCTGGGCGATAGGCATCTAGTCAACGAGGACCTGCCGAAGATTGAAGCGGAAATGCGCAAAATCATTGCTGAGAAGCAGGACTTTACTGTGGCCACTAAGACTGCCGAAGAGGCAGAGCAGTGGGCGAAAGACAACGACCAGCCGTATAAGCTAGAGCTGATTGAAGATTTTAAACAGAACGGCACCACGCGTGTGTCGGGTAAGGAAGAGTCGACTGACCACGATCATATGACCTTCTATACTAATGGCGAATTTACTGACCTCTGTCGGGGTGGTCACGTGGTTAATACCAGTGAGATTCCGGCGGACGGCTTTAAGCTAACCCGGATTGCCGGTGCTTATTGGCGTGGTGACGAGACTCGCCCAATGATGCAGCGGGTGTATGGCGTCGCCTTTGCAACCAAGGCTGAGCTAGACGATTATCTAAAGCGCCAAGAGGAGGCCAAGCAACGCGACCATCGCAAATTAGGCAAAGAGCTTGATCTGTATGTTACTAGCGATATGGTTGGCGCAGGCTTGCCGATCTTTACCCCGCGCGGTACGGTCTTGCGCGAAGAGCTAGCCAAGGTATCCAACGAGCTGCGTGAAGATATTGGTTTTCAAAAGGTCTGGACACCTAACATGACTAAGAAAGAATTGTACGAGGCCTCTGGCCACTGGGCTAAGTTTGGTGATGAACTTTTCTTGGTAAAGTCACAGGAGACCAGTGATAATTTTGTGCTTAAACCGATGAACTGCCCACACCATACACGTATTTTTGCTAGTCGCACTCGTTCTTATCGTGACATGCCGCAGCGCTATCTAGAGACCACGACTGACTATCGCGACGAAAAGTCGGGTGAGCTAGGCGGTTTGAGCCGCGTCCGCGCTCTTACTCAGGATGACTCGCACGATTTTGTACGTCCAGATCAGATTGAGTCGGAAATTGCTAACTTGCTAGACTGCGTACAGAAACTATATTCATTAGTAGATATGAAGCTAAGGGTGCGCCTAAGCTATCGTGATGATTCCGACCACTACCTAGGTTCAGACGAGCTATGGGAATCAGCACAGCAGCAGCTAAAGGCGGCGGTGCTGAAGCTAGGTCTAGATTATTACGAGCAGGAGGGCGAGGCAGCTTTCTATGGTCCGAAGATCGACTTTATGGCGACCGACGCCCTGGGTCGTGAGCACCAGCTAGCGACCGCCCAGCTGGACTTTGTGCAGCCGGAGCGCTTCCATCTAGAGTACACGACAGAGGATGGCGGTACGGAGCAGCCAGTGATGATTCACTGTGCGCTACTGGGCTCAATCGAGCGCTTCTTGTCAGTCTATATTGAGCACACCGCTGGCAAGTTCCCGGTCTGGAATGCACCGGAACAGCTACGTATCGTCAAGGTGAAGGATGACCCAGAGATCGATAAACTACTAGACGAGCTCAAATCGGCCGCCCATAAGGCGCGCGTGCGCTTTACAGTGGATGATAGCAATAGTACCTTGGGTAAGAAAATTCGTAGTGCCGTGGCCTACAAGGTGCCCTACGTGGTGGTCTTGGGTGAGCGCGAAGCGGAATCCGGCAAGGTCGGCGTCCGTATCCGCCAAGACTTAATTGGCGAAGGCACGGATGAAAAAGCTACCTTTACGCCGGCCGAACTAGTCGCCGCCATCCAGCGTGAGCACGACGAGCGGTTAAAAGTCTCGACGCTGTAACTTCTATTTCTTTCTCCTTGGTGTGGAGGGTAGGCGTTTACGCCGGGTGAGGCGGTTGCTTTAGCGCCCCCTACAGGGGGTTAGAGTATTTACACTATCGCCAGTTGGGTCCACCTCCTCTTTAAGGAGGAGGTATGAGCTGTGAATGTACTATGCTAAATTCCAGTATTCGGCGCAGCAATAGTTGGCTTCGAATCTACACTATTAGTCGCTGGCTTGGGTTCTGGTAATGAGGTCTTATCGATATACTCATAACCATCTTTTAATACAGTCTTATGCCCTTCGCTATCGGTAATGGTTACGTCAACCTTGCCGGCAGCGTGAGCAGGAACGGTGACCTCGATAGTATTGCTGTCTTTGATGGTGTAGTTGGCTTTATTAATACCGAATTTAATTGCAGTGATATCGTCGTAATTGAGGTGGGTGATACGATTGCTAACGTTGGTTGGGTTGAATACGCTGGCTTTGTCGTCATTGGCGTTTAATAGATACCAATCATTATTGCCGGCACTAATGATGCTACCGTTGGTTGCCAGAGCCATTGTTGCCCTTGAACTTGAATCGGTTTGCAAGCCTGAGTTTTTCCAGGCTGTCGTAACATCGACCGGATTGGCTGTAGTAGTGCTGGACGTAGATATTCCATATTGACCATAGGTGTTATCGCCCCAAGCTAAATAGCGGCCGTCGCTAGTTTCAGCGACATAATAACCATTACCGACATGAATATGCCTAATTGTTGCATTATCAAATAGACTATTCAATTCAATTGGCGTATTGGGCGCTTTATCGTCAGCAGTGAGTCCTAGGCTGGTCGGATTACCTAGACTATAGAGTCTACCGTTCTCGTCAATAAAGTAGGTGCTGTCCCAGCTTGCTGCGGTGCTCATTATCTTATCATTTGCAAAATAGCTAGATATGTCTGTTAGCGTGTTTTGCGAACCCCAGCTTGGAACTAGATTGCCATACCGATTGCTATTATTAGCGCCCGCCACTAAAACGCGGCCTTTGGTAGTGGTAATTATTAGCCCACAGTCTCCGCTGCATGCAGAAGCAATTTGCTCATTGTCCTTTAGCTGGTTATTTATGGTTGCTGGTGTTTTATTATCGCCAGTGCGTCCGTCGACCCCGTAGTAGTCAGAGCCCCATGTATATACAGAACCTCTATCGGTTATGGCAACCATGGTGGAGCCAACATAAAGTTGTCTAATTCTACTATCAAACTTATCTGTAATATTAATAGGTTTGCGTGACCAGGTGGTGTCGCCCGTGGCGAGTTGGCCGGAATAGTTCTGTCCCCATGCCCAAATGTGTCCATTGCTAGTAGTGGCGAAGAAGGAGTTGACTGATGTGGCGTATAGTTTGTCTACGGTGTCGCCGCCAAATTGGTCAGTGATATCAACGGGACTTAGATAATATGCGCACTGTTCTAGCCTATCGGGTGTACATTGATCGTTTGGGTAGGTTATACCTTCGTTGTTGGGAGTATAAATGGCGGCGGCATCGCCCCATATATAGACATGGTCGTCCTCAGATAGGGCAACCACATCGATGCCGTTATGGGCGAATTGTTTAATCTTTTTCTGCTTAGTAAATCCTTCACCCTTAATGGTAAGGGTATTTTCTGCCATTAATTGACCCACTGGTTTGTGATAGCGATGAGATGGACAGAGCAGAAGAGACACCACTGAAGCTCTGGCTTAAGCAAATGATGCCAGCAGTAGCTGCTAGACCGGCAACGCTCAGCCCATATCTAACTTTACGTTTAATCCCGATAGATAATTTCCGATACTTATTTACGGTCCTATAATCTTTAGCTATAGAACCAATGTCATTGAGCTTTTTGTGTCTCATATCTCACCACTCCTTTGTATTTATATTACTGTTCCTGTTCGAGCCCATTATTTTTTGTAACCCTCCCGATTGCCTACGGCAATCTGCCCTCCCCTTGGGCGGGACTATGGCTTCATTTAAAACGTACTAAACAAAAAATGGACACCGCAGCAGGGTGTTCGAAGTCCTTTGTAGTCAACTTGTCTCTAGTAGATTAGCACTAAAGCTAATATTGGAGCTGCGATGCCCAATGCTTAGCTTAAATGTTAAAATCCCTAAAAATTGCTACCAAAAATTGGTTGGCTAAATACTTCGAACACTTTTAATGTGTCAAACACTAGCGTAATATGTCAATAGATAAAACTTCCGGAAGCCACCCAAAGCATCCGGAAGTTTCGTTCTTGAGAGCTGATATAATAGGGATATGGAAGAAAATTCGGTCTTGCCGCTAATTGTAATATTGGGGCCGACGGCCAGTGGTAAGTCGGCGGTAGCGATTAAATTGGCGCAAACACTGGGCGGCGAAATTATTTGTGCAGATAGTCGTACGGTTTATAAAGGTATGAATATTGGCACAGCCAAACCGACCGCCGAGGAAATGCAGGGTGTGCCGCATTGGGCACTAGACTTAATCGAGCCGAATCAGCGGTTTACGTTGTATGATTTTCAACGATATACCTGGCAGAAGATTAATGAAATTCGATCGCGCGGCCATGTGCCGATGTTGGTGGGTGGTAGCGGCCTATATATTGATTGTACTTTATACAACTATGAGTTGACTAATAACGAAGTGGATCTTAGACGTCGAGCTGAGCTAGAACGGATGTCCAACGAGGAACTAGTACAAAAAATACAACAAAAAGGCCTGGAGCTGCCTCGTGATATTCACAACAAACGGCGCCTGGTGCGAGCGCTGGAGCTTGGTAGAATTAACCACACTCGGTCACCACGACGCCACGATGCTATTGTGGTGGGAATTAAAACGGATTTAGTGACGCTAAAGCAACGGATTGCTGGACGTGGTGAAACTATGCTGCGGCAGGGGTTGGTTGACGAAGTTACAACATTAAATCGACACTATGGCGACGTGGAGCCATTGAAGCGCAATATCTATGGCGTGGTTAAAAAATATTTACGTGGTGAAATTGACTATGAACAAATTTCCGATGAAATAACGAAGGTCGACTACCATCTAGCGCGCAAACAGTTGACGTATTGGCGCGGGGCGGCACGAGCTAAGGATATTTGGTGGCTACCCCTGCAAAGTGTTGCAGAGCTAACAACGTATAACTGTAGTGAACTAATGCGCATGTACTTGGATAATATTGAACAATTATAGGCAGTGTGGTATCCTACTATCAGGAGTAAAAATAGAAATGATTGATTCGCTGTTTGGTTCACGTACCAGGGTAAAGCTACTCGGATTGTTTATGAACAATCCGGGGCGGTCGTTTTACGTACGGGAAATAACGCGCAACATCGGCGAACAAATTAACAGTGTGCGGCGCGAGCTGGCGAATCTGGTGGAAATCGGCATTATTAAATCGCGTTCAGTGGACAATCGTTTGTATTATGAGGTGGACACGGAATTCAAGTTTTATAAACCACTGCGCGAGATGTTTGCGGATGCTGACGATGTGGTGTCGGGTGCGAAGGTCTCGGAAACTGCTTGGGCGGATAAATTCCGTAGTATCGAGGGCATCAAAGAGGTTATCTTTGCTGGATGCATGGTGTACGAATCAAAGTCACCAATCGACCTACTAATCGCTGGCGACCGCACCATGAGCCAAGCTAAGCTAAAAAATTTGATCAAGCAGCTGGAGCGTGAAAATGGTACTTCGCTAAATTATTCAATCCTAAGCTATGATGATTTCTATTATCGCCTGAGTATACGAGACAAATTTGTGCTAGATGTGCTAGAATCTAAACATATAAACGTGCTGGATGAAGCAGGGGTGTTGAGTGAGTTCCCCGGGGTGGACGATGCGGCAGATAAGGATGATGGTCCAGAGAAGGAGGATGACAACTAATGGAGATTGACTATAAGGGCGCGAACTGCGTGGTGATTAAGCTAAAGAACGCTACGGTTGTAACCGATCCAACCCCTAATGTGAATGTTAAAAAAGAGCTAAACGACCCAACGGCGGTGGTACTGGCCACGCAAACCGATTTTGCGCCGATGGAGGACAGTGTTAAGAGCTTTATTATCGATATGCCGGGCGAGTATGAACATAAGGACATTAGCGTGCGTGGTATTCCGGTCAAGGCGCATCTAGCCAGCGACGAGAGTGCACAGGGTGCTACGATATACAGTATTCACGCCGACGGACTACGCATTGCCGTATTTGGTCATACGGTAGCGCCGATTGAGGATGATGACCTAGAGGAGTTGGGGCTAATCGATATTGCCATTATTCCGGTGGGTGGCAACGGCTATACCCTGGACGCGCGAGATGCAGCGGCCATTGTGCGCAAGATTAACCCGGCCCCGAAAATCGTGATTCCGACGCACTATGACGATGGCGTCACTAAATATGAGGTAACACAGGACGGTCTAGCGGACTTTGAGAAAGAGTGGGGTGGCAACGTCGAGAAGCAGACGGTGCTGAAGCTAAAGGATGTTAGCAAACTGCCCGCCGACAAGACTACGGTAGTTGAACTGACGGTCAGTAAGTAGACACCTTAATTTTGGACGCCGCTAAACTTGACAGGGTCGCCCGATATGCGGTAAAATGAACCAGAGTAACTTATAAAGGAGATATTTTAATATGGCACGATGTCAAATCACTGGCAAGGGTGCGATGACTGGCAATAACGTCAGCTTCTCGATGCGCCACACCAAGCGTACCTTCAAGCCAAATCTACAGAAGAAGACCTTCTACGTGAACGGTCAGAAGGTTAAACTGCTAGTGGCCGCCAGCACCATTAAGACCTTGCGTAAGAAGGGCTTTACCACTCAGCCAACCGCTGAATAATTAACACCATCTCTGTCGTTGGCAGAGATACAAAATCCAGAGGATTTGCCGTCCTGTAATACAGGGTCGGTGGAGGCAATCAGCCGTATCCTCTGGATTTTTGTATTGAGGCGGCGTTCAGCCTCAGTCTGCTATAATATAACCATGAGTGGAGCGGATTCGAAATCGACCATTATTATTCTGGCGGTAGTATTTGTGGTGACGCTATTGTCGATGATTCTACACGAGCTAATGCACGGCTTGACCGCGTATTGGTTGGGCGATGATACAGCGAAAGAAGAGGGGCGGTTGACCCTTAATCCGCTCAAACACATCGATCCGTTTCTGACGATACTGCTGCCACTAATCATGGCGGCAACTGGTGGTCCGATTTTTGGTGGCGCTAAACCAGTGCCCTTTAACCCTAGTCGTGTCCGCGGCGGTGAGTGGGGCGCGGCACTGGTGGGAATTGCCGGGCCACTGACGAATCTAGTTCTGGCCTTTATCTTTTATGTCGTCACGGCGCTGCTGCCGGCGGCGATCGTGCAAAATCCCGTCGGTGAAATTGTTTACCTGTTTTGTCTATATGGTGTACAGGTAAATCTAGGCTTCTTTGCTTTCAATATCTTGCCGGTGCCGCCACTTGACGGCTCGCGCTTGCTGTACGCCGTGGCGCCTGAACCGGTACAGCGCTTCATGGATATGATGGAACAGAGCTTGGGCTTGATTGTAATTTTCTTAATTGTGCTGTTTGCCAGTCCGATTATTGGCCAACTGATGCAGTGGATTATGCAAGGCGTACTGGCTGGATTTAACTTTATACTATCACCATTGGGTATAGTTTGATATAATACAGTTAGCCCCAGGCAGCACAATTATTTCCTAACATCATTAGATACGGGAGTCTTAATGGTATGTTACCGTGGTAATATATTGCGGACACCCACCTGGATTACCGGGGGATCTAAGACGTGTAGCTGGGGTTCTTGAGATTATTATAGGGGTGGGATTTGCGTCAGAAAGTTGTAATTAGGGCAGTTGTACATCAGCACGGCAAGGTGCTACTGCTTCGACGTCACGGCGGCCGGCCATCGATTGCCGGTAAGTATGAGTTGCCGGGCGGGTCACTACATCTGAATGAGCAACCTGTGGACGCGTTAAAGCGCAGCCTACAGATTCATGCCGGTATTGAGCCGGAGTCATATGCTCTGCGAGATGTGGTAAGTTTTCTTGACCCCGATCGTCGCGATTTGCAGTATACTTTCATCGTATATGATGTGGTCTTACCGAAGGGGCGGGGTTCGCGTGTTACCTTAGATGACGAATACCATAATTACATGTGGGCTGACGTCAAGACGGTCAATGGCGGGCTACTGACCAACTCCACTAAAATTATTCTAAACATCGGTACGGATGCCATTGCTGACCCAGATTTCGTGAAGGTACGGGGTGAGGACGAGCAGAATCTAAAGACCCTGGTGATTCATTCGGATGGCGGTAGTCGCGGCAATCCGGGGCCGAGTGCTAGTGCCTATGTGATTATGGATACTGATGGCAAGTTGGTGGCGCAGGGCGGCCGCTTCTTGGGTTGGAATGATAGCGGCATGGCGGAATATATTGCGGTTGAGCTAGCGTTAAAGAAGGCGGCGGAGCTGAAGGCGGAGGTAGTCGAATACTATAGCGATAGTCTAATGGTGGTCAATCAAATCAACGGACTGTTCCAAGTTAAAAATCCGGAATTTAAGGATGTGCATGACCGTATCATGAAATTGCTATTTAACTTCCGTAGGGTCAAGTTTACCCACGTTCATCGCGAGTATAACCGCATTGCCGACAGCCTAGTTAACCGTATTTTGGACGAAAACGAGGGTAGCAATGCCGCCCGCGACTGGAAGGGCTAATGTCGCACAATGGTGCAAATGGTAGGTTTGGCAGCGGCGTGCTGATCCTGTGTTATAATACTAACTGCCAGATGGCTAAATGATCGCTGGTGGGGTATGGCCCCGCGAGAGGAAAGTCCGGGCAGCATAGGGCAACAACAGTCGCTAACGGCGACCGAGGGTGACCTTAGGGAAAGTGCCACAGAAACTTATACCGCCTAGTTATTATCCGTGACGTTTTGGCGTCGCCGCTAGGTAAGGGTGAAAAGAGTAGGGCAAGAGCCTACAGTGCTATATGGTGACATATAGCAGGGGTAAACCCTGTTGGCTGCAAGGAGGCCAGGTTACGGGCGACCCGTCCGCTGGCCGATTGAACCGCTAGAGCGCGGTGGCAACGCCGCGAGTAGATAGATGATCATTCACGACAGAACCCGGCTTATCGGCTGTCTGGCATGAAATTATTATAATATTTAATTCCTTCTCTTTGACGGAGAGGGGCGCTTGTGCCGGGGCGAGGTTAAGACTAGAAGTGGCTACGTGGTTATAGCCAACTCTTTATTTTTATGGCTAAGCACTGTATACTATTATTGTAAACATAATACAGAAAGGTAAAAATGGAACTGGCTATAGTAATTATAATTTTGGTGCTAGCAACGATCATTGCGGGTGCCAAGGTAGTGCGACAGCAAGACGTCGCGATTGTAGAACGTCTAGGTAAGTATAATAAGAGCCTAGGGGCGGGCTTTCATGTCATTATTCCTTACATTGATCGCGTTGCCGCGACTGTGCCATTACGGGTGCAGCAGAACGATCTGACAGTTGAGACTAAGACTAAGGATAACGTGTTCTGTAAAATCGCTGTATCGGTGCAGTACCGGGTTGACCCAACTAAGGTAGAGGATTCTTTCTATAAGCTACAGCGTCCAGTAGCACAGATTGAATCATACATCCAGGATGCCGTGCGTAGCGCCGTGCCGAATCTAGAGCTAGATGCCGCCTTTGAGCGTAAGGATGATATTGCGAAGAATGTGCAGGAAACGGTCAAAGCGGGTATGTCGGACTATGGCTTTATCATTGTCAACACGCTAATTACCGAGGTCAATCCAGATGCTAAGGTGAAGGCCAGTATGAACGAAATTAACGCTGCTCAGCGTACCCGGGCGGCGGCGCAAGAGCTAGCAGAGGCCGATCGCATTAAAAAAGTGACGGCGGCTAAGGCGGACGCCGAATCGGCGAAGCTACGTGGTGAAGGCTTGGCAGCAGAACGTCAAGCCATCGTGGATGGTCTAGTACGTAGCGTGAAAGGTCTACGCGCCAGTGGTATTTCTGAGGATAACGTTCTGGTGTTACTGATGCAGAACCAATACATGAATACTATGGAAACGGTAGCTGGTAGCTCGAACAAGGGCGTAATCTTTATGGACAGTGGTGCTGATGCGTCGGACAATCTGAAGCGTCAGATTCTGCAGGGCATGGAAGCCACTAAGATTAGTCAGTAGGCAACTAGCCGAGCCCACCGGCTCGCCTACGACAATACCTCCCTTTTATAAAGGGAGGTATTGCTAAATCAAAATACCCTCTCCTTGACGGAGAGGGTAGGCGTTTACGCCGAGTGAGGTTTATAACCTATTTATTTACTGATTTCACAATCGCGGCGAAGGCAGCGGGCTCACGGACGGCTAGGTCGGCTAGGGTCTTGCGATCCAACTGGATGTTGGCGGCCTTTAGACCGGCGATTAGCTTGGCGTAAGTGGTGCCATTCTGGCGGGCAGCTGCGTTGATGCGGGTGATCCATAGTTGACGCATATCGCGCTTTTTGCTGCGGCGATCACGGAACGCATACTGTAATGACTTTAACACGCGCTCTTTGGCCATACGGAAGCTGCGGGTAGCGCTATTGTGTTTGAAACCCTTGGCACGCTTTAGCATCTTGTTGTGACGAGCGCGAGCGGTTACACCTTTTTTAACTCTCATTGATTACTCCTAACTTGGTCGAATAATTAATTGATTAACGTTAAATTAGGTATCTATTAAATACCTAGGGCGCGACGAATAATCTTCGCGTGCTCACCCGTGATTTGCACTGGGGCGGCTTTGGCGCGCTTGTTGCGCTCAGTCTGATGTGATAGCTTGTGATGAGTAGCGGCTGATGCGCGAAATAGCTTACCACTCTTGGTAACGCCAATGCGCTTGCTGGTACCCTTATGAGTCTTCATTTTTGGCATTTTGAATTGCTCCTTACCATGACGCTCAGGTTACGACCCGCCATTACTGGTTTATTATCAGCCACGGCTACATCCGAAAGGTCGTCGAGTATTCGACCAAGTAGGGCTCGACCTACCTCGGGGTGCGCCATCTCGCGACCGCGAAACATCAATTGAATCTTGACCTTGTCGCCGTCTAATAAGAACTTACGGATTTTGCGTAGCTTGATGTCTAGATCGTTTTGACCAATTTTGAGGCCTAACCGCATCTGCTTAATTTCACTACTGCGTGCATTCTTCTTATTACGCTGCTGCTCCTTCATCTTTTGGTACTGGTACTTACCCCAGTCGATGATTTTTGCAACAGGTGGCGTTGCAGTTGGTGAAATTTCTACTAAGTCGAGACCGGCATCACGAGCCTGATTGAGGGCGTCACGCTTAGACATAATGCCTAGCTGCTCGCCATCTTGACCAATCACACGAAGCTCATGGGCACGGATCTCGCCATTTATCCGAATTGATTTGTTGGCTATTTTAGGATCCTTACCTGAAATTAAATTATTATTTGGCTCCGGAGGCCGGATTCGAACCGGCGACCCATTGATTAACAGTCAACTGCGCTACCGCTGCGCCACTCCGGAATATGCTGCTTCCATACTTAATGAAAACACTGTGATAATTATATAGATTATGTTGGCGCGGGTCAAGGGCTACGAGGCGTGAATTAGAGAAAATATCGTTTTGGCTTAATTTAGGCGTATAGTCAGGGCTATAGTAGTGTAATCTGGCGGTACTGCAATGCCTCGGCGGCGTCGGCTAGTTCGACTTCGGTGTGCTGATTCAAGTCGGCAATGGTAGCGGCAATACGCATGATTTTAAAATAGCTGCGGGCGGATAGCTTTAGCTTCTCGGTAGCATTAAGCAGTAGGTCGGTGGCAGTCTTGGCGAATTTAATCCTAGACTTTAGCTCTTTATTAGTCAGATTAGCGTTGAATTTACCCTGACGCGTTTGCTGTTGCTGGCTGGCGCTAGCGATGGCCTGGCGATACCGATCAGACAGGTGCTCATCACTGCCACGCGTGAGGTCGCGCTGCGGTACGCGTGAGACTTGAACAAATAAATCGATGCGATCCAGTAGTGGACCGGAAATTTTCTTCTGGTAATTCTGAATAAGTTGCTGGGTACAGGTGCATTCGTGATCGGGGTCGCCATAATATCCGCAGGGGCAGGGATTCATGGTGGCGAGTAACATAAAATTGGCCGGATAAGTGGTCTTGCCACCAGCGCGACTAATATGAATCTCGCGGTCCTCTAGTGGTTGGCGCAGGGACTCTAGGGTGCGGCTGGTAAATTCCGGTATTTCATCCAGGAACAGCACGCCATTGTGGGCCAGGGAAATTTCGCCAGGTCTAACATTAGATCCGCCGCCAACCAGGGCAACGTGCGAGGCGGTGTGATGGGGCGCACGAAAGGGACGCTTAGTAATGATTCCATCGGATTCGCTGGCAAGCGAATATAATTTAGTAGTCTCGAGTACTTCGTTGTGAGTCATGGGCGGAAGTAGGCCAGGCAGGGCTTTAGCCAGCATGGTTTTGCCAGATCCGGGAGGGCCGCAGAATAATATATTGTGATGACCAGCTGCGGCAATTTCGAGTGCACGTTTAGCAAGTTTTTGCCCGAAAATATCGTCAATAGAGTTAAAATTAGTATAAGTATTTTGCACAACGGTTGGTTGGGTGTAGGGAATGCGTTGCTCGCCAATTAGGTGCTGAACTACACTGTTAAGCGTAGTAGCTGGTACAACGCTTATGTCATTAACTAGGGCTGCCTGATCGGCATTAACGCTAGGCAGAACGAACTCACTTAGTCTGCTAATACGGGCGCATTCAGCAAAATTAAGTGCCCCGCGAATAGCGTGTAAATCGCCGTTCAGACCGAGCTCTCCGGCGAACAATGTTTTATTTACAGCATTTTGCTGTAGTTGGCCGCTGGCCACTAAGATGGACAAAGCGATTGCCAGGTCTAAGTGTGTGCCGTCTTTGGCAATGTCGGCCGGAATTAAGTTGATGGTAACGCGTTTGGCGGGGAATTGATATCCGGAATTAGTAATGGCTGAGCGTACACGTTCGCGTGATTCGCTAATGGCCTTGTCGGCTAGCCCTACGATGTTGAAAGCGGGCAGACCCTTAGTAATATCACACTCGGCGGTGACGAGGACGGCGTCAAATCCTTTGATTACTGCTGTCCTCACCCTTGAAATCATATAGTTAGTTTAGCATAAGCTGAATAACTGTTCAAGAATATTAAATCTTGTCGCCTATAGCTCCGATATAAAAATCCCGAGGATACGGCTGGTAGCCTCTCATCTCTCATGCACTACAGAGAGGCGAGTCCTCGGGGTTTGTATCTCGGTCGGCGGCAAAAAAATAATAAAGACCTCTGTAACTCGTAGTAGCAATGACAACGGATAGCAGGGGTTGATAACGATAAGCGGGTATGATAATATAATGACAGTCGTGGGGCTGAATTATGCTTCGACGGATGGAATTTAACAATCTAGCTTGCGAGTAGTTGACTACTTATAGTCATTCAATAGATGCAAAATCTAAAGTTCAGGCATTTGTAGATACCGTTAAGGAAGCTTTTGCTCCTAAGGTAGCTGCTGCCGTTGCTGCCTAACCTGACGGTTAGTTCGTATATATTTATGCAGCCCGTTGCTATGCTGATGTAGAATAGGCACTAGCAACGTCAGAATTCTTCTGCTAGGTTATAGATAATTCCGCAGTTCTATGGCCAAAACTTATGCGGGCGTGCACTGATTATCTTCGTTACCATCTGAGATCGGTGTATTTGTAATAGTGAAGGTGACTAGGCTTCGTAGAAGGCTAGGGTGTTACCATGCGGACGCGGGGTCGGTACCCGCCAGCTCCACCATGAAATTATTGCCACCGCTTTAAATGCGCCCAACTGCGAGGGGGCGTATTTTTATGTGTTCCAGCGCTATCGATGAATCTGGCTGCTCGGATGAATATAAATACAAGAAACGACCAGCTGCGAGAATTTACTGGTCGTTTAGAAGATAGATTTATGGTTGATAATGTTTGTTTTTGTGTGCGCTAGTCCATGGATAAATTTTGTATTCATGAACTATTAGTATAATAAACCACAGGTGGGGCAGTGTCAACAATCTGCTAGTGGTAAAATTAACTACAAGAACGCCTGGCTTGTGGAAAACTTTTCTGCAATTAAAATCATTGTGATATGTAATTTTCTGCAATTTCGATGCAGACATGTATTTTTTTGTGATTCGTATTTCGGCACTAGGTCCATGCTGAGCCATATGGCGGTTCGTGCTTGTTCGTTTATATTTGAATTATATTTTACAGCACATTGTGCAGTGCGCGAACGGTGAGCTGGTTGTCGCTCTATAATAGAAAGTTTTGGGCTAGCGTATAGCTAAATTATGCCAAGGCTGAGGCTAGGAAAACATGTAATAAAATGCTATGTTGTAAATGTTACTAATATTTTAGCGTTGTAGAAATATACAATATTACAACAGAATTAGAGTGAGTCACACGATCTAGGTAGAACACAGTACCACATAAACGTTGTATTAACTACATGCAAACTAGGACTAAAACGGTTGACGTAAGTGCTAATGTTTGCTAGTATATAGACAAGCTTGAAAGACAAAAACAACCAAGCAAAAACATAACCGGTTACAATATCAATCGTAGCCATAAAAGTTAAGTTTTAATAGCAGGTAGATGTCAAACAGACAGCTAGCACATTGTGAATAACGACACTGGAATAGCATATAAGGCTATTTCGGATATTGTTGGATTATATGGATAGCGCAGACATATAAGTCGCTATAGATGTATCCAATTGTTCGTGGCAGGTATGGCAGTAATCAGTACTCGTCTGGAGCGGTATTCATTGGTCGTTCGGAGTGGTCTGATTCTGCCACTCTGTCACGAACACGCGTCGAGCGTAAAATACCTACCCTTAATATTAGATATTCAGCTCCGCGGATATGCTCCCATTATCGGGAGCGGTCAGTAAAAGGTCGTTCTGGTTGTGACACTAGGTGACTCACGCCCTATATTTTGTTTACTTTTCGGCGGATGAGCATGTCGCACTTTAGACTTCACTTACAACACGCCAGACGGCCTCTCTTATAGTTCTTTTTAGCCCTAGAGGGCTTGTACCTATAATTCAACTAGGTGGTAAGTTCAAATTAATTGCAACGTTGCATAGCAGGGACGAATTTGGATTTACTACCTGAATATAATAAAATCATTAACGTAATGGATCGACGAAGGATTGCTATTTCGGGTGCCTTGATACTGCTAGTGTCGTCACTGGTGCTATTTGGGGTACTTAACTTGACTAATCCAACTGAGAGCGGGCCATTTGGTATATTGATAGTGTTGGTGCTGATTTATGCAGTAGCCTTTGGTGTCAGTACTCTGGTTGCTATGGTAGGCCACTATACACTACATCTAATTATTCCAATGAAGGTGGATGCCACGCTGTCGCGACGTCTGCGGTCAACATATCGCCGTATTGTGGTGGTTTGTGCGATCTTGAGTTTTATTCCGATTTTCCTAACGTCACTAAACTCGATCGGTCGATTGGGTTTTATGGATGTGACGTTGATCGCGATTACAGAGGCGGTAGCAATCTTCTACGCCCTAAAAAAGATGTGAATTTGTCAACGCTGCACGGAGCACCCGTGCAAATTTTTATTAAGGTTATGGTATAATCTAGCTATATGGGTCCAAGTACAAACACGAGTGGCAATACCTCTAGATACAATCAGCAACCAGTTCAACCTGGCGTTAATTATAATGCACCCGTGCAGCAACCTGGCTATAATGTAGTCCCCGTGCCGGGTCAGAGCTATAATCAAGTTCCGGCCATGCCCAGTCCTGAACAGATGGCAGTGCGTGCTGAACAGTTGGCGGCTCCGTCGCAATTGCCAGCTGCTGCGCAACCTGTACATCAGCAACCAGTTCAGGCAACACAACCTGCAACGGCCACAACTACGGCCAGCGGTGATCCAGATAATGCAGCTGACCAGGATAAAATCGAGCAAGAGTGGGTAGATAAAGTTAAAGAGGTTATTAGTAAGACTCAGCATGACCCGTTTGCACAACAGATGAATATTTCGATTATGATGCGCGATTACGTGAAGAAGCGTTTCGGCAAAACCGTAGGGAAGGCGCCTGAGGTAAAATAATGGATATTAACGCACTCGTCGCATCATTAATTGCTGTGGTAATGTTTGTAGCGTTTATTGCGGGCGTTATCTTTATCGTATTTATCCAGTACCGCAAGAAACTGCGTGAGCGTAAAAACTACGAGCGCAGCCTTAAGATGGTGCCAATCTTGATTCACTTGCCACCACCGAGTGAGGATATCCAAATCGGTGGTCGCGATGCTCGTGACGTCATGGATGAGATGATTTCGCAAGCGCAAATCATGTATGACGTCATACTGTCAACGGCTACTAAGGGCTTTAAGAGTAAGATCTATGGCCAGCGTCATATTTCATTTGAGGTCGTGGCACATGGCGGCTTGATTCATTATTATGCGGTTGTGCCAGTCGTTTTAATTGATAATATCAAACAGGCCATCATTGCGGCCTATCCCACGGCGCGCCTTGAGGAGGTAGAAGAACTAAATTTGTTCAATGAGGTTAGTAAGATTGCGGGTACTCTGGGTGGCGAATTCACGCTGACTAAGCCGTATGAGTTCCCGATTGCGACATATAAGGACATTAAGCGTGATGCGACGGGCGCAATATTGAACGCCTTGTCGATGGCGCAACGGGGCGATGGCGTTGGTCTACAAATTTTGCTCAGGCCCGCAGGCGACAACTGGAGCAAGGAAATTGATAAGCGTGTTGAAGATATTAAGGATGGCAAGAAAAATGCTAGTAGTGGTAAGTCTAGCGGCCCAGATTTAAGCTACTTTGCGCAAATTTTTGAGGCACTATGGAAACCGCCGACGGAAAGCGAGAAAGAGAAGGAGCAGGATAAGAAGCCGCTGAGTGGTGCTGATCAGGCACGCGTCGAGGCCATGGAAGAGAAGGCGAAATATGCGGGCTATGAAGTTAAAATTCGTCTAGTGGCCTCGTGCTCTAGCTCGCAGCGCTCGCATACTATGATTAATAACGTAGTATCAGCCTTTGCATTATTTAACTCACCGACTAATAATGGATTTAAATTTACGCCGGCTCGCAATATAGAACAATTTGTGACGGACTATATTATGCGCTTCTTCCCACAAGAAGATACCTCGATGATACTCAATACTATTGAGCTAGCATCGATCTTTCATTTGCCCGATCAGACTAACGTGCCGTCGTCACAGGTAGAACGCCAGCATTTCAAGGAAGTGGATGGCCCGTCACAGATTATGGATCAGGGTTTATTGTTGGGTTACAACGTCTATCGCGGGCGCAAGAAGGCGATTCGTATTAGTGACAACGACCGCCGTCGCCATATCTATGTGATGGGGGCGACTGGTATGGGTAAATCAATCTTTCTGGAGAACTTGGCGTTGCAGGACATGATGTCAGGCAAAGGCTTTGCCTTTATTGATCCGCACGGCGATAGTGCTGAGAAACTATTATCGATGGTGCCGAAAGAGCGGGTGGATGATGTAGTATATTTTGATCCAGCTGATATGGATAACCCAATTGGCATGAACCTATTCGAGATTGATCCTAATGACCCCGATCCAGAGCGAACACAAGATTATATCATTTCGGAAACTCTCAATATGCTGCGCTCATTATATGATCCAAACAATCAAGGTATTGTGGGCCCGCGCATGTTTAATATTGTGCGCAATGCAGCACTACTACTGATGGCTGATCCGAAAGGCGGCACATTTATGGACATACCGTATGTTTTGACTGATCCTGAATACGCCAAGCCAAAGATTAAGTATCTAAAGAACCAGCGTGCCATTAATTTCTGGACCAAGGAGTGGCCAGCTTCGCAGCGCAGTAACGATGCGGGCGAGGTGACGTCGTGGGTGGTCTCGAAGTGGGCTGACTTTGAAAACACCATGATGAGCAATATATTGGGTCAGGTACACTCATCGCTAAATATTCGGGAAATTATGGATAACCATAAGATTCTACTGGTCAACCTGTCTAAAGGTAAACTGGGCGAAATGCCTGCTAAGTTACTGGGTATGGTGTTTGTGATGAAGTTCCAAGCGGCAGCTATGTCACGTGCCAACATTCCAGAGGCCGAGCGCAAGGACTTCTGCCTATTCGTGGATGAGTTCCAGAACTTTGCCACCGATTCCTTTGAGTCAATCTTATCAGAGGCGCGTAAATATCGCCTGAGCTTAACCGTTGCTAATCAGTTTATTACACAGCTGACCGACAAAATTCGTGGTGCTATTATGGGCAACACTGGTTCATTCATCATCGGTCGCGTCGGCTCAGAGGACGCTGAAAATATTGTAAAGCTATTTGCGCCGGTGTTCGACACTGAGGATCTGCAATACATGCCGAATTATACCGCCGCCGTTAAGATGCTACTCAACGGTGCGCCGACGTCGCCGTTCTCGATGCAGTTGCCACCGCCAATGGGACACCCCAATCCCAAGCTGGGCGAAGCTTTACACAAGCTATCGGCCGCTAAATATGGTCGCCCACGTATGGAAGTAGAGACCGAGATTCGTAAGCGCCACACAACAGCTGCGGTTACCAAACCTGCTGCTAAGCCTGTAACAAAGATTGCGGGGCAAGCCAGTGCTAAGCCAGGCGCTACGCCTAGTCGCCCAAGTTTTCTGGATGAATGGCTAAGTAAGCGTACGCATCATCCGGCGGGTCTCGTACCTACTAGTGGGCCAGCGTCGTCTCCAGTACAACAGGCTCAATATCGACAGCCAATAGTACCGCCACAGCCTTTTATGCAGCAATCATCTGGGCAATCGTTACAACTACAGCAGCAGACTCGGCAATGGCCACAGCAACCCCAGCCCCGCCCGCAACAATGGCCACAACAACCGCAACAGCCCGTGCAGCAGCCTAACAGCAATAGTGCTAATAGTGTAAACGATGATTCCAACGGATTTGTCATCAACTTGCACTAAATATGTGTTCAGTACAGTAGTAATAGCCCTGAAATAAGGGCTATTACTATATGACTAAAAATAGTGTTCAATATACCTAAATTGCCCGCATAATGCCCGTAAATGCGCCATAATTGACGCTAACAGATATGGTCTGATATAATATGACTTAGGTTTAATAGAATGAGAGGGAAATAATGGCTACTGCTAAAACAAAAGCCCAAATGGCCGACGAATATGACGCTAGTCAGATTCAGGTGCTAGAGGGACTAGAGCCGGTGCGCAAGCGTCCGGGTATGTACATTGGTTCAACTGGCTACGACGGCTGGCACCACCTAATCAAGGAAATCGCCGATAACTGCGTGGACGAGGCGATTGCTGGCTTTGCTACTACCGTAAAGGTGGAGCTGCTACCCGACGGTGGCTGTCGTGTAACAGACAACGGCCGTGGTATTCCGGTAGATAAGCACCCTAAGACTCATATCTCCACCCTGGAAACCGTGCTAACGGTGCTACACGCTGGCGGTAAGTTTGGCGGAGGTGGCTACAAAGTTTCCTCGGGTTTGCATGGCGTAGGTTCGTCAGTAGTCAATGCTTTGAGTGAGAAGTTCATTGCCGAGGTTTCGCACCATGGTGAACTGTACCGTTGCGAATTTAGCGAGGGTAAGGAAACCAGCAAGATTAAGAACCTGGGCAAGACCGACATGCCACGCGGTACTCGCATCACTTTTTACCCTGACACGAAAATCTTTAAAGAGTTTAAGAAGTTTGACCGCAACTGGGTAATGAAGTACCTGCGTCACCAGGCCTACCTAACCAAGGGCATTCGTGCCAAGCTAATCGACTACCGCGACAACGAGCAGCATCCCTTCCGCTATGAATTCTATTTTGATGGTGGCGTTAAATCCTATGTTAAGCATCTTAACCTAGGCAAGGAAACCTTGACCCCTGACATCTTCTATGTGGACAAAAAGGTCGAGGATACCGAGGTAGAGATCGCTCTGCAGTACAACGACGGCTATAGTGAAAACGTTATGCCGTTTGCCAACAACGTCTACAACCCAGAGGGTGGTTCGCACCTGGTGGGCTTTCGCTCGGCCATGACTCGTGTCATTAATGACTACGCTCGCAAAAATAATCTGTTAAAGGAAAAAGAGGACAACCTAACTGGTGACGACATTCGCGAGGGGCAGACTGCGGTCATCCTGGTCAAAATACCGGACCCACAGTTTGAGGGCCAGACTAAGAACAAACTCGGTAATCCAGAAACTCGTCGTTATGTGGATCAGGTAATGAGCGAGTACTTTAGCTATTATCTAGAGGAGAACCCGAACGCCGCCAAGGCGATTGTGAATAAGGCAGTATTGGCTGCCCGTGCTAGAAAGGCTGCGCGGGCTGCTCGCGAGAACGTGATTCGTAAGGGCGCCTTTGGTGGCACCAACCTGCCGGGCAAGCTAGCGGACTGCTCTAGTCGTAACCCAGATGAATGCGAGCTTTACATTGTGGAGGGTGATTCAGCAGGTGGCTCCGCTAAAGTAGGTCGTGATAGTAGGACGCAGGCAATTTTGCCGCTACGTGGCAAGGTTCTAAATACTGAGCGTGCGCGTCTTGATCGCATGCTAGCTAACCAGGAAATTGTGTCTCTGATTAAGGGTATGGGTGTCGGTATTGGCGATCAGTTTGATATGTCCGGTCTGCGCTATGACCGTGTCATTATCATGACCGATGCTGATGTGGACGGCAGTCATATTGCAACACTGCTGCTGACTTTCTTCTTCCGCTATATGCCTCAGGTGGTAGAGGATGGCCATGTCTACCTGGCTAAGCCGCCGCTGTTCGAACTAACTCGTAGTGGCAAACAGCCTAGCGATTATGTTTACGACGAGCCAGACCTTGAACCGCTGCTGAATAAGCGCATCGCTGAGCGCAAGGCGGCGGGTATAAAGATTGATCCAAACCAAGAAAAGTTCCGTCAGGCAGGATACACTGCGCAGAAACGCTATAAGGGTCTAGGTGAGATGGATGCATCTCAGCTATGGGATACCACTATGGATCCAGCTAAGCGCGTGCTGACGCAGATTAAAGTGGCGGATGCTGAGCGAGCCGATGCGATCTTTAATAAACTAATGGGCGACGCTGTCGAGCCGCGCAAGGCCTTTATTCAGACGCGCGCCAACACCATTAAGATGGAAGACCTGGACGTTTAGTCTAGAGGATAGGAGATTTAGAAAGTTATGGCAGAAATTGATGACAAGAATTTGAACCCGTCGGACGACAACGCCGACGCCGGTGAAAATAACGGCCCCGTGCCCACCATCGGCGAAACCGTTAATGTCGAGGCTGATCACAGTCGCGTGGTGGAACTAAAGACTGTTGAGGACGTCATGGAGTACAGCTACTTGCGCTACTCGATGTCCGTGATTATTGACCGCGCCCTCCCGGATGTGCGCGACGGCATGAAGCCGATTCACCGCCGCATTCTATACGCGATGGAGAAGAACGGCTGGCGCCCTGGCACCAAATTTGTGAAGTCCGCTCGTATCGTTGGTGAGGTTATGGGTAAATATCACCCGCACGGCGATAGCTCGATTTACGATGCTATGGTGCGTATGGCGCAGGATTGGAATATGCGTTATCCACTGGTGGAGGGGCAGGGTAACTTTGGTTCTCCAGATGGCGACCCACCGGCTGCTTCGCGTTACACTGAGGCACGCATGGGCAAGGCTGGTGCCGAGATGCTGATTGATCTAGATAAAGATACTGTGGACTTTCGCGATACTTACGACGGCGAAGGTAAGGAGCCAATAGTGTTGCCTGCGCGCCTACCAAACTTGCTGTTGAATGGTCAGGTGGGTATTGCCGTTGGTATGGCGACCAGTATTCCGACCCACAACCTGGGTGAACTGTGTGATGCTGTGATTTATTTAATTGACCACGGTTCTGACAACACCACTATTGACGACCTATTAAAGATTGTGAAAGGTCCAGACTTTCCAACCGGCGGCGTGGTGTACGCTGGTCCATCGATGAAGCAGGCCTATCTAACCGGTCGTGGCTCCGTAGTGATGCGGGCGGTTACGGAAATTGTGGAAACCAAGCGCGGCAAGCATCAGATTATTGCGACCGAAATGCCATTTGGCGTAAACAAGGCAGTTCTGCAGAAGAAGATTGTTGACCTATGTAACGAGAAGAAACTAAGTGGTATTCAAGATGTGCGCGATGAGTCGGCTCGTGGTAAAGTGCGCTTCGTAGTGGACCTGAAGAAGGACGCTTATCCGAACAAGGTCCTGAATCAGCTGTTCAAATTCACTGCTTTCCAGCAGACCTTCCACTATAACATGCTGGCGCTGGTTGATGGCATTCAGCCACGCGTGCTCGGGCTAGAGGACATTCTGAACGAGTATCTAAAACATCGCCAGAATGTGATTCGCCGTCGTACGGAGTTTGAACTGCGTAAGGCTAAGGAGCGAGCGCATATCTTAGAGGGGTTGAAAATTGCCCTGGACAATATTGACGAGGTGATCGCCCTAATTCGTGCCTCTAAGGATTACGACACTGCCATGAAGGGCCTAATGAAGCGTTTTAGCCTGTCCGAGATTCAGGCGCGAGCGATTCTGGCCATGCAGCTACGCAAGCTAACTGGTCTAGATCGTCAGGCGATTGAGGACGAACTAGCCGAACTAAAGAAGCGCATTGCTGAGCTAGAGGCTATCCTAGCGGACGAGCAGAAAATTCTGGACATCATTCGCCAGGATTTGGTGGATCTAAAGGAAAAATTGGACGACAAACGCCGCACCAAGATCATTAACCACGAGCTAGGCAAGATGGCGGACGAGGACATCATCCCGGAGGAAGATGCCGTGATTATGCTGACGCACGAGAATTACATCAAGCGCACGCCAATGACCGATTACCGTCGCCAGAATCGTGGCGGAAAGGGCAAACGTGGTGTGACAACTAAGGAATCCGACGTGGTGGACCAGCTACTGACTGTGACCACGCACGACTTCTTAAGCTTCTTTACCAATAAGGGTCGCGTGTTCCGCTTGCGCGCCTATGACGTCCCGGCGGCCAGCCTGCAGGCCAAGGGCGTGGCGATTGTAAACCTGCTACAGCTACAGCCAGAAGAGAAGGTGACTTCAATTGTGAAGTACAGTAAGGACGAGGCGGCCAGCAGTGACGGTTATCTATTCATGACCACCAGCAATGGCACGATTAAGAAGACCCTGGCGAAGGAGTACGAGAACGTGCGCGCTAGCGGTCTGATCGCGATTAAACTGGACGACGGCGACGAGCTGCGTTGGGTGCGTCGGACGTCGGGCCATGATGACGTCATTATCAGCACGGCGTTTGGACAGGCGATTCGCTTTAATGAGGCCGATGCCCGCCCGATGGGTCGCAGTGCCCGCGGCGTGCGTGGTCTAAGGCTGCGCCCAGGCGACAAAGTGGTCGGTATGGATGTGGTGGATCCGAAGAATAAGGACCAGCACCTACTGATCATGAGTGAGAAGGGTTATGGCAAGGAAACCAAGGTAGCGAACTTCCCAGTGCACAAGCGTGGTGGCGTTGGTATCAAGGCGGCTGTCGTGACGGCAAAGACGGGAAACATCATGACGGTAAGGTCAATTGACAGTAATGTTTCCGAGATCATTGCGATCTCTGCGGGTGGTCAAACTATTCGCGTCGGCCTCAGTGATATTCCAACCCTCGGTCGCACCACTCAAGGTGTCCGCATCATGCGCCTAGACGACGGCGACAGTGTCGCATCTGTTGGCCTAGTCCAAAAGGACGAGGAAGAATAGTACGCATTCGGCATAAAAGTTGGTGGGTATATATGACCTCTACTTCTAACGCTTGCAATTCGGCCATTTATGAATTATATATAGATATATAGAGGAGAGTTATGAAAACCAAAAACGTATTAAATAGGATAATCGGCTCTGCCCCGTTATGTGGCAAATTGGCGACATTAGTCGCCAATTGTGGGGGGGGTATTCACTCTCTTTGTTCGTTCAAACTAACTAAGACTATCATCCAGGCACTCGTAGGGTTTGCTTTAGCTGTAGTATGTCTATCTGCTATTGGTATAACAGCTACTGCTAAGAAAGGTGAGACTCAACTTCGGAGTACTAGTACGAATGCTTTGGCTGCAGCCAAAGCAAGCAATAATTCATTCATTAACAGCATCACCCTAGCTAAGGCTGGTACGGGTCTAGACGGTGAAGGCGGTAGCAATAATACCGTCCTAATAAACAATAGTGCTAAATGGCACATGGTCTTAAACTTATCTGCGGGCACTACAACCGTCACTATTGAATTTCCTAAAGGTAATGTAATCGAGAATGCATCTGTTTCATCAGCTGCTGGTTGCACAGACGGCAGTAAGCTAGAAAAGACTAATGGTAGCTATACGAACAACAAAGCTACATGTGTTATTAAAACTGACTCGCCAAAATCTCAGAGCTGGGACATTGTCGACTATGTCTTTGGCGGCAATGGTCAGAAGTTAGCTCCAACAAAGGTCACGGTAAACGGCAATGATTATACTGGCACCATTCCCGCTGTAACACTGAAGGGCAAGGCGAACTATAGAGTAGATAATTCATCAATGGTTAGTGGGTATGGCAGTGATTATTCAACTAGTGATTCAAACATTGCTATAAACGGCGTTAACAAAGGCATTACAATTGGATTTAACGTCTATTCACCCATTGATAACCATGGGACTATTGGTTTAGACCCTATTAGTGACGGCGTAATAAAATTTCGTATAGACATGCGTAAGTTTCCTGAAGACTGGTCGGTAGGTAGCATTTCGGCGTACACTTGGGCTAATCTTAGCGTTACTAGATGTAGCAATGATACATGCAAAATGGTACACAACGGTGACTTCTCTTACAAAAAATCTACTGACGGAGATTATCTGGATATTACAATTAGCAACGTTGCTATGGGCTACAAGCATTACCCTACGCAAAATACACTTGGCGAGAATATTAACAATCGAGCCTATTGGTCAACTTATAGTATAAATTTTTATATCCCAACTAGCTCATTGACGGAGAACTATAAACGATACGACATAGCTTTTTCTGACTTCCAAATTATAACAGATGGCGGTGAACAAACTACTGTCAATTTCGATAACCCGTCTTTAGGGTGGAATATTGCCAACAAAAACTATGGCAAATCTAGCATAGGTTATGATGTACGGGGCATTAGTGGCAGCTATCAAACTGGCTCACCAGTTTATTTGGGCGAGCAATATAAATTTTACATACGACAGGGTAACATCGTATACAACAGTGATCGTGTGTCGAACTATAATATATGCCAGACTTGGGATTCTAAGCTAGCAACATTGGCAAGTGAGGTAGGTTTGGGTAATGAATGGGACGACGACAAGACTAGTCTATCTAGATTCAACAACGTTAAACCACAAATTGAATATGGTGTAGTAAGTAGCGATGGATATCCTGATCCAAAAACTGCCTGCGGTACAGTAAGTGATGGCAAAACTAATTTCTTTACTACGCTAAAAGCTGCTCGTGATTATGCCACTGCTAACGGTGGCGCAGTCAACGCTATACGTCTGCATTCTGATGTGCTAATGGCGACCGGCGACAGCGGTACGGTTATGTTCAGAGGACTCATGACTGCTACATCGTTGAGCACCGACGTAGACAAGAATATTACAATAAAAACATATGCCACATCTGATTTATGGCAGTCTAGCGTCGATAATTATGTCTCTACTGTCCCTGGAAAAATCCGCCCAGAGCTAAAGCTTTCCAATGATTCTGCAAACAGTCCTAATGCTGAGCCAAATGAGACTGAACACCTAACCATTACGCCATATGCTTATGCGGCAGACACTAACGTTAAGGCTATAGTGACGTTACCAGCAGACGTTTCGCCTGTAGATGGCTCATATAAATACAATGGCAATACATTAACCCCAACTAGTGTAACTAAGAATAAAGACGGCACTACAACTATTACGCTACCACTCGGTACTGTAGGATCCAAAGATGCGGTTGATACTAGACAACCAGACATTACGCTAGACGCGGTGGTATCTCCAGTAACCGCGGTACCGACTTCTAAGACTATAACCGTTGTTATATCTGGGGATGGCACAGACAAGCTTCAAGACGGATGGAGATCTCAGTCTGCAACTTTCTCTGTAGCTAAAGTGTCTAGCAATTATGGCTACAGTGTATCGCAGAGTAACGCTTCTCTATTGCCCGGTGATACGCAAACCTACAACTACACCACTTACAACAGTCCAGATAGCACGGATGCCAATCCTAGTATGGAAGTAATTAGTGTCTTGCCCTACAACGGCGATAGCCGCGGCACGGCTAATATTTCCTATACGCCAGATAAACTGATTCTAAATGCTACTAGGAATGCCGATGGCGTCGAAACAGACACCAGTAACCTAAAGCTGTTTTATACCACGGATCAAGCTATCCGCGAAAGCGCTAAAGAAGCTGATGCCACGGTAAATTGGACTGAAATACCCACAGCAAGCGCCAAAGTGGTTACTGCAACGGGTACTACTAATCCTGATGACACAACGGTTACCGAAGGCAGTGGCTACAGCTTGCCAAAAGATATTACCGCTATCAAATGGGTGGACACCAGTACAACTAAGGGCAGGCTCGTTTCTGTATCGCTATCTCTACGTGACATTAGCTCAACTGGTGATAACGCTCAGATAGCCAACGATCTTACGCTAATCAAAGTAAATAATGGTCCAGATGCTGCTGATAAATACGAAGTACAGAACCAAGATATGAAAACCGCCACCGTTGAATCAACGACCGTGTCATTGGACTTAGACAGCCAATTGCTAGATCTATCTCACCAAGATGTCGCAAATGGACTGGACTTTGCTAAGGCGACTACTACTCTGACTGCTAAGACTAACAATGCCTATGGCTATAATCTGACTATGCAAGCGGCTAAATCCAGCAGTCTAGTCAACCAATCGGCGAGTGGGCACCAGATTAATAGTGTTATTGTCAATAACAATCAATTAGTAGCAACGTTAGCTGATGGCACTTGGGGCTATGCGCTACCAGGTAATACTGCCCAAGGTTTCAGCGATGTTAGCTCCTATAATACTTTAACCAGGGCTAGCAAATTCAAATCAATCCCTACGGATACCGTTGCTTCTATAAATGTTACTCATACTCGCCCTGACCAGACCACTGGCGACCAGACTAATGTTTTATATGGTGCCAATCTAACAGGGCAGGCATCGGGTGTTTATAGGGCTGGCATCGTCTACACCGTGGTGGCGAATCCGTTTAAATAGTGTATAATGCTAACAGGAATTTAAATAGAAAGAAAAAGGATTTAATAAATGAATGTATTTTTAGACGTAATACACGATGTGGTGACTTCGCCGTACCTATGGGCAGCGCTGGCAGCATATTTCATTGGACAACTAACTAAGGTATCGATCTTTGCGGCGTCGGGTAAGCGGGTGACTCTGCGTGATTTCTTTAGTAGTGGTAATATGCCTTCGACGCATGCTGCGTCCACCGTCGCACTAACCGTAGTGGTTGGTATGCATGAAGGTTTTGGCTCTGCAGTCTTTGCTGTGGCGGCGATGCTAACGATGGTGATCTGCTATGATGCTATGCATGTACGCCGTGCTGTGGGCGAGCAGGGGATGGTGCAGATGTATCTACTAGACAAGCTGCCCGCCAAGGACCGTGCCGCTATTACATCTATGCTGCAGAAAAAGACAGGTCGTAACGCTAAGGTTGCTTACTTTAGCCGGGGACACTTACCTGAGGAAGTTATTGCTGGCGCTATTCTAGGCTTATTAGTCGGTGGTGCGATTGGCTTTATCAGCCTGTAGTTGATATAATTCGCCCTCGCTCCCAATGAGGGCGATGTTGCTAAAGTGAGTTTGCATATATAATTATATTTGCTATAATTAATAAAGTTACAGATTGTGGCACCGTAGCTCAGCTGGTTAGAGCGTGGGACTCATAAGCCCGAGGTCACTGGTTCGAGCCCAGTCGGTGCTACCAAGTAATGATTAACAACTTGTGTGCACGGTTCGTGCGATATCGCGGGGTGGAGCAGTCTGGTCAGCTCGCTTGGCTCATAACCAAGAGGTCGTTAGTTCAAATCTAACCCCCGCCACCAAGAAATTATTTAAAGACGCCTTCTATATAAAGGGCGTCTTTTTTGTTGAAGTGTTTCGGAGTGCAAAGGTGGGTGAAGTATGGATATTTGGCCTTGTATTTAAATTTTTGTGTAATTTTACAGGGGTCAAAGTGCTTATCTATATAATGTAGTAAATAAAACTACAAAAACTTTCCAAAAAAGTGTTGACGCAGGGTGGCTGATGGTCTAAGATAATAAACAGTCAAACGCGAGAGCAAATGCGAGAGCCAAACGGCAGCATGAATCTTGGTTTGCAGCAAATTTACAATTTAGTAGTGCAAGTCAATTTCGTCAGTACATCTTTTATGTTAGTGATAAACTACTTTTTATGGAGAGTTTGATCCTGGCTCAGGATGAACGCTGGCGGCATGCCTAACACATGCAAGTCGATCGGTAAGGCCCTTTGGGGTACACGAGAGGCGGACGGCTGAGTAACGCATGGGAACGCACCCTACACTGAGGGATAAGATACCGAAAGGTGTTCTAATACCGCATGTGGTCTTCGGATTAAAGTTTTTAACGGTGAAGGAGCGGCCTGTGTCATATTAGGTAGTTGGTGGGGTAATGGCCTACCAAGCCGATGATGTGTAGCTGGTCTGAGAGGATGATCAGCCAGATTGGAACTGAGAACGGTCCAAACTCCTACGGGAGGCAGCAGTGAGGAATATTCCACAATGGGCGAAAGCCTGATGGAGCAATGCCGCGTGCAGGATGAAGGCCTTCGGGTTGTAAACTGCTTTTATTAGAGAAGAATATGACGGTAACTAATGAATAAGGGACGGCTAACTACGTGCCAGCAGCCGCGGTCATACGTAGGTCCCAAGCGTTATCCGGAGTGACTGGGCGTAAAGAGTTGCGTAGGCGGCTAAGTAAGCGAGTGATGAAAACTGTCGGCTCAACCGACAGCCTGTTATTCGTACTGCTTGGCTCGAGAGTATCAGAGGTCGCTGGAATTCCTAGTGTAGCAGTGAAATGCGTAGATATTAGGAGGAACACCAATGGCGTAGGCAGGCGACTGGGGTATTTCTGACGCTAAGGCACGAAAGCGTGGGTAGCGAACCGGATTAGATACCCGGGTAGTCCACGCCGTAAACGATGAATGCTAATTGTTCGGGGTATCGACCCCTTGGGTAATAAAGCTAACGCGTTAAGCATTCCGCCTGTGGAGTACGGCCGCAAGGCTAAAACATAAAGGAATTGACGGGGACCCGCACAAGCGGTGGAGGATGTTCTTTAATTCGATGATAAGCGAAGAACCTTACCAGGGCTTGACATCCCTAGAATTTCTCCGAAAGGAGAGAGTGCTTTTTAAGAACTAGGTGACAGATCCTGCATGGCCGTCGTCAGCTCGTGTCGTGAGATGTTTGGTTAAGTCCATCAACGAGCGCAACCCTTATCGTTAGTTGTATTTTTCTAACGAGACTGCCCCGGTAACGGGGAGGAAGGAGGGGATGATGTCAGGTCAGTATTGGTCTTACGTCCTGGGCTAGAAACGTCCTACAATGGCTGGTACAATGGGCAGCGAACCCGCGAGGGGGTGCAAATCCCACCAAAGCCAGTCCCAGTTCGGATTGCAGGCTGAAACTCGCCTGCATGAAGTCGGAATCGCTAGTAATCGCAGATCAGCACGCTGCGGTGAATACGTTCCCGGGTCTTGTACACACCGCCCGTCAAACCATGAAAGTCAGGAGCACCCGACGTCCGAATTTATTTCGGCCTAAGGTGAACTTGGTGATTGGGGTTAAGTCGTAACAAGGTATCCGTACCGGAAGGTGCGGATGGATTACCTCCTTTCTTGTTAGGGAGTAAAACAGACGTTATTGGTTCATCCAATAATAGTCAGGTCGATCCAGTTATCTTGAACGAATTCGCAGGATAACATTTAAACGGATAGAATTCAACCTTGATGTACGGAAAGTGACTTGCACTACTAGATTGTACAAAACCAGCCCTTAGGGGCTGTTTTTGGTTTAATTATAAACAGTTATCTCACTAACTGAAGCCTAACGGCTTCATCTGCCATACTATAGCAAAGACTGCAACACTGAGCATTAGGGTAGATGTGGATTCTAAGAAGCAAACCGAGAAAATCCTAGACCATTGGAGTTAACATCTGCTTAAGGAGATCGAATGCAGATATATTGATTTTGATGACGCGATGTCTGAGCTGAGGGCGAAGTATGGCCTGCAAATGGCGATGCTCTTGCAATAATCCGCCATATCCTGTACTATAGCAATAGTCAAATTGTACATAACATTTTAACTATGGGGATATAGCTCAGTTGGCTAGAGCACCTGCTTTGCAAGCAGGGGGTCAAGAGTTCGAGTCTCTTTATCTCCACCATATACTAATGTATAATATAGGTACATGGGCGATTAGCTCAGCTGGTTAGAGCGCGTCACTGATAATGACGAGGTCTCAGGTTCAAGTCCTGAATCGCCCACCATACAATAGACCCCAAATACACCCTTCAAGGGTGTATTTTTTATTTAGCACGCGAGATCGTAGCAAATAATAAAAAATTATGCCCAAAAAGTGTTGACACGGCTGCGTGGGTTTGCTAATATATTAAACAGTCAATCAAGTTCAGATATGAACCTCTGATACGGAAAGTGCGAGGAGTTAAATATCAGTTTTCGAACGGTCTAAACTCGGCAATAATGGAATGGGAGCCGACCCGTTCAAAGCGTACGATATATTAAATCTGAGCACTGATAGATGTTAACTAAATTACAACAAAATAGCTTAACAAATCTATTTGCAAAATCATTTAATGTTTGATACAATAAATGAGCTGGAATGCAGATGGAGTTCTTCTCTACTACAGCTGTTAGATAGAGTAGGGTTCTAATGTGCACTCTAGTGTGAGACATCATCATATGTCCTTATATGATCTGCCTCTGAGTCACAGCAATTTAACAATTTATATTCAATCGTAAGAAATATGATGATGATATTTCAAATGTTAAGCAATTAATATTTGAGATTCGACAACATGTATGTAAGGATTGACGGCATGTTAAGTTGCTAACTGCTTAACGCAGTTAAAGACTCAACTACCGATTCAGTCAATGCATAAAAAGGTACTCAAGGGCGCAAAACGGATGCCTTGACATATACTACCGATGAAGGACGTGGAAGACTGCGAAAAGTCTTGGGGAGCTGTCATCAAGCTTTGATCCAGGAATATCCGAATGGGGAAACCCGCTGCGGGTCATGCCGTATGCATCGTACGCTGAATAAAATAGGCGTAGTGAAAGGGAACCACTTGAACTGAAACATCTTAGTAAAGTGAGGAAAGGAAAGTAAATAACGATTCTGGGAGTAGTGGCGAGCGAAACTGGAATAGCCCAAACCTTTTCAGTTTTGTCTTCATTCTTCATCCTGATACGTCGGGATGGTGAATGAGGACAATATGGCTGTCAGGCCAATGCTGAGGGGGTGTTGTGAGTCTACAGAATTTTAGGATTCAGGCCTTTAGCAATAGAGGGTTGAATCTTAAAAGCATCAACTGACATTGAATGCATAAGGTAAAAAATCTGGCGTGGCTAGCAGAGCAGTCTGGAAAGGCTGGTCAAAGAACGTGATAGCCGTGTATGCGAAAGCGACGCTGACCTTATATCTGTATTCTCGAGTAGGACGGGGCACGAGAAACCCTGTTTGAATCTGGCTGGACCACCAGCCAAGGCTAAATATAGTATATGATCGATAGTGAACAAGTACGGTGACGGAAAGGTGAAAAGAACCCCGGGAGGGGAGTGAAATAGAACCTGAAATTTTGTGCCTACAAGGAGTCGGAGCCGGATTTATCTGGTGACGGCGTGCTTTTTGCAGAACGATCCAGCGAGTTAATTTTTACGGCGAGGTTAAGTCAAGTGACGAAGCCATAGTGAAAGCGAGCGTTAACAGCGCGATTCAGTCGTAAGGATTAGACCCGAAACCGGGTGACCTAACCATGAGCAGGTTGAAGCTGTCTTAACCGACAGTGGAGGACCGAACCAGTGTACGCTGTAAAGTGCTTGGATGACTTGTGGTTAGCGGTGAAATGCCAATCGAACTCGGAGATAGCTGGTTCTCCGCGAAATAGTTTTAGGACTAGCGTTGTGTCATAGTATACGGGGGTAGAGCACTGTAAACGGCTAGGGCGAGCAATCGTACCTACTGTTAATAAACTCCGAATACCGTATACCTTATCACGGCAGTCAGAACATCGGTGCTAAGATCGGTGCTCAAAAGGGAAACAGCCCTGACCATCATCTAAGGTCCCTAAATTTACGCTAAGTGGTAAACAAGGTGGAATTTCTTAAACAGCTAGGATGTTGGCTTAGAAGCAGCCATTCATTTAAAGAGTGCGTAACAGCTCACTAGTCAAGAGACTCTGCGTGGAAGATATAACGGGGCTAAGCGTAATACCGAAGATATGGATTGTATTTTATACAGTGGTAGCGGAGCGTTCCTATCCGCTGTGAAGCTGTAGCGTGAGCTATGGTGGAGCGTTAGGAAGTGAGAATGCTGGAACGAGTAACCTCAAGGTAGGTGAGAATCCTGCCGGCCGAAAGAGCAAGGTTTCCTGGGCGATGGTAATCATCCCAGGGTTAGTCGGGCCTAAGCCGAGGCGTATAGCGTAGGCGATGGACATCAGGTTAATATTCCTGAACAGGTTATACTTTGTATGCTGTTCGCGGCGATTAAGGACTAGCGGATTCATGGTATGTATCCGTTCAAGGCATCGAGGAATCTATGCTGAGTAAAAGTGAATCTACGGGTTCGCGATTAGACCGAAAGCGCTGACCAGAAAAGCAGGCATACGCGTGGGTATTGCCTCCCGTACCGCAAACCAACACCGGTGCTCGAGTCGAGGAGACTAAGGCTTACGAGAGAATGTACGTTAAGGAACTCGGCAACATAGCGACCGTAACTTCGGAATAAGGTCTGCCTACTTATGTAGGCCGCAGCTAAAGAGCCCACGGAACTGTTTACCAAAAACATAGGTCTCTGCTAACACGAAAGTGGATGTATAGGGGCTGAAACCTGCCCAGTGCCGGAAGGTTAAGGCGAGTGCTTCACGGTATGAACTGAAGCCCCGGTGAACGGCGGCGGTAACTATAACCGTCCTAAGGTAGCGAAATTCCTTGTCAGGTAAGTTCTGACCCGCACGAATGGTTAAATCATGTGGGCACTGTCTCAACGTACATCTCGGTGAAAATGCATTGGCGGTAAAGATGCCGTCTGTCCGCACCAGGACGAAAAGACCCCGTGGAGCTTTACTATAGCTTTGCATTGTTCCGGGCTTTAACTCGTGTAGTATAGGTGGGAGGCTTTGAAGCAGATACGCTAGTATTTGTGGAGCCATCAGTGAAATACCACCCCCGTTAGAGTCTTGATCTAACCGTTACCGTTATCCGGTATCGGGACCGTGCATGGTGGGTAGTTTAACTGGGGCGGTTGCCTCCTAAAGAGTAGCGGAGGCGTTCAAAGGTTGGCTAACTACGGATGGAAATCGTAGTGATAGTATATACGCACAAGCCAGCTTGACTGTGAGAGGGACATCTCGATCAGACACGAAAGTGGGAGTAAATGATCCGCTGGAAGAACATTAGTTCATGAATGTGGGATTGCCAGCGCAAACGGATAAAAGTTACCCCGGGGATAACAGGCTGATAGCGCCCAATAGTTCACATAGACGGCGCTGTTTGGCACCTCGATGTCGGCTCATCACATCCTGGGGCTGGAGCAGGTCCCAAGGGTCCGGCTGTTCGCCGGTTAAAGTGGTACGCGAGCTGGGTTCAGAACGTCGTGAGACAGTTCGGTTTATATCCGGTGTGGACGTCAGGAATCTTGCGAGGATTTGCCCCTAGTACGAGAGGACCGGGGTGAACGAACCTCTGGTGTGTCGGCTGTAACCACCTGTTGCATTGCCGGGTAGCTATGTTCGGAGCAGATAAGCGCTGAAAGCATATTAAGCGCGAAACTGACCTCTAGATTAGGATTCCCTATGAGGACACTAATAGACGATTAGTTTGATAGGCGCAAGATGGAAGTACGGTAACGTATGGAGTCGAAGCGTACTAATAGTCCCATTGCCTTTTTATGTCTTGATTCGAATTGTAACACCTCGGTGTGACGTTTCGAATCAAGTAGACTGAATTGGTAGTCGAGTTTTTAACTCGAACGTCAAACCTGCACAATAATTTACGGTTTGAATATAACATCGATTGCACCAGAATGGGTGTCGATGTGAGTTTCTCTAACAGGGAGGCTAACATCGGTGCCCATGGCACGGAGGTCACACCTGTTCCCATTCCGACCACAGAAGTTAAGCTCCGTCGCGGCGAAAATATTGCGAGAGTGAGAAGATAGCACGGTGCCGAATTATCACTAAGCCATCCGAAAGGGTGGCTTTTTGAGTGCAATTAAAGTCCCGCCCCATCAGTGTGCGGGCAAGCTGTGGCGTTAGCCACGCTGGGTGGGGCTTGTACTACAATATAATTATGACAGACATAGAATATGCAAATCAAATGCTCGAAAGGTTATCCAAATCAAAATTCCGTAGTAGCTTTTCGATTAAACCTAAGGATCAGGAATACTACAACAAAAAGGGCAGGGATATAATCGCAAGGCATGCCTACGAATTGCTACGCGATCGAGTAGGGCCGGCCGAACCACATAATGACGGTAAGCAAACCCCATATCGTGGACATCCTGTCTTTACGGCGCAGCATGCCACGGCGACTTGCTGTCGCGGTTGTATTGAAAAATGGCATCATATTCCTAAACACCGTCTATTGACCGAACCGGAATTACAGCGCCTATCCATTCTGGTCATGACCTGGATTGATCACCAAATGGCGCAGAAATAGCCATTAGCCTATTGCATTTTTATACGGTCTTGATATAATATAGACATATTAGCTACAGGCTAAATAAACAAAAAGGAGGATGCATGAAAATTGTAAGGGGGCTGCCGTTCTTAGCGATGGGAGGTGCAACACTGGGGATCGTTGGTGCAGCTGCATTGGTGCCAGCCGTAAACGCTGCTACTGATCAAGAGCAGCATATTAGCGTGTCGGTTTCCTCTAGTCTGGGTGTAACCGCCGATCAGAATGTCAATATTGGCTTGGGCGCAAATGCTGTCAATCTAGATACTTCAACTAACGTGAATGTTGTAAACAATAATGCAAAGGGATACACACTGACTATGACTAATGCATCGGATAACAACGCTCTAACTAGTGCTAGTACTGGATCGTCAATTTCGTCGACCGACGGTGCGCCAGCAGCAGGTAATACCAAGTGGGCTGTTAGTATTGATAACGGCACGACATGGAAGGCCGCTCCAACTACGAAGACGCCTGTTACCGTTGGAAGCAACAGTTCGCCAGATGGAGGGACGCATGCGGTAAAGTTCGGTGTATCAACATCGGCTACGACCACCGCCGCAGATGACTACACTGCTACATTGAGCTATAACGTAACTGTCAATCAGTAATAAAACAAATATACTTTTTAAACAAAAAGGAGACAAATGAAAGAGATTAAGGGATTACCCTTTCTAGCTGTTGCTGGATTATTGTTGGGCGTAATTGGCCTGACTTTATTGCAACCAGTAGCCAGTGCCGCTGATACTGCTGCACAAACCGTACAGGTAACTATTAGCCCAATACTAAGCGTGTCAATCGATGACAATAAGACCAATCTGTCTACATCTTTGGGCGCTGGTGCAGCCAAGACTGACGATGAGGAGTTGCGATCTACGATTCGTGTTACGAATAACAATGCCAATGGATATACACTAACGATGAACGCCAAAGATGACAACACGGCTATGAACGGTGCAAGCTCGGGAGCATCAATTCCGAGTACAGCTGACGGCGCGGCGCCTAGTGCGGGTAAATCAAGCTGGGGTGTACGTTTTGGGGCAACCAACGATGTAGCTCAAGCGGCGACCTGGAAGGCAATTCCCGCTGCGGCTAATAAGTTAGCTATATCTAGCAATGATACTTCTGCAGGTGGATCGGCTGTTGTGCAATACGGTGTTGGCATTACTAATAACCAGGCAGCCGATACGTATACGGGTAGCGTGGTATACAATGTTACGGTTAATGCCGCTGGTGGTGGCAATTAATTCTCAGATCTACTTTACTTGGATAAATTCTTATCTCTCACTGATCATGTGGTGGGAGATTTTTGGCTAGGTAGAGCGCATAAAATAAATGCTACATTAATACAAATCGGCTTCTATTTTTGTGATGTAAATTACATACATAAATGTTTGCGCTAATTTAGAAAAGCGTATATAATTGTAGTAATTGGTGGTGGAG
>ERZ808242.101-NODE-101-length-65302-cov-4.966190_pt1 | contig 65302 bp, 56 predicted proteins | sample MGYA00521244_ERZ808242 | MGnify/ENA primary metagenome ERZ808242 (study PRJEB31516, sample SAMN03275573) | gut metagenome | biome: mammalia-associated habitat; material: feces | host: Papio cynocephalus | place: Kenya | collected 2012-07-27 ... | reverse complement strand
AGTTAAAAAAATAATAGGGAGGAGAGAGCAACTGTGGCAGAGCAAAGCCAATTGAGGCCTATAGGCGAAAAATTTAAAGCTCCGGACGGTAAGTCCAATTTAAAATTTTTAGATAAACTTTGTCGTGGCGGTATTATTGAGCGCTTTACCAAAGCTAAATTAGATAAAGAATATGCAACTAGACTAGCTCAAGAAATGCAATTTTGGGCTTCTCATGAAGAGGCGCTCAATCGATTGCTTGTAGTTTGGGATTGCTTCTACTGGGCGCGAGGTCAGCATATAAAAATTACTGCCATACATAGCGCTTTAGATAGCATTTTTACGGCTTATTTATTGGAAATAACTCAAGTCGATCCCCTTATTGGCAAATTGGAATTTGACGAAGCTGCAGCTGAGCAAATTTCGCTCGTTACAATAATCGTGCCCTCTGTGTTTGAACTTAACTCTTTACAGACATATATAAATAATCGCTATGCTGAGGCTTGGCGCCCATTTGTCAAAATCGGCAGTTCACATACCGATTTTTAATAATATTTTTGGAGCTACTTTTTGGTAAGCAAGGAGCTTTTCATGTCTTTTGTCCATTTACACGTTCATACTGAATACAGTTTGCTTGATGGCGCCAACCGTATTAAAGATATTGTAAAAAAAGCTAAAGATTGTGGTATGCCAGCTTTGGCTATTACCGATCATGGTGTAATGGGCGGTTGCGTGAAATTTTACCATGCTTGCAAAGACGCTGGTATTAAGCCCCTAATTGGCTGCGAAATTTATGTGGCGCCGCGCACTCGTTTTGATCGTGAAGGCGATCTAGATAAACATTATTTCCACTTAACCCTTATAGCCAAAGATCGTGAAGGCTATTCCAATTTATGTCAAATCGTTTCCGAGGCTTATTTACACGGCTTCTATTACAAGCCCAGAGCCGATCATGAACTTTTGGAAAAACATTCCAAGGGATTAGTGGCTTTAACTGGTTGCTTGCGCGGCGAGGTAAATGACGCTCTCTTAAATGACGATTATGAATTGGCCAGTCAGCGTTTAGCTTTTTTGAAAAAATGTTTTGGCCCGGACGATCTCTTTGTTGAGCTCATGAATCATGGCATAGAAGAACAGCAAAAGACGAATCCTTTGCTTATTAAGCTAGCCAAAGAACATGGCTTAAAAGTGGTGGCTACCAACGATGCTCACTTTTTAAATAAAGAAGATACCGATGTTCAAGACATTTTAATTTGCGTTGGCTCTGGCAAATTGTTGAGTGATGCTAGGCGCCTCCATTCTTGTCCCGAGTGTTACTTAAAAACGCGCGAAGAAATGTTGGAAGCCTTCTCTTTTTGTCCCGAGGCGGTAGACAACACTCTATTGGTGGCCGAGCGTTGCAATTTTGAGATGGACTTCAGCACTACCTATTTACCTAAATTCCCTGTGCCTGAAGGTACCAACAGTACAGATTATCTTAAAGAACTCTGTCGCAAAGGCTTGCTAGAGCGCTTCGGTACGCTTACTCCAGAGCAAAAATATTTAGATCGTTTAAAAACTGAGCTAGACGTTATTATTGGCAAGGGCTTTCCCGACTATTTTTTGTTAGTGTGGGACTTTATTAACTGGTCGCGTGAACATGGTATTCCTGTGGGCCCTGGACGTGGCTCGGCTGCTGGCTCTTTGGTCGCTTATTTAATCGGCATTACCCAATTAGATCCACTCAAATACGACTTGCTTTTCGAGCGTTTCTTAAATCCTGAACGAACTGAGCTTCCCGATATTGATACCGACTTTTGTGTAGATCGGCGCGGTGAAGTTATCCAATATTGCCGCGAGCGCTACGGTGAAGATCGCGTTTCCCAAATTGCTACTTACGGGCGTATGAAAGCTAAAAATGCCATTCGTGATGTGGGACGCGTTATGGATGTGCCTTTAGCTGATGTGGGCAAGCTTTGCAAAGCTGTGCCTGACGAAATGAAAATTACCATTAAAGATTCTCTTAAAAATCCTGATTTCGAAAAACTTTACGAGAGCAGCGAAGTAAATAAACGTCTAGTAGATGATGCCATGCGCTGTGAAGGCATGGCTCGCAACACTGGTATGCATGCCGCCGGCGTAATTATTTCCAGTCGTCCCTTAGGCCAATTGGTACCTTTGCAAAAAAACGGCGACGATGTTGTTGTGCAATATGACATGAACGACTCAGCGGAAGTCGGCATGGTCAAAATGGACTTTTTGGGATTGCGCAACCTTACCGTTATCAACAATTGCTTGAAAATTATCGAATATTCGCGCGGTATTAAAGTTGACATTAACCACGACGTAGATTATGAAGATCAGAAAGTCTACGCTTTGCTTTCGGCAGCTGACACTAATGGCGTTTTCCAGCTTGAATCTGACGGTATGAAACGCTACTTAAAGCAATTGAAGCCCGATCGTTTTACCGATATTGTGGCTTTCTTGGCTCTCTATCGTCCTGGCCCCATTAAAGGTGGCGTGGTTGATGACTTTATCGCTAGACGTCACGGTCGTGGTGGCGGAGTAGTTTATCCTCACCCCAAGCTTGAACCTATTTTGGCTGATACTTACGGTTTCTTCTTATACCAAGAGCAAGTAATGCTTACGGCTACCACCTTAGCTGGTTACACTATGGCTAAAGCCGATAAGTTGCGTAAAGCTATGGGTAAGAAGAAAAAAGATGTTATGGCCGAGCACCATGTCTACTTTGTAGAAGGTGCTAAAGAGCGCGGTGTTGACGAGCAATGCGCTGAAAATATTTTCGATACCATGGCCAAATTTGCCGAATATGGCTTCAATAAGTCGCATTCGGCCGCTTACGCTATGGTCACTTTCCAGACGGCTTGGCTTAAAACTTATTATCGCCCTGAATATATGGCCGCGCTTATGACCAGCGTTATGAATGATATTAAGAAAGTCTCTTTTTTCATTCATGAATGTCGCGACTCCGGTTTAGAAGTATTAGGACCGGACGTTAATGAATCATTGGCTGGTTTTTCTGTCTCCAAAGGAGCGGTGCGCTGGGGTATGGCCGCTTTGCGTGGCGTAGGCCTCAATGCTGTAAATTTAATAGTTAAAGAGCGTGAAGAGCATGGCCCTTATAAGAGCTTAATTGATTTCTGCGCTCGTCTTGATCCTCGTTATATCAATAAAAAAGTTTGGGAAGGCCTTATTAAAGCTGGAGCCCTCGATCTTTTTGGAGTCAACCGAGCCACTTTGTTGAGCAATTTGGAATATATTTCGGAATATATGAAAATGTGCCAGCGTGAAGCGGCTAACGCTCAAGTGGGCCTCTTTGGTGACGAGCCTGGAGGAGGCGGCCAAGATGATATACGCTGCGTAATTCACACCAATGAAGATGAGTTCGCCCGTCGTGAATTGCTCGATTTTGAAAAAGACATGCTGGGCGTTTACCTCTCTGGCTCGCCCTTAGAAGATTATGTAGAGGTACTAAAAGAAAATACTACTTGTACAGTCGATCAACTTGGCTCTATGGTCGGTCGCAATGTCAAAGTGGGCGGATTAGTAACCGCTTGTCGCATAGTCATTACTAAACGCAAAGATAAAATGGCCTTTATTACTATGCAAGATTTTACCGGCACAGTGGAGTTTTCTCTTAAACCGCGTGATTTTGAAGCCAATATCGAAAAATGTGGCGAGGGTCAAGTTATTATTGTACGCGGTACTGTAGAAGTGGATCACGGCTTTAATCCTGCTCCTCCGGTCGTTTTTGACGAAACGGACGATGACGAAAAAGATGATGACGAAGGTGAAACTTTAGCTGTCGAAGAGGCAGAGCCAGAGGAAGAAAAATATCGCATTAATGCCATAGAAGTAAGTGATGTCAATTTTATTATGGCTTCTGGCAATAAAGTACAAAACGACTTCGATGATTCTGTAGTAAAAAGCTTAAAAGGTCTTAATGTGGCTTTGCCCGGTTCCGCTCGTCGTTTGGTAGCCGATTTTAAAGAAATTTTGCTGCGCCATAAAGGCGATCGTCCTGTATTTGTACACGTACGCGGTCCCGAAGATACTACTGTGATACGTTTGCACCGAGATTACTGCGTAGATGATAGCAGCGAGTTGCGTTTTGAACTCAGTAGACTTTTAGGTGAAGGTTGCTGCTATTAGTTTAAGTTGGCAAATACTGTTTGTGCGGAATTGAGCTTTCAACTATGGAGAAAAAGCACAAATAGGTTTAATTTGGCTTAAGTTTAGCTAAAAAAATGTAAATACCAGTCTTTTACAAGTATATTTTGTTTGATAGGTCTTATCTCAAGTGCTAAACTAAATTAGCTTATTGGCAATTTTCCTTATTTTTAGTTTCATCGACTCATCGCCTTGTGAGTCGGTTAGCTAGGAGCTATATTTTTTCGATGAACAATAACAACGTAGATTTCGCTACTTATTTGAAGAATTATCCAGATTCCGAAGGTATGTTCGGCCCCTTCGGCGGATCCTATTTGCCAGAGCAGTTAGTGCCAGCCTTCAAAGAAATTACCGAGGCCTACCAGACTATCTGCCATTCTTCTAAGTTTGTCACCGAGTTGCGTCGTATTCGTCGCGAGTTCCAGGGACGTCCCACTCCTGTGTACCATTGTGAGCGTCTTTCCAACTTGCTCGGCCACACTCAAATCTATTTAAAGCGCGAGGATCTTAACCATACTGGCGCTCACAAACTCAACCATTGTATGGGTGAAGGCTTGTTGGCCAAATTTATGGGCAAGAAAAAGCTTATTGCCGAAACTGGTGCCGGTCAGCACGGCGTGGCTTTAGCTACCGCCGCCGCTTATTTCGGCCTAGAGTGCGACATCTATATGGGCGAAGTCGATATTAAGAAACAAGCTCCTAACGTATCGCGTATGCGCTTACTTGGGGCCAGAGTCATTCCGGCTACTCATGGTCTCAAAACTTTAAAAGAAGCCGTAGATGCTGCTTTTGAAGCTTATCTTAAAGAGTACGAAACCGCCATTTATTGCATTGGCTCGGCTGTCGGCCCTCATCCTTTCCCTATGATTGTGCGCGATTTCCAAATGGTTGTTGGTGTAGAAGCTCGCGAGCAATTCTTGGATATGATGGGCTTCTTGCCCGATGCTTTAGTCGCTTGCGTCGGCGGCGGCAGCAACTCTCTGGGCTTATTTAGCGCTTTCCTCAACGATCCGGTTAAAATTTACGGTGTCGAGCCTTTAGGTCGCGGCGAAAAGATGGGCGATCACGCAGCTACTATTACCTATGGTACTCCTGGTGTTATGCATGGTTTTAATAGCTTAATGCTTAAAGACAAAGATGGTGCTCCCGCTCCCGTTTACTCAGTAGCTTCTGGTTTAGATTATCCTTCTGTTGGCCCCGAGCACGCTTTCTTACACAGCTTAGGACGTGTATGTTACGATAAGGTGACCGACAAAGAAGCTCTGGAGGCTTTCTACAATCTCTCCAGATACGAGGGTATTATCCCCGCTTTAGAAAGCTCTCACGCTTTGGCCTATGCTATGAAGTTGGCTCGCAACCAGTCCCATGGCTCTATTTTGGTCAATCTTTCTGGCCGTGGTGACAAAGACATGGATTATGTTATTGAGCATTATGGCTACGGCGATGAATATTTGATTAAGCCTTAGTTACTTTTTTGTTTTCCTTTATATTTTAGGCTAGCCGCAGCCTTTGACAGAGTTCTTGACCTTTTTTGAGTAGGTATTCTGTCAGCTGCGGTTTTATTTTGCCTTTTTTAGCTTAGTTAAGCGCAAGATAAGCGCTGAAGGAATTACTTGTCTGGAGCGAACTAAAATAGAGTCATGATGGATCCAATCTTCATAATGAATTCCCAAAATCAGCGTATGCTGGAAAATACTCAGCGCTCCAGTGATGGCTTGCGTACCAACATGATGCGTGAACGCAAAGAAAAAGCTGGCGTACGTAAGAGCCATTATATTGACGATACTGCCGAATTTAGTTCCGATTTGTCCGATATGGGTGAAGATATGCTCGGTGGCATGGACGACCTAGTCGGTGGCGGAGGAGGAGGCGGTGGAGCAGCCCTTTTCCGCAAAATGTGGGAAGAAGACGTTGAGGAAGAGGATAAGAAGGCCGCTCAGCGTTCAGCTGATACTCTCTTCGACGAAGGGCAAAGTACTTGCCTTATCGATTCAAAGGTGGAAACTTCCGAGGAAAGTACTCCTTTGGGCGAATTGCCTGTGCCCGAACACTTAGAAGATAATACGTCAGAGGAAGTTGCGAAGGAATCTTCGCAAGATGAGGCCGCTTCTACAAATACTTCTACAAAAGACGTGCCCAATCATGACAATTTGGGTGTAGATGCTGTTATCGATTTGGATAATCAGCGTGAAGCTGCTCTGTCTGAAGCTATGGAGCGGGAGGCTAAAGAAGCGCAAGCTGAAGAAGCTGCTTCTTCGGCAAGTTCTCTACCTGCAGTTTCTACTGAGTCAGAAGCGCAAGCAGAGCATGCAGATAGGGTCGTCAAAATCCCTACCGGCAGTCAAGGGGCTTCCCTTCCAGCAGCTGAAGATGTTGATCTTTCGCAATCGCAAGCTGAAAAACAAAAAACGCAATCTGCAGAAAAACACGGCAGTAGTTTTATATCATCCTTGTTGGATAATTCTGAAGGTTTCATCTTTCACGAGGCTGTGCCAGAAGTTGTGGAGCTCTCTGGTCGTACTTCCAAGGGCAAACGTGAAGCTGAAGCCCTTAAAGTGCCTCACGAATTAGAAAAAGTGCTTGATCAGCTGATTGTGTGTCAAGCTGCTCCTGAAGCGGCCGAGTCTTTGCGTTTGCTACTTAGTCGCTTTGGTAAAGGCGTACTTGACGCTTGTATGCGCGACGGTTTGAAAGTTAAATTGTTATCTCACAAAGAATTAAAAGCTGCTGTTTATGCCGCCGATTCTTCCTTGCAAGGTCGTGAAATAGGTCATGGAGCCTATCTGGCTAAAGAGCGCCTTTGTCTTATTGCTTCAGAATTGTTTTCCGGATCAAACCAGGCCGAGTATGTTTATGGGTTCCATCCTGCGCTTTACTATTTTGGTATGGCTTGGGATCATGCTCTTGGCGAAGGCACTTTTGCCAGTTTGCAATCGCCAGTTATTAAAGCCAACGCCCAGGCTTGCCAAACCAACTTGGAGGGCCATTGCGCTCCAGACCCTATGTCTTGCGCCGATCCAGTAAATTATTTCGCCCAAGCTGTAGAAGCCTACTTTTCAGCTAACGATTGTAGTGAAACTTTGTGGAGCCGTGAAGATCTTTATGATTTTGATCGGCTTATGTATGATTACTTGGAATATTTGCACCTTAAAAGCGGCAAGCAAGCTTGAGGCAGCTTAGTCGAAATTTTTTGTCTCCTTTTATAAGAGAAGCAAAGTTGGGAAAAATGTAAGTTCACGAAAGGATTATGAGCTGTGGATTATGTCTTGTATCCTTTAGTTATGGCTCGTGACGGGCGCAAATTGGGGGAGTTCCCTTTGGGCACCGTGAGTTTCGATAATGAAGAGGGCGTGAAAGTTGATTGCCCAGATGTAGGGCTAAATCGCCGTCTGACCGAGTTTTTCAACGCTCCACGCCGGGTAAGGCGCAAATTGGGATCGGTTGACACGGTGCTTACCTACACTTGGGAAGAGCTTGAACCTGGTACCGAGGAATATTTCCAAGAGTCTATTTCCAGACTTCATTGCTTAGGGTTTGTACCTAAGCTTTTTACTGCCTAATTTCCTATAATTAGATAAGAAGCCGCAACTTCGCTCATATCACCTGAGGTTGCGGCTTCTTTTTATGTGAACTGTGCTTTAATGTGATGCTTGAAACTACTTGGCTAATTAGGTAGATATCTGTCAGCTGCGACTTTGCCTAAACCCGCTCCCACCAAGAAGCCCAAGACAGCGCCGTATGCAGCGTGGGCTAGCGTAAGACCAGCGTAACCTACAATAGCGCCTACTACGAACACAGTAATTGGCATTACGAATGTATAAATTCTGCTCTGCTGCTCAAGACATTCTTTGTGATAAACTTTAATAACTCCGTCTATAGGTCTTTCTACGCCGGTAGATCGGATTAGAGTTTTACCACAACGAGCGCAGGGAACTTGCTCTACGTCAGATCCACAATCTAAACAGTAAAGCGGCTTGCCGCTAAAAGTAAGTCTCTCTGGCTTGTAAACGAAATCTAATCCGATTTGCTTACCACACTTACTACATTTAAAAGGCTTTTTGCATCCGCATTTGGGGCAAGTGCCTATGCCTCTTGTTTCTACCATACTACCACATTCTGCACAGGGATAATTTGCCATAAAAACACACCGCCTCTTAAGTTTAACAACAAAAATACCTGTGGTTGGTTGCGAGCTTCTTAGGCTTAAATCCTGCTAAGGGGGGATAGGCTTGCCGTGGCGACGAAAATAGCGACTCTATGCTAGTGAAAAGCATAGTTTCCCAAAACAAAAGGCGTGAAAACTTCTTTTATACTTAAAACTACATGTTGAATCGGAGCAAAAAATGATAAAAATAAGCAAATATTTGGCCATTTTGGCTGTAATTTTTGTAGGATTGGGGTGTGCAAGCACTGCCCAAGCTCAAATTCTTTTGACAACTGGCGAGTATAGAGTGGTTGTAGTTGATAAGGCCGAACAGCGCTTGGGTATAGCCGAACTTGAAGCTAATCCCAATCGTCGCCAAAATTGGATTTATGTAAAATACAACACCGAACTAATGAGACGCGTTACTCCTCAGCCAGATGATGGCGAATTCCGTTATGAAAAAGTGGATTGGTCCGAGTTCTTCAACGATATAAAGAAAGGAGCGCTCATTACAGTTCATGGCGGCCGCGATTGGGATAGATCAATAGACGCTAAAAAAATTTGGTACAAAAATTAAATTGCTTTAACTTTCGCTCGTACGACGAGGCAAGCGGGTGGCTAGAACCATATTTTCTGGGGGAGCGTCTGTAGGATCGAAAGTTAAAGCCACTTTTTCGCGTATTTCTTCAACACTATGCAATTCGCCCACACCTACGCCTGGGCAGCGCCTGGAAGCTAAACGCCAGTTTTTGGGCGAAAAGACCACTTCCGGCCAAAATGGCCAGGTACGACATTGTACAGGACGTGAATTTCTCACCATACATCCGGTGGGGGCTTGGGCATTGTTTTCGTCACGCTTTAATAATACGCAATCAAAACCGTATCGACACTTCACTTCCTTTACGTAAAACTGCCCATTGTAGCGACAGACCACAGAATGCAAAAATTCTTCCCAGCCCATTTGTAATTCTTCAGCCATAGCTTTGGCTTCTTCGTCTGTGCATTGTACTATTCCGGAAGGGCCGGAACAGCAACGCCCGCAGCGCTGACAAGTAAAACGTAGTCCCTCAGGAGCATACCATTCCTGGCCTGATTCTTGCAAAAATTCTAAATCTTCTCTGCTCATTTTTTTTTACTCCACTCCCTTAGAAAGAGACGTCTTCCAAGAGCAAAAAGCGCGAAGGAGTGTCATTCTGGGCTGGATCATTATCAAAAACTATGCCGATGTTGTAGTTGTCGCCCACTTTGTAAGCAGCCAAACCGGAGGCAAAGTTGCCAGGTGCAATATTGTCAGCTACTAAGCGAGCTTCTTCAGAGCCATCAGGCTGATACCAAATTTGACTGGTGCCGCTAAATCTTTCGTCTGGAGTTTTGGAAGACAAGAGAAAGAGCAATCCCTTATCTTGTACGTAATAAATATCAGTTAGAATAAAAGGCTCGTTGAGTGAACTGTCCAATCCCGGCTTTAAGTTAGTCTTTAAAGTTTCAAAATTGATCTTCTTTTTGCGCTCAATAATTTGGTTGAGTGAAGCTTTATAGATAATGACGCTTTCATCTTTGTTCATAGGCTGGGAAAGAGCAAAGTAAAGAGCGTCGTCAATAGGATTGCAAGCGATACCTTCTACTTTCAAACGTTGCTGGGCATTCTCACCGAAATAGCCTGTATTGCGCCAAGCCATCTCCGGATCGTAATTGTTGGCTGCCGAGTTATCTGTAAAGCGCTCGCCGCGCAACTCATAGTAATGAAGCACGCCTCTGGCCCAAAGGTAACGTACATTATTGTTGACATGGTAGTGGCTGCCCACAACGAAAAACTTACCGTCTTCAAGATTGCATAAGCCAGTATAACGCGGTTGAGGAAAAGTGCGCGGTACTCCGAGACGGCGAAAACGTCGACCCTCTGTGTCAAAAATATGCATTTGTTGGCTATTTTCGTCGCAAACTAAGATGCGATTGCGACTGATAAAAGACAAAGCGCTGGGACGGAAATCTTTAAGAACGCCATCATCGCCACGCATATCGAATATGGGAGCGGCTTCGTCGGTATACTCTGAATCTGAAGTGCCTGAAGTGGAGCTGCCTACAGTAGAGGAGGAAGCCTCGGTGATTTCTGCTTTTTGAGTTTCCTGCTCAGGAGCTGACTCTGTCGCTTGATAGATGGTAACGCCGTTATTGTCTCCACCGTTTTCTGCTTGAGCCGGAGATACTGAGGGAGTTGCGCAAGTAAACAAAGCTAGGGCTCCGACAATAGATAAATACTTTTTAAAGTTAAAAGCAATCATATTCGTTTCTCCATCTCTTGAAGGCTGACTGATTTTTTTGTACTAACTAACTCCGCTTAAAGTTCTTGTCTGTTTACTCCCTGCCCTTCTTTTGAAGAGAGCCAGTGCTGAAGGTTAGCGTTCTAAGCCCCGATATTTTTTATATGCATGATTTTAGGCGGGAGGTTAATAATGAAAAAAAACAAAATGTTAACGGGAGGGACAGAGCTTTTCTCCGGAGGTACGCGTTTTGGGTTTTGATATGGATTTCTTGGTCTCAACGGCAAATCCGCGTCCTACTCCAGAAGAATTGAAAGAAAAAGTTGCCACTATTTCTCCCCATATAGAAATCACTGAAGGCGGAGCCCGAGGCGCTTTATGGAGTGCTGAATATATAAACCCTGAAACTTTAGTCTCTTTTGAATTTGTTTGCAAAACTCCGAGCTCTGTAGTTATAGATTCTAACGCTTACGAAACTGGTTTAAGTGTCAGCGTTCCTTGTGTTTGCCCTACTTTTATAGCCCGTGAAAGTATGCCTATCTTGGCCCAATTCGCTAGGCAAAACAAGTATTGGATTTGTACTCCCAATGGCCAGATAATTGAAAAGCCGGATGGAGATCAGTTGCAAATTATCTGGAATGAGCAAAATAAACGTACTATCCATCGCATGTCTATGGGCGATGACGAATTGCCCCATTATTTCCCTATGGAACAAATGGACGCTATGTGGCGTTATGCCAACGCTCGCTCTCAATTGACTAAACGCTACGAAGGACGCGGAATTTATGTACCGCGTATTGTCTTAATGCGCAATAAATTGTCACGTAAGCAAATATTTCGCTCTATATTTTGGACAGAAATGGAACCTACCGTTTTGCCTGATATTGATGCTGTTGTTTTAAGTAAGCCTGGAAGCTTAATCTTTGGCCGCTTTCCTGCTGGTGAACCTGAAAATGTTGTGGTTCGTTTTAGTCAAATAGAAGATATTATTGAACCATATATAAAAACGGCTGTTCGTCCTTTTGAACATAGAATTATTGAGGACACTGATCCTTTTCGTTTGCAAATTATGCATAGGCTGTTTGAGTTACTGCCAGCCAAGTATCGCAACTTTGAGACGGTAGATCCAGAGGAAGTTATCGACGTCCAAGTCTAGCCAAAAATAGTCACTGTAAAATAAGTGCTTGCTCAACAGTGTAGGACGCAAAAAAAGAACCAATCAACACCCCTTGCTGATTGGCCCTTTATCCGCTGTATGGTCGAGGCGAGAGGATTTGAACCTCCGACCTCAACGTCCCGAACGTTGCGCGCTGCCAGGCTGCGCTACGCCTCGACATAACTATGCTCGAATGATTATATCCATATTTTGCGGCTTGTCAATGCTAGACCGTTTTTCTGTACAGGCAATAAAACTATTGAACAGCTGACAAGCCGCAAAAAATAGTTTATTTTGTCTCTTCTGGTTTGTTATGAGCGTTGCTATACATTCCTAAAGCTTGCATGTAGAGAGTCAATAAACTTTCTTGCTCTTCTCTTTCTTGAGGTTCAAGCTTGCGCAAGCTAATAATACGGCGCAAAACTTTAACATCGAATCCTTCGATTTTTGCTTCGGCATATACGTCTTTGATATCTTGAGCTATGCCTGCTTTTTCTTCTTCCAAAGCTTCAATGCGCTCGACAATAGCTTCAAGTTTGGCATCTGGTTCCATTTTGTTCCTCCCAAAGTGTGTCAATTTGTTTAAGTTGCCGGGGCATTATAACAAAAAAAATTACTTGAAACTAGGTTTTTGATAAGTAGCTTGGCTCTGGCTGGGCTCTGATGTTTGCCTAAACTTGACTTTACTATCTTATTGTTGTATTATATCATGCGCGATAGAGGGCCAAAATTCCCTCATGGGGCTGTTAAGCCCTCGCGAGATCGGTGTTTTGCCGATCAGTTTGGGTTGAGTATTGATAAGACTCGGAACAAGTTTTGCTTGAAAAGTTCTATAAAAGGGGATGGCTAAGGAGCTTACGCACTGGCAAGGTGCTGGTGTGCGCTCTTTTTGTTCTTTCTTCGCGTAGGAATAAGCTAAAAATGCTACAACTTGCAACCTTTCGGTGTGGCTATTCCGCCTTGCTGCGATTGGTTGGAGAGGCAATCTGTTTCCGAAGCATATTCAGCTGAGACGCCTTATGGGATCTGCTCTCGCCAGCAGAAAAGTAGGGCGCAGAGAATGAGAATATTTGTACATAGATGGGGCATCATCTATTTAGAGAGAACTTGCATAATCCGTTCAGCGGAAATAGAGTTCGTTTGCATCTAAGAATCCTCTACCCTTGGGCATGGGGAGTATGTCAGCTAATTGCGCAGAGGAGGATCTTCTCGAATGTCGTTTCTTCGACACAAGAACGAGGCCACAGGGCGTATATCTTTCCAAAAAATTCCGCCGGTTATGGAGCTCCCTTACTTAATTGAGCTCCAGCGCTCGTCTTACAGCCGCTTTTTACAAAAAGGTATGGACGATACCTTTAAAGATATATCTCCAATCGAGGACTTTACCGGCAACTTAGTGCTGGAATTCCTTGAGCATAAATTAGACGAACCGCCCCAGTCGGTTGAAACGTGCCGTGACAAAGATGCCACTTACGCCTATCCTTTAAAAGTTAAAGTTCGCTTAACCACCAAAGAAAACGGCGAAGTACGCGAAGCTAGGGAACAAGAGATCTTTATTGGCGATTTCCCTGCTATGACTGAGCAAGGAACGTTCATTATCAATGGCGCCGAGCGTGTTATCGTTAGCCAGTTGGTACGTTCTCCGGGTATCTATTATCAGCATCACGAAGATCCTAACACTGGTCATTCCACTTGGTCGGCTGTAGTTATTCCTAACCGCGGCGCTTGGATGGAATTCGAGACCGATACTGCCGGTATCATTTATGTGCGTATCGATAAAGCCCGCAAGCTGCCCGCAACCGTGTTGCTGCGCGCTTTAGAGTATGAAAGTGATGATGATATCAGAGCTCTCTTTAATGGCGAGCCTTTGCTTGAGAACACTCTCGCTAAAGACTCTGTAGAGACTGTAGAAGAAGCTCTGTTAGAAATTTATAAAAAGCAACGTCCTGGTGAGCAGCCCTCTCAAGAGAGCGCCCGTACGTTGTTGAACAATTTATTCTTCGAGCGCAAACGCTACGATTTAGCCAGAGTAGGTAGCTATCGTTTGGCTCGCAAATTGGGCCGCAAGATTGTATGCACCCACTGTGGCGCCTACAACATGCCCGATAAAGAAGATTGCTGCGAGTGCGGTAAGCGCTTGGAGTATCCTTCCATTCTTAGCAAAGACGACGTTGTTGCCGCTATCCGTTACGTGTTGGCTTTAATGAAAGCTGACGCTTACCGACGTCAGGATGAAAAAGAGCCTACCGTCTCTTTAGACGAAGGTCTCCATCTCTATGTCGAAAATGGCGTAATGAAGCTCAAAGCCGACAGCGAAGATAGCTTCGACGTACTGGTAAAACATGACGATATCGACCACTTAGGCAACCGTCGTATCCGTGGCGTAGGCGAACTTCTTCAGAATCAGTTCCGCGTCGGTTTGCTCCGTTTAGAGCGCGTAGTGCGTGAGCGTATGTCTGTACAGGATGTGGAAACGATCACTCCTCAGTTGCTCATCAACACTCGTCCTGTAACCGCTGCTATTAAAGAGTTTTTCGGATCTTCCCAGCTCTCCCAGTTCATGGACCAGACCAATATGCTGGCTGAGCTTACTCACAAGCGTCGTCTGTCCGCTTTGGGCCCTGGCGGTCTCTCCCGTGAGCGTGCTGGCTTCGAAGTCCGCGACGTACACGACTCTCACTATGGCCGTATTTGCCCTATTGAAACCCCTGAAGGCCCCAACATTGGTCTGATCGGTTCTCTGGCTACTTATGGTCGAGTAAACTCTTTCGGTTTCATTGAAGCTCCTTACCGCAAGGTCAATCTGATTCTCTCTGCCGATGTTACCAACCCTAGCACCGGTGCTGTTTTCCACAGTGGAGATATCATTGAGCGCCGTGACTACGATGAGCTGTTGGCTCAAGACGTCAAAGTGCCTGTGCGCGTACACGTTACCGACGAGATTCAGTACCAAGACGCTGATGTTGAAGACGAATATGTAATTTGTCAGGCCAACACTCGCCTCGACGAGCGCAGCAACATTATTGACGACCGCGTAGTAGTCCGCCGTAAACGTGGCAAGAAAGAAACCACGGTTGTCGCTCGCGAAGAAGTCGACTTCATGGACGTAACTCCTAAGCAAATCGTCTCTGTAGCTACGGCTTTGATCCCCTTCTTGGAGCACGACGACGCCAACCGAGCCCTCATGGGTGCAAACATGCAGCGCCAAGCTGTACCTTTGCTTTCTCCTCAAGCTCCTATCGTTGGTACTGGTATGGAATACAGAGCTGCCACCGACTCCGGCGCTTTGGTTGTTTCCAAGCACAAAGGCTTTGTCAGCGCAGTTTCCGCTACCGCTGTTACCGTTACCGACGAGCTCGGTCAAGAACACGTCTATCATTTGCGTAAGTTTAAGCGTTCCAACGCCGGCACTTGCATCAACCAGCGTCCCGCTGTGAGCTTGGGACAGCGCGTTGATGTGCGCAGCGTTTTGGCTGATGGCGCTTCTTCCGTAAATGGAGAGTTGGCCTTAGGACGTAACGTTTTGGTAGCCTTCATGCCTTGGGAAGGTTACAACTACGAAGACGCTATCTTGCTTAGCGAAGAAGTAGCCCGCGACGACGTATTCACCTCTATTCACATTGAAGAGCATGAGTGTGAGGCTCGCGACACTAAGCTCGGTGCCGAAGAAATTACTCGCGACATTCCCAGCGTAGGTGAAGACGCCCTCAAAGATCTCGACGAAAATGGTATCGTCCGTATCGGCGCTGAGGTCAACACTGAAGATATCTTGGTAGGTAAAGTCACTCCTAAGGGTGAGACCGAACTTACCGCTGAAGAACGCTTGCTCCGTGCTATTTTCGGCGAAAAAGCCCGCGACGTGCGTGATACTTCCCTCAAAGTGCCTCACGGCCAAAAGGGTAAAGTTATCGACGTTAAGGTCTTTAACCGCGATGACGAAGAAAATGGCGGCAAGAAGTCTACCGATCTTAAGCCCGGTGTCAATAAGTTAGTGCGCGTTTATGTCGCTCAGAAGCGTAAAATTATGCAAGGCGACAAGATGGCCGGACGTCACGGTAACAAGGGTGTAGTCTCTCGCGTTATGCCTATCGAGGATATGCCTTATTTGCCCGATGGCACTCCCGTTCAGATCGTTCTGAACCCCTTGGGTGTACCTTCTCGTATGAATATCGGTCAGATTTTGGAAACTCACTTGGGTTTGGCTATGGCCATGCTTTCTGAGCCTGGTAAACCTCGCTTCCGCGTAGAGGTTCCTGTTTTCGACTCTGCTTCCGAAGAAGAACTTCGCTATGTGATGAATACCGCTAACTTGCAAGCTGACTTGCAGCGCAAAGGTGTCTATCTCAATACCGAAGAGTTGGTCTATGTCTTAGATGAACCCAGCCGCATCTCTCGTTTGCAAGAGTTCATCAAGAATAAGACCAAGCTTATCTACACTACTCAAGAGCTCAAGAAAATTATCGATGAGACTCCTGAAAATCAATTAGCTGCTGCTATCATCAAAGAATTGCGCGGTTACGACGTTGATATCAACGAAGTGAATCAAGTTTTGCGTGAGCGCAGCTTGGAAGATCGTCTGGGCGAAGTCCTTATCGGTCACCGCAAACATTACAGCTTAGAGCAAATTCGCGAAATCGCGGCTTATATCGAGCTTTATCGCAGACACGTCGTTGTAGACGGTAAGACCGTTCTTTACGATGGGCGTACCGGTGAGCCTTACGATGGTCGCGTCACTGTCGGTCAGATCTACATGCTCAAGTTGGCCCACTTGGTGGATGACAAGATTCACGCTCGTTCCACCGGTCCTTACAGCTTGATTACTCAGCAGCCTTTGGGTGGTAAAGCCCAGTTCGGTGGTCAGCGCTTCGGTGAAATGGAAGTCTGGGCCCTCGAAGCTTATGGTGCTGCTTACACTCTCCAAGAGCTTCTTACTGTTAAGTCCGACGACGTTTTGGGTCGTGTCAAAACTTATGAAGCCATTGTCAAGGGTGAAAATGTTCTCGAACCCGGCGTTCCTGAGTCCTTCAAAGTACTCATCAAGGAATTGCAGAGTTTGGCCCTGGATGTCAAGATTCTGGGCTCCAACGGACGTGAGATTGAGATCCGCTCGGTGGAAGAACAAGAGCAAGTGCACAGTAGTGGATCGCACGAAATCTTTGGTATGTCCGATAATGCTCTGGCTTAAATCTAAGGCTTCTTAGGTTAAAAGCTCTTACTGCGGCTGGCAGAGGAGAGAGGTTCTATTAGTAACCTATCTTCTGCCGCCCACCAGGAGGACTCAAGTTAATATGGATGTCAATAATTTTGAGGCTATGCAAATAGGTCTTGCCTCTCCCGAACAGATTCGTAAATGGTCGTTCGGCGAAGTCAAGAAGCCCGAAACTATTAACTATAGAACTCTCAAACCTGAGCGCGATGGACTTTTCTGTGAGCGCATTTTTGGTCCGGTAAAAGACTGGGAGTGCCATTGCGGTAAGTATAAACGCGTACGTCACAAGGGTTTGATTTGCGATAAGTGCGGCGTAGAAATTACCCGCGCTAAAGTGCGCCGTGAGCGCATGGGCCACATCAATTTGGCCTCTCCCGTGACGCATATTTGGTACTTTAAGGGTGTGCCTTCTCGTATAGGCTTACTTCTAGAGCTTTCTCCTCGCAATTTGGAGAAGGTTATCTATTTCAGCAGTTACATTGTAATCGATCCAGGTGATCCCGAAATCGGCCTCAAAAAGTACCAGCTCCTTTCCGAGCAAGAGTACCGCGAGCTCAAAGAAAAGTATCCTTATGGCAACTTCCGTGCCGGTATGGGTGCCGAGGCTATTCAAGAGCTTCTCAAAGAGATCGACTTAGACAAACTTTACGAAGAGCTGCGCACTGACATTGTCGAGCAGAGCGGACAGCGCAAAGCCAAAGCTATCAAGCGCTTGGAAGTTGTCGAAGCTTTCCGTAAGTCTGGCAACCGCCCTGAGTGGATGGTCTTGACGGTTATTCCCGTCATTCCCCCCGATTTGCGTCCTATGGTGCAACTCGATGGCGCTCGTTTTGCTACTTCCGACTTGAACGACTTATATCGCCGTGTTATCAACCGTAACAACCGCTTGCGTCGTTTACAGGATTTAGGGGCTCCCGACATTATTGTCAAAAACGAAAAGCGCATGCTTCAGGAAGCTGTCGATGCCTTGATCGACAACGGCCGTCGTGGTCGTCCCGTCACTGGTCCTAACAGTCGTCCTTTGAAGAGCTTATCCGATATGCTCAAGGGTAAGCAAGGTCGTTTCCGTCAGAACTTGCTCGGTAAGCGTGTAGACTACTCTGGCCGTTCCGTAATCGTAGTTGGCCCGAAGTTGAAATTGCACCAGTGCGGTCTGCCTAAAGAAATGGCTTTGGAGCTCTTTAAACCCTTTGTCATGAAAAACTTGGTTGACAATGGCAAGGCTCTCAACATTAAAGCAGCCAAGCGCATGGTCGAAAAAGCCCGTGCCGAAGTTTGGGACGCTTTGGAAGAGGTTATTGTCGATCACCCCGTTTTGCTCAACCGCGCCCCAACATTGCACCGCTTAGGTATCCAGGCTTTCGAGCCCGTGTTGGTAGAGGGTAAAGCTTTACAACTTCATCCTTTGGTATGTACTCCTTATAACGCCGACTTCGATGGTGACCAGATGGCTGTTCACCTTCCTTTGTCTGCCGGCGCTCAAGCCGAGGCTCGCATTCTTATGTTGTCTGCGCACAACATTCTCTTGCCCGCTTACGGCTCTCCCGCTACCGTGCCTACTCAGGACATGGTGTTGGGTATGTATTACCTCACTATTGAAAAGCACGACTCCAAAGGCGAAGGTAAGTGCTTCAGCTCCGTCAACGAAGCTATTTTAGCTTACGAATCTGGCGTAGTTGAAATTCAGGCTCCCATTTTCGTCAGCCTGTTTAACGAGCGCGTTTCCACTACTGTGGGTCGTTTGCTCATGTGGGGCGCTGTTCCTGACAATATTCGCGAAGATTCCATTATGCCTGGCGACGGTCGCAAATTGGGTAAAGGTCGTATGGTCTTTGCCGAGTTTAACCATCCCTTCGGCAAGAAAGACATCGTCGCGTTGGTTAAACGCACTCACTCCGCTCATGGCAATACCAAGACCGCTGCTTTCCTTGATAACCTCAAGGCTTTGGGTTATAAGTTTGCCACTCGTTCTGGTACGTCTATCAGCGTACACGATATCAAGATCCCTCCTGAGAAAGGCCGCATTTTGGCTCACGCCGACGAAAAGGTTGCCGTGGCCGATCGCTTCTTAGCTAGAGGCTTCTTGACTGAAAATGAACACTATTTGCAGCTCAACAAGATTTGGGCTGACGCCACCGAGGAAGTCGGTTCAGCGATGATGCGCCACTTAGATCGCTTGAACCCGGTGTTTATGATGGCAACCTCTGGTGCTCGTGGTAACCCATCCCAGGTGAAACAGCTGGCCGGTATGCGCGGTTTGATGGCTGACCCGACTGGTAAGATCATCCCGATGCCTATTCGCGCCAACTTGCGTGAAGGTTTGACCGTATTGGAATACTTCATTGGTACCCACGGCGCTCGTAAAGGTCTGGCCGACACCGCGTTGCGTACGGCTGACTCTGGTTACCTCACTCGCCGCTTGATCGATGTTTCTCAAGATATTATCGTGCGCGAAGCCGATTGTGGCACCAGCCATGGTATTTTGGTTGAGCCAGCTGTCAATGGTAACGATGTCAAGATGCGCTTAGCTGAGCGTCTGACTGGTCGTTACGCTGCTCAGGATCTCGACTATGAGGATAAGAGCGGCAATCCTTGCCATATTAGCTCCGGCGATCTGATCGAAGAAGAGCAGGCCGCCGATATCGAGCGTTGGCTCTCTCGCGACGCCGACGCCAGCGGTTTCATTAAGCCCAATCCGGAGGATCGCCACACTTGGTATCGTCCTGGCTTCAGAATCCGCTCTGTCATGACTTGTCACGCCGAACACGGTGTTTGCGCTAAGTGCTATGGCCGCAACTTGGCTACCGGTAAGCCCGTCGAAATCGGCGAAACTGTCGGTATTGTAGCTGCTCAGTCTATCGGTGAACCTGGTACTCAGTTGACCTTGCGTACCTTCCACACCGGTGGTGTAGCTCAGGAAGACATCGTACAAGGTTTACCTCGTGTAGAAGAACTCTTCGAAGCTCGCAAACCTAAGAACTTGGGCTTCTTGGCTGAAATTAGCGGTGTAGTCACTCTTGGTGAAGAGAAAGGCCAGCAAAAGGTTACCATTACTCGTCGCCGTGCCGACGGTAGTGTCGAAGACGAGTTCGACATGTTGGTGCCTCACAATGCCAGACTCAATGTCACCGAAGGTGATACCGTGGTTGCTGGCGACGTCATTGTCGATGGCTTCATGAATCCTCATGACATTCTGCGCATCAAGGGCTTGGAGCACGTACAGCGCTACATCGTAGACCAGGTGCAAACTGTGTATCGCGATCAAGGTGTAGACATCAGCGATAAGCACGTAGAAGTGATTGTACGTCAGATGCTGCGTAAAGTACGCATTACCGATGCTGGTGACACCAACATGTTGCCTGGTAGTTTGCAAGATGTACTTTATGTTGAGAGCCAGAACAATATGGTTCGCGCCGAGAACGATAAGCTTATTGCTGAACTCGGAGAAGCCGGTGCTGCCGATAAGCTCAGAGCTTTCGCTACCTTCGAGCCTGTGCTCTTGGGTGTTACCAAAGCCTCCTTGGCTACCGACTCCTTCTTATCAGCTGCTTCCTTCCAAGAGACTACCAAAGTTCTCACCGAAGCTGCTATCAATGGTAAAGTTGACCACTTGCGCGGCTTGAAGGAGAACGTCATCATTGGTAAGTTGATCCCTGCCGGTACTGGTATGGAACAATATCGCCAGGTGAAGATTGGTTTGCATGGTGCTAAAGTCTACGAGGAAACTAAGCATGAAGAACCTTCAGTTTTTGATGGCTCTCTTGCTCCCGAAGACAGCTTAGCTGTAAGCTTGGGCAGCGATCCCTTTAATTTCTAGATTGAAAGCCGGAGATGAGAGCCGGTAGCTTATAAGTTATTTGGTTCTCATCTGCTCGCATTCATGTGGGAGGCGGGCCGTTCTTGTTTTATTTATAAGGGCGGGCCCGCCTTTTTGGTACTTTGCTCACTCTGGCATGAGCAGGTTTTTTGCTTTTTTTTGCTAAAGTGAACATGGAATAAGTAAGGTAACGGAGTTGGGAAAGAGTGATGTCCCAAGCTTTCGTTGGGAGGATTTTCTTTTGGACGAGGTTTTCAGTAGCGCAGCCTTACAGCAAGTTAAGGGGGCGGCTCGCAGGCGTTTGCAACGTTGTATGAAACGCGATGTGGCCGGAGAACAGGCTTCTGTAACAGAGCAAGATTGGATTGATGCTTTAGCTCGTGAGATATTTAAAACTAAAAAGTTAAATGACAGTACACGCCAGAAGGCTCTCAGCCAATTGATTCAAGTCTCTCCCGGCGGGATTTTAGCTATGGCTTGGCTATGCGAAAATGCCGGAGAAACTATCATGGTCGATAAGATTATCAGCTTTGCCTGTGAGCTTATCAACCCCGAGACGGAAGTTAATTTCGCTCGAGAAGCTTCGCTTGAGCCTTTGAAAAAAGAGGAAAGCTTATATTGTGGTAAAGCTTTGGTGAGTAAGCCGGAATTAAGCAATAATGATAGAGTTTGTCTCTTTATTTGCCTCTTAGTTAGTGATTATCTTTCCAAAGAGGGACGTTTAGCTCTTATAGAGCAGTCTTTGGGAATACGCGGCTTTACTGCTGATAACAAATTAACTATTTGCCAATGGGCTTTGGGCCTTGATGTTGAGAAGAGCGTTTCTAGCGGCTTCTTGAAGCAGCCTGTTTATGCTCCTAACTTCTTGGCTAGGAAAGCCGTTACGTGCTTAGCTAAAGCTACAGAAAATGCTCCTAAAGTTCTCCGCCATATTGTCGAGAATATTTCTTATTGGAGCGATGATATAATGCCTCTTTTGCATGGCGTCCTAGACTTAATGTCTCTTATGGATCCTGAAGAGCGCATAGATTTACAAAATCAGAAATTTAAAGTGCAATGTACCGCACTTTATGATCTTTGCCGCAATTATGGCGATGCCAGTGTGCGTCGTCGTGCTTACGCTTTAGCTGCCGAAACAGAAAGTGATGAATTTTTGCGCAGTGCTTTGCATGATGATGACTTAGGTGTGCGCAATTGGGCTTTAGCTCATTTCAATAAAAGACGCTGACCATAGTGAGTTTTTCAAAACTCGCAGACATTTTTAAGCAGCGGCCTAGGGGTCGCCTATTCCTTTGAGGAGGGTTGTTTACAACATGTTGAAAGTCGGTATTTTGCGCGGTCGTGAGGACAGTTTTCCTGATGGCGTATTGGCAGAAATAAACCGCCGCGACTGTGGCGTACAAGCTGAATATATTCACTTGGGCGGTACCAGCTGTGGTGAAAAGTGCCCTTACGGCGCCATTTTGGATCGTATTTCCCACGAAGTACCTTACTATCAAGTTTATCTGAAGCAAGCCTCTTTGCAAGGCACCTACGTTGTCAATAATCCGTTCTGGATGAATGTTGATGATAAATTCTTTGGCTACTCTTTAGCCAAGCGTTTGGGTATCCCCGTACCCAAAACTGTAGTATTACCCAACTTAGCTTACACTGCTGACATTACGGCTGGTTCTTTGCGCAACATGTGGCCTATCGATTGGGACGCTCGTTTAGCAGAAGTTGGTTTACCTTGCATTATGAAGCCGGCTTTTGGTGGCGGTTGGAAGAGCGTTTACAAAATTTATAGCAAAGAAGATGCCATTAAAGCTTACAACGAGTCCGGCAGCCTGACTATGACTTTGCAAGAATTTATCGCTTGGGAAGATTATATTCGTTGCTTAAGTATTGGTCGCACCAACGCTAGAGCTATTCGTTATATTCCTCGTCCTATGGGCCAGGGTGAATATGTCCAAGACCAGGGAGTACTTGACCCTGCCGATTTAGCTAAAGCTGAAGAGTATACTATTAAGTTTAACAGCGCTATTGGCTATGATATGAACGCTTTAGAGTTCGCTGTTAAAGACCATGTGCTTTATGCTATCGATATTACCAATTATGTTTGCGACTTTGACTACCGCTCCTTAAGAGAGGCTCACTTCCCTTGGGCTGTTAATAAGATGGCCGATTTGCTTATTGAAAAAGCTAAAGCCGGAGCTCGCAACGATATTACTGCCAATTGGAAAAATATCTAGCCGAGTAAAATTTAAGAAGAAAAGCTAAATAGCGTTTAAAAGATGTCTTCTTTTCTGGATAAAACCAGTGGAGAAGGCATCTTTGCATTTTTTTGTCCCCACGCCTAAAGGGATGGCTTTACGCCACTTGTGTAAAAAAAAGAGCCGCGCTTACCACAAGTATTGTCTATGCGGCGAACACACGGCCCTTTATTCTATATAGTTAGTTTGGCCAATTAGTGACCGTTAAATACTCTGGACCAACCCATCATGGCTCTGTCGAAAGCCATGGCGCGGTTGTTGGCAGCTTGCTGAATAATATCGAAAATGGAAGCCTGAGTATCGGAAAGGATCTTCATCAACTCGGCCAGCCATTTCTGACGGTCGGCTTGCATCTGGGTGAGGATAGAGAGAGCGGCTTCGCGATCTTGTTCCATCTTCTGGAGACGCTCGGCGCGAGCTGCAGCACTTTCTGTTTCACCGGCTCCGCCATCTTCGGGGGGAACTTCACCAGCAGCACCGCCATTGCCACCGTCTACGGGAGGAGGAGTACCAGCGCCGCCATCATCGGTAGGAACGCTTCCGCCAATGGTATTGCCTTGGTCATCCATCAAAATGAAACCGTACTCGTCAGTTTGCGGCTCTTTGGGGGCGGCAGCTTCTTCGGTTGTGCCAGCAGTACCGGCCTGAGCAGCGCCAACTTCGGGCTCTTCGGCGCTTTCAAAAGCATCGCCGATCTCTTCTTCAAACTGATTTTGGGCAGCACCTATATGAGTAGCGTTCTCTTCAGCATTCTGAGCAAAAGAAACGCCTTCGGAGAGCTGAACGTTGTCGGCTGCAGCAGTGTTGTGAGCTTCGCTCTGAGGAGCAACGTCGTTTTTACGGGTTACTTGGCTTTGGCCGCCAACTTGCTGCATATTGCGAGTAGCGTTGGCTTGCGAATATGTATTGGTATTGATTCCGATAGGGGCAACCATTTATATAGGCCTCCTTACAAGGCTAAAGGCCAGAACGTTCTGGCTAAAATGCAATTATTTTCCCTAGTATTATAAATGGTTAGCCCCTTTAAAAAAAGGCTGTCTTGTTGCTTATTTGTGAAATTTAGTTCAGGAAAATTAACATAATTTTTTTTCTGAGAATTTTTAATTTAGATAAATTGTCTAGAGCTGGACAAATAATTGTGCTGGTGGTCTAGCTATAATCGGTACGGGCAGCCTAGTAGAGCAAGTCCATCTAATTGGCTAAGTTGTCTAGTTTAGGCTGCCGTTGCCGATTGTAGGTATTTTCTATCCTGCATTAAGGAAGAGCTTTTGCCAATTCTTCAGATAATCGTCTTCCGATTTTTTGCGCCTTAACATTACCTCCCGCCAGATTCTTCGCAACTCTGTTTGTAAATCGGCCCAAATCGCTTGCCTTTTAGCTTCATGAAGCAACCTTTCTGCTTTAATGCGGTCGTAAATAACTTCCACGCGCTGTTTTTCTTGCTGTTCTTTCTCTTCTTTAAGTGCTTGCTCTTCAGCTTGGCTAGGTGGCCCCTCAGCTGAGGGCGCCTTTTTGGCCTCTGCTTTAGAGCGAGTAGGGGAGGCACTTTCGACAGCGATAGAATTGGCTGTGCTCCTTGCTTCACTGGTATTTGTTTCTTCCTTTGCCTGAGGCTCCTCTAGCTGGGCTGAGGCCGACTGCCATGGCTCTGTTGCTGAGTTTGTCTTAGTCGATTCTGCTGGTGATACCTCGGTTGCTAAAATGCCAACTTGTGACTCATTAGTTTGTAATACCTCAGCCTGGGAACTGCCAATTTGTGACTCATCAGTTGGTAATGCTTCGGCTGGTGAGGCTTCAGCTGGAAGTTCCTCAATTGGTGCAATGTCAGCTTGTAAATTTTCAGTTCGTGTGGCAGAGCTTGGCCAGTAGCCGACTTGTGAGCTATTGGCATTTGTTTCATTAGGTGACCAAGCACTACTAAGTGGCCAAGTTGCAATGAAATCTTCCTGAAAGAGTAGCGCCGGTGCTGCTTCTGAACTAAAGGCGCAATTTGTTGAAGTGGCAGCCGAATAGCTTTCCGGACGGCTGCGGCACTGGGGCTCGCGTTCTTCTGCTGGTAGGTGCTCTTGCTTAGTCTTAACTTGGCTTTGCTCTGATGCTTCAGTTGTATTTTGGCTATTGTTGTTTGGTAGCTCTGTAAGCGGCGGTGGAGAAGCTTGAAGAGTTTGCTCGCTACTTTGTCTCTCCCCAGATAAGAGCACGGAGTCGCTAATATCTGTTGCTTCTAGAGGAGGAGGCGCTAAATTCTGGTGCTGTGGCGGCAATGGCGATAAGCGAAGTGCAACGTTGTCTAAAGAGTGGTTGGAAATAATCATTGTCTCGCCCCCCTTGGCATTATTTAGTCAGTTGATTTTTATGTGCTTACAAAGGTCAGATCAGAGTATAAAGTCTACGATTATAAGTAATAGTAAGGAAAAGCTAAGATTTAATATATTCGCACCATTTATTAAACATTTTGTCTTGGGTTTTGGCACGATTGACAGTCACTTCTTGTTGAATTTCAAAGATTTTGGTCTGAGTATCGCTGGCAATTTTCCAACGTTCCATAGCACTTTTTTGTGCTTGAGCATCGATAGAAGCGTAGATCGTCTGGGCATTCTGATAGTCAGTAGCCATCATTTGCATATTGTGAGCTTTCTGACTTTGTCCACAAAAAACTCCTAAGATGTTAGTGCCTAAACTTGCTATATCCATATTTGTGTCCCCCGCTTTACTTTTTGATGTGGCCGGATTTTTTCTATAAATTGCGGCCTTTTCTATGCTTGCAGTGTACCGGACTATTATTGCCAATTTCTCAGCTATAACTTTGCCATTTATTTATCGCTTTATTACAAAAAAAATACGCCTTGCCAAAGCTAGTTTGGTAAGGCGTATTTTTGTGCTAGCAATAGCGAATGTTTTAAGCTAAACGATCAAAATCAAGCTCTGAAGAGTCCTTGTTTAATTAAAGTCAACACTTAACGAACATGTTTGTAAAAAAGATGTTCATTAAGTGTTGACATTGTAATGTATACTGTATATAATGGTATTATACAGTATGGTAATTTTTTTGAGAAAGGAGCTAGTCTCATGTTGAAGTTGTTAAAAGATCGTATTCATGATTACAACGTTGATGAGTTTCTAAATGAACTTTTTGAAGCTTCCAAGTTACTTGGTGTGTTAGAAGCTAAAACGTATGATTATAATAACTTTTCGAATGGGGTCATTGGAGTGACAGTTCCTTTTTTCAAAGTAAGGGAATTCGTTTCTTCTATTGGCATTGAGGGCATTCAAATGACAGTCAGTGACGCGTTTGAAGAAATTGTGGAAGGATCAGATAAATTTGATACTGATGCTCCCTACTCGCGAAATTTCCTTGATGCGTTTCTTTACGGTATTATAAAACTTTGTAATGATGTTTTTTCTGATGAACTGATACAAGAACTTCACACTATTTTACAATACGGGCTTACTGCTGCTCGTAGTGATTCACGATCTAATAAGTATAAGCAAAGGGATAATCGAATTGTTAATAGTGCCGGGACTACGATATTTATTCCTCCTTCCCATACTGAGACAAATACTTATATGAGGGATTTGCTTGAATTTATTAATAATCGTTCTGATGGGATGAATCCCCTAATAAAGGCTGCTATTTTCCATTCTCAGTTTGAGTCTATCCATCCATTTGATGATGGAAATGGACGAGTAGGTAGATTGCTTGTTGGGCTCTATTTGCAGAGGGCTGAGGCTGCTTGTCGTCCATTCTTTAATATAAGCGAGGCTATTAGCCGTGACAAACTCGTCTATTACAATAAATTGAATGAGTCTCGCATGGGCAACTATAATAACTGGATTCGTTTTTTTCTACAGAAGTGTATAGTGCAAGCAAATATTCAGATAGAATGTTTAGAGTCACTTTACAAGTTGTATACAGGAACATATGCAGTTGTACAACATGTCACAAACGCTCAGCAATGTAGAAAGATAGTTAGATGCCTCTTTACTCAGCCAATTATTACTTCTAAATACCTTGCCTCAAAATTGGGGGTAACGCAAGCTCAAGCGAAACGATACATAAATAAACTTGAGGGAGCAAATGTGTTATCTGGCGACGATCGCAAGCGTAATCGCAAGTACTACTTTACGGAGTTTATAAATCTCGCTAATACCTAGTCGTAAGGTAGAAAAATAATTACTTAAGGAAAGTTTAACAATATTACAAACGGCTGCAAAAAATGACGCACCACCGCCAACTTTGCAGCCGCTCGTAAAACAGATATGCCTAGACATATCCTATGACAGTTTGAGTCTAGCATATCTGTCCCTTAAATTCAATCAACTTTTTTTTGTAAAAATGTTGATAATAATTTAGGAGAATAGAATGAAATATCCAAAACAAAAATGTAGTCCTCTTTTTCTTCGTAACAATTACGAAGGACAAGGAAGGTGGGACATACCTCGCCTTAAAAGGCAAGATGTTAATTTAGAGAATTTGTCTTTAATTGCTTTCTCTGATACTAAACCCAATGACTCCGAAGCCAATAGAGCTAAGGGAGTCCACTTTTTCAAGGATGATTATAAGTTCAGTGGTGTCTATAAGACGCCGGAGCGATCTTTGGAAAAATTATCTCAGTATGCTTTTTTATTGACTCCAGATTTCTCCACTTATGCAGACATGCCAATGTGGAGACAAATTGAGAGCGTTGCCCATAGTAGATGGTGTGGGGCTTATTGGCAAGAGCATGGACGCATTGTTGTGCCAACTATTAGTTGGAGTACTCCGGCAAGTTATTTGTTTTGTTTTGATGGCATTGAAAAACATTCTGCAGTTGCTGTGGGGATGATTGGATGCAAACGCAATAACAAGGAAGCATATTTGCGTGGTTATGATGCCATGCTTAATGCGCTAGAACCTAATGCGATTATTTGTTTTGACTCTCCCTATAAGGAGATGGCTGGCAATTTAATTGTAGTAGAACATCCTATGCATAAGGGGAGGAAGTGATATGGGAGGAAGAGGCTCTTTTGCAGCCGGTATTTCGGTTCCGTATACTTATAAGACCGTTGGCTATATTGACGGAGTCAAGATCTTAGAAGGTCTTAATGGTCAACACAGTTTGCCTGCTTCTGCTCATTCTAGTGCTGCTTACATAAAGCTTGACCATAATGGCAACTTCAAAGAAATGCGCTTTTATGATAAAGACAAGTGTCTATACCTAGAAATAGCCTATCACCGTGAGAGTAATTTGACTGGTAATAATAAAGAACCAGTTTTACATTATCACACTTATGATAAAAGTTTTAGTATGACTAGAGAGGGGAAAGGCGGTCGTACTGATGCTATTCCTATTACTGACGAGATGATACAAAAGTATGGTAGGTACTTTAAGGGGGTGAATTTATGATTGATGGTGATCCTCATCAATTTTTAGATACCGTTTATACTGGACAGGACATTGTCTATGTTTATGGTGGTGTTAAGTATTGGTTTCAAGGGTACAACCGACCATCTGGTGGCTTCCATATGGAAGTATATCAGTATGAACCTTCTAAAGAAGGTGCTGTATGGGAAGTGGATCTTGAAGATGAAATGGAGTGTTTAAAAGCTTTTTTGGCTGCTCCTATTTTTAATGGAGCTACCTTTTGGGAAGCTGAAAAAGATATAACTTGGGTCGATGACTAAAAAAATACGCCTTGCCAAAGCTAGTTTGGTAAGGCGTATTTTTGTGCTAGTAATAGCTAATGTTTTAAGCTAAACGATCAAAATCAAGCTCTGAAGAGCCGTCATCTTGTACTTCTTCCATATGAACAGGCAAGCCTTGCTCAACCATTTGTTCAGCTATACGTTTATTGTTTTCCATTAAAGTAAAAGTCATAGCGTCGCGTGAGGAGGCCATGACAATTTCCAAAACTTCCAAAACCCATTTGGATAAATCGGCATTGGGTCTTTTTATAGCTTGCCAGTCAATTTGTTCGCGGCTGCGCTCCCAAGCATCTTGATACATGCGATTGAAGTTGGCGATCATTTCTTCAGGGCTTAAACCTACTCTGGGTTCCATTTCCATAGCTTGTTTTGACCTTCCGTTCTCGCTTTAAGCAGCGGCAAAATTAAGAGAAAAAGTTTTAGCATACTCTAAGTGCCGGAGCTTTTGAGTTTAGCTCCGGCACAGTATAGTTTAGAAAGAAACCATACCGACAGAGTTTACGTTGATCTTAGGAGCTATTTCGTTCCAAGACAGCACTACCAAGTTGGGGAAAGAACGCTCAGTGAGCTTACGCACAGCTGGACGAATTTGCGGAGCCACTAAAAGTATGGGTTGCAAACCGCGTTCTTGCAAAGCATTGGCCTGGTTGGAAATCGCTTGTAAAATTTCTTGGCCTAAGTTCGGATCTAAGGTTAAGAAAGAGCCTAACTCACTGCGCTGGATAGCTCCTTGAATCATTTGTTCAATTTTGGGATCGAGCGTAATAACGTTGATAGTACCGTCATTATTGCAATAATCCTTACAAATAACTCGAGACAAGCTGACGCGGCAGAACTCGGTGAGCATCTCCGGATCCTTGGTAATGTGGACATTGTCGCCCATAGTTTCCAAAATGGAGACCAAGTCTCGAACAGAGACGCGCTCTTTGACCAAGTTTTGCAATACTTTTTGAATTTCGCCCAAGCCCAAAGCATCGGGGAAAATTTCTTTGACCACGGCAGGGTGGGTCTTTTTGACAGTATCGATAAGGGCTTGAACTTCCTGACGACCAAGCATTTCGGAAGCGTGAGTTCTGACAACTTCGGTAAGTTGGGTAGCTATAACACTTACAGGGTCGAAGATCATACATCCTAAGCGCTCGGCATCACCGCGTTGCTCGGGAGAAATCCAGACGCCTGGCATACCGTAAGTCGGGTCAACAGTTTTGGTACCGCGCAAATTCTTCAACTTCTCTTCTGGGCCGATAGCCAAGAATTGGTTGACTTGGACTTCACCTTGAGCAACTTCAATTTCCTTAATCTTAATTACATAAGCGTTAGGCTTCAATTGCAAGTTGTCGCGGAAACGCACACCAGGAACCACTATACCTAATTCCAAAGCGATATGGCGACGAATGGAAGTTACACGATCCAAAAGTTTGGCACCTTGGTTGGGATCTACCAAAGAGAGCAAGCCGCGTCCGACTTCCAAAGAGATGGGGTCGACTTGCATGAGCTGAACCACACTTTCGGGTTTCTTTTGCTCGGTCTTTTTCTTTTGCTCTTGAGCCGTTGCTGCACCACCTGTAGCTACAGCCACAGCTTCCATATTCTTCTTCTCCAGTTGTTTGCCTAAGAAGAAGAGAGCTCCACCAATACAAGCTAGGGTAAAGGCCATGAATTTAGGTAAGCCAGCAATTAAAGACAAGAAGGCCAGCACTAACATGAAGGAACCGGCCATCTTCAAAGCGCCGGGCTGACCGGAAACTTGTTCGACAACGTCGCGACCGAGGTTGGATTCGGAAGCGGCACGAGATACGACCAAACCCATAGCCGTGGACATCAAGAAGGCGGGCAAGGTGGTCATCAGACCGTTACCAATAGACAAAATAGCGTAAGTATTTAAAGCATGGGCTGCGTCCATACCGTGGTAAAGTACGCCAATACCGATACCGCCGACTACGTTTACTAACATAATCACGATAGACGCCATAGCGTCACCTTTTACAAACTTACCGGCACCGTCCATAGAACCGTAGAAGTCGGATTCTCTTTCAATATCTTTACGCTTTTTACGCGCTGTGTCAGCATCAATGTTGCCGGCGTGTAAGTCGGCGTCGATGGCCATTTGTTTACCTGGCATAGCGTCCAAGTTAAAGCGGGCAGCTACCTGGGCGATACGTTCAGCACCGTTGGTGATTACCATGATCTGAATGATAATCAAGATGATGAACATAATGAAACCTACGATCAAGTTGCCACCTACAGCAACCTTTCCGAACGTAGGTATAAGATGGCCAGCTCCGGTGGGCATTTTTGTCACCATGTCAATCTCGTTGCCATGGAGCAAAATCATACGCGTAGCTGAAACGTCCAGAGCCAGACGGAACAAAGTCGCTACCAACAAGACGGTAGGGAAGACCGCGAATTGCAAAGGCTCTTCAATATAGATTGAAATGAGCACTGTAATGATAGCGCAAGCTAAGTTAAAGGCCAGAAGTACATCGAGCAAATCGGGCGGGAGAGGAACGATCAACATACCCACGATACCGACAATGGCAACAGCACTGCCGATATCGGAGTATTTCATTAGTTTTCCTAACAGGCTTTCTTCACCGGGCTGGGCACCCATTATTCGACTTCTCCAGTTATTTTAGATTTTGGTTTAAACACTAACAGACTCACAATTAAACCGGCCAAGTAAGTAGGGCCGGTCTAAATGCGAGTCTTGGACGAAAAGTTCGCTAAAAAGCTAACTAAGTATTAACGCCTCCCCGCAGCCATGCCTCTAGCTGTAAATTGAGTTTTGGGCATTGAAGGCGAGGCTGTGGCAGCACGAGCTGTACGACGTGGAGGGCCATTGCGGGCCAAACGGCGACGGCGCAACAATTCACGCTTTCTTTTCAGCTTAATTACGTAAGCCAACACCTCGGCTACCGCTTTATACATCTCGGTAGGTACGGGGCCAGAAAGTTCGCAAGTTTTGAACAAAGCTCTGGCCAACTCTACGTTTTCCACAATGGGAACATCGTGATCTTCGGCCATAATTTTGATCTGAACAGCCGTCATGTTTTCGCCTTTGGCTACTACGATAGGCACGGGATCCTGCCCTTGTTTGTAGCGCAGAGCTACAGCTAAGTGGGTAGGGTTGGTTACTACTGCTGAAGCGTCGGGAACTTCACTCATCATGTTGCCGCCGCCTCCGCCGCCACCTTGGGAGCTTTGGCGCATAAGCTGACGAAGCTTACCCTTAACTTGAGGGTTACCTTCGGTCTCCTTATACTCATCTTTAAGATCTTGCATACTCATGCGCATTTGCTTCATGAATTGCTTTTTCTGGAAGATGTAGTCCAGGCCAGCTATAGCTACCATACCGATTAAGACCTTCATAACTAAGCTCTTTACGGTAAGGCCAACCAATTCTAAAGTGGCCATTAAAGGTATTGCCGGAGCCGTTTGCAACTGAGGGATAATTTCGCCTACAACTTTATAGCATATGTAGCCGATAATACCCAATTTTGCCAATTGCTTGAGCAATTCTACAGCCGATTTGACGCTGAAAATACGCTTAAAGCCTTCTAAGGGGTTGATCTTATTGAGGCTGGGCTTGAGAGTTTCGGTAGAAAATATGAATTGGACTTGGGCTAAATTGGCTACGATAGCCATCATAAAGCCAGCAGCTAAAAGCGGAGCTAATACCAACAGAATCGTCACCATAACGTGGAAAATATCCCCGTTAAGACTGCGGGCACTCATATTGTAGGTTGGTATCATGCCCCAAATATAGACGGTTAGTTCACGTATTCTCGACAACATACCGCCACCGGCTCCATACATTGCACCGGCGGTTGCCAAAAGCAGGCTGGTGGATATTACCTCCTGACTTTTCATTACTTGGCCTTTTTTGCGGGCTTCTTGTAACTTATGCTCAGTTGGTTCTTCAGTTTTGTCGCTATCCTGACCACCCATCTAATATCACCTCCTTATGGCTTCATCATTCCTATGCATTGTAGCAAAAGATCTAGGTTTATTTCAAACTGATTTCCCATAACTCTCATAATTAAAGGATATGAAAGCCTTAAAAGGATCAGTCCGATGGCAATGTTGAGAGGGAAACTCAGCATAAAAATATTCATTTGTGGAGCTACACGAGCTAGCAAACCTAAAGCGCACTGGGCAATAAACAGAGCCGCCAGAGCTGGAGCTGCTATTTGAGTGCCGATAACTAGCAAATCGCTGGTCATGCGCAAAAGCGTCATGGCCAAATTCTCTGACATATTGAAATAGGTTAGAGGTACTACTTGGTAGCTCTTATATATTGCGGCCAAAAGTTGATGGTGGCCATCCAGGACCAAATATAGGTTCATGGATGTATAGAATAAGACCTTACGCAGTAGGTTGATAGCACCGTGGCTGGCCGGGTCGAAGGAGGCCGCTGACGACAAACCCATCTGAATGTCAAGCATTTCACCGCCGAATTGGGCAGCAGCTATGACAATAAACGAGACAAAGCCTATAACCAATCCTACACACGCTTGAGTAAGAATGGCCCCGAAGAAGGGAAATAGGTCGGTAGGCATGTCGTTAGGTACAGGCAAGGTTGGGTAGATTGCCACCGTAATAGCTGCAGCAAAACCCACAAGCACTGTATTGGGAATGTGGTTACTACCTAAAATTGGCGCTTGTACAAAAATAAGAGCTATTCTGACGAAGGCCAGTAGCCCCACGCCCAGCAACTGCAGTGCTGGATCGCTCATCATGCCAGTCATAGTCTTTTATTTGGGCCCCAAACGGGCAATGTCTGCAAATGTCGATATGGTGAAGCTGGAAAGCATATTAAACATCCAGTTGCCACATAAAACTATGGCCATGAAAGTAGCAATGATTTTAGGTACGAAAGAGAGAGTTTGCTCTTGTACCTGAGTAGTAGCTTGCACAATACTGACCATGAGACCGACAGACAGAGCTGACATCAGCATTGGAGCTGAGAGAATAAGCACCAGATAGAGAGCTTTGGTGCAAAGCGCCAAAACGAAGCCGTCATCAAAAACTTCCGCTCCCAGTACTAACATCTTGCCTCCTTTTATTCTTTATCGCTACATTATCGGCGATTGTCTAGCTTAAGATCTTGGATAATTGAAACTCTCTACTACACCTTTAATAATGAGGTGCCAACCGTCTATAAGCACGAAGAGAAGCAGCTTAAATGGTAGAGATATTGACATTGGTGAGAGCATGAACATACCCATGGACATGAGCACCGATGCTACTACCATGTCGATCACTAAGAAAGGTACATAGAGAAGGAAACCTATCTGGAATGAAGTTTTGATTTCAGAGAGTACAAAAGATGGAAGTAAAATATAAAAGGGAATATCCTCGCGTTTTTTGATGTTCTTGACTTTTCCTATATCGAAGAAGAGCTGAATGTCTTTTTCTCTAGTTTGATAGAGCATAAACGACTGAATAGGTTTATAGGCTTTGGCAAAAAAGGCGCTTTGAGAAATTTTTCCCGCCAAGTATGGTTGCAAGGCATCTTTATTGATCGATTCTCCTACTGGTGCCATTACGAACATTGTTAAGAACAGGGCCAAGCCCATAAGTACCTGAGTAGGTGGCACTTGCTGAGTACCCATAGCGGAACGAAGGAAGCTCAGAGTCATAACTATACGTATGAAGGCCGTGCACATAGCCAAAATGTATGGCGCTAATGACAGTAAACTCAAACCACCTAACAACAGTAGAGTAGTCGAAAAAGTTTGCTTCTCGTTAGCCTTAGCTCCATTGATGCTGATGTTGGGCATATTGAGCTGGGGAAAAGGATTCTGAGCGCTGGCAACGTCTGTGAAGAGCCAGAATAATATCGCGATGGCCAAAATAGGCAGACAAATAGTTAATATACGTCTTAGGCGAAAATTCATTTCTTTTCTCGCTTCATACTCAAGATGAGTGAACGTACTCCCACTTGTAAAAGCGGAAGTTTCCTGCTTCTACGAAAAATGCACCACAATTATAAAAATTGTGACGGCATATGCACTCTCCACAGGCGTAAATTCCCGTGCGGCCCACGGTATTTTTCACAAAGTGTGCTTTGCCATCTTCGCCTTTATCCCCTACCTGATAGGTAGTCAACTTGCGGCGGAATGGGACTTAAAAAAATTATTGATTCTTTGACAACGGCAGAGAAGAAAGATGCTGGCTAATTACTTCCTTTAATAAATTTCTCTTTTCCCCTTGGCTGTCTGGAGCAAGATTCTCTGAAACTTGTTCTAATGGAGGCTCCGAAGGTTTAACTTCAGAAGTTTGGGTCGATTCCAAAATGACTTTTTGAGATTCGCTTTTTGGGGGCGTTGGAGAAAGCTGGGGTGGGAGGATGTCAAAGTCTGCCAAAGTTGTAATCGACTGATCGGTCATACCTAAAAGAAGATGACGGCCGTGAGTTTCAATTAGAACAATGGACTTATTGGGAGCCAAAGCTTTCTTTTCAATGATATTTAAATGATTTTTGGGAGTAGTTACTACTCCTGTGAATTTGTTAAACAGCGGTGCAAAGATTTTGAGAGCTAGCCAAATAATTGTGCACGTTATGCACAACATGAGGAACATCGAGCCTAAACGAGGGACGAAGGTCGATTCTACTTTGGTAGTGCCAGCACTGGCTGAAGGTGGCCAAGGTTCATGCAAAATAGAAAAATAGGGGTTCTCTTTCTGCGGAGAAGCTACTTGTTTCTGAGCATTTGCCTTTGACGAAGATGGAGTAACTTGCTTGTTACTTTGACCTTTAGTTGCAGCAGAAGATGTAGATTTGGACAAAGCTTTAGCCTGTCCGTTCATTGCTGGGGAGGCGTTCGCTTGTAGCGCGTCGGCGGCAGGCTGAGATGTGGATGCGTTGAGGGCTGCTTTTTTATTCGTTTTAGTTGTCGTAGTATGAGCAGTCCTTTTGGCTAGTGCTTTTGCTTCTGCCTGGGCTTGCTGGGCTTCCAACTCAGCTTGCTTTTTCAAAGCGGCCTTTTCTTGCTCCATTACTTTATTGAAGAGCTCGCGCCCAGTCATAGTAGGCGAAGCAGAAGGCTGCTCTCTAAGCTGAGAAGTGCTGCTGAAAACGCCCAGGCCAATAATCATAGCCAGAGCTAAAAAGCAAACGACGCCCACCGAGAGGAAGGAACGTCGTCTACTTTGGTCCATGTCATTGAGGATCGATTTAAAGTCGAACATTATTTAGAAACAAGTTCGGTAATACGCACCGCATAGCAGCCATCCAATTCGACCACTTCGCCTCGAGCGATTAAATGACCGTTGATTTTCAAGTCGATAGGATCGCCTTCTTCTTTGTCCAATTCCAAAAGGCACCCTTGAGTCAGTTTTAAAATATCACGCACTTTGCGGGATGTTTCTCCCATCTCTGCTTCTATAACAAAGGGAACGTCATAAAGAATATTAAGATCTTCCGCGTTCTCCGCTAAACCTGCAGGGGAACCCGCTCTTTGAGCGCGTCTAGCATTTGCCGATAAGCTGTCCAATAGCTTGCCTCCGATGTATTGAATATGCCGCCTAAGGAGAGCAGCTTAACGAACAATTTCCGTTACGCGAATACCGTAGCGTCCGTCTATTTCTACAACTTCGCCTCTAGCAATAGGGCGATTATTGATAATTAAATCTACCGGAGCGCCGGCTTCTTTATCTAAATCGATAACTGTACCTACGTTGAGACGCAGAACTTCACGCACTAAACGTTTGGCTTTGCCAAGCTCGGCATGAATCTCCAAAGGAACATCGCGCAACAAATCTATGCTAGAGGCTGAACCTCCGGCTGGACTGGAACTGTCTAAAACACCAAATTGTACGGAGCGGGGGCCTTGCTGATCACTCATCGAATTCTTCATCTCCCTCTTGTAATACGCGGCTTATTTTACAAGCCAGTTTGGAATCTTTTGTGCCCGGATGGCCAAAAAATTTAGTTTTGCCTTCAACTTTTACCTTTAAGGGCTCGGAAATTTCTGTGTCCAAGCGAATAGTGTCGCCGACTTCTAAACTGAGCAACTCTTGGAAGAGGAGCTCAGCTCGTCCTAAACTAACCGTAATGGGAACTTCGGCATTCTGTATCTTGTCGGCAATATGGGCCGTCATAGGTGGCTGGGAAGCTGATGTCTTTGCGCCTTTTGTTAAATTAAACTCGTCATATGAGCCTTTGGGAAGACAATCGCGCAAATATTGGAAAGGCAGCACCACATTGATAGAACCACTGGCTGAAGCTATATCGACCTGGAAGGGGATTATTACCATTAGCTCGGAAGGGCTGGCGATATGCACGGCCATAGGGTTGAACTCAAAAGAGACTAATTGTGGTTTTACAGGTTTGAGAGTCTTCCAAGCCTGAGCATAAGCGTCGAGTAAGCGGGCCAAAGGCTTTTGCAAAATAGCCTTTTCCAAATCTGTGAAAGTATCACGTAATTCATCACGTGAAGGCGTGCCTTTGCCACCCATGAGCCTTTCGAATAAGGCAAAAGCCAGTCCAAAGTCTATGTCGATAAAGCCTTGTACATCTTGATCCAGCTTAAAGATCAACATTGGCGTAGTTTCGGCCAAGGAGTTGATGTAAGAAGTGTAGCTCCGCGTAACTATAGTCATAAGCTCCAGGCGAAAGCGAGACTGGAGCATGGGGGCTAAGCTGGTGGTGACGGTATCAGAAAAAGACACAAAGATATTCTCGATGAACTTAATCTGGTCCGTCGTAAATTTTTCTGTTTTGCGGAAATCATAAGCCGAAGCTCCATCGCCTTTGCGCGACGAAGTCAACCGCATGATCTCGTCATAACTACCGGAATCTTGGCGCAATAGGTTCCTCCCAAAGATGCAAAGCAAACCGCCCTTAGTTCTCGAAAGACAAAGACGAATCGCTGAATAATTATTCTTCGAAATCGCCCCGGCACTTCGACACAAATTCCGGCAATTCCTTACAAAAAAAAGACGACAAGAAACTATCTCCAAAAAAGATAGCTCCTTATCGTCTCTTCGGAGCGACAAGCTGCGCCTGTTTTACAAATTATCTAATAAGAAGAGCGCAACTCTAGCCTCAATCTAGATATATACTAGCGGACTAAACCGATAGCGGACTCCATTAAGCCATCCATAGCCTTGAAGGCAGCGAAGTTAGCTTCGTAGTTCTGCTTAGCCATACCGATAGCGGCGGCTTGCTGAGCGTAGTCTACGTTGGCGAGCTCCAAGCTACCAGCGGCGATGCGGCCCATAGCACCCTGACCGGCTACGCCCACTACAGCTTCACCGGAGTTCTCGGTCTTACCAAAGCTGGTGGTACCAGTTTTCTTCAAACCGCTGGCGTTGGCGAAGGAGGCAATAGATACCTGAGCAATAGGCACGGACTCGGAAACGCTCTGGCCGGTGGTAGGATCGGTAATGGTTTGCTCACCATAGAGCTTACCAGTTTCATCGAAGTGGTAACCGGTGTATTTGCCACCATAGAGCTTAGTGTTGGGATCCATGTGCAACTCGATGGGCTGAGGATCGCTGCAAATGTTGCCCTGAGCATCTAACTGATAACCCATGACGTTTTTGCCTTCGCTGTTGGTCAACATACCGTTGTTGAAAGCGAAGCGACCATCACGAGTGTAATGAGTCTGGTTACCGTCGTTGACCATGAAGAAGCCCTGACCGTCGATAGCGAGGTTGGTGGCGCACTCGGTCTGGAAGAGCTGGCCTTGGCTGAAGATGATGCCGTTAGACTGGGTCTTGGCACCGCCGCCGCCCATGGTCTGGCCCATAATGTCGTTGAATTGTACGCTCTCAGCCTTGTAACCAGGAGTGAACTGGTTTTGCAAGTTCTGGAAATAAGAGTTCAGCATGGTCTGGTTCTGCTGAATGGCATTGGCTGAATTATTAAAATCAAACATGATCTACTTTTGCCTCCTTAAACCCGTTGGGCATGTTACTCTTGAAGCTTTGAGCCTGTTGAGAAAAGCCCTCTCCATCTCAACGTAAAGGTATCAAGGGCTTATTGTCACGCCTTAAACAGTTTGTTTCTAAAATGTAAACAATGCAGTCCCAAGCAGGCTAAAAACCCTCTAATTAAGCGATATGATCGACCATCTCAATATCGATGCTGCGCAAATTCATGCCTTTCTTTTCAATATGCTCACGCAACTCGGCGCGGCTTTCCTGAAGAACTTCGCGAGTATCTTCGGAATCAGTAATGAACTGAGCACTCAACTCACCATCTTTGCCGCGGTTGATCTTGATTTTGAGTTCGCCCAGATATTCGGGGTTGAGGCGGAGAGTAAGCTCATCACGGCTGGTGAAGTTGCGAATCTCCATATGGGTTACGATCTGATTGATAACTTGCTGGCGTTTTTGAGTTTGGGAAAGTCTCTGAGTTTTGTGAGTCTCTTCGGCTTTGTTGGCACTGTTGAGAGCTACGCTGTCGTCAGCTTTTTCGGCCTTGTCGCCTTTGGCAGCGCCAGAAGCGGCCTGACCAGCTTCAGTAGTGAGTTGCTTGCCCTCTTCTTTTTTGCTGGCTTTACCCAAGAGCTCGTCAAATTTTTGACCGGCCAAAGCGGTGACTTCTTTGCCAGAAGCGTTGGCTTGAGCGGGAGCTTCCTTGGCTGCACCGGCGTTTTCTTTAGGTTGAGCATTTTGCATTTTTAAAGCTTTGGAAGCTTCATCGAGCTTCATAGCTTGTTTTTCAGCCATGCTCAAAGTATCGGGGTTGCGATACATCATATCGTAGAGGAAAGCTTTGCTGCCCATAGACTGCGGATTTTGAGTCATTTTAGCTTGATCGGCCTTGGCTTGGGCTTGAGCTTCGGCCTTTTCGGCTTTTTGACGTTCGGCAGCTTCTTTACGGGTCTCTTTCTTAGCTATGACGTCGTTTTCGGTGTTGGCCTTGTCGGAAGTGGCTGCTTCTAAGCAACTATTGAAGGCACTGGAATTAGTTTCGACTTTGTCGCTTTTACTGTCACGATTCTGCCCAATAGCAGAAGAACCTAACATTGATACAAAAAGTTGGTTTTCCATAACGGCTCCTTTTTATAATGGGAAAACTTGACTTCATAAGCAAGCTCTGAATTGAAAAAAAACAGTAAATGCCAGAGCTTGCTTACAAAAGTTGGGAAGGAATAAAAACTAAGCTTGGATCCCTTTGTTTTCCTGGTAATAGCCTAAAACTTTGTCGACATAGTTTTGGGTCTCTTGGTAAGGAGGAACGCCGCCGTACTGCTGTACGGAGCCGGGGCCTGCGTTGTAGGCGGCGATGGTTTTAGTCATATCGCCGTTGAACATTTCCATAAGCTGGCCGAGATATTTGGCGCCGCCCATGATGTTGTCTTTAGGATCGTAAGCATTCTTTACGCCTAAGTCGCTGGCCGTTTCGGGCATAAGTTGCATAAGGCCTTGGGCACCACAAACTGAAGTGGCCTGGGGATTGAAAGCGGACTCTTGTTTGATAACAGCCTTAATAAGAGCTGGATCTACGTGATATTTCTCGGAAGCCTCTTTGATAATGCTGTCAAATTGAGTGGGACTGCCCGAACCGGTTCCTACGGGTATACTTGAAGAATTGATAGCGGCGGCAGAGGGATCGAAGCGCTGACCGCTGGTCATGCTGTTGATCATACTCTGGAAAGAAGCCGCGTCTTGGGGCGAAGTAAGCCTTCCGGCGCTGGATTTAGAGCTCATTCTAGTATCAAGAGCATTTTCCAACGAAGTCATCTGCCGTTCAATTTGATCTATTCTGGCGAATATGGACATTTCATTAGCCTCCTTTAATTTTGCTGCCTTTCATTTTGCTGACACTTTCTTTAATCCGAAAACGAATTGAAGATTCTTGTTATTTTTATCACTGTTTCTTCCGCTTAGTATAGTAGAAAAACAATATTTTTTCCAAGCTTTTATTTTTGCGTGTCAGTAAGGTAATTGTTACAAATATTCGGCCTAAGTTGCGGAAGGATCACGGGCGTATTTCAAAGTAGCCAGCTCGTCGAGCATCTTATTTTCTTCTTGCTCGATTTCTGCCAGCCATTTCTCCTGGCTCTTCTCCTTGTTTTTTTCGTAACTTTGTCTTTCTTGAGCTGCTTTCATTAGAGCTTCGCGCTGTTGGGCAATGCGAATGGTAAGCTCCTTGATTCTGAGCTCTTGGTTGACGATCTGGCCTTTTACAAATTCAATATGCTGAGGGAAAAATCTCAGCTGATTTATATCCAGAGTACCGTTGGCTTGTCTAACTTTTAATTCCTCACGAATGGAAACCAACTTTTGCTCAAGCTGAGCTTTTATTTGGCGTTCATTCTCTTGCTGCTGAATAAGTTTAGCCAGTTTTTCTTTTTCATCTTCTTCAGCTTGGATTTTCAGTTCGAGAATCTGTTGCAAGCGGTAACGAAAGCGTTTTTGAGCCATAGTTTACTTTTGATCTCCGAACATTTCTAACAAGCGGCGGCGCGTCTCTTCAAAAGGAGCCGGCTCGTAAATTCCCTGACTGAGGAATTTTTGTACTTCGTCAATCTTGTCGATGGCAAAGTCTACCTTGGGGTTGGAGCCCTTCTGGTAAGCGCCGATGTTAATCAAGTCTTCATTCTCTTGGTAGACGGCCAGTACATTCCTAAGTATACCAGCAGCCTTTTGAATGTCTTTGGGGTTAATTTCGGTAAAAAGACGGGACACTGATTGCAACACGTCTACAGCTGGATAGCGGTTTTTGTGAGCAATTTTACGGTTGAGGACGATGTGGCCGTCCAGAATACCTCGCACTGTGTCGGCGATAGGCTCGTTCATGTCGTCGCCTTCTACCAATACTGTGTAGATGCCGGTGATTGAACCTTTGGGAGAAGTACCAGCACGCTCCATCAGCTTGGGCAACAAGGCAAAGCAAGAAGGAGTGTAACCTTTGGTTGCTGGCGGCTCACCTACAGCCAAACCCACTTCACGCTGAGCCATAGCAAAACGAGTAACTGAGTCCATCATGAGCATGACGTCGTTGCCTTGATCACGGAAGTATTCCGCTAGGGCTGTGCCTGTGTAAGCACCTTTCAAACGCACCAAAGCGGGTTGGTCGGAAGTAGCTACCACTACTACAGAGCGCTTCATACCTTCAGGGCCGAGGTCGCGTTCGATAAAGTCGCGCAACTCACGTCCACGTTCTCCGATAAGGGCCAATACGTTGACTTGGGCGGCTGTATTACGGGCAATCATTGAAAGAGTTGTCGATTTGCCTACACCAGAACCGGCGAAGATACCGACACGCTGACCAGCGCCAAGCGTTAAAGTAGAATCGAGTACACGCACACCCATAGGCAAAGCTCGTTTAATACGTGGCCTGGTAATGGGGTTGGGTGGCTCGTTGTAAATAGAATATTCTGTCTCGTATTCCAGGGGCCCTAAACCGTCGATAGGGTTGCCTAAACCATCGAGAACTCGTCCTAAAAGCTTGGGACCGACTTTTACTGACAGAGGCTTACCTGTAGCTCGGACTTCACAGCCTGGACTAATGCCGCCCAAGTCGCCCAAAGGCATAAGCATAACTTTGCTGCCTTTAAAGCCTACAACCTCGGCCCTAATAGGCTTAGAACCTTCTCGCTCATAGATAAGGCATAACTCACCCATCTTAACCGCTGGGCCTTCAGATTCGATAGTCAAACCGATAACCTGACTGACGCGACCATGCATGCGAATGGGCTTGCAGCGGTTTAAAGACAAGTAATAAGAAGGGAAAGTAATTTTAGGTAAAGGCTCAGCTTCAGGCAATGGCTCTGCCAAGGCCTTTTCTTTGGCGGCCAAATCATCTTCATTAAGAGGTTGAGGAGCTGGAGCTGGCTCTGGTTGAGGCTGCGGATTGGCTGGAGGTGCTGGTGGAGGAGGAGCAGGAGCCGCTGGAGCTGGATCTGCTTTGCCATCACCTTGCCTTGGAGCAGTAAAGTTTGTTTTGGGAACTGAAGCTGGGCGGGTGGCCATTGGTTTGGCGGCCGGTCTAGCTGGCATCTGCGCCATCGTCTATGTCCTCTCCTTTGCTGCTTCTGTCAAAAGCTGTGGTTATGGCAGCCAACTGAGTTTCCAGTCTGGCATCAATATTGCCTAAGTTCGTTTCGATAATGCATCCGCCGCGAGTCACTTTAGAATCGACTGATAAATCGAAATCTTTTAATCCTTCTACCATTCGCATAAGAGACGAGCGGTCGTTATTTACAATATGATAGTCATCTGGGTTGACGCGAATGCGCACTTCTTCGCGATCTTTCATATCAGCCAGGGCTTCTTTAACAACGCCCATAATTACATCATTGTTAGTACTTACTTCTAAGCCGATAATTTTTTCAGCAATGCCTATAGAGAGCTTAGCCAAAGCTGGCTCGGTGTCTTCGATAAGCTTGCGTCTTTCGTTAATGGCTTGTACGTAAAGGTCTCTGGCTTTGAGCATAAGATCAACGTACTCGCGATGGGCAATGCGTTTGCCCTCTTCGATGCCCTGTTGAGTTCCTTGCTGGAAAGCCATTTGTCTAGCATTTTCGGCGTCGGCAGCAGCTTGTTCATTGAATTGCTGTATTTGCTCGTTGGTCTGTTGAATCATCTGTTGGATCTGATTTTGGGCTTGAGCAATAAGTTCTTTAGCTTTAGCTTCGGCTTTAGCAATGATTTCTTTATCTACTGGTGGTGGAGGAGGAGGCAGTGGAGCACCTGGAGGAGGCGGATCCCCCGTAGGCACACTCACCGAATAAGTAGAAACTGGCGGGAGCTTATGCTCTGCGTGCTCAGTTTTGCGATTGCCAAAGACCTTGCCAAGGTTGGAAGCCATAGGCGGGCGTCCGGTTTGAGGGTGAAACTCACCGTCACCGCTAGGAGCTTGAGGAGCTGCTTCGGGAGCTGCACTGCGCCCTCGGAAGATTTTTCCTCCACCGTCGCCGACTACTTTTGTGGCCCCGAAATTGGTCGGAACAAAATCACTCAAATCGGTACTTGCAGGTCGTTGCTTGAGAAGGGCAGAGCGCTTGGGAGCGTTGTCTCCACCTGACATGCTGTTGTTTCCTTTGTAAAGAGCCAGTGTGCTCACCTACTTTGCTAAAAAATATCGTCGTTCTTATCTGAACTTAATTTTGCCTAATGTTACCAAGCCGCGCAGAATATTGCGAATACGCTGCTGGGCCTGTTTTATTTCATCCCAGGATACTTGGACTAAACTTTCCACGTCGTCACGTAAAGCTCTAGCTACGTCTGGAGACAAGAAGCGATAGACTCGTTTGGAGAGATTCTCGTCTGCTCCCTTTAAAGCTAAAACTAAGTCGCGGAAATCTGTGAGACGTAAAACTTGTTCGAGTGAAGGGTCGTCGACATTGTTGAGATCTTCAAAATCGCAAAGCTTCGTCTTTAAATTGTTTACCAAAAGGGGACTCTTCGTTGCTAAGCCACTGAGCACGCGCTCTTCGGTGCCGCGATCGGCTTGGTTGAGTATTTCCAAAAGGGCTTCTTTGCCGTCGGCATGAGAGTAAGCGCCATCTTCTAAGGCCTGATGCAAACGCGATTCAAGAACTTTTTCCAGCTCGGCTAAAATTTCTTGATTGACAGGATGCAATTCCGCTAAACGCTTGGCAACTTCTGTTTGTACTTGAGGTTGCAAGTCGCTCAACACGGCTGAAGCTTGACTAGGTTGCAAATAGGAAAGGATGACAGCTATGGTCTGAGGATGCTCTTTGCGGATTAGTTGTAAGAGCTGGCGAGGATCGACGCGGCGCAAAAAGTCCAAAGGACGATTGCTGGAGGAGGTAGTCATGGGGGCTGTTTGTGTAAAACCACCGCCGATGGGAGGGGGAACACTGCCTATACCAGTTGGGCCGCCAATAGAATGGCCGCCTATACCAGCGAAGCCGAAAGGCCGAGGAGCATCGCCTCCATCCTGATTTAAAAACTCTTGAATAACCTGAGCTCTAGTTTCAGGAGATATTTGTGGCAACTTGGATATTTCAGTGGTGATAGCCTGAACTTCTTCGGGCCCCAATTCTTTGAAAATTTCCGCTGAAGCTTCAGGCGGAAGAGACATCAACAATATGGCTGTCTTTTGTTTGGGGGGCAAGTTTACAGACATGACCGTACCTCCTCGGCTTGTGTTCTATAAAAATATCGGTTTCAGTTTCTGTCGCTGTCGCAAGTTGCAGAACTCTACGCCGATTAAACTTGTTCGACTACTGGCCAATATTTCTTGCTTGACTGTGAACTACCCATCACCTAAAGGTGATGGGCTTCTAAGGAGCTAACGCTCCCATTTAAGAAGTTTGATATTTAAGTTTCCACCTATTGCTAGGCAACCCTTATTCTTACGGGCGTGTCCACTTCGCCCCTACCGTATAGGATATTCATATCCACAACGCTACTTTTACGCATAATATTTCCGTTTGCCATTTTGTAAAGCCCACGATGTATTCTGTTATCGCTAAACTGATATTCTTCTGGATTATCGCTATTATAGACCGGTATCGTATCCATATCCCAAAAACTTGCTTTTGATGTATAGGACTCTTCTTGCTTTACAAATGTGATACCATTGAGTTCACAAAGATATTCAAGTTTGGCACGTAATTTACCATAAGAAATATTTACAAAGTTTTGATTATTCCGTTTACCAATATTAGAACTTTTTTGAAAAGTTTCATTGTAACCTACGATAAGAGTGCCTATATCATTGATAATACAGTAGTCAATCACTTTATGAGCAGTCTTAGTCATATAATCGTTCACTTTATTGTTACGATCGCGAGCTATCGCTTTTTGTTTATTGATAGTCTTTTTACCAAAGCCCTGTTTATCCTTAATTGATTGCAAGTATGCATTCTTTTTGTTGAACCATTGGTTGATAGATTTATAGTCTTCCTTAGACAGATGTTTTATCTGTTGCTTTACAGTAAGATATATATGATTTCTCCTTTCTATAGATTTAGAATAGTACCATGTGTGTTACCGGAACATTATATTACAGCAAGGTTGCATTTCGTTCAAAGTTGACGCCACTCATCCCACGGTCTAAAGACCGTGGGTTTTCTGGCTGGGTATCTTATAAAAATGCGCCTCGGGGCTGTATCAGCCCCGAGGCGCACTCTGCATTTTGCACCTTGGGGGTGCTTATTGGCTAGGCTATCTCTGTTGCTGTTGATCGCTAAGCCAAGTGTTTTTAATCATCTCAGCCAGTTTGTTGGGACGCTCTTTAGCGAGACGCTCCAATTGATCGGAAGTATTTACTCTGGTTTCACCCATTGCTTTCGATTTACCGGACTTTTCATTGAGAAGGTCGGCAATATCAGAACTGGCACCACCGGTGGAAGCACCGAGGATAAGTTGGGATTGACTAGCTTTAACTTGACGCTGACGAGAAACGTAAACTGCGACCAAGGCCATAAGCAAAACAGCGGGAATAAAAGCTATAGCAGCTAAAGTTGAAGTGCTGATACCGCTGGAAGGGGGAGCTACAGGGGTGTTACCTGAAGCCATGCCCGCAGCCATTTCACTATAGACACCATCTAAGGTGGCGGTAGCGAAAGGAACACTCTTTACGGTAACAGAGTCACCGCGGCTCTCATTGATACCAATAGCATCTTTGACCAAACCTGCAATAGCAGCTTCCTGGTCAGGTTTCAAGTTGTCTACAGCTACGGATACTGTTAAGCGTTGAATGCGAGGGGAAGTGTCAACATTTTTAGAGACGGTCTTGTTGACCTCGTACTTTTCAGACTCTTCAGTCTTGACATAAGTACCTTTCTTCTTTTCACTGCTGCTGGTATCCATTTGGACAGCACCATCATCATCGCTACTGGAAGCAGAGCTATTACCGTCTTTATTATATTGCTCGACACGCCTCTGACCACCGACTTTAACTTTACCGCTATCATCGGGACCACCAACAACTTCACGCTGAACTTCATTCTGAGAGAAGTCTACTTCGGCTGTTACTTGAGCAGCAAATTTCTGAGCGCCCAGCACGGTAGCTAATTGTTGCTCGACTTTGTCTTTGAGATGTTTCTCTAAGGCGAGCTTGTACTCAAGCTGGCTGCTAGGAGCCATACCGAAATTGTTACCATTGATAGGAAGGTTGGCTGTGAGGTCTCTGCCGTTAGTATCTACGATCTTTACATTTTCTGCTTTTAAGTCTGGAACAGAGTAGGCAACCAAGTTCACGATACCTGTGATCTGGTCGCGACTGAGTTGAGCACCAGGCTTAAGCTTGAGCATAACGGCAGCTTTGGCGCTTTCTTGGCCGTTATCAAACAAAGTGCGCTCGGGAAGTCCGAGTTTTACGTAAGCATCAGCAACACCGTCCATTTGACGCATAGACTCGGTGAGTTCTCCTTCGAGAACTTGCTTGCGGATGTCGTCCTTTTCTTTCTCGGACATAGTGTTGATACCGCTGGAATCAGGTTTCGTGGCATTAGTCATTACAGCATGGCGAGGGAGGCCATGAGAAGCTAATTGAGCCTGAGCCCTAACCTTATCTTTAGGTGAGACCAAAAGGTTATCGTTAGTTTGAGCTACCTGGTGGGGAATGTTCCACTCTTGCAATTTCATAGAGACGTCTTTGACGTCGTCTTCACTGAGTTTCGTTGCGTAGAGCTCCACAGGCTGATTGGCAGAGCTATAAACGTTGAGTCCGATCACTCCGACAATTGCCAGGACTATGACGCATATAATCGCAATCCTCACCTTCGGGTTCATGCCCGTCCACATAGCGCCGAGCTTGCCCAAAGGACTACCGTTATTGGCTCCACCCGGCGGTTTGCCCAGGGGACCTCTTCCTGTGGCTAACGGACCACTGCCTGTCCGCATGCCCGTCTGGATACCGGTGGCCATAGTTTGTTCTCCTTCCTCCAGGGAAATAATATAATTCGGTGTTTCCCCCTCCCGTAATTGTTTTATAAATTATATCGGCGTTTCCTCCTTACAGAGGGAACGCCGATTCCGAATTATTCCCTGCAGTCTACTTGGATTATAACTGCATCTGGAACAAAGTGGTAGCCGAGGAGCAAAGCTTGGAAGCAATCTGAGTTGTGAGGTGAAGCATAACTTCAGACTTTGCACCAGCAATAGACATCTCATGAAGATTGTTTAAGCTGCCGTCGAGCAATTTGTCGGTGCATTCCTGAGCTGTAGTCATGGTGGAGTTGACGTTGGAAAGAGCGTCGCCCAACATGTTGGAGAAAGACTTGGCATCAGCTTCAGAAGGAGCGCTGACGGAAGGCAAGCTAGTGGAAATGCCCTGAACGGAACTGGTGGAACTGACAGTGTTCATCTGAGGGGCCTGAGTGAGACCGCCAATTCCTTGAATAGAAGAAAACTGCATATTATAACCTCCTCAAAACGTCGAAAAAGCTCTACTGGAAATTACTTACCAATTTCGAGGGCTTTGTTGGCCATGGACTTGGAAGCTTCCAAAATAGTGGCGTTGGCTTCAAAAGCGCGGCTGGCCATCATCATGTTGGTCATTTCGGAGATAACATTGATGTTAGGCATAGCTACGTAGCCTTTGTGTTCGCCGCTGGTCTGAGCTTTAGGATTGGAAGGATCATAAACCCAACGGAAATCAGAATTGTCGGCCTGTACGCCGGCAACTTCTACGCCATTGGCAGCCTGAGGAGCGTCATCGTCGAAAGAACAAGCTTGGAACTCGTTCTCGAAATCGCCAATCTGTTTCTGGGTAACTACTGCTACCATGCGACGGAAAGGAGTACCATCAGCAGTTTCGGTGGTGTTGACGTTGGCAATGTTGGCCGCAGTAACGTCCATCATTTTGCGCTGGGCGGTCATACCGCTGGATGCTACATCAAAAGTGTTGAAAAAGTTCATCGTATAATCCTCCTACCTTGGATTTAGGGGCTTCTTACTAGCGGCCGGAGTTGTCAATCACGTATTTCAAAGTGCCATATACGCCGGAAATTTTGCTGGCTAAGGCATTGTACATGATTTGGTTCTTGGCAAGGTTGCTCATCTCTTGGTTGATGTCAAGAGGGCCGCCCACAGATTCTACTGTGGCCTTCAAGGTATCGGCGGTATAGCCGCCGCTGGAACCGAGGCGGAATTCCGGATCTACAGCAGTATTTGCTGTTAACTCGCCAGTTTCGTCTTCTTGTTCCATGGCCATGACTTCTTTGAGATGGCTCTCGAAAACTACTCGCTGGGAATCATATCCCTCTGTATTGACATTAGCTATGTTACTGGAGATGACCTGCTGACGTAAAGAGGCGGCGTCCAGTGCTCTCTCAAGCAAATTGGTGTCAACTAACTTTACTGGCTTCATCGGTATATTCTCCTCCCTGTTCCGGCAGTCCGCCAGAAGCGGATTAAGCGGAAAAATTAACTTTTTTTCTCCCTAGCATATTAAAGGGGGGCTGTTGCTGATAGTTTGTTTATATATTAACAAACTGTAAACAAGCGCTCCCGAAGTATTTTGAAAGCTGAACCTCCAAAAAGTAGGGAAAAACTCCGCCGTTTTTCTATAGTTCGGAATGGCTTTCCTTTAGAAAAAAAATAGGCAAAGAATCGTCCCTTTACTTTTGTGGGGTTTTTGTGTGATAACAGGAAAGTTTTTTGGATATGGTGAAAAGCCATTGGCTCGCGGATTTCCGTGTGGCATATCATTTGTTTTTTTATTCGGTCGAATTGTGCAGTAAAAAAAGTCTTTCCCAAATGTTTTGACAGGTAGGCATGTGGGCGTGTGGGGGCATAGTGCTGTGCCCAATAGTGGAAGCTGTTGCGTAAACCATTTACTATGTTGACAGGTGATATGTCTGTCAGATGGCTTAGTGACGGCAATTGATTAACAACAAAGTTTTAACTTTTACTACGTGAGGTTTCGCTCTTTTGGATCCTTTGCATACCGGTATTTTAGCGTCATTTTGTAGCAATATTTTGGGCATGCAGAAAAAAATGCTCAAACAAACTGGCGTTTCGAAAACCTCAGCTGCCGAAGGTACGGATAATGTTTCCCTATCTTCCGAAGCTGCTCAGGCCCAGGAAGCGTTGGGCGCTGGAACAACTACCCCGCAGACTCCGCAAGAACGTTTCTTGGCCGACGCTGTGAGTCAACTTTCTAGGCTCGATCCTCAGTCTGATGCTTTCTTCTACGAATCAGTTTCTACTTTAGTGGATTCTGCGTTGCGTGAGGCCTTTGGAGGACGGTTGGGCCTTAGTCGCGGTTATCCCCAAATGAAGGATAAAATTGTGCGGACTATCATGCAAGATGAGCGATACCAAGATATCGTAGGCGATTTTATAGAGTCTTGGTCCAATATGGAAAGTGCGAAGGCGGCCAAGGCTGAGGAAGAAGCCGTAGAAGAAACAGACCTTATCGAAGAAGAGCCAGACGGACAATATCTTGATGATTAGTTTTTGATATGCAACTACCGAGAAATGGGGAAAATATGGACAGGTTGCGTTTGGATTTTTACAATATTTCGCTCCTTGACACTTAGTAAATAATGGATTCAGGATGCGCAGTTGATTAGAAGAAAGGTTGTTAGCTAGTTATGTATAGCAATTCAGAAGAAAGACTAAATTCAGAAGAGCAATTTATTCCCGCCTCTGTTCCCGAGCTTGAGCCTGGTAGTGAAGAAATTGCCATTACTAAAGTTGTACATGATAAGTTAAAAGAACAGAATTGTCTTTTGCCTGGTGAGCGTGAGAGCGTGGCTTATCGCTTAGCCGAAATTATGGTTAGCGCTAAGAATTTATATGTGGAAGTTTTGCCTCGTTTGGTCAATTGTGAGGCGACTCAGCCTGTGAACGAAGAAGAAACTGAAGAAGCTCATGTACATCATGATTGCTCTTGCGGGTGCGAAGATTGTTGTGATGAAGAGGAAGAAGATAGGAAGCCTTCCATAGAAGAGACCCCTATTTTTAACGAATTAGCTGGAGCGCGTATGGCCTTTATCCATTTGCGTGATTTAATTGCCGATTTCGATGATGCTTTTATGGTAGCTATGGCTTCTCAACGCGAAGCTGATGGTAACAAAGATAAGTTGGAAGAAGTTGATTTTGAATACGAAGAGTAGCTCTAAATCCGAGCTTGATCAGGAATATAGTCTGACTCAAGAGGACAATTCCTGGAGCGGTGATTATGCTGAAGCCGATGATTTCTTCTATTCAGATCCCGTTGAAGAAATGCATAATTTGCAAAGAACGGGGTTCTGTGGTAGGGAAGAGGGAGCGGCTTCTTTTGTTGATCCATGCGAGAGTATGTCCGAATCAGAGCTTGAGCAAAAGGCTCAACAAATTTTGTCGCGAGTTTTCGGTTATCACTCTTTTCGCGGCCCTCAGCGGGAGATTATTTTACATTTAGCTCGCGGTGGCAGTGCCATAGTCCTTATGCCTACCGGTGGTGGCAAGTCCTTATGCTACCAAATTCCAGCTCTAATGCGCTCTGGTGTGGCTTTGGTTATTTCGCCTCTGATTGCTCTCATGCAAGATCAGGTTGAGGCTTTAGTCGGCAATGGCGTACGAGCTGCCTTTTTGAATTCTTCTCTTACGGCTCAGGAAGCTCGCCGCATTTGTGCCAAAATCTTCTCCGGACAGTTAGACTTGCTTTATGTCTCTCCAGAACGGGCTATAATGGATGGATTTTTAGATATGCTTGGCTCGTCTCGTCTGGCCCTTATTGCCATAGACGAAGCTCATTGCGTGTCCCAGTGGGGGCACGATTTCCGTCCTGAATATGTCCAACTGGCCAAATTACGCGAACATTTTCCCGGTGTTCCTTGGGTTGCCCTTACTGCTACTGCTGACGAAGCCACTCGCAGCGATATAATCAACCACTTAGGTTTGCAAGAAGCCAAGCGCTTTATAACCAGCTTTGACCGTCCCAATATTTACTATAGTATTTGTGCTCAAGCTTCAGGAATGGCTGAAACCAGACGTCGTTTTTTAGCTTTTTTGCAAAATAAACATCAGGGAGATTCCGGCATTGTTTATTGTTTGACGCGTAAAGATGTTGAGAAAACGGCTCAGTGGTTGTGTGACTTAGGCTACGATGCTTTGCCTTACCATGCTGGCATGAGCAATGAGGAGAGAGCGGCTAATCAGACGCGTTTTGTTCAAGAAGAGGCTATTATTATGGTGGCGACGGTAGCCTTTGGTATGGGCATAGATAAGCCTAATGTGCGTTTTGTGGCTCATTTTTGCCTTCCTAGTAGTGTAGAGGCCTACTATCAAGAAACTGGTCGTGCTGGCCGAGATAGTTTACCTTCTTCGGCTTGGCTCTCTTACAATATGTCTGATATTGTTATGCGCCAGAACTTTATAGAAAATTCATCGGCAGACGAGTTGCATAAAAATATTGAAAGGCGCAAATTGCGAGCCCTTTTGGGCTTTTGTGAGACTGTTTCTTGTCGGCGTCGCGCCCTTTTGGAGTATTTTGGCGAAGAGGCTAAAGATCATTGTGGATATTGTGATAATTGCACCAATCCACCTCATTCGGTAGATGGATTGGTCTATGCTCAAAAAGCTCTTTCTTGTGTATATAGAACCGGCCAGCTTTACGGAGTGGCCTATCTAATTGATGTTTTACGTGGAGCGAAAACAGAGCGCTTGCTATCTCAAGGACATGATAAACTGAGTACTTATGCTATAGGTAAAGAACTGAGCGTTAAGCAATGGACTTCTGTTTTCCGTCAACTCATGGCTGCAGGGTACCTAAAAGTGGATCTGGCCGGTTACGGTAGTATAAAACTTACTAAGCGCAGTCGAGATATATTAGAGGGCAAAATAAAGTTGCCTTTGCGCATAGATGAAGAGATAAAAGCTTCTCAAATTAAAAAAGAGGCCAAACAAGCTAAGCGTTTAGCGTTAAATACTCTGACTGAGCGTTCTGAGGCCAACTTGGAGGCACGCTCGGTAAGTGAATTATTTGAAGTTTTGCGGCGCAAACGCATGGAGCTGGCTCGCCAAGAAGGGATTGCTCCTTACTTAGTATTACACGACGCTTCTCTATTGGCTATGGCTCAACAGAGGCCGCGCACTTTAGGAGAACTTGCAAAAATTTCTGGCTTTGGTGTAGTTAAATTGCAAAAATATGGGACTGCTATGCTATCTGTGATTGCCGAGTTTTTAGCTGAGGAACGTTCAGTATATTGACCTTTATTTTGCTGAATTAAGCGAAAAATAGGCTGCGCTGTGATAGTTTGCCTTGATTTAAGGCAGGTTTGTAACTGTGGCTTTACGAACTTTCGACTCTACTCAGAGAGTCCGACTATTTTCTCTTTTTTTGATAAGTCGGAGCAGAAAATGCACTATTAAACTTGGTAATAATAGGCAACAAAGGTTTAAAATTGTATCCTAGCTTGATTGCAACGCTAATTTTTGGAGTGGATTTGCTGTTTTTTGCTAAAAAAGGTAGGTTAGATTCGCAAAATGAGCTCAGAAATGCCAACAATTGAGCGTCCTGTCTATAAAGGAAAAGGCCAAGGCAAACCGACTATCTTATTCTCGTCGGTCTTTGGTCCTTATGCTCAAAACGACTCTTTTGGCAGCCGTGCCATCAACCCTATGGAGCTTTATCACAATCAAGTTACGCGAGTACAAGGGCCTTTTTCTTTGCGTATGTTCCATCGCTCTTGGGGTCTAATGTTTATTCAACAAAATATTCAGGCTCCGTCCACTGTACTTGATTTTCCCACTCAAGAGAAATTTATCCATGAGTTACAAGTAGGCGATTATGATATTGTTGGCATTAGCGGTATTGTTGCCAATGTGCACAAAGTGCATCGCATGTGCCAATTAGTACGCCGTTATTCTCCACGCAGTGTAATCGTTGTCGGTGGTCATGTGGCTTCTATACCTGGATTGGAAAATATGATTGATGCCGATTATATTTCCAAAGGAGAGGGAGTTGGTTGGTTCCGTCACTTCTTAGGTGAAGATGAAACGGCTAAAATTGTTCATCCCGATATTGTTTCTGGATTTGGAACTCGCCTTTTTGGTTTTGATGTCAAAAATAGTAGTCAAGACACTGCTGCGACGGTAATTACTTCCGTGGGCTGTCCTATGGGATGCAATTTCTGCGCTACTTCAGCTTTATTCGGAGGCAAAGGCCATTCGGTCACCTTCTACGACAGTGGCGAAGAACTTTACAATTTAATGTGCGGTTTTGAGCGCCGTTTGGGTACTAGTTCTTTTTTCATTATGGATGAGAACTTTTTGCTCAATCGCCCCAGAGCTATGGAATTGCTCGACTTAATGGAGCGTGATGGCAAAGCTTGGTCGCTCTATTGTTTCTCTTCAGCTAATGCTTTACGCCAATATTCGATGGATGAATTATTGCGCTTGGGTCTTTCCTGGCTTTGGATGGGACTTGAAGGCGAAGATAGTCAATATGCCAAGCTTAAGGGCTGTGATTCTGTGGAATTTGTGGGACGACTTCAGGAGCTAGGTATTAAAATTTTGGGTTCCAGTATTATCGGCTTAGAGAACCATACTCCCGAGAATATCGACCAAGTAATTGCTCGCGCTATTAAACATAATACTGATTTCCATCAGTTTATGCTTTATACTCCATTGCCTGGTACGCCATTATTCCAAGAGCAAGCTGCCAAGGGCGCTATGCTTGAAGATGTCGATTTAGCCGATATTCACGGCCAATATCGTTTCAACTTTAAACACCCTCACATTACTCCTGAGCAAAGTGAAGAATTTTTACTTAGAGCTTTCCAAGCCGACTATGATGTCAACGGTCCTAGCGTGTTTAGGGTGATTAACACTGTATGGAAAGGCTGGAAAAATTTCCATAAATATGATAACAAGAGAGTCTTGCGCCGCTTAGAGCAAGATTCGGCTACTATTCGTCGCTATGCTTACGGCGCTTTGTGGGCTATGGAGCAATATCTCAAAGAGTCAAATCGTAGTGTGCAAGAACGAATCCATACTTTGCGTGAACAATTTGCCCACGATTTTGGATCTTTAACTAAAGTGATTGGCATGATTAGCGGGCCGGTTATTTTAGCCTCTATTCGTCGTGAAGCTATGCGTTTAAAAAATGGCTTTACTGTAGAGCCCAGCACTTTTGTGGAAAGACGCAATTGGGGAGGCCTCTAGTCTCAATAATAAACACAAAAAGATTGCAAATATACAAGCAAAAGGCCCGGGAAGCTTTAGCCTCCCAGGCCTTTTGCTATAAAGGCGAATCTATCGCCACTAAGCTCCTACTTAGTTTCGATTAGTTAAGGTTGAGAAATCTTAATCTTCAAATCTTTGAACTCAGGCAAACCAAGCTTGCTATAAGCCTCTTGCTCTAAGGTCACAGTCCAATCGGCGGTCAATTTTTCATTGATGGTAATTTTGTACTGGTTGTCAATAACTTTACTCACACTTACAGCTCCACCTTGAGTTGAACTGGTAGCTTCAGCTTCAGGATACTCAGAGACAATGCTCTTAGGTAAAACAAAGTTGTTGCAATACATGAAGGCACTACCGACATTGGGGTTATAGATAAAGTGACCAAATACTTCAATAGGGTATCCTTCTTCAGGAATATCGGCAGGTTCAAGGCTAGTAGTCATACTATCTTTGCCCGCAGTGCCAGGCTCGCCAAAGAATACTTCTGTCGTGGCAGGGTAGACATGCAAAGTGTGAGCGCCGACAAGCGGTTTATCGAGTTTGCCATTATCATTGTAAGAAGCTGTAACTTTGGCAATATATTCGGATTCGGGGGCGCTCTCGACACTAACTACGTTGTCAGCAACGGAAATTAATTGACCACTCTGTTCGACTTTAAAATCGGTGTTGCTAGTTACATCGATATTTTCAGGGACGGGGCCTCTACCAGGTGTATTTGTATAGACTGCGGTAGCATTGAAGGCCTGATCTTTTACGGCTACAACTTCGGTAACTTGATTGCCGCCATTGGGAACACTAAGTAAGGTCAAAACCGTCTGTCCCAAATTGGCATTCTTAGCGCTATCAGTGGACATCAGTACTTTGCTGTAAGACTCTTCGGAATCGGCGTCGTAAATTGTAACTTCCTGGCCATCGATCTGGGCAGGAGTGACTTTGATAGAGTCAAGAGTTTGAGCTGTTACGTAAATAGGCTGTTGCAAGGAGGCGGTAATATTGCCACCGGCAACGGGAACGACGGCTTTGACGGCCTGAGCGGGAACAGTGCCTTTGTGAGTGCCAGTAAAGCTTACACCTGTGTAAGTTTGGCCCTTGTCACTCTTGCTCAATACATCGGTATATTCATCCAGACCGGTAACATCAGCAAAGGAAATGAGGTTAATTACTTTGCCACTGCCGTCTTTTGTCTGTACGGGCAAGCTTAAAGTAGTAGTTTCTTCTGGACTTAAGATGTAGCGATTAGCTTGCAAGCCGACTTGGGAAGGAGCTTCGAAGCTGGCAACTTGAGGATCGACGACGATAGCTTCTACGTTGTCGTAGTCCCAAGCAATATCATTAATGCCTACAGCTACAATAGAGCCGAAGGAATCATAATAAGCAGCTGTGGCGGCTTTGGCGGTGCTGGGTACGTTGGGAACGGATACGTTGCGCTCTGCATTTACGTCAGAGTGCTTTAGATCGTAAGCATTGGTCGTTTTTACTATGTTGCCTCTAGAGTCGGTGAAGCTATAGCTGACTTTGGTTATATCGGCAGAAACAAAAGTGCGCCCTGTGGCAGAAGCGGCCAAAGAATATTGGAAAATTACGTTGTTGCCGCCTCCCAAATTTGCAGCAGTAGTGGAGCCGTTGTGAGTACCACAACCCGCAGCTGTAAGGGCTAAACCCAAACTAGCGGCTGCCGTGAAAGCAATAAAACCGAATGTGTTCTTGTTCGCCATGATAAAGTTGAAAGGATCCTTTCGCAATGATACTAAACGGCTACTGAAAACTGACAGCCGCGATTTTTAGTGTTAAGTTCCACACTACAGCCAGGGCACCTTTTTATGGCACCCTAGCGTAATTTAGTCACTCTAATTAAAAACGGCAACAGCCAATACTAATGGCCGTGGCACCCATTATGTTGGTGATTGATATTGTAGCGCTTATTAAGCTCCTCTTGATTAAGATTGTGTTTGCCACGCTTTTCTGGATGGGCTTTATACTTCTGGCAATGCTCCAAAATATTTTTGGCTTCCGAATTGTATGGATCGATTTTTAGGGCAATTTCCGATTCGGTAATAGCTTCATCATACTTTTCTTGTAAATAATATTCTGTAGCTAGAGCACAGCGTAATTTGGAGCTATCTTTTAAAGATTTAAGGCCATCTCGATAAACTTCTATCTCTTTTTCATGGTTGCCTTTAAAGTGATGAATACTAGCTATTTCTAAGAAGCTTTCTTCCATGGGATAGGTTCTTATCGCGGCTTGGAAACACTCCAAAGCTGCCTCATCATTGTTGCTGTGAAGATGCTCGTGCCCCATGTTATGGAAGGCAACTGCCGTTTGAAATTGTTGGTGCTCTTTAATGATAGGAGGAATAAAAATTATCCCCACTATAAGTAGTATAACTACTGCTACAATTTCAATAATTTGTAGTTTCTTCTTTTTAGGATCTGTATAATAAGTTAGAAAAGCCAATTTAAAAACCTCTACTTTCAATCGTCCGTATTGTAGCATCATTTTGTCTAAGCGGCGCAGATTTAGGAGTGCATCTAGAAGCACTCCTAAACTTAGTCTTGTTTTGCCAATTCATTTGCATCTCGCCCTTGCTTACAAAGCATATAGGCAAAAGCGAACGCCACTAAGTCTGTAAAAATAAAGCCAAATAAAGTTAATTGAGGGTGATGTAAGAGAGAAGTTGTATGGTACTTTATTAAGTAAAGCCAACTCATTGTGGCTACTGCTCCCAAAATGCTGCTGAGTAAACGCATTTTAAGGGGAGCTTCATTGATAACTATAGCTAAGAACGTTAAGCAAAATGGTACCGACATAATAAGATCGATCACATAGTGACATCCTACGCTAAAAGCCGACATTACTGTCAAAAATACCAAAGCTAGAGCCATATTTTTATATATAGTTTTTGCTCTATACAGGGAGTAGTACACAGCTAAAATCCAAGCAAAGTGCAAACTGGGCATGCAATTGCGATATAAGTAATAAGGCGCTTCTATGGTCTGAGGGTTCATGCTAGCTGCTGGCCAGGGGCCATTAGGAAATAAGTTAGTGCCACAATATAATTGTATGCCTACAGCAGGTAAAAAAGCGTAAGATAAGCTGCCACCTATGGCTATAAGAATAAAAAAATAGGCTGGAACTAAACAACGATTATGCTCTCGATTACGGGTAATATTATCCTTGTAGACAATTATTTGAGCTATAACCATCCATAAAGGGAGATAGAAATAGACAATGTCCATAAACCTGAGCCCGAAGAGGCTGCTGCGCAAGTATTTGGTTATGATAAAACTTATTTGGCATCCCCAAAGTGAATCGAGAGCGTAAAAATGTGGATCATAGACATGGTAATCGTAGAGTCTAATTACTCCTCCCAAACTTAAGAAGATTGGCATACAGAGCATAATACTCAAAACTTCCAGCTCAGCTTTTAGCTCTTTAGAGTTATCAAGCTTATAAGTGCGCCAAATTCTCCACAAAACGACCAACAAGCAGCCAACTAATAGCCCAGGGCCAATTAGGAGAAAACGATCAAAGTTAGGAACGCTAGGAGAGCGATAAGCAGAAAGTAATATTTCAGCGGTTATACCAATGCAAGTCGCTACTACCAGTTCTTTTTTGTCTAGAGGCAAAAGAAAAAGGTAGGCAAATACACCACCAAGGCAAGTTGCGGTGAAGATCATACTGCGCAAGGCATCGGAACATAAGCTAATGTGAAAATATTCTGAACCTAAATTAAATAAGGGGGCCACTTCCGAAAAAATAGACATGGCCAGCAAGACTACTAATATGAGTATATATGGGCTTTTTTTCATATGTAAATTTATACTTTCAAGTTTGAATATTTGAAAAGAGTATGCTCTATTAGATTGGAGCTACTCCACTACCGTTGCTTCACTTCGTGATATATTTGAACTTATCCGTTGCTACAGATTGTTTTGCTTGCTGGCACATTGTGTTGGCTAAATAAAGTGAGAGTATATCGGTTAGAACCAATAGACTCAAAGTTGCAGTTGGCATATGCAAAGCTGGGGCAATTGAATACTTAAAAAGGCAGAGCCAGCCCATAGTAGCCATGGCGCCAAAGAAGAACGAGATAAAGCGCCATTTGCGTGGAGCTTCAACCATAGTAAAAGCCAAAATAGCTAAAGTAAACGGTATAGCTATAATTAAATCTATCAAATAGTGACAGCCTTCACTAAAAGCTGAAAGGGCAGTCAAAATTATCAATACTAAGGTTGTATATTTGTAATAAGGTTTGCTTTGATAAAATCTATACAAGGAATAATATACGGCTAGAATCCAAGCCATGTGCAAACTTGGCATGCCATTATGAGGCAAGAAAGATGGTGCTTCTATCGGTACCGGGTTCATATTGGCTGCAGGCCAAGGGCCGTTGGGAAAAGAGTTTAAGCCGCAGTAAACTTCTACGCCCACTACAGGGAAAAATTTATACAAAAAAGTGCCAAATAAGCCGATAAAAATGAATAATAAGGCAGGCATAAGGCAGCGGCTGTGACTTAAGCCTAAGCGCTCATTGTCTTTGTAAATGAGAATTTGAGCAACAATCATGTAGAAAGACAAATAGAAATAAGCCAATTTCATAAATAAGCACAATGGCAAAGAAGCGCGAATTATCTTAGTAATGATAAAACTAACTTGTACTCCCCAAAGAGAATCGAGAGCATAACAATGGGGATCGTATACGTAAGGGCCAAATTCAAGAACGCCCAAAGATAAAACTATGGGCATGGCCACAGCTAAAGAAAAAACTTCTAAAGTTTTTTGCATTTGCTCAAATTCTTGACTGCGATAAGCTTGGAAGGTTCGCCACAAAATAGCTGCCGCTGCCGCAATTAGCAAGCCTGGGCCGATATCAACAATGCAAAAAACATGATCTTCTACCGGATTGAAGATCATGCCGTTGGTAAGCTTATAATTTATGAAAAAGGCGTCTAGAAGTACGCCTACAATAGTGGCAACAAAAAGCTCTTGTCTGCGTATAGGTAAAAGAAACCAATAAGCGCAAGCTCCACCTAGACAGGCTGTTGTAAAGATAACGTTATAGCAAAGGCTGTTAAAAAGGGTTGTATGAAAATAGGGATATCCTGGTTGAAAAAATGGCCTTAGTTCATAAATGAATGCTAAAGCCAAGAGGATAAATAGCATGACTATATATGGGCTCTTTTTCATGGCAAAGTCTCCACTAAAAAATACTCGCCGCAATACCACAAGGTACTGCCTTTTTCTATGTATTGGAAGATGTTGTATTAATATATACTAATCATTAGAGTTAGCTTTATAGGGGAGTAGCCGCTTCTTGCTGAGTTTCAGGCTCTACGTTAAGCAGTTGCTGAAGCTTTGTTTCCTCTGTTTTTTTAGTTTGGCTACAGATAAGATGGGCTAAATAAAGAGCAACTATGTCGGTAGCTATGAGTAACGTTAAAGTGAGAGTCGGATTTTGTAGGGCAGAAGTAATAGAATATTTGAAAATACATAACCAGCCTAAGACGGTTACTGTACCGAATATCGCTCCTATCAGGCGTATTCTGTTGCTCGCGTCCGGTGTAACTATAGCCAGAAGAGCCATAGTGAAAGGTATGGCAATGATTAAGTCTATAAGGTAATGGCAACCGACGCTGAAAGCAGATAGAGCAGTTAGGATGACTAACACTAAAGCTGTATTTTTATAGATAGGTTTAGCTCTGTAAAGTGAATAATAAATGGCCAGAATCCAAGATAAATGTAAACTTGGCATACAATTACGTACAAACTGAAGAGGAGCTTCTATCGGCACAGGATTTAAGTTGGCTGCTGGCCAGGGACCATTAGGAAAACAATTCCAGCCACAATATAAGTCTATACCTACAGCTGGCAAAAACTCGTAGCAAAAAGTTCCCAGTATTCCTATAAGTAAAAAATAAAAAGCTGGTATTAAACGAGTGCTGTGCTTTATCCCTAACTCTTCGTTTTCTCTATATACTTCAATTTGAGCTAGCATCATGAATAAGGACAAATATACATATATGGCTGTCATGAAAAGGCTAAGTGGCTGCCAGCCACGTAAAAATTTTGACAGTATAAAGCTAACTTGAACACCCCAAAGCGAATCCAAAGCATAAAGATGCGGATCATATACATATGGACCATATTTAAGTGCGCCTACGGAAAGGAAGACTGGCATACTCAAAGCTAACCCCAAAACTTCCAAGCAGCGAATGACTTTATCGATTTGTTTCCCTTTACTATATTGGATAAGGCGCCAAATGATAGCTAAAATGGCTCCTATTAGTAAACCTGGGCCCAGATCTAAAAAACCGTATAGGTGCTCTTCTAAAGGATTTTCCATAACATGGGCGAGTCTATAACTAATTAAAAAGCCGTCTATAGTTAATCCTAAAGTAGCTACCACGAGAAGTTCGATTTTTTTTATAGGCAGCAAAAATAAGTAAGCACAAGCGCCGCCTAGGCAAGCTGTCATGAATAATATGTTGGACTTGGTCATTAGCCATAGAGTCGTATGAAAATAAGGATATCCAGTCTGTATTAGCGGCCTCAATTCATAAAAGCCAACAGTTAGCAAGAGTATAGCTAATAAAATGATATATGGGCTCTTTTTCACAGCAAAGTCTCCGCTATAAAAAATACTTGGCAATACCATATGGCACTGTCTTTTCCTATGTATTGGAAGATGTTGTATTAATATGCACTAATCATTAGGTCTGGCTCTGTGGGGGAGCAGTCGCTTCTTGCTGAATTTCAGGCTCTACGTTAAGCGGTTGCTGAAGCTGTGCTTCCTCTGTTTTTTTAGTTTGGCTACAGATAAGATGGGCTAAATAAAGAGCAACTATGTCGGTAGCTATGAGTAACGTTAAAGTGAGAGTCGGATTTTGTAGGGCAGAAGTAATAGAATATTTGAAAATACATAACCAGCCTAAGACGGTTACTGTACCGAATATCGCTCCTATCAGGCGTATTCTGTTGCTCGCGTCCGGTGTAACTATAGCCAGAAGAGCCATAGTGAAAGGTATGGCAATGATTAAGTCTATAAGGTAATGGCAACCGACGCTGAAAGTAGATAAAGCAGTTAAGGCTACCAAAACTAAAGCTGTATTTTTATAGATAGGCTTAGCTCTATAAAGTGAATAATAAACGGCCAAAATCCAAGATAAATGCAAACTGGGCATACAATTGCGATATAGATAGTAAGGAGCATCTATCGGTACTGGATTCATATTGGCTGCAGGCCAAGGGCCGTTGGGAAATAAATTCTGACCACAATAGAGCTCTACTCCTACTGCGGGAAGGAAGCGGTAGCATAACTTCCCTCCTATGGCTATAAGGAAAAATAGTAAGGCCGGAATTAGGCATTGGAGATGATCTCGCTTTAACTTGAGATTGTCTCTATAAACAATAATTTGCGATGCGATCATCCATATTGGTAAATAGTAATATATAATTTCCATGAATTTGGAATATATTACGTGGTTGCGCAAAAATTTGGCGACAATAAAGCTCACTTGCACGCCCCAAAGTGAATCTAAGGCGTAGAGATGTGGATCATAGACGGCCTGGCCTGATATGGATCCATTTAAAGATAGTAAACATGGCATGGCCATAGAGAGGAACATAGCTTCCAAGCAGCTATTTAGCTCATCACGGTTACCCAATTTATAAGCTTGCCAAGTCCTCCACAAAATGGCCAATAAGCAAGCGGTGAGTAAGCCAGTGCCCAAAAATAAAAATTGGTTAAAAATAGATATGTCTGGTTTGTAATTTATTAATGAAGCAATTATCGCTGGTCTATAATGCCTCAAAACGAGTTCAAATACTATGCCCAAAATGGCTGTACTTATAAGCTCTCGCTTTTTTATAGGTAAAATTAGTAAGTAAGCTAATACTCCGCCTAAGCAAGAAGTGGGTACGAGGTACGTATTAAAAGCTTGGTAAAATAAGTTTTCATGAAAATATGGTTGATTGACTAACCCTAATAGTGGAGCTAATTCGAAAATAGCTATTAAGCCAAATAATATCCATAGCATTATGATATATGGACTTTTTTTCATAACTAAAAGTAACTCCCAGCTGGAGAAAAAGAAAATTACCGACTGGAATACCACACAGCGAAGCTGGTTCCTATAAATTGTTATCTATAGGCAATAAAAAAAGCTCTGCCAACACTCACACCTAGTTTGTGTCCAACAGAGCTTTTTAAGTATTTAGCCTATAATAACTATTTTATTTTTGGCTATTTATCGCTGTCCAAAGGCTTCATAGTGGGGAAGAGAAGGACGTCGCGGATGCAATTTTGGCCAGTTAAGAGCATGACCAAACGGTCGATACCGATACCTAAACCGCCTGTAGGAGGCATGCCGTACATGAGGGCGTTAAGGAAGTCTTCATCTAAAGGATGAGCTTCCTCGTCGATACCTTTAAGAGCTTGCTGCTCTTCAAAGCGCTTGCGCTGATCGAAAGGATCGTTTACTTCGCTGAAAGCGTTGGCTAACTCGTTGCCGCAAACATAAAGCTCGAAGCGGTCGGTCAAGGTAGGATCGTCATCTTTGCGCTTAGCTAAGGGAGAGAGCTCCACAGGCTGTTCGGTGACGAAGGTAGGCTGAATGAGGTGCTCTTCGCAAGTGACTTCAAAGATCTTGTCAAACAATTGAGCTAAAGTGTGCTCTTTGTTGCCTAAGTTGATACCAAGTTCTAAAGCTTTCTCTTTGGCGCGTCCGGGCTCTCTGAGTTCTTTAATAGAAATTCCCGCGTATTTCTGGAATAAAGAATCCATAGTAAGGCGAGGATAAGGAGGACGCAAATCGAGTTCGTGACCCATGAAAGTGACGTTGTGGGTGTGGAGAACTTCGTTACAGCAAGTGTCGATAATACCTTCGGTAATCTTCATCATGCCTTCACAATCGCTCCAAGCTTCATAAAGCTCAATAGTAGTAAACTCGGGATTGTGTTTGGTGTCGATGCCTTCATTGCGGAAGAGTCTACCAATTTCATATACTTTTTCCAAACCGCCGACAATGCAGCGCTTCAAGTGAAGCTCAGTGGCAATACGCAAGTACATATCCACGTTGAGCGCATTGTGGTGAGTGATGAAAGGACGAGCAGCAGCGCCGCCAGCTACGGAAGACATACAAGGAGTTTCCACTTCTAAGAAACCCATACTGTCGAGGTGGCGACGGATGGCAGAAATAATATGACTGCGTTTAATAAAGACTTCGCGCACGTCTTTATTAGCAATAAGGTCGGCGTAACGCTGTCTATAGCGAACTTCAACGTCGGTCAAACCGTGGAACTTCTCTGGCGGAGGAATTAAGCATTTAGCAGCAATGCTCCATTCTTTTACGCGTACAGAAAGCTCGCCACGGCTGGTGCGGAAGACTACGCCTTTTACGGTAATAAGGTCGCCCAAATCGGCTAAACTCAAGCGTTTATAGGACTCTTCACCCAGTACATCATATTTGAAGTAAAGCTGAATACGGTCGGAAAGATCAGTTAAGTCGATAAAGGAAGCTTTGCCGTGGCCACGCCAAGCGGTGATACGACCGGCCAAGCTGACTTCTTCTTCCGATTCTTCCTCAGGAGCCAAATCTTTATATTTCTCTTTAACGAAAGCGGCATTGATGCGGTTAAATTTTTTACCGTAAGGGTTGAGACCTTGCTCTTCTAGGGTTCTCAAATGCTGAATGCGAATGGCTTGCTGCTCGCTCAAGCTGAGCTCGGGAGCAGCCTGGCGCTTAGCCTTTTTCTGTTCTTGACTCATATCGCTGACCTTTCTATATTTTACTTGCACAAAAAAGGCCCCGCCTTACCTTAGCGGTCTGTCTGAGGCGGAACCTTCGGATTTGATGGAAAAAAGTCTGGAAAAATATTAAGCGATCTTGACGCCAGCAGGCTGAATGCTCTCAATCTTCCAGGAAATAATCCCGCTGGGAGTTTTGACGTCGACAATGTCACCCAGACCGTGACCGAGTAAAGCAGCGCCCAAAGGGCAATCATTAGAAATACGACCATTTTGAGGATTGGTCTCGCGGGTACCGACGATCTCTAAGGAGTAACGCTCTTCGTTGCCATTTTCGTCTTTCTCAGTATTGACAATAGTAACGAGCGCACCGAGGTTGACTTCTTTGAGCTGGCCGCCGACATTGCCTTCGGCATCTTCACCGATAATGGTATAGTTTTGTAAAACACGCTCGAGTTCGCTGATGGTACCTTCGACGAAACCTTGCTCGGCTTTGGCACTTTCGTATTCGGCGTTTTCGGAAATATCACCGAATTCACGGGCTATACGGATACGCTCAGCAATTTGCTCACGTTTGGTGGTTTTTAAATAGTTGAGCTTCTGTTGAGCATCAATCAGACCTTGCCTGGTTAAATAATTGGTTTTTTCGTTAGCCATATTTTGCCTCCGACGCATAGCGTTAAATGCGTTGATGTATAAGAGAATGGAAGATTAGTTCTGAAGCTTGACAACACGCGGTTTGAATTCGAGACGCTTGATTAAGTTCAAATAATCTTGCGGTTCGACTTCTTCCCACTTTTTACCTAAAATCGCCAGCATTACGG
>ERZ808242.99-NODE-99-length-66512-cov-4.799209_pt1 | contig 66512 bp, 52 predicted proteins | sample MGYA00521244_ERZ808242 | MGnify/ENA primary metagenome ERZ808242 (study PRJEB31516, sample SAMN03275573) | gut metagenome | biome: mammalia-associated habitat; material: feces | host: Papio cynocephalus | place: Kenya | collected 2012-07-27 ... | reverse complement strand
ACCTCCGGCGTGACAGGCCAGCGCCCTAAGCCTCTAGGCCACTCCCCCATACCGCTGCGTTCTTTCAAAACAGGACTACGTCCGCTTTGGTGGTGCCGAGGCCCAGATTCGGACTGGGGACACTGCAATTTTCAGTCGCATGCTCTACCAACTGAGCTACCCCGGCAGACAAAAAGAAGAAAATATTTGGCGGGAGAGACGGGATTCGAACCCGCGACCTCCGGCGTGACAGGCCAGCGCCCTAAGCCTCTAGGCCACTCCCCCATACCGCATATTCCTCTTTTGTCTAAGTCCCTTACAATGGTGGGCGGAACAGGACTCGAACCTGTGACCCCCTGCATGTGACGCAGGTGCTCTAGCCAACTGAGCTATTCGCCCTCGGGACAAAGGTATTTTATCGATCAGAACAGCTTATGTCAAGAGCTGACTGAGTTTTTTGCTAAAAAAAATAGAGATGTGCTTTTCACCTAAGGCCAAATCAAATGGCCAAACGTGAGGCTGCTGCCAAAGCTGCTGTCTCTACACGCAAAATGCGCTTGCCTAAGCTATAAAAGCGGCAGCCGCAAGCTTCAGCAGCTTGTAATTCGCTAGGTGAGAAGCCACCTTCAGGACCGATAAAAATTGTACATGCTGTAAGAGCTTCGCCTTTAAGATCAAAAGGCTCAGCTCCACAGTTAAATATAATACACGTTTCCTCTGCAGCATACTTTTCCAAAGCTTCAGCAAAGCTCAGAGGAGCAGCTATCTCAGGCACCATAACTCGGCCACTCTGACCGGCGGCTCCAGCAGCTAGACGCTGCCAGCGCTCACGCTTATTGTCAGCTGGAGCTATCACTTGAGTAAACTCCGTTTGGATAGGTACAATCTCGGCCACGCCCAGTTCGGTCAGCTTTTCTACCGCCCAGTCAAAGCGTTCGCCTTTAACTATGGAAAGACAAATGCGCAAGCGACAAGCGGACTCCACATCGGGGAAAGAAACTGACAGCACTTCGCCTTGGGCTAAACCATGGCGAGAAATTTCGCTAAGCCGACAAACAAATTCGGCGCCAGAGTTGTCAAAAGAGACAAATTCCTGCCCTACACGCAAGCGCATAACCCGAGTAAGGTGCTTGCTTGTATCGCTATCTAGAGCAAAGGGAAAACCTACGCTCAATTTTTGCGGAGAAAAAACTCTGGTTATGCGCATATTCGTACTCTACTTTACTTTAACCAAAAGGCAAACCCAATCGTCTTTGTCGATACGATCGACAACTTCAGCGCCTTCATCGGCGAATGCCTCGATAACTTCGTCAGCTCGCTCTTGAACTATACCACTCAAGACCAATTGCCCGCCTGGCAAAGTAGCTTTTACCAAATCGGCCGCTAAACGACAGAGCAAGGAAGCCACTAAATTGGCGCAAACCAAAGGGAAACGTCCTTTTTCCAAAGGTACGCCGACATATTCAAAGAGATCGCAATCTTCAGTTAAATGATTGGCGACAAAGTTTTCGCGAGCAGCTTTGACAGCTACAGGATCACTGTCGGAAGCGACAATAAAGCGACTGCCCAAAAGACGAGCGGCAATAGCCAAGATGCCAGAACCGGTACCGACATCAAGGATACGATCCGGCACGTTTTTAGCATAGACGCGCTCCAACATTTCTAAGCACATAGCTGTACTGGCATGAGCGCCGGTGCCAAAAGCCATACCGGGATCCAAAGTGATCACTTTATCGCCAACTTCGGGCTTAAACTCTTCCCAGGAGGGGCAGACAACAATATGCTGTCCAAAGCGCATAGGATGATAGAATTGCTTCCAGCAGTTGGCCCAATCTTCGTCTACAATATTTTTGCGGAACTGGCAATCGCCACCCAATTCGCGAACGCCATGGAGCACTTTACTGAAGCGCTCTTCCCAATTGCCAGTACAAGGCAAATAAACTACCCAACAGAGCTGCGGTTCTTCAGCTTCAACCACCCAACCGCCCAACTGGCACGAAGTAAGGAAAGCGTCAAGCTCACAAGCGATGTCGGGACTACCAGTTATTTCTAATTCCTGCCAAGTAAGGCCGCGCAGGCTAGCCGAAGATTGCATCATGGATCCTCCTAAAAAATCCTTTACTGGGCTCTTTTGCTTCTTGAGGGCCAGCTTGGGCAAACTCTTGCAAAAGCTTTTTCTGTTTATCGTTAAGCTTGGTAGGCACAATTACTTGGACGACCACATGCAAATCGCCAAAGTGGCTGCCGCCAAATTCTGGCATACCACGACCGCGAATGCGGAAAGTAGAGCCGCTTTGTGTACCGGCAGGGATAGCCAATTTTTCCGCTTTGCCGACAACTTGTTCGATATCGACATTGTCGCCCAAAGCCGCTTCCGTAAAGGTAATGTCTTTTTTATAAATTAAATCGGAGCCTTCACGAATAAAGCGTGGATCATCTTCCACTTCAACCATAACTACGACGCTGCCTCTGGGGCCGCCGTTAACTCCAGGTTCTCCTTGCTCAGGCACGCGTAAGCCATTTCCAGTATCTATACCAGCCGGGATATCGATTTCAATATGCTTTTTATTTTCTACCAAGCCGGTACCTTTGCACTCCGGACAAGGCTTGGTAACTTTCTTACCTAAGCCGCCGCAAGTGGGACACTCAACCACTTGAGATACGGTGCCAAAGCCAATATTAATTTGCTTTTGCACTCGACCAGCGCCGTGACAAGTGGGACATTCTTCTATACCGTCAGGCTCAGTGGTAAGCTTACCGCGACAACTCAAACAAGTTTCATGCACAGTAAACTCTATATTGCGTTTGCAACCAGTATAAGCTTCTTGCAAACTGATTTTGACGCCTAAGCGTATATCGCGTCCTCTTCTGGGCTGACGATCGTCACGGCCGCCGCCCATATTCATAAAGCTTTCAAAAATATCGCCTAAGCCGCCGAAACCGCCAAAGCCCCCAAAACCGCTAAAGCCTCCTTCTCCTCCACTAGCCGAAGCAGTTCCGGGAGCTTCACCGTATCTGTCGTAATAAGCGCGTTTGTCAGGGTCGGACAAAATACCGTAGGCCTCATTGACCTTAATCATTTCCTCCTGAGCTTTTTCTTTATCTTCAGCTACATCAGGATGATATTTGCGCACTAAACGGCGATAGGCTTGTTTTATTTCTTGATCGGAAGCATTGCGCGAAATATTCAATACTTCATAATAGTCGATGCTTGTTGCCATAAAATATGGTACTCCTCAAAAAAACGCCGACCCGAAAGGACGCTGTAAAAAATAGCCATGTCCTCGACGCCGACGTTATGCACTGCGGCAGCTCGAAGGCTGCCGTTTTCATTTTATTTAGATCCTTCTTTATCAAACCAGCCGAAAAGATCTTCGTCGGCGGGTTCATCCTCAGCTTCTGGCTGCAGATTTTCTTCAGACTTCTTAGCTTCAGCTCCTACGCGGCCAGTCTCCAAGGCATAGTAGGCGTCAGTAGAAATACTGAAGAGCTGATCGGACAAAGCCTTTGTATCGGCAGAGATCTTGGGCAAGTCGAAAGCTTGCATAGACATACGCAAACGGTCGATGGCATCGCGCAAAGCTCTCTGATGCTCGGGAGTAATGCGCTCACCCAAGTCACGCATAGTATGTTCGGCAGTATCGATTTCGATATTGGCCTTATTGCGAATAGTAGACTCTTCACGACGGCGGCCATCTTCTTCAGCGTAAACAGCAGCCTCTTTAACCATATGGTCAATTTCTTCGCGAGAAAGGTTGGTAGGAGATTGAATAGTAATCTTTTGCTTGTTACCAGTAGCTAAGTCTTTGGCAGAAACGTTTACAATACCGTTAGCGTCAATATCGAAGGTAACCTCAATCTGAGGCACGCCACGCGGGGCCGGAGGAATATTACGCAATTCGAAGCGGCCTAAAGACTTGTTGTGAGCGGCCAACTCGCGCTCGCCTTGCAAGCAATGTACTTCAACTACGGTCTGGCCGTCGGCTGCAGTAGTAAAGATCCTAGTCTTGGAGCAAGGAATATGGGAGTTGCGCTCAATCAATTTGGTGAAGACACCGCCCACAGTTTCAATGCCCAAAGAGAGTGAAGTTACGTCCAAAAGAACCATGTCTTTCACTTCACCAGCTAAAACGGCACCTTGAATGGCTGCACCCATAGCAACCACCTTGTCGGGGTCGATTTCGCGGGAAGGCTCTTTATTGAAGAGAGAACGCACCTTGTCTTGTACGGCAGGCATGCGGGTCGAACCACCGACCAACAAAACCTTATCGATTTGATGAATGCCCAAACCGGAGTCGGCTAAAGCTCGTTTGGCAGGTTCTTCACATCTAGCGACCAGGTCGGCAGTCAGTTCTTGGAATTTTACACGGGTGAGCTCAACATCAAGATGCTTGGGGCCAGTAGCGTCGGCAGCGATAAAGGGTAAATTGATACGAGTGGTAGTGTCGCTAGAGAGCTTGATTTTGGCATTTTCGGAAGCTTCTTTCAAGCGTTGCATAGCCAAACGATCGGTGCGCAAGTCGATATTGTACTGGTTCTTAAATTCCTCAGCCAGCCAATCCATAATGCGCTGATCCCAGTCGTCACCACCTAAGTGAGAGTCACCAGCTGTGGCCTTTACTTCTACCAAACCACCACCGATTTCTACAATAGAAACATCGAACGTTCCACCGCCTAAGTCCCATACCAAAACTGTCTCGGTTTTGTCAGTGGCAGAATCATCATTTTTAGTCAAACCATAGGCCATACAAGAAGCTGTAGGCTCGTTGATGATACGCAAAACTTCCAAACCGGCAATAGTACCAGCATCTTTAGTAGCCTGGCGCTCTGAGTCGGAGAAGTAAGCCGGAACTGTAATGACGGCTTGCTCGATAGGGAATCCCAAATAAGCTTCAGCATCAGCTTTAATCTTTTGCAAGATCATGGCCGATATTTCCTGAGGGCTGTACTGCTTGTCGTCAATTACCGTTTTATGGTCGGTACCCATGTAACGTTTGATAGAAATAACTGTGCGATCCGGGTTGGAAACAGCCTGGCGCTTAGCCACAGAACCGACCAAACGCTCGCCAGTCTTGGAAAAACCGACTACTGATGGAAAAAGGTAATCCCCTTCTGCGCTGGGGATAACAATAGGTTGACCACCCTCAACAATAGATACAACCGAGTTGGTCGTACCAAGGTCAATACCGACAATCTTGCCTGCCATATTCTTTCCGGAACCTCCGAACACAAGCGTACACTAACTCTGCGTTTAAACGCCGAGTTCTTTTTATAATTTTGATATATTCTCACCCTAAAAGCAGAAACTTCTGGAGACAGCGCCACTTCACTTAAACCCAATGTCAAAATAACTCTGCATATGGTGAATCGGCTCTGCGCCCAAAATTCTTGCCACCACAAACCGTAGTTCCGCGTCTGGAAGGACAAACCAAGACGCTCACGGCCCTTCTGCCGTTCAACAGAACTAGGCTTTTACCTTTGCCACGCCAAAGGCCGTATAGCCCAAATATTGTCCTTTTGACGGAAAATTGACTAGGTTGTTATGTTTTCTTAACAATCTAGTCTGCCATCTTTGGCTTGCTTTCCAATTTGCGCACAGCGTAACTAGCAATAACCTGTCAATCAACTTTAGTAGATTCGGCGTCCGCTTCAGCAGTAGTGGCCACTGCTTCAGAAGGTTTAGCTTCAGCTTGAACAGGTTGCAAAGTCTCAGGATCAGGACTGGCTAAGCGTACCATAGAAGCGCGCAGCAACTTTCCATCAAGCGTATAGCCGCGACGCAATTCATCGTAAATGCAATCCTCGGGCACAGCGTTAGTTTTGACATGACCCATAGCTTCATGGAAGTTGGGGTCAAAGGGACGTCCCTCAGTTTCCACAGCTTCCAGCCCTTCAGCTTGGCAACAATCGAGCAACTGGCTGTGAATTTGCTTCAGACCGGCCAGTAAACTGGCAGAGTCTTGTGTATCGGAAGACGACTTTAAAGCGCCGTCAAAGCTATCCAAAACTGGCAGCAAACGATTAAAGAGAGATTCTTTGGCCTTCTGACTCTTCAGCTTGAGGTCTTTTTCCAAACGAGCCTTAATATTGGTCACATCTTGAGCCATTTTTTCATAGCGTTTTTCAGCGTCTTCAGCTTCCATACGAGCTTTGAGCAAAAGGTTATCCTTATATTCCATTTGCCGACGCAAAGTAGCTATAGCATTGCCGTCAGGGGCCTTTTCTTCAGTTTTAGCTTCAGCAGCTGGTGCTACTGGTGCTGCTGGTTCAGAAGTAGGAGTACTTTTTCCAGTTGCGGCACTGACACACACTCCAGCAGCCTCAGCAGCAGCGGCCAAACGCTGAGAAGCATAGGACTTTTTCGTAGGAGCTTTGCCAGAAACTAAGGCGCTAGACTGCTCAAAAAGCACTTCTTCTTGCAACTTACGCATTTGGCGCTCATATTCAGTTTTATTGCGCTGCATTATTTCCGTTTGGCGTTGCATATTCTCCAGCATAACTTGAGAAGCCATGCGATAAAGCCCCACTAAGTCGCCAATTTCACAGCCATTTTTGCGAATACGATTCAAACGAGGTTTTAAGTAAGACAAAAATTCTAAACTGTTGACGACTTTTTCCAACTCAGCCATATCAGCTTTAATTCTGGCTACCTTGGGATCATCTTCAGCTTCTTTTTCATTCTCTCGAGCATCCGCTTCTTTAGCAACCTCTGCATTGGCTTTAGAGTCTGAGAGGCTTTCCGTAGATTGAGAAGAAATTTTTACTTCATGATCAGCAATTGCCGCAAAGCCCGGCGGCACCTCAACTTCGCTCAAAGCTTCTGAGGAAGACGAAGGTGCACAGAACTCATCAGATTCAGCAGCGTAAGTAGCCTTGGGAGCTCCTAAAAGCACATCCTCACCATTAGCAGCAGAATCGGCTGCCGAAGGAATAGCATCCGCCGTCTTGGGTGAAAGTACAACTTCTTTTTGCACTTCTGGCTCTTCTTCAATCATCCAAGAGGGCAATTTAGCACGGGATTTTATTTTTTTATCAGCAGCAGAATCCATAATGAAGACACCTCAAACTTTCTTGCCGACCAATCAGCTCTTGAAAATTTGGCTTTACCTTTAAGTAAACCTTTAATTAGCTATATAAAAAAATTCCAAGCTCCATAAGGAGCTTGGAATTTTTGCCATACTACAATACTTACACTAGAAATTAGCTAGTAAGCGTTAGTCTGAATGCTTGCCATAAAGCTTACGAAAAGCTTTCACACCCTCGTCAAAAGCTTGACGATTGATTTCCTGGATCTTGGCATCTTTCTTTAGACCATGTTTCAAAGCTTCTAAGAAAGTGGCTTCGGGGAAAATTTGGGTAGCGGCACAGAAAGCGCCCAAGCAAACTACATTTTTCAGAATGCGCGTACCTAAATTCTGGGCGATTTCTGCAAAAGGTAAGCCGTAAACCTTCACACCTTCAGGCACTTGTGGCACTTCAAAAATGACCGCACTATCATAGATAATGATGCCGCCCGGTTGCACAGTAGGAGCAAATTTTACCAAACTCGGAGCATTAAAAGCTACCAAAATCTGGGGGTTAGGCACAGCCGGAGAGAGCACTTCGAGAGCGACATGCACATCGGCATAAGAGGTACCGCCTCGTGATTCTGGGCCATAGCTAGGAATGTGGGTAGAGTCAAAGCCTTCTTGCAAAGCAGCGCGAGCTAGTAGCAAAGCGGCCGTTTGGGCGCCGTCTCCACCTGCTCCAGCAAACTTAATACAGATATCTTCTGGATCGAGATGGACAGGGAAGCCAGAAGCGAATTTGGGTACAACTTCGTGGACGGCGCCAATTTCTCTGAGCAAACCTTCCGCTTCATAGTGAGGACGGTCGATGTGTGGTCGCTCCCTTCCCTCTTCGGTGATGTCTTTTTTCACTCCCAAAGAATAAACTGGAATCATATTATCGCGTACCCATTCGCACGCTTTAACTGGATCCAATTTCATTTGCACAGGGCATTCGGAAACGACCTCAATAAAAGAGAAGCCAATCCCTTCTATTTGTACTTGCAAAGCTTTCTTGATAGCTTTTTTGGCCTTGACCCTATTTTTATGGTCGAAAAGAGCCACGCGCTCTACATAGACAGGGCCATCTAAACCGGCGATTATTTCCGCAACTTTCATGGGCAAGCCCATAGAGATAGTGCGTCCATCCGGGCAAGTGGCCATTTTTTGGCCAATTAGAGTGGTGGGAGCCATTTGGCCGCCAGTCATTCCATAGGTACTGTTATTGACAAAAATTATACTGATAGGCAAACCCATTTGAGCAGCGGAAATAATTTCGGCTAAACCGATAGAAGCTAAATCTCCATCGCCTTGGTAAGCGACCACTACGGAGTCGGGGCGGGCCGTTTTTACGCCAGCAGCTACCACAGAAGCACGACCGTGAGCAGCTTGCACGTTGCCTACGTTCATATAGTAATAGAGAAAGACGCCGCAACCTACAGGAGAAATGGCTACTGTGCGATCTTGAACGCCCAATTCGGCAATAGATTCAGACAGATATTTATGGATCAGACCATGACCACAGCCGGGGCAATAATGGGTAGCATGAGCTTTTACGCCTTCGCCGTGAGCGTGACGCTCAAAAGTTTCATAAAAGACGTGGTTCATTGCGGCACCTCCATGTCCAGCACAACTTGAGCTATTTCGGCACTTTGAGGCAAAATGCCGCCGGAGTGTTGTACATGAGCTATAGGCGGAAGTTCAGTTATTCCGGCATGGCTCAAAGCTAAGCGCATTTCATCTTCCAACTGGCCGTGAGAAGCTTCCACTACCACAATACGTCGAATAGGTCTTTCTTTTAAAAGTTGGGCCAAAGCCTTTATAGGGAAAGGCCACAAACTGACAGGACGGAACAAACCGGCTTTAATTCCTTGAGCCCGCAAGGTGCGAATAGCTCCTTTAGTCATACGAGCTGGAGTATTGGCAGCCACAAAGAGCACTTCACAATCATCAGTTTTAAATAAATCGGCTCGCTGCTCGTTTTCGGTAATTTCCGCATAAATATCATTAAGATGGTGGTTAAGTTTTTCCAAATCGGCTTCGGTAAGTCTAATGGAAGTAACTAAATTGGCGCGATGCTCACGATCGCCAGCCGTAGCCCAAGCGGGAATGCCGGGTTCAACCATATGTTTAGGCAACTTCACTTGGCTAGTCACTTGTCCCAAATAACCGTCACCCAAGATAATTACAGGCTGGCGGTATTTGAAAGCCAAGCGGAAAGCTTCCATAGTTAAATCGAGCATTTCTTGAGGATCGGCGGGAGCTAAAGCCAAAGCGTGAGTGTTGCCATGACCCAAACCGCGGCAAACTAATTTTATGTCAGATTGTTCGGGACCAATATTTCCCAAACCGGGGCCACCACGCATGACGTTAACAATAACACCAGGTACTTCGGCACCAATCATATACGAGATGCCTTCCAACATAAGACTAAAGCCAGGAGAAGAAGTAAAAGTCATACAAGGACGACCGGCGCTGCCACAACCATACATATAATTTACAGTAGCTACTTCGCTGACAGCTTGAATGAAAACGCCTTGAATATGAGGCAAAATTTTGGCCATGAGCTCAGCACCTTCGGTTGAAGGCGTGATAGGATAGCCAAAGAAATGGCGACAGCCAGCCAGAAGAGCGCCAATAGCTGAAGCATAAGTGCCTTTAATCATTAGAGGCTCGGTGTCAGGCAAAGGTATAAATTTATCGGCCACAGGTTCGGCTACAGGCAACTTTTCATGCTTGACATTTTCTTGCTCTTGGGCAGGTAGCTCCCAAAAATATTTCACGTTATCGAGATGGAGCGCATAAGGCTCAGGGCAGGAGCTACAGCAAATTCCACAACCGATACATTTGCTATAATCTATAGACACCGGAACGTAACCTGTTTCCGGATTAACTTCTCCAGTAGGAGCGATACATTTTTTAGGACAGGCTGCCGCGCAGCGACCGCAACCTTTGCAATATTGAGGTATTACGAGCGGCTTGGGACGTGCCTGGCCGCCTTCAGCAGTTAAAGGCATAAAAAAAGCCCTCCATAAAAACGAAGGTATTATCGATACTGTCATTGGTTGACTTCACCAATAGCAACCCCAATATCCTTTTTTCCTACTATCTGCCACAAAAAAGGCTTATCCTTGAGTCTCAACGACAGGCCATTTTTCAGGCCATTCGCTCGTATGCAACATCCATCACTATTTATCGCAATATAAAAAAACGGGCAGCCCCAGTTGGAGCTGCCCTTATACAAATTAACAATTATATAAATAAGCGATATTAAACTTGGCCGATACGTTTAAGTGCTTCGGTACCAGCCTGAGCCAGAGCGGCATCGGTACTGTCAGCAGCAGCAGTTACTACAGGTAAAGCAGCTCCGCCCAACAACTGTACAGCGTCAGTTAAAACTTTGATTTTTTCTTGGCCATGACCGTCGGCACGCATAAAAGAAACCAAGTCGGGAAGCAACTCAGCTCCAAACTTTTGCAACAGCCATAAAGTAACGTCTATAGTGTGCTCGTCAAACGTTCCAGAGATGAGCTCTCGTCCTAAGGCCATGATATAAGGACGATAGCGACCGGGATAGCGTCTGAAAACAGCACGGACTAAAGTAAATTTTACGTAGGGAACAGTACATCTGTCGGCAGCTTTGAATATGGCATTGACATAGCCGGCTGGATTCTTGTCCATCATCAGCTCAGCAACTTTATCAACCACACTGACACCACCCAACAGCAAATTGCCCAACAACTCAAAGGCAATTCCCTCTAAAGACTTAGGGTTGGCACTCAATTCTTCAGCTACTTTAGCTAATCCAAGCTTTTCACGCTCAGCTTTTTCAGAATCGGTTACAGCTTTTTCCGGAGTCTCAGCAGAGGCTAAGTCGCCGCCCAAGAAGATCTCGAGCAATTCATCTTTTTTGCATTCGCAGGGATTGTTTTGAAGTTCACTCATGTTGGAACTTTCGCCATAGCGGAATTTCAAACCTTTTTTCTTAGTCATACAACATTCTATATGCTCTTAAGCCAAAAGCTCTCCACGCCCCCCTGGCCAGCAGCCAATTTTTCGCTTGTTGCGTAACAAGCTTTAATCTCACAAAAGTAGAAAGCAAGGCTTTACTGATTATGACTAGAAATAGGGAAGTAGCACAACGAGCGAGAGTACCATAATGGCGAATTTTTTGGCTAAGATAAAAGATACATTACAGTCTATGCACGACCGTAACAAACTCATTTGCTTAGGTATCGGCATTTTTGTCTATATTATTTCTGTAGCTATGCTTATAGTGACCGATTTGCCTAACATAAATAGAGTCGAAGTGGGCAAACCGGCTCCCTGGGATATAAAAGCTTCACGTTCAGTGCAAATTATAGACGAACAGCGCTGGCATAAAGCTAAGGAGCAAGCCGCTGCCCAAGTTGCTTCCATTGAAAATATCAGCCCCCAATCTTTAGAAATAAGCAAAAATAAGATTAGCCAAACTTTCAATATTATTCGCGAAGCCCAGAGAGGACATGCTTCCGGCAAATTTACTGATAAAGAAGTAGCCGATGTCTCCGCACAAGTGCCTTTAGATTTAGGACTGGCCACAGTAAAGACTTTGCTTAGCGCAAGTGTTCCGGCCTTAGAGCAATATTATACCAACAGTGAGCACATTCTCGGCGTAGTTATGCAAACCGGCGTGCGCGAAGATGAAATAGATGCAGCTTACAAACGCATTGAGCAAGAGGCCCGAGCTTTGCCTGGCCTCACTGAAGCCAACGCCTCTATAGACGCCGAATTGGCTAGAGCAGCCCTCGTTCCCAATAAATTTATCGACTACAATGCCACTCAACAAGCAAAAATTCAAGCTAGTGACAAAGTAGAGCCCATTACTAAAACAATTATTCCCGGCCAGATTGTCATTCGCGAAGGCGATATTGTGGGTGAACACGATGTGCCAGTTTTGGAAGCGTTAGGCGTCTACAAAAAAGGCATAACTTGGAGTGCCCTCTTTATATATTGCACCATGGTGTTGGTCATGCAAATTTTGGCCAATTACTATATAAGACTTTATATTCCGCAATTCTACAACAATTTGCGTTTAGTATTTGGTGTGGCTTTTCTTTGCGTCGCGTTTATGGTCATTTCCCGCTATACGACCATGCTTTCGCCTTACTTGTTGCCTATTGCTTTTACCAGTATGTTAATTTCCATTTTGGCCGATCCACGCCTCTCTTTGATGATCGTTTGCATGCTGGGCATCTATTCGGGGATCATGACCAACACCTTGGAAGCAACTATATCTGTGCTTATTACAGGTATGGTTGGTGCTTTAGCGGTACAAAATGCCAACAAACGTTGGAACGTCGTAACCGCTTCGCTCTGGGTCTGGGCTATAAATGTGCTGGTGGTGGCCATCTTTGCTTTAAACAATTGCGACAGTTTTGAAGAACTGGCTATTTGCGCTCTCTTTTACGGCGGACTTAACGGTTTACTCCCCGCTTTAATCGCCTCCGGAGCTTTGCCCTTCTTGGAAGGTGCTTGCAAAGTAACTACCCATATTCGTCTCTTAGAATTAGCCAACCCTAATGAACCAGCTTTGCACGAATTGCTCAACAGAGCTCCAGGAACCTATATGCACTCCATTATGGTAGCCAACTTAGCCGAGGCGGCCGCTCAAGCCATAGGTGCCGACAGCATGTTGTGCCGAGCCGGTGCCTATTATCACGATTTAGGCAAAATGAGACAGCCTAATATGTTCGTCGAAAACCAAACCGGCCATGAAAATCCTCACGACAAATTGCCTCCAGCTCTGTCAGCTATGATCGTAATTTCCCATGTTAAGCTCGGTCAAGAAATGGCCAAAAAGTATAAATTACCCCCAGAAATAGCCAAATTTATCCCTGAGCATCATGGTACAAATTTAGCCTCTTTCTTCTATCAAAAAGCTAAAATGCAAGATGATGAACCCGTTTTTGCCGAAGATTTTCGCTATCCGGGGCCGCGTCCACAGTCTAAAGAGACAGCTATCGTTATGATGTGCGACGGTATAGAAGCCGCCTCGCGCACTTTGCCAGTACCTAACAGGGAAAATTTAAAGAATTTAATCGACAAAATCGTGGGCGGCATCATTAACAACCACCAGTTAGACGAATGTCCTCTTTCAATGCGCGATATTAATACGGTTAAAGCTTCAATCTTGCGTTCTCTTACTAGCCATTACCACAATCGCGTCGCTTATCCAGATTCAAAAACTATGGGTAAACGCTCAGCAACTTCGGCGCCCCCAGCATCTCAATCAGCTTCAGCTTCCCCTGCAGTTTCCCAAGCAAAAACAGCGGTAGAAGCAAAAAAGGCAGAATCTTAGGGAGGGTTTAGCTAGGGAGACAAGAGAAATTATCCTGGAAAAAGCGTTTTTCGAAAAAGTCGAAAAAGCGGATCAGCCCGAGTTGGTTTTGGTAGTCGTTTTTTCACTGTGAGGAGCTGCCTAAAATGCGTGGACGTTCATTAAAAGTAAGAACAGAACTTTTCAATAAAACCAAAGAAAATTTTGCTGAAGTTTCCAAGAGCTTCTATCGCCAAGCCGTTTATGAGGCTGTGCGCGTAATCGATCAAAAAATCGGTTTATTCAAGTGCTTGGGTAAAATGGTCGGCGAAGGCGAAAGTGCCGACACCATAGACCAACGCAAATTTGAAGTTGAGCTTTCTATTGTCGACGATCCGGCCATTCACGCCCTAAATAAAGAGTTCCGCCAAGTAAACTCCCCCACCGACGTCTTAAGTTTTCCGGCTTGGGAAGACGAACCGGCTTTGCTCATTTACCCAGACGTACACTTGTACTTAGGCGAAATTGTAATCAGCTTAGATACAGCTAAGCGCCAGGCTAAAGAAGACGGAATCAGTTTGCGCCATATGATCGCTTGGCTTGTAGCCCATGCCATGCTCCACTTAGTCGGCTTCGACCATCCCACCGAAGAGACTCGCCAAGTTATGCGCACTTACGAACTGGCTATAGTCGAAGCTATGGGCTTTAATTCAATTCCTAAAATGGCGGCTGAAGTCTACGCCAAGTAAGCCAAAGTGACACAAGGTTTAGTTATACATACTTGCGGAACAGCCCGCAACAATCCGGGGAGCGCCGGCGTCGGTCTGGTTATCGAAACTCCAGACGGAGGCCGCGTGCTCGTGTCCGAAAACATAGGTATCGCTACTACCGCACAAGCGCAATACCAAGCGGTAATTATGGCCTTATTGTGGGCTTCCGAGCACAAATACACGCAAGTCAAGATACTTTTAAATAGCGCTAAAATGATTCGCAGTCTGTTGCACAACCCCACCATAGACGACTTGAGCATTTTAGGTTTGCATAAAAGAGCCCGGCGCTTGGCTCGCTCTTTAAAAGTAAATTTCGCCTTATATGACAGTCTTAAGCCGAGCAAAGTTATTACTTTGGCTTTAGAAGCCAGTTTGCGTCCTCCCGCAGACACCGCAGTTGTAAATGCCGACGAGAAAGACAAACAAGAAGCCAAAAGCCATCACGCAATCCAACAATCGGCCGGCGGAGTCCTTTACAAACAGGAAGGAGACAAACTCAAGGTTTGCCTTATTGCTAAAAAAGGCGGCGCCGTTTGGGCCTTACCTAAGGGCAGAGTACAAAGTGGCGAAACTTGGGAAATGACCGCTACTAGAGAAGTGTTGGAAGAGACCGGCCACTTGGCTACAATTGCCGAACGTATCGATCAAATAGAATATTATTTTTACTGGCGAGATAACCGCACTCTCTATTATAAGTTGGTCACTTTCTTTCTTATGCCACTTATTCAAGAGAATGCCTCCACTCCAGACGGCGAAGCTTCAGAAGTCGCCTGGTTTGATTTTGGTGAGGCCTGGCGCAAACTCTATTATCAGAGCGAAAAGAATATTTTGCAACAAGCTAAGCGGATTTTGCATACCGCCAAACTGATTTAGTTTGAACTTGAGATAGTGCGCAATCCGCTGCGCTATTTTCATTTTTATGGCGAGTTTTTTTCGCCTACCTTTTAGGTTGCTTGCCAAGCTCTTCATGTTTATCGGTATAACGCAAAAAGGGCAACCAAACCGCGCCGCTCACACAGAAATTAACGGCAAAAAGCACCAAGCTGCGCCAGTCTTGTGTAGAAAGAATGGCCCCTAAAAAACCCGGCATGACCCATGGCACTTCAATAAAAGGAGCACTAACCAAGCCCCAACTTACAGCATACCAAGCAATAAAACCGCAAATCATAGGAGCCACGATACAAGGTACAGCCAAAATGGGGTTGGCGATAACTGGCAAGCCAAAAAGGAAAGGCTCATTGACATTAAAGAGGGCGGGCACAATCGCGATCTTGCCGACTTTGCGAAAGTGACCATTTTTGAAGAAGAAAAGCAAACAAGTAGGCGCTAAAGTAGCTCCGGAACCGCCAATCCAAATAAACCACTGATAGAAAGGATAAGCGGTTACGTGAGGCAGAGGCAAACCGGCGCTATGCGCTTCGGCATTGGCGGCCACAAATTGCTGCCAAAGTGGCAACATGACAGCATTGATAACAGAAATACCATGAATGCCAGCCACAGCAAAAAGATGCAGGAAAAAGTTGCTAGCTTCAACGGCTGTCAGAGTGTCGCCCATATTGGCCAAAGGAGACATAAGCCAAAGGACTCCATCATTTATATTAAAGTCACATACGTGGCTGACTAACCAGATGATACTGACAGCTACCAACATGGGCAAAAAGCCGGAAAAAGCCTCTGTAACCGCTGGGGGAATGCTCTTGCTCACTTCATCTTGCTCGGCCTTAGGACGATCGGGGCGCAAGAAAAGGCGCGACAGCTCCACCATAAAAATGGCCACAACAATGGCCAAAAAGATGCCTTCTGGCCCGAATGGTTTAAGAGGAATGGCCCACTGAGCCCCTTCACCCTCAGTGAAAACAACCTTGCTGGGAGCTTTGGTTACTAAAAGAGCGGCCACAGCTCCCAAGCCTTGCGGCACCGGAGCCATGTTGTATTGTTTAGCCAAAGCTGTAGCTATCGTAAAGGCTATATATAACCCCAGCAGCCCCATCGTTAAGCGATAAGGGATATAAAAATCGTACGAATTAGCTAAATACCATTGTCCAAAAGAAGTATCGACTAAGTTGGGCAACCAAGCCACTTCCCCACCGAAATATTGTGTCAGAACTTCTCCCTGAGCTCCAAAAAGTAAGAAAGTGCTGCCCACCAAAATAATGGGTACCGAGCCTAACATTCCGTCTCTTAAAGCTAAAACATGGCGCTGAGTAGCGAACTTTTCCAATAGTTCAACGCACTTGACCATAAAACTCTGTTCTTGTAAAGCAGTATCCTCTTTTTTCAAATCTGTCACCTTTTACCCAAATTGCCTGAAGGTCTCCATTCTAACCAAATGAAAAATGGCATGCAAACAGAAGTCCCAAATAACTGGTATGCAAAAAACTTTTCGCCCTTTATTGCGCTATCTGCAGCCTTGATAAAAACAAATATTTCTAAGCCAATTGCTTAAGGCGAGCTCAGGGACAAAGTAATTGCTACCTTTTTAATCGTCTTTATATTGTAAAGAGCCGATGTTTTTCATAAAATTCCTCCTTTTTAATAATATTTTTTTAACAAGGCAACTTACTAGGCAGGGTAAAGAGGAAAAGGTGTGAATAAACCGGGCGCATTAGAATAAGCAAGTGAGGCAATTATGTCCAATTCTTTATTACTTGAAGTTAAGAATTTGCACGTTTCGGTTGGTGAAAAAGAAATTCTCAAAGGTTTAAATTTAACTATCAATCAAGGAGAAGTACATGCCTTGATGGGCCCCAACGGTTCCGGCAAATCCACCTTGTCCAATACGATCATGGGCCATCCCAATTACAAAGTAACTGAAGGCAAGATCATCTTTAAGGGTGAGGAAATCCAGGACATGCCAGCCAATGAACGTGCCAAACGCGGCGTCTTTTTGGCTTTCCAGTATCCTACTTCCATTCCGGGCGTGTCCTTGGGCAACTTCCTGATGGCCTCAGTGCGCAATGTTCGCGGCGAAGAGAATGTAAAGCCTCTGCCTTTCCGCAAAGAGCTGCAAGCCAAGATGAAAGAGTTAGGCATCAAGCCTGAATTTGCCCGCCGTTACGTCAATGAAGGTTTCTCCGGCGGTGAGAAAAAGCGCATCGAAATTTTACAAATGGCTCTGTTGCGCCCCAGCCTCTCTCTCTTAGATGAAACCGACTCCGGCTTAGACATCGACGCTCTCAAAGTGGTAGCCGAGGGCATTCATGAAGAGCTGGAAAAGAATCATACTAGCGCTTTAGTTATTACTCACTATCAGCGTTTGCTCGACTACCTTAAGCCCCAATTTATTCATATTTTAGCCGGCGGACGCATCGTCGAAAGCGGCGGCCCTGAGTTGGCTCTGCGCCTCGAACAGACCGGTTACGACGAGATTATCAATAAGTACGTCAACAATTAGGTCTCTGTCGCCCTGCCAAAGGGTTCTTCGCGAAAGGCCACTATAGTCGGCCAAGATTCTTAATAGATTCAGGCCGCCGACAGTTAGGCCCGTTTGCTTTCCTAGGAGCTTTATATGGATGCACCCAACAATCAGAAAGAATCTTTAAAAAATATCGGTACCGATTATAAATACGGTTTTTCCGATGCTGAAGATTATGTTTATAAATCAGGAGTAGGACTTACTCCTCAACTTATCGTCGAAATGTCTCGCATTAAAGGCGAGCCGGAATGGATGTTGCAAAATCGTCTTAAGGCTTATGAAGTGTTTAACTCCAAGCCTATGCCTACTTGGGGCACCGATTTAAGTGGCGTCCACTTTGACGAAATACATTACTATGTACGTCCTTCGGAAAAAGCCGCCACCGACTGGAACGACGTACCGGACAAAATTAAAAATACCTTCGACAAGTTGGGCGTTCCTGAAGCTGAGCGCAAGCACTTGGCTGGCTTAACTGCCCAATATGAATCAGAGGTAGTTTATCACTCCATTAGAGCCGATATTGAGAAAAACGGCGTTATCTTCTTGGATATGGATAGTGCGCTGCGCCAGTACCCCGATATTGTAAAGAAATATTTTGGTACTGTCATTCCCATGAACGACAACAAATTTGCCGCTCTCAATACTGCTGTTTGGAGTGGCGGCTCCTTCATCTACGTTCCTAAGGGCGTACATATAGAGATTCCTTTACAAGCTTATTTCCGTATCAACGCCCAAGCTATGGGCCAATTTGAGCGCACTCTCATTATCGCTGACGAAGGTTCCTTCGTGCACTACGTAGAGGGATGCACCGCTCCTATATACTCAAAGGATTCTTTGCATTCAGCCGTAGTAGAGCTTATTGCTATGGAAGGAGCCCGCATCCGCTATAGCACTATTCAGAATTGGTCTACCAATGTTTACAACTTGGTAACCAAGCGTGCCGTAGCTCACAAAAATGCCACTATCGAATGGATTGACGGTAATATCGGTTCCAAAGTTTCAATGAAATATCCGGCCATTTATCTTATGGGCGAAGGTGCTCACGGTGAAGTTGTTTCCGTAGCTTTTGCTGGTGAAGGTCAGGTACAAGATACCGGTGCCAAGATTGTACACGCCGCCAGCAATACCACATCCAACGTACTTTCCAAGTCTATTTCTAAAAACGGAGGCCAGGCTTCTTACCGAGGCTTGGTAAAAGTGGAACCTAATGCCAAAAATGTACGCGGCAACGTACGTTGTGACGCTCTCCTTTTAGACGATCATTCCCGATCCGATACCTATCCGACCATGGATATTGCCAATCCTGACGTCCATATCGGCCATGAAGCTACCGTTTCCAAAGTTGGAGACGAGCAAATCTTCTATTTGATGAGCCGCGGACTTTCCGAAAGCGACGCTATTACCATGATAGTCAACGGTTTCTTTGAGCCCTTCGCCAAAGAGCTGCCCATGGAATATGCCGTCGAGCTGAACCGTCTTATCAAAATGGAGATGGAAGGTTCGGTAGGTTAACCCTTTTTGCCAGTTTTCGGATCCCCGGGAGGAAACGTGATAATCAACATAGATGCTCAGCTTGAGCAAGTGATCGAAAATGTGACCCAATTGGCTGCTCAGAATCAGGAGCCGCAATGGGCTTTAGATATGCGCAAGGCCGCTTTAGTGAGCGCTCGCACTTTAGCGGAGCCCTCCAAACAAGAGGAGACTTGGAGACGCACTTCTCCAGACTGGTTCTTCCCCGACAGGAGCAAAGCTTTGCGTTTGAGCGACGAAAGATTGATCGTCGACGAGTTTCAGCTTACGTCTGAAACTGCGGCTGGTTTGCACGAATATGGCATTAACAGCGATGCCGACGCCATAGATGAAGCTCAAGAGCAAGCTTTAGCGCACAAACAAGCGGACAGTTTGGAGCAAGATGGCGTTTGCATTTTATCTATGGATCGAGCTTTGCAAAAAGAAGAGAGCTTGAAAAACTCCTTCTTTAAGGCAGAGCACCACCAAAAAGACTTAAGCAGCGCTTTGAATGGCGCTTTGCGTACGGGTGGAGCTTATATAAAAATTACTCCACAAGCCAAAGCCGAACGTGCTTTTCACGTGTTACACGAAATTGGTGAAGTAGCTGCTGAAGAGAAGTTGCAAGCTGAAGCGCAAAATTGCCATTTTAACCACAGTGTAATTTGCGCTCACGGCCACAGCCAATCCGTAGTAGTCGAGAGCTTCAAGAATAGCTCCACCGAGCCTATAAAAGTTCACTCTCTTATAGAGTTTGACTTAGCTAACGGAGCTCAACTCAACTACATATTAGTCGGCGATTGGAACAAAAATACAGCTTGCCTTACTACCATTCACGCCCGCTTAGGCAAAGATGCTTCTTTGAAGATCATCTATGCTGGCATTGGTACAGGCTTGAGCAAGACCTTCTTTGCCGAAGATCTCAACGCCGTTGGCGCCAAAACGGAAATTTACGGTGTAGTATTGGCCGATGGCAAGAGCCGCAGTGATGTCGACACTTTTGTCCACCATAAAGCTCCCCATACCTACTCCAACGTGCTCTTCAATTGCGCAGTTTCCGGCAAGGCCCGCTCTATCTTTGCCGGCAACATCTACGTAGATCAGGTGGCCCAGCAAACTGACGCTTACCAAAAGAACCAAAACTTGATGCTTTCTCCTCAAGCTCGCGCCGAGTCGATGCCCAAGTTGGAGATTATCGCCGACGACGTACGTTGTACCCACGGAGCCAGCTTTACAGATTATAATCAAGAGCAACTCTTCTATATGCAAAGCCGCGGTTTAAGCGAAGCCGAAGCTAAGAGCTTGCTTACTGCTGGTTTCTTCCAAGAGATCGTAGAGAAAGCTGACAATAGTACGGTAGCTAATTGGTTGTCCACTCTAGCTAAAGGCAAATTTGGTACTGCCAAGCAAGCTTAAGAGCCGTCACTATCTACATATAATTTAGGCCAACCTCTAAACAAGAGATAGAGGCTTGCTTTTAACTAAGAGCAAGCCTTGTCTCTATTTTGGCCTTTTAACCTAGTCCCACCTAAAGAGGAGACCATATTTATGAAAATATCTTTGGGGCCTATAGAGAAATTTCCGGAAAATCAAGTTGTTATAGTTGCTAACGGCTTAGATTCTATCGCCGCAGTAAAAATAGACGGCCAAATATTTGCCTATGAAGATAGCTGTACACACGACGGTGAAGAGATGGGACATTGTAAAGTATGCGGCTTTGAAGTAGAGTGTCCGCGCCACGGAGCTCGCTTCGATGTGCGCACTGGGCAAGCAACTCGCATGCCTGCTATTAGCCCTTTAACCACTTACCCAGTCACAATTGAAAATGGTCAGGTCTACGCTGAAGTAGAATAAGCTATTCATATTTTTGTCTTAAATTGGAAGAAAAAGAATGTTCGATCAAGATTTATTTGCCAAAATTCGCGAAGATTTTCCGATCTTGAAGCAAGAAGTAAATGGCCGTCCTATCGCCTACTTAGACAGCGCGGCTTCTTCTCAACAGCCCAATTATGTGATTGATGCCGTGGCCAATTTTACTCGTACAGGATATGCCAATATTCATCGCGGTCTCTATCCGCTCTCAGAGCATTCTACCCAAAAATACGATGAAGCTCGCCAAACTGTCGCCAAGTTTATCGGTGTCAAAGACGATCCTACAGTTATTTTTACACGCAATACCACTGAATCGATAAACTTGCTAGCTTATACTTGGGGTGAAAAATATATCCAAGAGGGCGACAGTATTGCTTTACCAGTTTTTGAGCACCATTCCGACTTAGTGCCTTGGCAGCAATTGGCTTTACGCAAAAAGGCCCATTTGCGTTGGATTGAAGTTCTGCCTGATGGCACCTTAGATTTAGACTCTTTGGATAAAGCGCTATCTTACTCGCCAAAGCTTTTAGCTTTTACTTGGGTATCCAATGTGTTTGGCACCATCAATCCTGTCAAAGAGATTGTGGCCAAAGCTAGAGAACATGGCCCTATTACTATTGCCTTAGACGGCGCTCAGGGCGTCCCCCACTTACCAACCGACGTCAACGACTTAGGTATCGATTTCTTATCTTTCTCTGGCCACAAAATGCTGGCTCCTACAGGCATAGGCGTACTTTGGGGCAAACGCAAACTTCTGGAGAACATGCCTGCTTTTCTTTTCGGTGGCAGCATGATCTCTTCTGTTAAAAGAGAGCGCTCCTCTTGGGACGAATTGCCCAACCGCTTTGAAGCCGGCACTCCAAATATTACTGGTGCTATCGGTTTGGCGGCAGCTTGCGACTACCTTACCAGTATAGGTATGGATAAAGTAAGAGCTCACGACCAAGCCCTCATGAGATATACTATAGAAAAGCTTAACGATATTGAAGGCGCAGAAATTTTAGGGCCTGCCGATCCCGAAAAAAGAGCCGGAGCTCTCTCTTTCTATTTCCGCGGCCTCCATCCCCATGACATTGCCACTTTACTTGGTCGTGAGGGCGTTTGTGTAAGAGCCGGCCACCATTGCTGCCAGCCGCTTATGCGTGAAATAGGCTTTATGGGCACCACTCGAGCCAGTTTCCACGTCTACAACAACTTCACCGATATTGATCGACTGGCTGAAGCTTTACTCAAGGCTGGTGAAGTTTTTAAGGAAGCTATTTGCTCACCACAGTGTGCTGGACGCCAACGCAAAGTTATGGTACAGACAGGCCACCATCAGCTTTGGCCTAGTTGTTGTCCCAAGGCTGCTTGTAGCTCCTGCGCTAGCCTTCCCTCTAGCCGCGAAGCAGGCAATACTATGGACTCTTACTCTCCAACTTTTTCCACTATTACGGTAGACTTAACTACTCCGAAAGCGAATAGCTAGTTTTTGAGCTTTTTGGCTCTATTTAGCTATTTTGCCTAATTCAAAAGGAAACAAAATTTAACTATGCACTCAGACAATCTTATCAACGACGATCTTTATCGCCAAATAATTCTCGACCATTACTCCAGACCGCGCCACAATTGTCATCTCGAGCACCCTACGGTAAGTGTCGAAGGTACCAACCCGACTTGTGGAGATGAAATCGAGCTCGACTTACGTGTAGAAAATGGCATAGTCACCGATGTTGGCTTTGTCGGCGAAGGCTGTTCCATTTCTGTTGCTTCCTCTTCTATGTTGGCCGATATTATTAAAGGCAAACCCGTAGAAGAAGTGCTCAAAATTGCCCACGCTTTTAAAGCCAGACTTTTAAGCCACGAAGATGCCAAAGCCGCTCAAGAAGCAGAAAATGTCGATATAGGCGAATTGGAAGCTCTAGACGGCGTTAAGGATTATCCCGTACGTATAAAATGCGCCCTCTTAAGCTGGAACACTTTGCTTTCCGCTTTAGAAAATAAGTTAGAGAACAAAGAAGAAAATCACTAAGGAGATTTTGCCCTATGCCATTTTCTGACTCAGACCAACAGCCCATCACCCAGGCTCAATGCCTTACCAACACAGAGAAGGCAACTCCTGAGGCGAATGAACAAAGTGCTCAGCCCCAAGCTGAACCTGCAGCTGCCGCTTCGACTTCCGATCCCACTGCCGCTTCCGCTGCTGAATCTTTTCCCACCGAAGATCAAATTAAAGAAGCGCTTTGCGAAGTTAAAGATCCGGAAATTGGCATGAATATTATCGAACTCGGGTTGGTATACGATATCATTCTCGACCAAGATAAAGGTTCAGTGCAAATTAACATGACTTTAACCAGTCCAGGTTGTCCTTTAGGGCCGGAGATTACTGGTGCAGCCTACTTAGCTATCACCCGCTTGCCTGGTGTGAAAGATTGCCATGTAGACTTAGTGTGGACGCCTATGTGGAATCCAGAAGTAAATCCAACTGAAGAAGCTAGAGCAGCTTTGGGCTTCTGGTAAGTTAAATTTTTAGTACAAAAAAAGCGCGGTTCCGCTTTTGCTTGCCACCAAATCATTTACGGTAACTTTGCCAAATAGCGAAACCGCGCTTTTTGTTTTTACTTTCTTGGCCTTGCTTTTACCAAGTGCCATTTAGAGCAAAGAAGCGTATTTAACCCACAGAGCGGGACGAACAGAGATACCACGGAAATTGACAGCTTTGTCGTAGCTATAACTGCCTCCATAACTGACAAAGCCAGCCGTATCGTCACTACTTCCGGGGCTACGCAACCACCAACAGCAATCGCCTTCGTCGTCAGCATAGCCACCTTGAGCTTTGGCTACCAAAGTCAGAGAACAGCGTCTATCTTCATAATCTTTGAAATAGTCGCGAGCTTCAGTATAGCTAAAGAGAAAAACACGATCCTGAGTAGTAGGCCCACCATCACGACCATTTCGGCAATCTTGGGAAGCATCGTTGGGTACTTCACTCAAGACCAGAAGTGCACGCTCTTCGGGAGTGAAAACGGCTTCTATAAATTCTCCATTGAGCCAGGAGCGCATCTCACTTTTTTCCCAAGTTGGATAAGGAGGTTGGGCATGGAAAGGGCGGCTAGCTAAGCATTTTTTGACCGTCAAAAGAGCAATACCTTCGTCAGGCTTGACAGCCAAAACACGCCACCTAATAGGTTTTATAGGATAAAGGTCGTCGAGGGAACCAGCCTCTGCCGCTTGAGCGTCAGCAGGTGCAACCTCCGATTTGAGAGCGCGACGCTCTTCTTTGGGTAAGAAACGTCCTTGTCTACAGCGGCCGAAATTTATAGCTTGACCGACACGAATGCCTTTAGGTTTTGCCATACTCTGATACCTGCCTCTCCTGAGCCTTCCCCTTGCCATTAGCTGGGAGCAAGCTCAACCTAGTTATTTATCTAACTCGTAACGAATCGTCTCCTCTTTGCCGTCTCTTTCTACAACAAATTCAAAGGAATTGGCGTTGCGCAAGGTCATATAACCGCGATACATTTCTTCGGCACTGCGCGTAGGAATGCCATTGATGGAAAGCATAATATCGCGATCTTTCACTCCCATGCGGGCCAGCAAGTTGTTTGCATCTCTAAAGTCTACTCTAGTACCGTAAGGCTGGCCATCTTTTTCCTGCGGCACAACGCGCAATTGCTTAGCCATTTCGGCAGAATTATCTAAAGCTTGACGTACATCAGCCATGCTCACTCTGGGCTGTCCGTCGTCGCTATTGTTCTCTTTGTCATCTTCTTTATCTTGTTCGGCCGCCTCTTCGTTCTCTTCAGCTTTGGGACGTTTTTTGACAATAGGGCCAGAGCTCTTGTCCTCTTTGCCTTCAGATAAACTTAAGCTGTCAGCCACAAAGAGCAACTCTTCCTCGTCATTTTCAAAGCGAGCCCAAGCCGAGCCGACTTCAGTTAGGGTATATTTACCAATATCTTCCCCTTCGGCCACAATTTCCACTACTCCGGGGGCCAATTCCAAAATGGCAGCCCGCGAAGAAGGCGAAATCAATGTACCTTGCAAAACAGCTTTGCTAATATCACGCTTGTCTTCTTTTTTGGTATCTTTGGCTTGGCTATCTGAGCTATCGGTGGCACTTTCATCGCCAATTACTCTACTTTTGCGCTTTTTCTTAGGAGGAGCGGGCTTTTTCTTCGCAGGCTGACGCAAAGCTGAAGCAATATCTTGAGCTTGAGCGGAAGTTAAATCGGATCGAGAGCCGCGCATATTCTTTTCTATTTCAATGCTTCCCGGAGAATTGGTAAAATAAGCATCTAAAGAGGCCGCACTGATATCGGCGCACAGAGCTGCCGAACCGATAACCAGCGCCCAAGTGAGAAAGCGGCTATAAGAGGGACTAAGCATAACTTGGTCGTTTTTGGCAAAAAAAGTTTTATTCCTTTTAACATAATAATAAGCCAAGCTTCTGGGCAAGCTGAGCTCAAGCAGAAGGTTTAGCCGTTTTGGCATAGAAGTTCGAACGGCTTGTTGTGAAGTTGGGCCCAGTGGGTAGGCCGTAAAAGACATAAGCTTTGAGCATACACCCTGTTAAGTAAGAGTTACACTATGTTCCGCGCAGCGGGTTTAGACTTTGGACATACGGAGACACGTGCAGTATCGGTAGGCTTACTCTGGGGAGCGCCTACGAAATTGGATTCGTACGCTAGCTTTAAGTCGCCTATTGTCAGTATGCCTTCAGACAGACTGACTATCAGGACGCTTAACGTTCCCGATTCTGGCCGCGAAATACAAGGCAATGTCATTAGAGAAGAGCTGCGCTTGTCTTTGCCTTTTCCTATAGATGAAGCCTCCTGGGATTGGATTGTCAAAGAAGACAATGCTACTGTGGCTATCACTTTAAATTCTCAACTAGCCGAGTTTAAAGAGCAACATAAACTCCCAGAAGAATCAATTATTGACGCCGAACCTTTTGCTTATTTGCGCTTGTGCCATGAAGCCAAAGTAGAAGAAGCACTGGTCTTCGATTTCGGCGCCTCTAAAACGACCGTCTGTGCTATCAAAGAAGGTACCATCTATTGGGTTAGAGTTTCTTTCCGAGGCGGCCGTAGTCTTACCAAAGAGATTTCTTTAGAAAAGAAAATTGGCGACCAAGAAGCCGAAATCCATAAGCTTACCGTAGGTACAGACGAGCCCAAGTGCAAGCAATGGTTGCAAGAAATAGTGGCAGCCAGCCTTTTAAGTGCTCCCGTCCCCTTTGACAAAGTGTTTATTTGCGGCGGCGGCGCTCAAATGAAAGGTTTGCCAGAAGAACTATCTTCCTTATTGGGCCAAGTTGTCGAGCCTATGCCCATGCCTTCTGGCTTAAGCCCATACACAGATGCCATAGCTTATGGTATGGCCCTAGCCAACAAGCCAGGCGTACCCGGAGTCCAGCTTGTCCATGTTGTCGAAGAAGAGTCCGCACTGCCTTGGAAATACGCAGTTTGGCTATTAGTACTGCTGGCTCTGGCCACTTTGAATTTAGAAATACACAACTATACTGCCAACAAGAGCCTGGAGCAGCAAACCGCCGTCTATCAGGAGGCCGCCGCCCAGGTGTTGCCAGATTTAGCCAAACAAGATCCAGAAGATTATCAGAGCGCTTTAAATAAGCTGACTGAAACGAATGTGGCCAATAAGCGTTCTTCTCCAGAGTATATTTTGGAACTTATGGCCCAAATGGCTCGTCCTTTAAGTAAGCAACCTAATTTGGAAATCAGAAGAATGGAATTTACGGCCGAAAAAGAGGTACCGACCATGACTTTGCAAGGCCAAGCTCGTTCTGTGCAACAAGTGGAAGAATTCCGCCAAGGCATCGAAGGTATCTTGCAAAAGCCGGAAATTTTAGAGAATAAAAAAGGCCGCCAAGATGTGGTTTCGTTCTCTATAGAAGGAGAAGTGCCGGCCCCGTGAACCAAAACGTTTCCAAGCAATTACTTTTTATAGTTATTTTGCTGCTGGTTGCTTTGCTTTGGGCGCTGTTTTACGCTATGCCGCGCTACAAAGCGATTAGTGCCACCGAAGCTCGAGTTTCCCGCCTGCGCTTAGAACGCAAAGGTATTACTCAGGCTATGCAAGACTTCTCTCGTTCCAAAAATTCCAAGGCCGTACCTAATCCCAATACAGCCTCTTGGATGAACACTTCAGTACTTAAAAATCTTGAGAAGAACGTGGAGAGCAACAACCCCTACAAGAACAGCCAAGGCGTGCAAGTAAAATTGCGCTCAGTTACGGCAGAGCAAATTACCGAGTTGCTCGACTCAATGAGAACTACCAACGTTATTATCAAGAGTTTCAGCCTCGATGATAGTGACGGCAATGGTCGGTGGAATTTAGAATTTATGGTCGAGGTGCCGTCATGAAGCTTTTAGCTAAAGCCTGTGTCTGGCTGGTTGTTTTTGTCCTGGTCTTGCTAGTACGCTTGCCCTACGAAACAATTTTAACTAGAGTCATAGCCTCGACCGAAAAATCTACCGGTATCGTCATTACCTGGGACGAGATGTCCATGGGGCTTACAGGAGTTAATTTAAAGAAACTCTTAGTTACTCTCCCTACCGGAGGCTATTTTACAGCTGATAAAGCTTTCATAGGTTATTCGCTTAAGGGTCTTAGCGTCAATTTTACCCAATACGATTCGGCCAAAGTTTTAGCTGAAGCTAGCAACGGAAAAACAGCTGAGGCAAGTTCTGGTGCAGAAGCCAAAGATTCGGAAAAGAAGGATAATGTCATTCCAGGCACAGCTTCATTGAGTCTCAACGCTTCCGAACTTAATTTCAAGAGTGAAAATTTAGCTTTGGATACAGGTTCTCAGGATTTGAAAGCGGTTCAGTTGAGCGGTCAGCTTAACTACAATTACTTATCTTCCAAAGGCAAAGGGACGCTCGATCTTAAGGTGCCATCTTTAAAAGGCTCCTTACCCATCGAATTGCATGATTTGGAGATAGGCGCCAATATCACCATTGAGCCTTACGAAGCTTCAACTTCTACCCGCAGCGGCCAAGTCGGCTCTACCGACGCCAGCCAAAAAGCGGATAATGCCCCCAAGCGCACTTCCGTAAACAGCAGACTCACCCTTTACAGCCAAGATGTAACTGGTGAAGGATTTGTTTCGCTGCGCTCGACCCCTCAAAGCAGCTCGCCCATGCTTAATGGCGATCTCACTTTCAAAACAAAAATGTTTGGCACGCACAAAGTCAATATTTCCGGTACTTGGGCCAATCCCGAATGGAATCTTGCAGGAGCACGCTAGTAGTGAATAAGTTTCGAGTATACATAGTGACAGCTTTGCTGACGGTGCTGGTATCAGTTGCACCGGCCTTTTCAAATGATCCGGCCAAAAACAGCGAAACAGAGCCGCAAAAGCCCATGCTGAGCAAGACCATAGCTGATTCAATGCGCAACGGCCACATTTTGCTCAACTTTGAAAATATCGACATTCGCGTTCTCTCTAGAGTTATGAGCGAACTGACCGGACGCAATATCATTGTGGACGAAAAAGTGAAAGGCAAGCTGACGATTTTGTCTTCACGCGAAGTGAGTATTCCTGAAGCTTGGGATATTTTCAAAGCTGCAGTCAATCGTTACGGTTTTACCGTCGTCAACCGTGGCGATCACGTCCAAATCGTACCCGATAGTACAGCCAGAAGTATGGGTTCCTTCATGCCCGCCTTACAAGCCAATCCTACTGGCGAAGAGTACGTAATGGCCGTATTGATTATGAGCCAAGGTGATCCTGAAAGCGTAGTCACTGCTGTAAAGCCTCTACTTTCCGAAAATGGTGTTTTAAGCGCTTATAAAGATGGTTTGGCCGTTTTAGTAGTGGATAAAGCTTCTATTGTCAATCGTATTGGCCAAATAGTAAAAAGTCTGGATAGCTTAGAGCCTAGCTTAAAGACCGAAGTGGTCTTCCCTAAATATATGGAAGCTGAAAAAGTAGTTGCCGCCATTAAGCCTCTTTACAACGACAAAGAGACAAAGAAAACTTTTGGTATTGCCGCTTTCGGCCCTTCCAACGGTGTAGTTATCAGTGCCTACCCCAAAGATTTGCGCGATGTGAAAAAGATCTTGAAGAAGCTGGATATTCCTATGGCCGCTCCCACCAAGACGGAACCGGCCCGCTTCTTCGTCTATCATCTCCAATTTGCTCAAGCTGAAGATGTAGCCAAAATTCTTTCTGATATGCTTTCCGAGCGCCAAAAAGCCGTTGAAGAGCAGCTCAAAGAATCCAAAGTACCGGCCACAGAAAATGCCACAAGCAATACTAGCAACAACTTCCGCAGCGCTTCCGATGGCATAACCGGCCCCACTGGTGCCAAAGATAAACCAGCTACCGTAGGCTTTACCTCTTCTAAAGTATCAGCCGATAGCGATACCAACTCTTTAGTTCTTTATATATCTCCTTCAGAATATGACGAGCTTAAAGCGGTCATTGCCAAATTGGACGCCGAGCGCAGCCAAGTACAAATTTCCGCTATTGTGGCCGAAGTTTCCCTTAAGAGAGCTGCTGAATTAGGTATTGGTTGGCAAGCCCTCACCTCCGGAGGTGTTATCGGTTCTTATAAAGGCGGCTTAACTGAAGAAGGCTTGCTCAACGTACTGGCTGGAGGCAACTTCGTAGCCGGTGTAGTGGGAGGAAATACCCGCACCATTACCGTCAGCAACCAGAGCGTCGACGTTCCCGAATTTTTCGCTTATTTGTCCGCTCTCAATTCTAGCAACGATTTCAACTTAATTTCTGCACCTCGCGTACTTACCCAGGACAATAAAAAAGCTACCATCAATGTAGGCCAAGTAGTTCCTTTCGCTACTGGTGGCAAACTTGATGCTTACGGTTCCCCTACTGTCACTTTTGACTATCGTGAAGTAGGTATCAAGTTGGAAGTGACTCCTCATATGAGTCGCACTGGCAAGATCCGTATGGAAGTAAAGCAAGAGATTCAAGAAGTAACTGAATATCTCGACCAAGAGATGGCTGGTGTCAAGTTCAGTGCTCCCGTAGTTTCCAACCGCAGCGTCGATACTACCGTCACTATTCCCGATGGCAAAACCTTGTTGATCGGCGGCTTGATTTCCAAGCGTACTTCCGACCAAGTCAAAGGCGTACCTATTCTTAAAGACTTGCCTTTGTTGGGCTGGCTCTTCCGCGATAAGAGCACAGACGATCAAAAGACCAGCATCTTTATCTCTTTAACTCCTAAGATCGTCGATTTAGACGAAACTGTCGATGTCAATGACAGTGCCATTAGCCCTTACCTTGATGGTATAGGCGAAGCTGGCGATCAAAATTACGAGAATCGCGATACTTTACAAGTTGTCCCCGAAGTAAAAAGCACCGATAGCGACTCTTCAGAAGCCAAAGTTACTAAGGCTAAGGCTACCAATAAGAAGAACGCCAAGTCTGCCAAAACTTCCTCTGTAGACAATAAGAGCGATAATCAAAAGAAATTAGCTGATGTCGATAAGAATCGTCAAAGCAAAAAGCTCAGCAAAAAGCAAAGCCGCCGTTATGCCAATGTAGCCAAACGACGCGTCTTCGATAAGATGGATAGCGAGCATACCGTTTATAGCAACGTGCAAGATCCTTTGCCTAAGCAAGAGCAATTGCGTACTGCTAGCGTTGAAGTGCCCACCGAAGCCAAAGAGTCGCTTACTCCAGCCACAGTAAAGATTACTCCAGCTTCCAGCTCGACAACAGCTCCTCAAGAAGAGGAAGTTATTCCCGCTCCCGTGAGTTTAGAGCATAAATAGTAAATAAACTTTAACGCCAAGGTGCTCTTGTGCATTTTGTTTTGAGCGAGGAGAAGTTCTGTGCCTTCAATTCCTACCGAGTTTTATCAACGCCACCATATTCTGCCTTTAGAGGAAGAAGAGAGCTTCATTAAGATAGGTATCCATAAGGATACTCCGCGCCAGCTCTTTGAAGATATTCGTCTACTGCTACACAAAGACGTCATTCCTGTAGTCATGAGTGTAGAAGAGCTGGAAAACGGCTTACGCCGCATGATGGTCGACGAAGAGAACTTAGGCCAAAGCGACGAAACCGACGACACCAAAGATGTCGATATAAGCCAAGACTTGTTGGCTGACGCCGCTGACGCTCCTATAGTGCGCTTGCTCAATACTTTGTTCCTCAAAGCTATGGAGACGCGCACTTCCGACATTCACATTGAGCCTTACGCTGAGCAAACCGTAGTACGTATGCGTATCGACGGTGTTTTGCATGAAGTGCACAAAATGGCTCGTTCTAGCCATCCGCAGTTGGTAGCTCGTATTAAAGTGATGTCTAACTTAGACTTAGCTGAAACACGTCATCCTCAAGACGGCCGTTTACATGTTCACTCTGGCGATAGGCAGTTAGATGTGCGTGTTTCTATAGTGCCAACTTTGCACGGTGAGCGTGTAGTGATGCGTCTTTTGGAAAAGAACTTGCGCATGCTCAGCCTCAAGCAATTGGGCCTCAACGAGCATGACCGCCAAGTAGTTACCGATTTAGTTAGCCATCCTTATGGCTTGTTCTTAATTACCGGTCCTACTGGTTCCGGTAAAACGACTACTCTCTATGCTATTTTGGATATGATTCGCTCTCCAGAGCGCAACATCATAACCATTGAAGATCCTGTAGAATACCAGTTGGCTGGTGTAGGTCAGATCCAAGTTAACGAAAAGATCGGCATGACTTTTGCTAGCGGTTTGCGCTCAGTTTTACGTCAAGACCCCGATGTTATTATGGTTGGTGAGATCCGCGATCCAGAGACAGCCGATATTGCCATTCACGCAGCCTTGACTGGCCACTTGGTGCTTTCTACTTTGCACACTAACGATGCCCCTACCGCCGCCACCCGTTTGCTTGATCTTGGCATACCGCCCTATTTGCTCTCCTCTTCGCTTTTAGGCGCAATGGCTCAGCGTTTGGTGCGCAACTTATGCCCCCATTGCAAGCAACCTTGCGATCCAGATCCTGACGATTTGTACCGTTTGGGCATTCAAAAAGTGCCTGCCGGATCGCAATTTTATAAGCCAGTCGGTTGTCCTCAATGTCACGGTTCCGGCTACAAAGGTCGTCTAGGCATCTACGAAATTATGAGCGTCGACGAAGACTTGCGCAGTCGCATTGCTCGTTCAGAAGACTCACGCATTTTAGGCAAGGCGGCCCGCGATAAAGGCATGGCCACCCTTTTAGACGACGCTATCAAAAAAGTAGAGTTGGGCTTAACAACCCCGCAAGAAGCGCTGCGGGCCGCCCGCTTATAATTTTTCGGAGCAAAACTTAAGGAGAATACGTTAAAGCGCTATGCCTCTTTATTCTTACGAAGGTACCGACAGTAAAGGCAAACAAGTGAAGGGCCTGGTGGCGGCGGTTTCCCATGCCGTAGCTCACCAAAAGCTTAAAGAGCGCAAAATTTTTCCTACTAAAGTAGAAGAAGACGGCGGCACTAAAGGTGGCCAGGCTGGCGACGATGATTTAGCTTACACTGTGTTGCAATTATCGGCCTTGCTCAAGTCGGGCATTCTCATGGATGAAGCTTTGGGCTCATTGGCCGAGTCGGCTGAAAGTGCCAAATTGCGCAAAGCACTAGCCCGCGTCCAAGTACGTTTGCGTGAAGGCGAAAGTTTATCTAGCAGCCTAACTGAAGATAGTATTTTCCCTCCTATGCTAGTGCGTATGGTTAGCGCCGGTGAAGAAGCGGGCCAGCCTGGCGTTATTTTGGAGCGCTATGCCAACTTTTTACAAGATGAAATTGAGCACCGTCGCGCTTTGCAATCGGCTTTAGCTTATCCGGTAGTATTGGTTTCCCTATCGATCGTACTCTTAATTGCTTTAGTTATGTTTTTAACGCCTGTAATTCAAGAGATGTACGATTCTACAGGCAACGAACTTCCCGCTATTACTCAAATGATGATCAATATAGGTACGTTTTTGCGCAGTTGGGGACCAGCAGTTTTGGGCGGAAGTGCAGTTATTATATTTTTAATCTCCCATTCTCTTTCCAGTTTGACTAAAGACAAACTCAAAATGAACTTCCCCATTTTGGGGCGCATGATTAAAGCTGGCCTTTTAGCTAGGTGGGCTCGAACCTTAGCCCTGCTGCAAAGCTCAGGCGTGCCCTTGGTTCGTTCTTTGCAAATGAGCCGTGAAGTAGTAGATAATGCCGCTTTAGATAAAGAGTTACGCGGCGTAGAACAAGCAGTTGAACGCGGCGACGGTCTATCTAATTCTCTTTCCCGCATCCAGCTTATTCCGCCATTGCTCCAACAATTTTTAAGAACTGGCGAAAAGACTGGCAACATGGACGAAATGCTCACTTCAGCAGCCAGCTTCTACGAACGCGAATTAGCTCGCCGCCGTCAAGCTATGATTCGCTGGTTGGAGCCGTGCCTTATTCTCTTTATGGGCGTAGTAGTAGGCATGGTAGTTATTTCCGCTTTACTTCCGCTCTCCCAATTGTCAGCTCAGCTATAAAACGGCTCTAAAAAAATTACATTCATAAGAAAGGCCCTTCGGCTTATACCAAAGGGCCTTATGTTTTATGCCTTGTTGTGGACAAATTATTGCGAAGTGAAGAATTAGTCTTTTACAAAGCGAGTTCCGGCTAAGCCTTTTACAGCTTTGCTCAAATTTTCAGGATTGGTAATAATAGCTTCTTTACCGCCAGCTTCCAAGAACTTGATAGCAGCTTCTACTTTGGGAGCCATACTGCCCTTAGCGAACTGTCCTTCGGCCATGTACTTTTTAGCTTCGGAAATAGTTACAGTATCGAGAGCTTGCTGGTTGGGCTTGCCAAAATTGATATAAACCTTATCTACAGCTGTAGAAATAATGAAAGAGTCTACATCTAAGTTGGCTGCTAAAAGACCGGAAGCATAGTCTTTATCGATAACAGCCGCTACACCAGTATAACGTCCGTCTTTTTCGACAACGGGCACACCGCCACCACCAACGGCGATCACTACTTGACCGGCGTTGATCAAAGCGCGAATAGATTCCAATTCTACAATTTTCTGAGGCTTAGGAGAAGCCACTACACGACGCCAGCCGCGGCCAGCATCTTCCATGACATCCCAGCCATCAGCTTCATGGCGCTGTTTGGCCTGAGCTTCGTCCATGAAAGGACCAATAGGCTTGGTAGGATTGTGGAAAGCGGGATCATCAGCTCCTACTACAACTTGCGTGACCAAAGTAGCGCAACCCTTGTTTAAGCCACGCTTCAAAAACTCATTGTGCAAAGCCATCTGGAACTGGTACCCGATAGCGCCTTGGGTATCAGCCACAGCAGAGTCGACGGGCACAGTGTGAATAGCTTCGTGAGCGGTTTCGCTGCGCAACAAAATAAAACCGACCTGAGGGCCGTTGCCATGAGTAAGAACTACTTCCCAACCATCTTCAATCATATTGACTACATGGGAAACGGTTTCGCATACAGCATTGTACTGATCGGGTACGGTTTGGTGCTGTTTATCTTTAATTAAAGAGTTGCCGCCTACGGCTACTACGGCCACGCGAGACATATTAAGGACCTCCGAAAGGATATTAAAAGCATGATATATTTTTGCTTTTTTACTTAGAAAACTGCTCTAGAGCCAACTCTATATTTGCATATTGCTTGCTCAAAAGTGGCCCTAGGCAGCCTTCTTATCAAAACTAAAAAAATAATTTTTCAACTATTAAGCATCGCTGCGGCGATCATCTTGTAAACGTTGAGCATAAAGAGGGAATTCTTGACAAAGCTCTCCCACCTCACGACGTACTTTAGCGGCTAAATTCTCGTCTTGAGGAGCGCTCAAAATTTCTAAAATCCAAGCTCCGATACGCTCCATTTGAGCTATATCCATACCTCGAGTTGTCAAAGCCGGAGTACCTAAACGAATACCACTGGTAATGGCGGGAGGATTGCTATCAAAGGGGATGGCGTTTTTATTGACAGTAATGCCGGCTTTATGCAAGGCATTTTCAGCTTCGCGGCCAGTTAAGCCCAAAGGAGTTACATCGACCAAAATCAAGTGTGTGTCAGTACCGCCGGAAATTAAGCGAGCTCCTCCATCGGCCAACACCTTTGCCAAAGCTCTAGCATTGGCCACAATATGGCGTTGGTATTCTTTAAATGAATCCTGCTGGGCTTCTTTAAAAGCTACAGCTTTACCAGCAATAACATGTTCCAAGGGGCCACCCTGATAGCCAGGGAAAACATTTTTATCGACAGCTTTGGCCAGCTCAGCCTTACACAAAATCATACCACCACGAGGACCACGCAAAGTTTTGTGAGTTGTAGTAGTTACAATGTCGGCTATAGGCACAGGATTTTGGTGCAAACCGGCCGCTACTAAGCCAGCGAAGTGGGCCATATCTACCATAAGCTTAGCCCCTACTTCATCGGCAACAGCTCTAAAAGGAGCGAAATCTATTTCTCTAGGATAAGCGCTAGAACCAGCCAAAATGACTTTAGGCTTGGCTTCTAAAGCCAATTTGCGCATAGCTTCGTAGTCGATAAGCTCAGTCTCTGGATTTAAGCCATATTGGACAACATTAAAATGAGAGCCACTGAAATTGACTTTATGTCCATGGGTAAGGTGTCCACCATGAGCCAAAGCCATGCCCATAATAGTATCGCCATGAGAAGCAATCGAATAGTAGGCCGCTAAGTTGGCAGAAGATCCGGAATGGGGCTGCACATTGGCATGGTCGGCACCGAAAATGGCGCAGGCACGCTCTCTAGCTAAATTTTCAATAATATCAACATTTTCGCAACCGCCATAATAACGCTTACCGGGATAACCTTCGGCGTATTTGTTAGTTAAAACGCTGCCTTGAGCCTCTAAAACAGCTTCACTGACAAAATTTTCCGAAGCGATCATTTCCAAAGTTTCAGCCTGACGGCAAGTTTCATTATAAATAGCTTGGGCTACTTCGGGATCGACTGACCAAACGTGCTTTAACATATTGCGCTCTACCCTCCGATTAAAATGAAAGGCCAACCTTTTAGGGCGTCCATAAACGTTTTCCTGCCTATTTTCGCCCAAAAAGTTGGCAAACCTACTTAAGAATGCTGGGAGTTAGCCTACGATATTCTCCACTTTATAACCAGCTTTTTCTACTGCTTCACGCAAAATTTCGTCAGGAATTTCACGACTAAGCTCCACAGCTACTATTTTTTGTGCACGCTCTATACGGCTTACCTTGACTCCTTCAATGCCTTCTAAAGCTCGAGTAACGTGCATCTCACATTTTTCGCACATCATTCCGTCGACATAAAGAATTTTAGTCATATTTTTTTCCTCCGCATCAACTTGTTCTTTGTTTTTGTTTTGCAAAAGCGCAACTTCTGTTTTTGCAGAAGCCATAGAGCGACTGTGTTTTACTTTAGCCACAAGGCCAGGGTAAAAGCCATTAAGGCGCAAGGCGTTGCCCACTACAGTTACCGAGCTTAAGCTCATAGCTAAAGCAGCCAAAGAGGGAGTAAGTTCAATGCCCCAATGGCTGAAAAGCCCAGCCGCTACAGGAATAGCCAACACATTATAAGCAAAAGCCCAAAACAAATTTTGGTGTATGTTACCCAAAACAGCTTTACTTAATTCAATAGCTCGGACAACATCTAGCAAAGAGTTTTTCATTAAGACGACATCTGCCGCTTCTACGGCAATATCGATACCACTACCAATGGCCACGCCAACATCGGCAATTTTTAAGGCGGGAGCATCGTTGATACCATCACCTACTACAATAATTTTACCAACTTCAGCTTTGTATTTTTTGACAACATTGGCTTTTTGGCTAGGTAAAACTTCGGCATAAAGGGCATCAGCTTTTACTTGTTCGGCGATTCGCTCGGCAGTTTGTCTCCTATCACCAGTAAGAATAATAGCTTTAATGCCCAATTCGTGCAAACTTTGTACAGCCTCAACGCTATCAGGACGAAGCTGATCAGCCAAAACAATAATGCCAACTAAATGTTCTTTTTGATTGGCTAAATAAAGAATGCTATAGCCCTGCGCTTCATATTCATTGATATGTTGCAACTTACCAGAATTGCTTTCGGACATAATGCTCTTAGCCATATAGCCACGACTGCCAATCTTCCAGATTTGTTTTTCAATTAGAGCTTCAACACCGCCGCCCACCACTTCTTTAAAATTATCTATTGGCAGAGTGCTTAAGCCTTTGTCTTGAGCAGCTTTGGTAACTGCTACAGCCAGAGGGTGGCTACTGTTTTGCTCTAAAGACATAGCATAAGCTAATACTTGATCACGGCTGTATTTATCTTCACAAAAAGTTTGATAATCGATAATTGCTGGTTTGCCTTCGGTAAGAGTGCCAGTTTTATCAAAAATAACCGCTTTGGCTGCACTCAGTTCCTCCAAGCTTTGGGCATTGCGCACCAAAATGCCAAACTGAGCTGCTCTACCCATACCTACCATAATAGCTACTGGTGAAGCTAATCCCAAAGCGCAAGGGCAAGCGACCACTAAAACAGATACAGCATATTTTAAAGCAGTTCCCCAATAAACTGATTCGGGTAAATCCAGCCACAGAGGCACGTAATACCAAAGCAAACCAGTTATCAATGCCAAAGTAAAAACAATAGGTACAAAGACGCTACTAACTTTGTCGGCCAAACGAGCACTAGGAGCTTTAGAGTTGGAAGCTTCATCTACTAAACGAATTATTTGGGCTAAAGTAGTATCGGCTCCCACTTGAGAAGCCACAAATTCGAAATAGCCTTCACAATTGATCGAACCAGAGAGAGCCACATCGCCAACTTGTTTAACTACAGGCAAGCTTTCTCCAGTTAAAGCCGATTCGTCTAAAGAGCTGGATCCGGAAACGATAATGCCATCTACAGGCACAGTCCAGCCAGGCTTCATAATAATCGTGTCTCCAACCGAGACTAAACCAACTTGGCGTTCTTCTTCAGAGCCATCCGCTTTTTTGATTAGCGCAGTTTTGGGAGCTAAATCGGCTAATTTTTCTAAAGCCAAAGAAGTTTTAGCTTTGGCCCGGCCTTCTAAATATTTACCTAGTGTGACAAAAAAAAGTATGAAAGCACAACTGTCAAAATAAGTGGCCGAAAGATATTGATCTAAGGTTTCAACTAAGAAAGTCACACTATCCAACTTCGAAGCAGAAATCAAGCTCAAAATTTTGTCGATAGACCACAAATTGAAAAGACTATAAGCGAAAGAAGCCAGCGTTCCCATACAAACCAGAGCATCCATATTGGGAGCTCCGGAAATTAAGCTCTTAAAACCGCTGACAAAAATTTTTCCGTTTATCAACATGGCCAGCAAAGCTAAAGCACACTGAAAAATCACGAACTGCAAAATTACAGGTTCGGGAATCATACTTAAAATGTTTATGGGCCAGCCGAACATTACTGAAGTGCTGCAAGCCAACAGAGGTAGCAAAAGTATAAAAGTACAAAAACAACGCACAGCCAAAGAACGCTGTTCGTTTTTAGCTGCTTCAGAGCGTTTTTGACGGTTGCTAGCTTGCCAAGCGCCTTCATCTTTTAGGAGTTCAGCTTGATACCCAGCTTCTTGGATAGCTTTGATTACTTCATCTGGACAAGGTTTATCTTTATAAAAAACTCTCGCTGTGCTGGAGAGCAAATTGACGTCAGCTTGCGCTACTCCCTCCAAAGCAGAGATAGCCTTACTCACGTGAGCTTGGCAAGCAGCACAGGCCATGCCGGTAATAAGAAATTTATCCCCTCTGGCTGCCATATCCGATTTTTTCCTCTAGAAATGCAAAAAATTAGTTGCCGAACACTTGAGCTTTTAAGAAGTTCAAATTGATTTCTTGATTGCGAGAGGCGCGGCGATGGCGTTCAGAGGATGTTCTTTCTCTTTCGTCTCGATCTTCACTGCGAGGGCGGCGTCTGGGAGCTCCTTCTACGCGGCCGAAGATACCAGCTTCTGCCTGTTTTTTCACTTCAGCTTTGCGCTCAATATCGGCAAAACCGGGAGGGATTTCCGAATCGGTAAGATCGGAGAATCCCGGAGGGACTTCCGCTCCCGGCAAATTCCTAGAAGCTGCCTGAGGCCTCGCTTCTTCCAATTTGCGCAAGGCTCCACCCAAATTAGGTTTGCGAACTGGAGCCGGAGAAGTAAAAGCAAATCCTTCCGAACTTTTCGTAGTTGCTTCCGATTGGCCAATGCCATTGCCGAATAATGAAGAGCGACTGCCCAAGCTTGGCTGAGAGTAAGCACGCTTAGCCGCTTCAGCTCGTTGGGCTTCCAATTGTTTTTGGGCCTCTTCCTGGCGTTCTTTAAGTTCTATGGCTTTTTCATCCAAGCGGGGCATAGGAGACCAGGGCAATACAGACGGATCAGGAGGAGTAAGAATATTTTTCCTAATTAAAGCTACTTTATCCGCTCCAACAAAAACTAGTGGAGTTACAATGCCCATAATATGGCCCCTTTCTGCGATGTGATAGGTAAAAAATCGCTTATTTTATTTGTCACACAATCAAAGGTCTCCCCCCTTTTATGCAAAAAGAGCAGGCAAAAAGATGCATTTTGTTAAAAATGTAAAGCCTGATAAGATTCACTTATACTATCAAGAAAAAATTGACAGTTAGTTTTGAGTTTATCTAAAAGAAGATTCACTACTGCTTTAATAGGAATATTATGTTTAATTGGTTCAAACGCAACAAAGAAGAAAAAGTTTCCACCCAAGAGACCCCGGAGCAAACAGTCCCAGAAGCTTCAGAAGTATCACAATCATCAGTCTCTTCTGAGCCCAGTTCAGAAGCAAAGTCCACTGAGCCAAGTAACAAAAAAGGCTTACGTGGCTTCTTAGACAGTGCCAAAGAACTGGCTTTAACTCCTGTCGATCCTTGGTTTAATAAAATGGCCCAAGGGTTGGATAAAACACGTCGTCAATTTGTCAACCGCGTTAGTAGCTTATTTTCCTCTTCTAACAAAATTGACGAAGATTTTTGGGACGAGCTGGAGAGCATCTTACTGACGGCAGATGTAGGATTGACAGCCTCGGCTGATATTCTCGATAGGCTTAAAAAAGTTCAAAAGAGCAAAAAAATTACTCAACCCAGCGCTTTGCTAACCGAGATGAAATCGATTTTAGGCGAAATCTTGCGCCAGCACAAAGGTGAAAAATGCGGTTTGGATTTACATCCTGGCGAACTTAAAATCGTCATGATGGTTGGTGTCAACGGCGTGGGCAAAACAACTACAGCAGCTAAATTGGCTTCAAAATTCAAAGCTGACGGCCATAAAGTCATTCTAGCTGCAGCCGACACTTTCAGAGCAGCGGCCATAGATCAACTCCAATCCTGGGCAAAAAAGATTGGAGTCGATGTAGTGAGTCATCAGGAAGGCTCCGATCCTAGCGCAGTTGTTTTTGACGCCATCAAAGCAGCCCAAGCTCGCGGTTGTGATTTGGTAATTATTGATACAGCCGGTCGCTTGCACAACAAAGTCAACCTTATGGAAGAACTGGGTAAAATCAGACGCGTATGCGATAAAGCTTGTCCCGGCGCTCCACACGAGACTTGGTTGGTAGTTGATGCCACAACTGGCCAAAATGCTTTAGAGCAAGCCAAAGTATTTAACCGCGCTGCAGAGTTAACTGGCGTAGTTATGTGCAAACTGGATGGAACAGGCAAAGGCGGAGTGGTAATTGCCGTGGGCGAAGAGTTCCACTTGCCGGTACGTTACATAGGCGTAGGTGAAGGGGCCGACGATTTGCGCGAGTTTGATCCAGATCTTTTCTTAGAAGCGCTTTTTGCTGAGCCAGCTAACTACAAGGAAATTGAAGCTAAAGCCGAAACAGACGAAGTTTAAGATAGGCTGTTTTAGCCTAAAGTTACAAAAAACGCCTTTATAGAAAGACTGCAATTATCAATGGCCAAGTTGTGTTCTAAAAATGCTCTGCGCAAAATTGCCGGTCTGTGCCTAAAATCGGCCAAAGTGCTAATGGCTTCCGGAGCAGAGACAAACCGCGTAGAAACTACTGTAGAACACATTGGCCAAGCTTGCGGTACTCCGGTAGAAAGTTACGCTACGCCTACTGGTATTACAGTTACAGTGGGCCGCGAGCGCACTATCACTATCGTTACCAGAGTAAAAAATCGTACTATCGATTTGGCTAAAGTGATTGCCATCAATTCTATTTCCCGCGATCTAGCTGCAGGGAAAATTTCTTTCCAAAGCGCCGATAAAGCCGTAGACGAAATTATTCGTAAAGCTCCTCTGTATAGCCAAACGACTATGTATATATTTCAGGCTATCTGTTGCGCAGGCTTTGGCATGATGATCGCCGGAAATTTAATTTCCATTATCCCTTCACTACTAGTCGGATTGCTGGCTAAATATGTAGAGCTAAAATGTGCCAAATTAGCTCCATTCCTGATGGTATTTCTCAACGGGTTGGCCGTAACTATTTTTGCCGATATTTGGTGCTTATTTTTTTCCAGCGTAGAGCACCGTGCTATAGTTATTGCCGGCATGGTACCTCTGCTGCCCGGCTTAGCTTTAACAAATGCTATAGCCGACTTAATGGCCGGTGAATTGCTAGCAGGCATAGCCCGCACAACCGATGCTGTTCTGACCAGCGCAGCCCTAGCAGCTGGAGCGGTAGTAGGCATGAGCATGGGGCAATGGTTCTTATGAGCGACTTTTTTATCGGTTGGTTTGGAGCTATTCTAGGCTTAGTTGGCTGCGCTGTCTTTTTCCGCATTCCAGCGAGGGCTATCCTCGGCTGCACTTTAGCCGGACTTCTGGGCTGGCAAGTCAATTATATGATGGGTGCTTGGGGAATAGGGCCAATATATTGTGGTTTTGTTGGTACACTCACCATTTCCTTGTGTAGCGAAAGCTTAGCTAGAGCTTTGCGTATGCCTTCAACAGTTTTTGTCTTACCAGGTATTTTCCCTCTGGTGCCAGGAATCCTTACCTACAATGCTATGACCTACATCATTCGCGGTCAAACCGATTTAGCTTTGCAAGACGGTATGAATGCCATGCTTATAGCTAGCGGTATAGCCGTAGGTATGCTTATGGGAACAGCTTTATCTAAAGGTGTTATAAATCCGAGCTTATCCAGTTTGCATACTAGCTTGCAAGATGATTTTGATATTTCCATACCTGAGCTGGTAGATAAAAACGACTCCACCGAAATTCCTACCCCCACTAAACACAATCCCAGCAAACGTACCCAACGCATACAAAGCCGACGCAATAAATATCACAAAATTAAGGAAAACCACAAGATATAGCGAAAGTAGCCCTAGTTTTTTCTAGTTGCAGAGCTCACTTAATCAGTAAATAAAATGACTTACTTTGAAGCTGTATCTAGAGAAAAAAAATTATCAAAAAGTAGCTGCCATCGCCAACTATGAGCAAAAAGTTTAAAGAAAAAGTATTGCGCGATCCCCTTTATGGCAATATAGCCATAAATCATCCCTTAATTCTGGAGCTTATCGATTCTATGGAGTTTCAGAGGCTGCGTCGTATACGCCAGCTGGGTATGTGCTTCAGTGTCTTTCATGGAGCCGAGCACTCTCGCTTTCAACATTCTATAGGTACGATGTGGCTTATGCAACGCATCTTGACCTATTGGCGCGACAATCGCTTAATGAAAGTAGCTCCGGAAACGATTTTAGCTGCTCAAGCCGCTGCTTTGTTGCATGATATAGGCCACGGCCCCTTTTCTCACGCTTTGGAAAATGCTTTTTCTAAAGTCAATCACGAAGAGCTCAGTTTGAGAATAGTCCGTCGCTTGGCTCCTTTATTTGCCAAATATTCACTTAATGCCGAAGATACCATTGCCATAATGAAAGGGACTTACCCTCAGCCGGTATTTCACGAATTGCTTTCCAGTCAATTAGATGTTGATCGTATGGATTACTTACAACGCGATTCTCTTTACACTGGCGCCAAATATGGACTTTTTGATATAGATCGTATTATTTACACTATACGTCCATTTAAAGACAGCGAAGATAAATATTGTTGTGCCGTCGATCACAAAGGGTGCGAAGCTGTCGAAGGCTATTTATTCTGCCGCTATTTTATGCACTGGCAAGTTTATTTGCATAAGACAGTACGTTCTTACGAAACTTTATTGCGAGTCATCCTTAAAAGAGCTCATTATTTATATGAAACTTCTCCTCAGTCTTTAGAGCTACCGCGCAATTTACGCTTTCTTTTTGAATCAAATCAAGCCGAAGATGAAGATAGTTTCTTAGATAATTATTTACAAATTGACGATTTCGACTTTTACCATACTTTAAAGCTTTGGAGCCAGAGTCCGGACGAAGTTATGGCCGATCTCTCTCGTCGCTTTTTAGGTAGGCGTCCATTTAAAGCCTTTGATGATCCGGGCGACGGCCCTATTACCGATAGGATAAGAAAATATGTACAAAAAAGCTTAGGTCCAAACTGGGAATGGTATTTTCATAAAGATACCCCCCAAAATTTGGGCTACGATATTTACCAACCTGGTCGAGCTACTTCCCCCATTCGCATCTTGGATAATCCTCCTAACAATCGCTGGAAAGAAATTTCTCAAGCCAGCCGCACCAAAGCTATTGAAGCTCTTTCCGAGCCAGTTCGTCGCAGCTTGCTTATGGTACCACGCGATTGTTACCAACATATAAAACCCTGGTTGGAAAAAGATCGTCCCTACCAAAGTACGATGTTCTAAAGCATAATTTTTCCAAAAAATAAAAGGAGCAGCTCTTCAACTGCTCCTTTTATTTTGCCGCTATAAAGGAGACACTTTTTAAACGCTTTTCACTGAAGGCTTATTAAAGTGCTATTTCACATTATTGCGCGGAATAACCGTTATATCATATTGCAAAGTATAGGCGCCCAAACGATTGGAAGCACCACTAAGCGTATCGAGCTTTCTCAAAGCCTGAGCATTGCTCATATCAACAGTTTCTTCATGTTTCACATCTTTACCCAACTTTAAACCGCGTTGTTGTTGAGCGCGACGTAATTCAGCCAAGCGAGCCGACTTAATTACCAAAGTAACTTCCGGCTTGCTAGTAACTACTCGGAAAGCCACAATGCAATCGGCCAGAATTTGGATTTTACACTTTTTCAACTCTGGATTGGTAAAAAGATTTATCTGACCACCGTTACTTTCCGGTCGCACAACGTATTGGCCGATATTGGAGCTATCTAATAAATTAGGGTGACCAGGGACTTCACAACGGATTAGCCATTTGTGAGGGCAAGAGTCAGCTCCACCGCAAAGGTCTTGCATTGTTCCGCCATACTTTTCTTTATGCAAGTTTGGCCCGATAGTAGAGACATAGTAGATAACATTTTTATTCCAATTGGGGATACCAGATGCGCTGCGAGAGAAGCGCTCAGAAGCGCTGACAACTTCAGGATCGGCGCCACTACCAAGACTACTATTGTCATTGTAAGCCGAGAGCATCCATAGAGCCTGACCATATAACGGACGTTTGTCCTGATCTACATCAGTTCCAGTTAAAACTTTATCGAAACCGCTCGGAGTGTAGTTCTTGTAAACAGCTACGCCTAGACCACCAAAGCTAGCCCGCCTAATATCATCCATGGCAAAAACGCCTACTTTACGCATCATAGTTTGCGTAACGGTACGTCCCTCAATACTACGCCAGGAATCCATGCCATATTGCACAACAGTAAAAAGTACCAGCATCAGTACACTAAAAACGCCGGTAGTAATCATTACTTCAATCAAAGTAGCGCCTAAGTTGTCTTGTCGGCGGCTTGGAACAATGTTCATATTATTAAGCTGCCCTCCTAGAACTCCGAGCTGATATTATAAAGTCGACTCATCTCACAGCGCAAAATACCGGCATGTTCCAGACTCAAAGTTTTATCTCTACTCACTGCTTCTTGTCCAGCTTTCATATCTCCATCGTTGGAGCTGTACTCGCCTACATAATCTTTGCCGCTTTTGCCCCACCAAACAACTACATCAAGTTTAACTAATTGATTATCAATAGTGGTGCCGCCAACCGAAGTACCGCTGTCTGTACTGTCGATTCTTGTAGAATTAAGCTCCCATACAAAAGTGGTATTGTTCAAATTCTTAATACCTGAAGCCACTATTCCACCTTTTTTCAATTTTTCAAAAGCGCCCTTATCAGCCTCTTTTTCCACCTGATTGACAATATTGTATATATCCTTGGTAAGAACAGTCTCGGCAACAATAACACCCGCTGTTAGGTCGGTAGTCTTCTGACTGGCCTTCATTGAACCGGTAAAAACGGCCAAAACTAAAAGAAGAGTCACAGACATAATGCCCACAGAGACCATCAGTTCTAATAAGCTGAAACCTATGCGCTTTTGACGGCGTTCCAACATATAATGGCTGGCTGAATATCTATTATTCATGCAGCAGCTGACTTTCATAACCTTCGTTCCTTTAAATTGTCAAAAAAAAGCCGCCAGGGCTTTCCCAAAGTTCCCTGCCTCATTATAACAAAAATTAGCCCCATTCTAGGGGTTCATCATCGAATATTGAGGAATTGCCGCTTTTTTTGACACTATATTCAGCAGCGCCATCAGTAGACTTGGCACTATCAGACTTCTGCAATTCAGCCAGAGCCAGTTCCAAAACGTCTAGACGCTTTTCTAATCTTTCAAGTTTGGAGCCAATATCAATATTTACCAGAGAAGTTTGCAATTTGTCTAATTTTTCTTCACAAGCTTTTACGGCTTTTGTTAATCGGTCGGTATTTTCATGGTCGGAACTAGACTGAGCTCCAGCCATAAAACTGCCAGAAAAAGAAGCTCCGTTAGGATTACCTATTAAATTGAAAACTTTATTTAGATCGTCTTTCAGAGCGTTGACTTCAGATAAAGAAGCCATACGCGAAACTACGTCTGACATTTCACGGCGTATTTGCTCTAAGTTATCAAGAGCATCTCTTTTTAGTTCTGCTTCGCTAAGTTGCTGCAAATGGCGTAGCTGAGACAAACTGCTGCGCACACTACCCTCTAATTTTTCTACTCGTTCTAGCAACCCATCGGCCATGACAGAGACTCCTCCTCAACTTTGGCTATCCCCAACGCTCTTTCTGTCTTGTTGCAGGAAAGGACATGCCGCAAAACGCAAAAGAAAAACGCTATGAAAAAGATAAGTTTTCCAAATAACCCTACTCTTCCTCTGCTCCAAAAATATGTGCAAGAAAAATGTATCGAAAGAGGTTTCACTAAAGCCAGCAACTTAGAGACATATTTACTGCTGACTGAAGAAGTAGGCGAATTAGCTAAAGCTATTCGCAAAAAGATTGCTCTTTTTACCGAAAAGGCTAAAGAACATCCCAGCGATCAAACCAAGGAACAAACAATTCAGGACAATCTAGCCGAAGAAATGGCTGATGTCTTGTCTTATTTGCTCGACTTGGCCAATCGCTTTGATGTTGATCTTGCCGAGTCGTTTAAACGCAAAGAAGCGGAAAACGACCAACGGACTTGGCAATAAAGCTACTCAAAGAGGCTTAATCCAAGCCAAATTCACTATGAATAGCCTGAGAAGCTTTAGCTAAAGCGCTTTCAGAGACCACAGCAGAGATCGTAATATGCGAGTCTGTTGTGTAAAAGAGCTCAATACCGCTATGTACCAAAGCTCGACAAATGCGCATCATCACGCCGGGTTGTCCGCGCATAGCCTGACCTACTACAGAAAGTTTGGCGCAACCGAAGCGCATGGAAAAACTGCAACCAAGCTCTTTAAGTAAGTTTTTAGCGGTATTGATGTCGCTATTGTTGAGCAAGAAGCAAATTCTGTCCTCGGCAACGTTGATCATATCCAACGACAAAGAAGCTTCGGCCAAACGCTCAAATATGGCCAAACGGCGCACGCGTAAGTCGGGAGTAGCTTGTAAATCTATACTAACCATAGTATAGCCAGGCACGCTGACAACTCCAGTGACCAACTTTTCGACTTGAAGCTGACGATCGGCAATGCTCACATTAGCAGAATTGCTATCGATAGCCGTGCCTTCTTTAGCGCTAAACGTAGAGCGCACTCGCAAGGGGATATTGTGAGTTTGGGAAATTTCCACAGCTCTAGGATGCAAAACCTTAGCGCCTTCATTAGCCATTTCCCCTACTTCAACATGGCTGATATGTTCCAAAACGTGAGCTGAGGGCACATAACGCGGGTCGGCGGTCATGACTCCCTCAACATCGGTGAAAATATCTACCCGCTCAGCTCCAACTGCAGCTCCCAAAGCGACAGCTGTAGTATCGCTACCTCCACGTCCTAAAGTGACAATTTCGCCATGTTTGTTGACTCCCTGGAAGCCAGCAACTACCGGAATGAAGCCCTCTTGCAAAGCTTGCAAAAGTTCTTGAGGATCGATACTTTCTATGCTGGCGCTGCCATAGTTGCCTACAGCAGCGATACCAGCCTGAGCGCCGTCGAAAGCTTTGGCCTTTATGCCCAAGCTACGCAAATAGTGGCTAACCGTAACAGCAGAGATTATTTCTCCGCAAGCCATAAGCATATCACGTTCACGATCGCTCACGTGGGCCGAATAATCCTTAATCAAGCCCAATAAACTATCGGTAGCGTAAGGAGCCGGGCGACGTCCCATAGCGGAAACAACGACTATTACTTGCTTATTATTGTTCAGCTCGGCTTTAATTTTTTCAGCCAAAGCTTTCCAGCCTTTTTCAGAAGCAACCGAAGTGCCGCCGAATTTTTGCACAATAATAGACATGGAGCTATTCTGCGTCCCTTTCCTCAGTGAGAGCTTGGGCGATATTGACAGCATTGGTAGCGGCACCTTTACGTAAGTTGTCAGCTACTACCCACATGGAGATACCATGCTCAACAGTAGGATCGCGACGAATACGTCCAACTAAGACGAGGTCCTGATCTTCACCTTCGACTGGAGTAGGATAAATTTCCTTAGAGGGGTCATCCATTACTTTTACGCAAGGAGCCTTGCTTAAAATGGCCCTTACTTCTTCAGGAGAGCACTCTTTTTCAAAAGCAGCTTGAACAGCTTCGGAGTGAGCGAAGAAGACGGGTACACGCACACAAGTAGCTAAAACAGGGACTTCCGGAAGTTCCAAAATTTTCTTGGTTTCGTTAACCATTTTGGTTTCTTCCGTAGTATTGCCCTCTTCATCAAAGCTACCAATTTGCGGGAAGAGGTTGAAACCAATGCGCTTGGGAAAACAAGATTTACCTTCTATAGGCTGTCCTTCGAGCATAGCTTTAGTCTGACGGCGCAATTCTTCTACAGCTTCTTTGCCAGCACCAGAAACAGACTGATAAGTGGCTACGCTAACGCTTTTAAGGCCAAAAGCCTTATGCAAAGGAGCCAATACAGACATCATTTGAATCGTAGAACAATTGGGGTTGGCTATGATACCTTTGTGGTGTTTAATCGCATGGCCGTTAACTTCCGGCACTACCAAAGGCACTTCGGGATCCATACGGAAAATAGAAGAATTGTCGATAGCAACCGCTCCAGCAGCAGCCGCTTTCTTTACATACTCGGCAGCAGCGACGTCGCCGCCAGCAAAAAGCGCGATATCAATACCTTTGAAATCGAAAGAAGCGATATCAGCTACGACAAGAGATTCATCGCGAAATTTAACCACCGAACCAGCTGATCTGGCCGTGGCTACAGCACTTACTTTGCCAATAGGCAACTGAGTGCGCTCAGCTAAAATTTTGAGCATCATTGAGCCTACTAAACCAGTGGCTCCTACAACAGCGAAATTATATTTTTTGTTATTCATGCTCACATTTCACTTTCTATGGGGCACCTATTCTTAGCCCCAAGTTTTAACTGACAAAACTTTATCAATCGATAATATTTTCTAAACCGACAACCATGCCATCCAAGTTGCGTACTTTTTGAATAGCAATAACTACTCCGGACATAAAGCACTCACGAGATGAAGCGTTATGATGGATAGTCAAAGTCTCACCTTGACTGCCAAAAATGACTTCCTGGTCGGCCAAAAATCCGGGCATACGCACAGAGTGAATGCGAATACCACCATATTTGCCACCCCTCACACCTTTTACAGACTCTTCACCTTCTACAGGAGCTCTAAATTTGCCGCCAGAGGCTCTAGCCATAGCTTCAGCAGTATACATGGCCGTACCAGAAGGAGCGTCAAGCTTGCGCTCATGGTGTTTTTCAATAATTTCGGCCCAATGGAAATATTTGGAAGCCATTTTGGCAAATTTCATCATCAGGACGGCTCCCATAGCGAAGTTGGGAGCAAATAAAATAGGATGAGAGCTTTCTTTAGCTAAATTGGCTATAGCTTCAGAATCGGCATTAGAAATGCCAGTAGAACCAATAACGCAAGCCACATTGTATTGAGCGGCTTTAAAAACTACTTCTTTAATGAAACTTCCGGTAGAAACTTCCACCAAAACGCCACCGCGGGCAGCGGATAAAGCTTGATCGATATCTGGAGTAACAATTACTCCACAAGGCTCGCCGGTGACCAACTCTCCAATATCTTCACCTAAATGACGAGCGTGACCAATAGCTCCCACCAATTCCATACCAACTTGGCCTAAAATAGTGCGCACAATTTCGCGCCCCATACGTCCGGTAGCTCCAGATACTACCACTGGAATCGGGCTTAGTACACTGTCCATGCAAACCTCCTGAATGCACAACAAAATTTTTATTCTTACAATTATCAGTTTTTTTACCGCGCGATTTTACACCCTATTATAAAGAATATATAGGGCCAGCAGCTGCGATAGTTAATTTATCTAAATCAAAGAACTCGCGGGAAAACTCTATAATATCGCTGTTTTTCACTTTGTCTAAATCTTGGCAAAGTTCTTCCAAGCTAATTTGACGTCCCCAAACACGTTCATTTTGCACAATACAACTCATGCGTCCGAAGCTGGATTCTAAGCTTAAAGCATAGGAGCTTTTTATATGTTGACGAGCTCTCTCTAACTCGTCCTCGGTGATACCTTCGGCTAAAATAGATCTGAAAATTTTGCGGATACTGTCCATTACCGCCGAGACATTGGCTGCCGAACAACTTACTTCTACACCAAAAAGACCGGCGTCACTGTAAGTAGAGCGGAAGGTCTCGACAGAATAAGCCAAACCGCTTTTTTCGCGAATTTCCTGGAAAAGACGGCAAGAAAGAGAACCGCCCAAGACACTATCCAAAACGGACAATATACATCCTCGTGGATCGTCTTGAGACAGACACTGCCAGCCACAACAAATGCTAACTTGCTCGGTAGGACGATATTTTACATTGATAACCGCAGCTGGATTAGGTGTACCTCCAGGAGGGCAAGCCCACCACAGCTTCGGTCCAGCTTCAATACTGAACTGAGAAACAGGACGACGCATTAGCCATCCGTTTTGCAAGTAGCGCTTGGTCAAGTGCACTAAATTTTCATGTTCAATGGCACCAGCAGCAGCCACGATAATGCGATCAGGCTTGTAGTGGCGATGTAAATACTCAAAAAGTGCATTTTGTGTGAAGTTTTGCACTGATTCTATCGTGCCTTGAATAGGCTTGCCCAAGGGATGATCAGGCCAAATTGAAGCATAAAAAAGGTCGGAAGCCAACTCGTCGGTCTCGTCTTCCACCATTTTTATTTCTTCGCATACGACCCCTTGTTCGCGACGCAATTCAGCTTCATCAAACGAAGAATTTACCAACATATCGGCTAAAATTTCAAAAGCTTGCGCCACATGCTCACTGAGCACAACCGTATATAGACACGTTTGCTCTTGCTCGGTAAAAGCATTCATACGACCGCCCAAAAGATCCATATCTTGAGCCAAAAGCAAAGCCGTACGCCGCTCTGTGCCTTTAAAAAGCATATGCTCCAAAAAGTGAGCCATGCCCGAATTGCAAGGTTCATCATTGCGAGTTCCGCTTTGCACCCACACTCCCAAAGAGCAGGAAGCAAATTGGGGAATTTGCTCGCTAATTACCAAAATGCCATTGGTTAATTCTGTCTTCTTAATCATCTCAATTTAAAAAGCTTAAACATCTGTCAAGGAAACCAGGCCTTTTTTCTTTCCTATATCCTTCTTTCCTTTGCCTGGGAAAAAAGGAAGAAAAAAAACAAAAATGAATTTTTGCCTCGCAAATTTTCCCTGCCGCAGATTGGAATGCTTTATGTTATCAGAATTGGCCATTCGCAACTTCGCTTTGGTAGAAAATGAGACGTTCTACTTTGTTGACGGTCTCAATATGCTTACCGGCGAAACAGGAGCGGGCAAATCCTTAATTATTGATGCTATGGGCTTTTTGCTAGGCTCTATGGTAAGAGACAAGCCTCTGCGCAGTGGAGCGAGCGGCGGTTTTGTGGCGGCCAGATTCGTAGATATTCCTAAAGAAGTTAGTCGCAAACTTGAGGAACTCGGCTTTGAAGAAAACGATGAAGACGAGCTATTACTCAATCGAGATTTTAAAGCTATCGGTCGAGCCTCTTGTCGCATTAATGGTAAGCCTGCCACCCTGGCCGTTTTACGCGAAATAGGTTCCATGCTGGTAGATTTGCATGGGCAACACCAGCAATATTCTCTGTTGCGCCCCAACGACCATTACAAAGTGTTGGATCGCTACATAATTTCTCAAGATTCATCTTACGAACAGTTGTTAAATAAATATGCCGAATCGTATCGCCGCTGCCGTGAATTGCACCGCGAATTGCAAGAATTGCGCGAAGGCGAGCGTTCCCGTTTGCGTGAAATAGATTGGGCTCAACACGAACTTAACGAAATAGACGAAGTGGCGCCCCAGCCTGGCGAAGATGCCAAGCTTGAAGAGCAAATCAAAATTTTAGCGGCCGCTGCCGACTTACGCAACGGAGCCTTATCGGCTCATGCCGATTTGACAGCTGACAGTGGCCCCCGCGATCTTTTAGCCAATATTTGCAACGGCCTATCTTCTTTGCAAAACCAAGATAAGCGCCTATCCCCTATTGTCGACAGCTTAAATGAAGCGCTGGCTATTATAGACGACAATATTTATGAATTGAGCGCTTACGCTGACGGTATCGTTTCCGATAGTGAAAGCTTAGAAGCCTTGCACAATCGTTACGATAAATTGCGTACAGTTATGCGCAAATACGGCCCTTCTATAGAGGAAGTTTTACAATATCGTCAGCAAACGGCCAACCATTTAGAGCAACTAGAAAATAGTGCTTCGCGTTCTGAGCATTTGGAGCACGATCTCCTCGATTGTTTGAGCCAAAGGGAAAAATTTATAGATAGAATTTCTGCTTTGCGCCATCGTTATGCTCAAAATCTAGCTCAAGCTGTAGAAGAAGAGCTAGCCAAAGTAGATATGCCTCACTGCCGTTTTAGCGTCGCTTTTGCTGACAATACCAGCCAAGATCAAACGGTAGATGAACTGACTGGCTTTGTTTCTAAATATAAAGAAGTCGCCGTCCACGGAGGTGATATTGTCGAATTTGTCATTGCTCCCAACCCGGGGGAAGCTCCGAAGCCACTAGCTCAAATTGCTTCAGGTGGTGAAATTTCCCGCATTATGCTAGCTTTGCTCAGTTTGTTTTCCGAATTTCAGAAAACGGCCACTTTCTTTTTCGACGAAATAGATACAGGCTTGGGAGGTAACGCCGCCCAAGCAGTGGCCGAACGGCTACGCGGTTTAGCCTCGCGCTCACAAGTTATTTGTATTACCCATTTGCCTATTTTAGCCGTGGCTGGCGATCGTCACCACTATCTGTATAAAGAGGTAAACGACGGACGCACCTCTACTCATGTACGCATCTTAGAAGGAGCCGAAAGAGAAAGAGAAATCGCCAGAATGATGAGCGGAGGGGCTTCTTTGGATCAAGCCTTAGAGCACGCCCGCTCTCTGTTGCGCAATGCGCAAATCCGAAACGAACGCCGATCTTGACGTGCCACAAGTTCCAAGTAAAATACTTGAGTTAATTAACTTTTTTACTATATTGCCGTCTTGGCTGCATATTATAATTTTTCTGCCAGTAAAGGCACCTCAGGAGGCTATTCTTGTCTAAGCATCTGATTATCGCCGAAAAACCCAGCGTTGCCAAAGATATTGCCAAAGCGCTGGGCGGCTGCAAAGACGAAAAAGAATACTTGGAGAGTGAAAACAATATTATAACTTGGGCAGTCGGCCATTTAGTCGAATTTATCTCTCCTGAGGAAATCGATCCTAAATACAAAGCTTGGAAATTGGAAGATTTACCCATTATTCCCAAGAGTTTCAGCCTAAAAGCCAAAGATAAATGTACAACCCGTTTGCGCATTATTGCTAAATTGGCCAAAAGAGCCGACGTCGAAGCAGTAGTTAACGCCTGCGATGCCGGACGAGAAGGCGAGCTTATTTTCCGCGAATTAGTCTCTTTTTGCAAAATCAAAAAGCCTATTTTGCGCTTATGGTTGCAATCTATGACTCCAGAAGCCATACGCAACGGTTTTGCCTCTCTTAAGCCAGGCGCCGACTATGAAAATTTGTATCAAGCCGCTCAATGCCGCGCCGAAGCGGACTGGCTTATCGGTATAAACTCTACCCGTGCTCTCACTCGTCGTTTAAAGACACGCACTGAAAAAGTGTCTTGGTCGGCTGGCCGTGTCCAAACTCCCACTTTGGCCATGTTGCAAAGTCACGAGTTAGATATATTAAAATTCCGCCCGGCTCCCTATTGGCGCTTAAAAGCCAAATTTGATATTCCTATCAACAAAGAGAATGAAACCAAACCGCACACTTACGAAGCGGTATATTTTGATCCTAAATTTGATCCCAAGCAAATTTCCGAAGAAAAAAATTTCAAAGGGCGCGACGAAGCTATCTTTGATCGGGCTTTGGCCGAACATATAGAGCAAACTGTCAAAGGACACCAAGCTCAAGTAGAAGAGACCCGCAAAAACAAACCTGAAGCCGCTCCGCCTCTTTTCGATTTGACATCTTTACAACGCGAAGCCAATAGACGTTTTGGTTTATCGGCTAAGAGTACCCTGGCTGCAGCTCAGCGTCTTTACGAAAGCCATAAGCTCATTACTTACCCGCGTACTTCTTCCAAGTGCTTGCCTACCGACTACGTGGGCCAAGTTAAACGCATTTGGAGTGGCATGGCCACTTACGCTTCTCGAGCTGAAGAAGGAAGCTTAAATTTTCCTCTCTATGCGACAGCCGCCAGCAAGCTTTTAGCCGAGCCCAAGTTGCGCAATTATGGCAAAATCTTTGACGATTCACGCATTTCCGATCACTTTGCCATTATTCCCACCACCCAGTTGGCGGGCCGCAGCTTACGCGACGACGAAGCGAAAATTTATAATTTAATCTTGCGCCGCTTTTTAGCAGCCTTCTTTCCCCCTGCCGTTACCACAGTTATAGAGCGAATTACCACCGTAAAAGCCGAAGATGAAACTTTTACTTTCCGCACTAAAGGCAACTTCTTAAGCGAAAAAGGTTGGAAAGAAGTCTATGGTTATGACTCCCAAGAAGAGTGTTCGGCTCTTCCCGAGTTGAAAGCCACCCCTCAGGCTCCGGCCCTAGCTCGCAATAAAGAAATTACTCTCAAAGACGAGATGACTAAGCCACCGACGCGCATTACCGAAGCTAGACTTTTAAGCTTAATGGAAAACGCCGGTAAGCAAGTCGAAGATGAAGAGCTTTCCAATGCTATCGAAGAGACTGGCTTAGGTACTCCAGCTACTCGCGCTGAAATTATTGAAGCTTTGCTCACCAGAGGCTATATAGAACGCGCCGATCGAGCTTTGAAAGCTACAACCAAAGGCATAATCTTAATCGATTTGCTTAAACGCATAGGCTGCCACCGTTTAGCTTCTCCAGAGCTGACCGGTCGTATGGAGTATAATCTCAACCAAGTAGAGCACGGAACTTATAAGCGCAAAGCTTATATGAACGATATTGTCGACTATACCAAAGAAATCGTTTCCAAAACTAAAGACTTTGAGTATGCCGACATTTACGCCGACGAAAAGCCTCTAGGCCTTTGCCCTGTATGTCACAAACATCAAGTTTATGAAAAGATGCGTTTTTATGCTTGCGAAGCCAACCAAGGAAAAGACGGCGAAGGTTGCTCTTTTATTGTCTGGAAAGACAAAAATGGCCGTTATATCGATACTCGCACCATGAGCGAACTTTTGGAAAAAGGCGAAACGGATTATTTAGAAGGCTTCAAAGGCAGCGGCAAGCAAACTTACAAAGCTAAGCTCCGCTTTCAGAATAATACTGTCGAATTAGAGACAGACAACGGCACAGTAGTTTCCGACGCAGTCTCTTTGCCCGTTAGTGACGAGATTTTGGGTGTCTGTCCTTTCGACAAAAATTGCCACGTGACAGAAAATGCCTCCAGCTACCAATGTCAGCAAATATGTGTACAAAATGGCTCCCACAAAAAAGGATTCACTATGCCACGTGTAATTTGTCAGCGTCCTATAAGCCATGAAGAGCTGACCTATTTCTTGGAGCACGGACGCACCGAATTACTGGAAAACTTTATTTCCAAATACAACAAGCCTTTCAAAGGCTACGTTGTACTTAATCCGTCCACAGGTCGCTATGGCTTCGAGTTTATGCCGCGCTTCCCCAAAGCAGTGGCTTCCGCTACTCCCAGCCCGGTTACTACCGAAGCAAATATCAGCGCTCAAGCTGCAGCCAGTGCCGAAGCTAAGCCTAAGCGCACTACGCGCAAAAAAGCCGACGCCGACAGCAGTGCCAAAGAGGCTGCCAGTACCGAAGCTAAGCCTAAGCGCACTACGCGCAAAAAAGCCGACGCCGACAGCAGTGTCAAAGAGGCTGCCAGTACCGAAGCTAAGCCTAAGCGCACTACGCGCAAAAAGGCCGACGCCGACAGCAGTGCCAAAGAGGCCGCCGACACCGAAGCTAAGCCTAAGCGCACTACGCGCAAAAAAGCCGACGCCTAATAGTCGGCGGCAAAAATACGCATATTTTGGTAAACCGAGCTTCTTAACTGACATCTTTGCACGAAGGGCAAACTTTTGCTCTACTCGAAGTTTGGAAGTGAGAAAATGCTTGCAAAGAGGGTAAAATTCTTATGAAGAAGCTCGGTATCTTGGCGGCTTCGGCCATTATTTCTTTAGCACCACTATGTGCGCAAGCGTTACCGCAACAGCCGGACGCCATACACAAAACAAAGGCGGCAGCAGCGACAAACGCTCCGCACCAGGACAGCCGAGGTTCAAAGGCGAAAACAAAGAGCCTAAATTCTTCTTCTCGGAGTGATAAAGTGACTGTCCAAAATCAAGAAAATTCAACCGTAGTCACCCCCAGCATGACTCCAGCTCAAATGAAAGCTTTTTTCTTAGAGCAAACTAGGCGCAGCCTGACTAGCTGGGAAGCTAAAAATTACAACATCAGCAACCATCCGCCTTTCCAGCTCGATTCTCCTCAGGCTAGTCAGTTTTGCATTACTCCCGAAATTGCCAAAGCAATTAACTTGAGAGCCCAAGTTGACGCCTTTGCCAAAGAAGCTAAAGTTTCGACAGCCGGCGTACGCGAAAACCAGAATGTACTTTGCCCTTGGGATCATCGCTATCGCATCAACGAATATATGCTAGCTTTGATGGCCGAATCGTTGAGCAACATCGTACCGCAATTACATAAAGAGCATATTGCCTCTCTGCCGGTACACACTCCTGAAGAAGTAGCCAAGCATCTGGGCCCGCAGGGAGTAAAAACTATCGAAGCCATTTTTGGTATGCCTTTAGCCCAAGCTATGGAGTTTGTGCGTAAAAATCCTGTCCGTATCGTCGGCGGCGAAACTCGTTCCAATACTCCGCGTTTCGTGGGCTTGGTTTCTCGTATCTATGCCGCCCGCGGCTTTAATGTATTTTTGACAGAAAATGCCGACAATAAAGACACCTCTACTATTTTTATGTGGAGCTTCTTGACTTATATGTTGGGCTTATCTGGCGGCGATTATTATACTTCCAGTCACGGTGCTCCTCAGAAGCAGAGTGACAAAATTCTCGGTCCCGACGGTTCCCAGTATTTGCCTCCCGAGTACTCTAAAATCGTCGAGCAAATGTACAAAATTTTAGAGCAGTGCGAAACTACCGGCTATACTATAAAGCTGGCTGCTGCCGATGATCCTTTATTGCACCACAGCTTAACATATAAGCGTATGTGCAGCCTTTACGCCGACTATTTGCGCAAAGGTCCCGCTTCTCCAGCAGCTTTAAAGATGGTCAAAAAAGCTATTGCTGAAGGTATGCGTCTCAAACTCGATTTCTTCGGTGGTGCTGGCTATAAAACTATCGCTCCTATCCTCGAAGACTTGGGCATTGACGGAGCGTTTGCTGGTGGCTACATCCGCGCCGACGAAGATCCTTTCTTCCACAATATTGGCTTCCGCGTAGCCAAGAAGAAGAACTCTTCCGAATATGAAGTCGTACATGACAGCGTAGACGCCAGTATGCCTATCGTCGTCAAATCGGCCAATTACGGAGTAATTTTAAAAGATGCTCCTATCGGTCAGATAGTTTTCAATGTTGACCCCGACTCCGACCGCTTTGTGGCTGGCCAAATCGTTCCCGTCAGCGAAGAAGCCAAATTAACCGCTGACGGCATCAGCTCTATTAAAATAACTGACGATAAAATTTTCGCTCTCTTCTCACCCAACCAGTTCTTCCTTATGTTGGCTGAAAGCGATCGCGCCAGTATGGAAGACGATGGCAGTTGGAAAGATTATTCCAGCTTTGATATTCACACTTATGTATCAGCTCTGTCTTGGGACGAGTGGGCCCAGAAGCACGATATTCCCGTCGTGCGCACTCCCGTAGGATTTAAAGAAATTGCTGCTGTAGAGCGCAAAGTCGAAAAAGCCATGGCCGAACATCCAGGAGAAGTTGTGGCCGTTTATGATGAACTCGGCAATAAGATCGTCATTGGTCCCAAACCCAAAGTGCACCATGCTGGTGAAGAGAGCGGAGGCAAAATCGGCGGTCCCCGCGAGCCTATTTACAATATTTTAGGCCAAAAGATTATCGCCATGCGCGAAAAGAGTAGTGGCGAAGCTTGCATTTCCGCTGTGGTCATGGTCTCTAAGCTCTACTTAAAATACAAAGAGACTGGCGATATTGCCGATCTCTTCTTGCACAATCACCTTGCCGAGCTTTTCACCAGAGATGCCATTGCCAACAAGATGGAATTCCGCGGCGACAAGATCCACTATAACGAAGCTATTTTCGATCCCGAAGAGCTGGCTAAAGCCAAAGCTGCCGGTATTGCTGAAAAAGATCGCTTCAATAACTACTTCCGCCGCTTAGCTTTGGCTATGAAAGATCCCTCACTTACCAATAGAGGTAAGGTTCTCAGCTTAGACGAGGTAAAAGCCGTTCTAACTGAAGCTATTCCCGGTATGGCTCAAGAGTGGAAAGCCCTCGAGCGCATTGACGTTTGGTCAGACGGCTTACAACTTTGGTTTAAGGGCGCGAAAGTACGTGATATTTGCTTACGTCCTTCCGGAACGGATGCCAAGTCGAAAGTTTACTTCGACGGTACCGACAAAGCTTATATGAACGAAGTCTTCCAAAAGTACTTCCGCGATTTCCCCGCTGTCCCCACTCCTCTCTACAAAGAATTGCTTAAAGAAGATAAGTAACTTTTGAGTTGAGTTAAACAGAAGGCCTTCGTTTGTGGTGACAAGCGAAGGCCTTTTATTTTGGCGCAAGGCCGCCTATGATGGTGTGACTATCACTCAAAGTCTTGACATAGAGTATCAAAAGTATTAGAATTTGGCCCTAAAGTTTTCGGGATGAGTAATCCCGACCATTACCCGGCTGTTTATTACCCCAATATTTGGCCGTGACGGAAGGAGGGGAACGCATAATGGAAACTACAGTTGGTGAGAACGAACCTATCGAAACCGCTTTGAAGCGTTTCCGGCGTCAATGCCAGAAAGAGGGCGTGTTGGCCGAAGTTAAGAAGCGCGAGTATTACGACAAGCCCAGTGTACGTCGTAAAAAGAAGGCTATCGCCGCTCGTCGCCGCCGTCGTCGTTAAGGCATAAAGAGAAAGAAGTTGTCAGACCCTTGGGGCTGGCAGCTTTTTTATTTTTAAACGACTATAAAAAAAAGGCTGCCAGCTAAAATGCGAGCAGCCTTTTTTTGTAGCCTAACAATCTAAGCTTCGTCTTCAATTCGCCAATCTATAGGTTCGACTCCATGATCGCTCAAGAATTTGTTGGCTTTGCTGAAAGGGTGACTACCAAAGAAGCCACGCGAAGCCGAAAGAGGACTGGGGTGAGGCGAGCAAATAATAAAATGCTTAGGATTAGTAATTAAGACTTTCTTTTCCTGAGCCGGACGGCCCCACAAAATATATACTACAGGCCTATCGATAGTATTGACAGCTTTTATTACAGCATCAGTAAAGTTTTGCCAACCTAACTTTTGGTGCGAGAAAGCCTGATGAGCCCGCACAGTCAGTACCGCGTTAAGCATTAGCACACCCTGATCAGCCCATTTTTTCAGCCAACCGCTGTGAGGAATAGGATAGCCCAAATCATCATGCAACTCTTTATAGATATTGAGCAAAGATGGCGGCAATTGCTTTTGAGTAGGAGAGACGGCAAAGCTTAGCCCCATAGCCTGATTGACATTATGGTAAGGATCCTGGCCAAGAATTAGAGCTTTTACTTTATGAAAAGGCGTGAAATGGAAAGCATTAAAAATATCGTCGGCCGGTGGATAGATCGTTTGCGTCTTATACTCATGGATTAAAATGCGCCGCAGCTTCAAATAATACTCTTTTTGAAATTCATCCCCGATAACATCGAGCCAATCATTACTTATTTTGGGCATTTTGTACACCTCGTTACAAAGTAACGCTTCTTTATCATTGCCTAAAACCTGCTCAATTGTTAGAATTGGGGGAACAAAATGTAAAGCACATTTTTTTAAGGAGATTATCATGAGTATCGGTATTGGTTCGCTTTCAAATCTGACACCAACCTATTCTTCTCCTAGCCTAAAAAACTTAAGCGAGCCAGCCTCGGCAAAAGCTCCTTTAAATGAAGAACTGTCTCTAGCTGAAACTTTTACAAAATCATCTGATAAGCCGGTCAGCTTAATTATTCAAAGCAACGACCAAGAGAAATTGGCCTCTTTAAAAGCTCAACTTCTCAAAAGCGATCAGAGCAACCAAGTAACGGCCGATTTGCCTATCATTAATGGTTTTTCTATCGATGTATCGGCCCAGGACAATGAAGCTTTGCAAAGTCTCACTCAAGCTCAGCAAAGTGGTGCTTTTGCCGTTTCTTTAGATCAAAATTCAGACTTTACTTCCAACGATCTTTTTGAATTGCAAAATACTTTCTCCCCTATCCATAAAGAGACTAATGTCATGTTGGGTGTAGAGAAATTGCACGAGCAAGGTATCAAAGGTAAGGGCACTTGCATTTGTGTTATCGATAGCGGCATTGCCATGCACCCCGACTTAAAAGATCGTGTTGTTGCTTTCAAAGATTGCGTCAATGGCCGCCAAGAGCCCTACGATGATAACGGACACGGTACCCATGTAGCCGGTATTTGCGCCGGAGACGGCAGCAGTAGCGACGGAAAAACTGTGGGCGTAGCTCCAGAAGCCAATATCGTAGGTGTCAAAGTGCTCGATCAATTTGGTAACGGTACCACCTCACAAATCATTAAGGGTATCCAGTGGGCCATTGCCAACAAAAATAAGTACAATATAGACGTTATTAATATGTCTTTGGGCCGTCCTATTCCGCGCCCCCGTTTTCTCGATCCCATGACTATAGCTGTGCAAGTTGCTGAAAAATGCGGCATTACCGTAGTAGTTTCTGCAGGCAACGATGGCCCTGGAGCTTCTACGATATGTTCTCCAGGCAACGCTCCTAACGCTATTACTGTGGGGGCTTTCGACGATTACGGTACTCCAGAAACTGACGACGACTGGCCAGCCTACTTCTCTAGCCAGGGCCCAACACGCTTCGACAATCTGGAAAAGCCCGATATTTCAGCTCCCGGCGTAGATATCATTTCTTGTTCTAACGAAAATGACGGCTATGTGCAAATGTCAGGCACTTCTATGGCCGCACCTTTTACAGCTGGCGTAGCCGCTCTCATGAAGGGCGTCAATCCCAAGCTTAGGCCTAAAGACATTAAAAGCATCTTGATGTCTCAGGCCGCACCTTTCCAGCAAAGTGATTTAAGTCGCAATATTGTTGGAGCTGGCGCCATCACTCCCCAAGAGTCTTTGGCCCAAGCAGCCGATTTTAAAAGAAAATAAATAACCATTCTTTTAATAGAGCCTCTGAATTGCGCCCTTCCGTCCTTACTATTGGAATGGTCTTTTCTAAGAGGCTCTCTTTTTCAAGGAGATTTTTTTGAGCACAGCTATCAATTCCGACCTCACTGACCGCAGTAAACGCTGGGTTGTGGGTATAGATTTGGGAACTACCAATTCAGCTATGTCCTGTCTTCCTTTACAGGAAGAAGCCAATTTAGAGAGCGTTTCAATTACCCAGCGCATTTCTGAAAATCAAGTAAGTCGCTTACCTACTCTGCCTAGCTTCCTTTACTTGCCTGGCGAACATGAAATGCCTTTGCACGCTATGGAACTTCCCTGGAACCAGGAGTTAGACTATGCTGTAGGTGCTTTCGCCCGCACTCAAGGCGCCAAAATTCCTGGTCGTGTAGTTAGTTCAGCTAAGTCTTGGTTGGCTCATCGTCGCGCCGAGCCAGGTGAAGCAATTTTGCCTTGGGAAGCAGTTAAAGAAGGACGCAAGGTCAGCGCCATTGAGGCTTCGCGCCGTTATTTGGCCCATATGCGCGACTCTTGGGATTACGATCACCCCGAACACCCTTTAGCTTTACAAGAATTGGTCTTAACCGTCCCCGCCTCTTTTGACGAAATAGCTCGCGATTTAACTATAGAAGCTGCCGATCGTGCCGGTTTAGAAAATGTCACCCTTTTAGAAGAGCCACAAGCTGCCTTCTATACTTGGTTATGGCCTAGACGCAAAACTTGGCGCCACAATTTGTCTGGCGTCAACGAAATTTTAATTTGCGATATCGGCGGCGGCACTTGTGACTTTACAGCTATAAAAATTGATGAGGATGGTTTGCGCCGTATTGCTGTAGGTGATCACTTAATGCTTGGCGGTGACAATTTAGATATTGCTATTGCCAGATTGTGCGAAGCTAGATTGGGCGTTAAGCTCAATTTGTTGCAATGGGGCGTCTTACAACAGCAATGCCGCCAAGCTAAAGAAAAGCTCTTGGGCGCCAATCCTCCAGAATCGTGTTCAGTAATTACTCCCGGCGTCGGCTCCAAACTTATTGACAGCGCTTTACAAACAGAAGTCAGCCGCCAAGAAATCCAAGAGCTGATTCTGAATGGTTTTTTCCCCGAAGTTCCCTTTACAGAGCCCATATCTAACGATCACAAAGTGGGCTTGCAACAGTGGGGTTTGCCTTATGCCAGCGATCCTATTGTCCCACACTACTTATCTTCCTTTATGCGCACCCATAATTTAAAGCCACAAGCGGTTTTATTCAATGGTGGCGCCTGTCGACCTCAAGCCATTAAACAGCGTATTTGCAAGATCTTAAATAATTGGCTGGGCTACGAAGTACAAGTTTTAGAAAATGAAGCTGAAGATCTGGCTGTAGCTCACGGTGCTTGCGCCTTTGGTTGGCTAAAAAGTCATGGCCAAGAGCGAATTAAAGGAGGCATTGCCCGTTCTTACTATTTGGGCGTAGGAGATGACAATGCTCTTTGTGTCATTCGCCGCAACCAAGATGAAGGTGAACGTCAAGAAGTTGACGGCCCAGAATTAAAGCTCAGAGTAGGTTCACCAGCAGCTTTTCCTCTTTTTGCTTCGACCGAACGTCCTCAAGATGCAGTTGGACAAGTAGTCAAACAAGAATTGCTTAAACCTTTGGGCACTTTAGAAACTGTAGTTAAAGGTAGCAAAGGTGAAAGCGAAGTAGCTGTCCATTTAGCTGCGCAAGTAACAGAAATTGGTACTATGGCTCTGTGGGCGACTTCTTTGGACGGTTCACGCAATTGGTCTTTACAACTTCCCTTGCGTGGACGCCGACAGAAAAAAGCTTCTTTAGATATTGCGCCTAAATTTGTCGATAAAGCCAAAAAGCTTATCAACTATACCTTCAGTACCAAAGCCAACAAATTGCGAGAGACAGATATAAGACCCAGAGCTTTACTTGGCTCTTTGGAAGCTTCTCTGGGGAAACGCACCACTTGGCCTTCTAGCTTAAACAGAAGCTTATGGGAAGCTTTTTGGCTTTGCGCCGACAAGCGCCGCTCTTGCGCTGAATACGAAGCAGCTTGGTTTAATGGAGCCGGCTTCTTGTTACGTCCTGGTTTAGGCGCACCTCTAGACAAATGGCGCCTCGAACAAATGCAAAAGCTCTTGCCAGAGTGGATGCAATTTTCCCAAGATGAAAATGTCCGCCGTGAGTTTTGGGTTTTCTGGCGCCGTTTGTCAGCCGGTTTGGAAGCAGCAGCCCAAACTAGCTTGTGGGCCAACTTGGCTCCTCGCCTTATTCCTGGGCGCAAACACATAAAGAGCCGCCTCAAGCAATTGCTGCCAGCGGAAAAAGTCGAAGTCATGCGCTTAGCTGTCAGCTTAGAGCGCATACCTATGTCGGAGAAAGAAACTTTAGCTGAAACTATCTTCCAAGACTTTAAAGTGCGCCCAGACACAGTCTGGCAACTTTCCCGCTTGGGAGCCAGGCGTCTTATGGGAGCCGGCCCGCAACATGTTATGGCTGCCGAATTAGTGGAAACTTGGGTAGAAAAAATTCTCAGTGCCAAGTGGTCAGACAGTCGCTCTATTGGCTTGGCAACAGCCGAAATGGCTCGTTACACCAACAACCGCGCTCTAGACTTGAATAAAAAATTGCGCGAACGCCTGGCAGAGCGATTGGAAAAAGAAAAACTTCCCCAAGCAGCCAAACGCGTCCTCTACTTATGCGAAGAAGAGGACGAAGCTGCCTCCGTCCTCTTCGGTGAAGATTTGCCTATTGGTTTGCGCTTAGACGTCTAAGTCTTTGGCTGACATCAGCGGCAGCGTGATAGTTACTTGGGTGCCTTCTCCTAGCTTACTATCAAATTTAACGCTGCCGCCGTGGCGTTTCACAATGGCCTCAGTAATAGGGATTCCTAAGCCGGTGCCACCACTAATACGATCACGTCCGGTATCAACTCTATAAAAACGTTTGCCCAAATTGGCCAAGTGTTCTGGGGAAATACCACAGCCTTCGTCAGCAACAATAATCTTCACATCTTTATCGCTCACTTGAACACTTACTTTCACTTGCTTCTCTTTGGGCGTATGACGCAAAGCATTGTCAATGATGTTGCGTACAGCTCTAGCTAAAGCTGAAGCGTCACCCAAAATCCACACATCGCAGCCAGTTTCCGTTTCGACAGGATGCTCCATAGCTTCACTTAAGGAAGCTTCTACAGCATTTTTCACCACTTCGTTGACGCTAACAGGATCAGCCACCTTGCGGTGAGACAGTTCTTGGTTGCGCGATAAAGTCAATAAATCGAGCACTAAATGCTCCATGCGGCTAAGTTCTTTATCGATAGTAGATACGGTACTTTGTACTTTATCTAACACTTTGGCATCTTCAAGCTTCAATTTAAGTACATGTACCGCTCCCATTAAGCTAGTTAAGGGCGTTTTTAGTTCGTGGGAAGCGTCGCCAATAAAACGTTGCTGTTCCAGGAAAGACTCTTGCAAAGCGTCCAACATATGATCGAAAGTATTGGCCATAACAAATATCTCGTTGCGTCCTTCGCCCAAATGGACTCGAGCGCTTAAATCGCCAGCTTCCAATTTTTTAGCTACTCCGACTACTTTTTGCAAAGGCGTTGTCAATACTCTAGCTGTGCAAATACCTGCTACCGATACGAGTAAAGCCAAAATGATGGAGCCAATAGCAAAAAGGCGATGAGCCATTTTTATAGCTCTGTCGGCAAAATTCCAAGGAACGGCAGCTTCTATATAACCAGTAAGCTTATCCCCTTCGGTAATGGGACAAAGCATAATTTGAAAATTAGGCGCCTCTACATAAACCAAAGTGAAAGGACCAAAATGGGGAGGTGGCGGCATTCCTTCATTTATTCCACGCTTGTCACTGGAAAGCCAAAGCAAAAAATGGTGGAACAAACCATTGCGCCTAGGCAATTTGGAAGGCCCGTAGTAAGTAAAACCAGCTTCCTTAATAATAGACTGAGAATAAGCCATCATTTCAGAAGCGTTGTCTCCTCCGCGAAATCCGTCTTTATCTGAATTTTGCAAGCGCCGCCAATTTTCACTTAAAAAAGAGAACATGGCGCGACTAGGCACTTGAGGAAGTTGATCCTTACCTTCAAAGTGTACAAAAGGCGACTCAGAAGAGGCTATTTTGCGACCTTGTAAATCGTAAATACGCACATAGCTGCAATTGCGTCCTATCGCTTCAGCCATCTTCTGATAATTGCCCTGAAACTGAGCTAAACGCAAAGTTCTGGGCTTAGGCTTACAGCGCGGCAGTCTCCTTTCCCCATTGTCCCTACCGGTGCAAGATCCGACTAATTTTTGCAAAAAGCTAGGTTCTGGCCTACTATGACGAAAACGTTCACGCTCAGCATCCATTATTACTTTTACATCTTCTTTATCATCTTCAGCAAAATAATAAAGAATAGTATAAAGAGATCTGGCTCCTTCATTCCAGACGACACTATCTATAGCAAAGCAAATAAACAGACCAGAGCAAAAAATAGCCAGCGATAAAATAGTCACAAAGGACAAAGAGATCAGAACTGATAGAGAAACTCTGCGCATAACTTTTTTTTCCAGGCCTCTTCTAGCCTAAGGCATAACCTACACCACGCACGGTGCGCAAAAGAGAGCGATTTTCATCGTCAAGTTTATTGCGCAAAGCACAAATATAAACTTCCACCACGTTAGTTTCCAAATCGTCACTCCAGCCCCAAAGCTGTTGCAAAATTTGTTGGCGAGTAAATACTTGACGCGGCTTACTCATAAACATTTCCAACAATTCAAATTCACGCAAAGTCAAGTGGAGAGTACGACCACCTTTGGTAACAATATGGGAATCGGGATCCAAAATAATATCTTCATATTCCAAGAAGTTGACTTTGCGTCCCTTGCTGCGACGTAACAAGGCCCTAACTCTGGCCATCAATTCAGCAAAATGGAAAGGTTTAGCCAAATAATCGTCACCGCCATTGTCCAAGCCCTCTACCATATCTTCAAGCTGATCTTTGGCACTTAAAAATAAGATAGGAACGTCGGTTATGCTGCGTATACCTTTGCATACTTCCAAACCAGAAATATCTGGCAACATAATATCTAAAATAACTAAGTCTGGATGATTGTCTTTGAATTTTTTCAAAGCTTCACTGCCAGTAGCAGCTGTAATAGTTCGATAAGATTCATGCTCCAAAGTGTAAGTTACCGACTCGCGAATCGACTCTTCATCATCAACAACTAAGACTAAAGGCTGCTGAGTTGCCATAACACATCATCCTCCCAAAAATAAGCAAATATCTCAATTTATGCTCTTGTATTATAAAGGAATTTTCTTTATTTTTTTCTTTGCCAAGTGGCTTAAGGTTAAAGATAAGCTAAAAAAAAGAGCAATTTTGCC
>ERZ808242.98-NODE-98-length-66586-cov-15.571839_pt1 | contig 66586 bp, 50 predicted proteins | sample MGYA00521244_ERZ808242 | MGnify/ENA primary metagenome ERZ808242 (study PRJEB31516, sample SAMN03275573) | gut metagenome | biome: mammalia-associated habitat; material: feces | host: Papio cynocephalus | place: Kenya | collected 2012-07-27 ... | reverse complement strand
TAGGGCTTACTCGGGACTTCCACCCGTTAGACAATGCTCATGCCGAGCATACTACAAGAAAAGCGCAGGGTTCTCTAAGAACCCTGCGCTTACATATCGTATTTTCTAAATTATCTTTAGAAGAAAAGGTAGCGATTGTCAACCACCTTGGCGTTGATGTAAAGCTCATTCATAAAGTTGCCAGCATACTGCATGTCTTTCTGGCTCAGCTTCATTTCCTGTTGCTTTTCGTTGTAAGTGGCGGCATTCTTAGAACGCTTGACGACCTGGAACTGATAAACACCTGCCAAGCCCTTCACAGGATGCGAGCTGAATGTTCCTGGCTTTGCTGCGTACACAGCTCCACTGAGAGCGGGCTCACTGGCACCTGTAGCCTGCACAAAAACAGGAGCGGCAAAGGTAACCTGATTGACTGTAGAAATCTGTGCTCCCTTAGCCTTGGCAGCCGCAATGCTCGTTGCGCCTTTAGCCTTGGCAATCAATTGTTCGGCCTTCTTGTCACGAATCACTTCCTGCTTGACCATCTCCTTCACCTGGGAATCATCAAGGCCACGATAGCCTATCGGATGAATCTTATCAAGAATGACGATCAAAAGATGATCACCATTGTCACCACACTCATACATCTTAGACACCTCATTCTCGTCAGCACTAAACAACCACTTCATTGCATCACGAGTGGAATGGATGCCAACAAGATTGTGCTGGGAAGTAGTAACATCCTTTGCCTCCTGGAGACGATAGCCGCTCTTGGCAACATTCTTTGCAATGGCTTCTGCTGTCTGATTGGCGCTGGCAAACGTGCTGAACTTGTTGAAAATAGCGCCCCGGGTCTCCTTGGAATAGTCGATGGTCTTCTTCACGACAGCTGCCGTGAACTTATCCACCATGTTCTTACGATCAAGCACCTGAACAATCAGATTGCCTTGAGTCATTTCCACATTCTTAAGTTCATTGACACCAGATGTGAGCAATGTGTTGAGATAGTTCTTGGTATCCTTGTCCATAGAGGTTGAGAACTCATACATGCGAGAAGTCATCCATTGTTCTTTGCCCTCCTGGCCATACTTCTTGGCGATGGTGGCAAAGTCGGCACCTGCGCTCAAAGCCTTGAAGATAGAGTCAGCGCGAGTATGAGCCTCATCAGCTGTAGCGCCACCAACTTGAATGGCACGGAACTGCACGGAATCAGGAAGTTGCTGCTTGGCAACAAGCTTAATCAAGTTCAAGGTATTGTCCTGTGCATTCTCAACCGGACCATAGGTCTGACCAACGCTCATGGAGTCAAGGCGTGTAGCAACATCAACAGGATAAGCCTCCTTGCCAAGGGGAATCCCCAAATAAGCAACTGAAGATGTTGATTTACGAACGACCTCCGCAGGATCATCATTAGCAAGAAGTTCCTTCTCGTAACCCTTAAACTGCTTCATCAGAGCAGCACGGTCAGCCGCAGAAGCGCTAATCTTAACATCAACGTAGCGAATGTCACGGGTCTCAACAAATTGTTGGAAACGAGGCTTCAATTCATCATACTTGGCCTTCAAGTCGCTATCAGAAATCTTCACTTGCGCGTCAGAAATCTTCGAATAGGGATAAGAAGCCAACTGGATTTGGCTCTCCTGCGACTCCTCGTTAAAGCTCATCTTGGCCTCAATGGGATTTGACAGGAAGCAATGAGCCAAGAGACCATTGTATTTCTGAATAAGAAGCTGCTGGCGCAAAGACTTCTCGATAAACACCCAGTATTTGTAAACAGTCTGCATCTGCTCAGCCACCTGTGGATTCACGTTGGCTTGATCGCTCTTGTACTGAGCCAAGAACTGCTTCAGCTGGTTGGCATCGAAGCGGCCCGTCTGCCTGTTCACAAAAGGAGTGGAGAGCAACATCTGGTTGGTGCCCTGGTTGAGAACATCCTGCATCTCCTGGTCAGTAACCGTAAGACCCAACTTGTTACACTCGTTCTCCACAATTTTGTACTGAACATAGTTCTGCCAAACCTGGTCGCGAACTTGGTTCATCTGGTCGTCATTGAGGTTGTCCTGACCTTGCATCTTCATGGCCTGCTGAACCTCATCAACGAGCTTGGCGAAATCGTCATAATTGATTTTTTCACCTAAAACTTCACCGATCTGCTGGCGTTGGTTATTGCGAGTGGACTCGCAAGAACGGAAAGCCTCCTCAGCGATGAAAGCAAAAAGACCCAAGCCGATAATTACTATCAGCGTAACGCCTCTGCTTCTGATTTTTCCTAATGCTGCCATTTGTTTTTATTGTTTTGTTTTATTGTTTTTATTCATGTGTGGTTTTTAATCGCTCTCCGCATAACAAAAAGCGTACAAATTTACTAATTATTTAGCAAACAAGGGAATTTTTCAACAAGAAAATGAAGTCCTTTGTTGATTTCAAAACGCCCGTGCCGACGTCAAACGCCAATATGCATACGAACAAGTTCTATTTTGGTCATCGTGTTTTTGATTATCTTGAAGGTATACTTGCCTATTTTGACTTCCTCATTCAATTTGGGGAAACTGCGATACTCATGCAGTATCAACCCTCCCAACGTCATGTACTCATCGCTCTCTGGAAGGTCAAGGTCAAACATCTCATTGATCTTGTCTATCTCAAGCCGTGCGGAAAGCACATAGTCTCCATCCTCGAGTCTCTTTGCCACATAGTTGTCTGTATCGTGCTCATCTTGAATGTCTCCAAAAATTTCCTCCACAATATCTTCAAGGGATACGATGCCACTCGTCCCCCCAAACTCATCCACGACCACGCCCAAACTCTTCTTTTGCTGAAGGAAGGTCTTCATCAGCTTTTGTGCTGGCATTGTCTCTGGGACAAACGGCAAGGTACGCACGCAATCCTGCCAATGCGTGGGATGATGAAACATCTCCGAGCTGTGAATGTAGCCGGTGATGTGATCGATGTCTGACTTGTAAACAATAATTTTAGAGTTGCCACTTTCAACAAATTTCTGTTTCAGTTGCTCCAACGTACAGTCATCTTGATCTACCGCATTGATTTCCGTTCGCGGTATCATACAATCGCGGACCTTGGTATCCGGAAAGTCAAGAGCGTTTTGAAATATCTTCACCTCATTATCTACCGATTCATCGTTAGGTGCATTATCTATCGAAGACTGCACCAAATAGTCCAAATCGACCTTCGTAAATCCTTCCCCATCATCCTCATCAGTCATCCTGATACCCACCATGCGCAACTGCAGACGAGACAGGAAGGTGGCAAACTTGCTGATAGGCCATAAGATGACATAGAAAAGAAAAGCCAATGGAGCAAACAAAGAAAGAAGCAAATTAGGGCTACTCTTAAAGAAGGTCTTTGGCAGGAATTCGCCTGTGAACAAGACGACTATTGTGGAACAGACGGTATCAAGTATCACGCGAGTGGCTGGATCAAAGGGCTTGAAGAGTGTGTTGTCAAAGATATCAGCGAAAAGAATGCCATAGATGACAAGCACAATATTGTTGCCCACGAGCATCGTGGATACAAAGCCATTGGGGTGACGGTAAAAGAACGAAATGAGCTTCTGCGACAACCCATTCTTTTCTTTGTCCATTTCCGCCAACATCCGATTACTGGAAACGAACGCAATCTCCATGCCCGAGAAGAAAGCACTGAAGACCATCGAAATGATAATCTCAACGACAAGTGAAATATCGACAGACTGTTCCACAATATTTGCTTTTAAATTAATTGAAACGATAAGGCGCCATTGGGCTACGTTGCTGCATCAAGAGGGAATCCTGAGACTTGCGGGAAGAGTCGCCACTGCTCGGTTCACCTCCCCCTATGTCATCACGTTCAAAAGTGCCTTTGGAATTAGACACAAGATACTTAGACATTTTCTCGTCCGAACGGAAATAGGTACCTTGCAAGGTGCGCTCTGGTGTAACCAGACGGGAGAAGGTGTATGAATACAGTTCATGGCGCACCTGATCCCAATACAATTGTTCGCTGGAAAAGCGCAAGCCATCCTTGGTCAAGATACGCACCCTTGACCGAAGCTCCCAAAGCCGCTGCTGGTCATAATAATATGCTGTATCACACTGTATGTACGCCTCGACATGGAATTTCTCATCAAACTGCTCAAGAAACAATCCTTTGTCGAAATACCAACGCGACGGCTTTTTGTTCTGGTTAACCTCCCATCTCTCCGCCACAATTCGATATTTGATGATACCCGAATCGGATATCAACGTATTCACACCATAACTCACCATCATAGGCACGGAGTCCCGCTCATTGACGGCAGGTGCCGTATGCTCCACAGGCTGATCACAGGATGTGAGAACAGCAGACAGCACACATATCAAAGGCAATAATGCCAAAAATTTCAAGCCAAAAAGCCTACTTCCCATTTGCAACAGGTAAATTACTCAACCTTCCACTTGGCAAACCATCGCTCGTTGAAAGTCAAGCCTATGTTAATGCGGAATGTGTTTTCCGTAATGAAATTCTTGGCAGACTGTTGCACCCACTGGCAACTGATGTTGAGCAAAGAACGATTGTTCCACTTATTGGCAATAGGAAAACCAAATCCTACGCTGGCACTAATTTCCTTCGGGCCATCATTGCCATTAATTATATAATAAGGTGTAGCATAGGACAAGCCAGCGCGATAATGCACACGCTGCCAAAATCTCATACCATACTCCTGCGGACAGATTTCTGCGCCTAAGGTAAACTTATGACGATCCTTATAGAAGCCCTTCTTCATGAAGAAATCAGTCGTACTGCTTCCCGAAGTCTCATAAGACGGGGCTTTCACTCCACCCCACTTCTGAAGGTTATAATCCAAACCGACCTTGAACGCATGATTATGATCAAACATCAAGCCTGCGCCTAAAGTGGTCGGAATCTCAAGATCAAGATTGGCCTGCCCTTCCTGAGGGAAGCGAGTCGTGTCAGCAACACCCGATTGCGAGTTGTTGGAGATAATTTCCATCGTAGGCTTTCCACCAATCTTATGACCCAAACCATAAGTAAGGCCGAGCGTCAACTGATCTTTCTTTGTCAGACGAGCTGTATATTGTAAACCTAAGTCTACTTTATAGCTTCTCACGTCAGCCGTGTACTGCTTCGTAAGCGTATTGACGTAACTATCGCTATAACTATTGGTCACTGTTTTGGTGTAATCGCCATAGAGGTAGCTACCATTAACACCTACGGACAAACCATTCAAAGGCTGCCACCCCAAGCCAACATATACTTGGTGAACACCTCCATTTCCGCTATAAGTGTTGGTGGATTTTCGTTTATCTACATCACCGCTAATGGTCTGCGTGCTGGCATAAGAATAGCCAATATTCGTAAAAGGAATGAGGCCAAAGCTCACCCCCAAATGTTTAAAAGCCCTGAAGCCAGCGACAACATACTCAAAATCCGCATTCTGCGCATTCTTCCTATTGCCCCCCTCCTTGAAACTGGTAATCTGGCCACTTACGCCTGCGTCAAAGATGAAGGTCAAACTATCCAACGCCGCATAAGAAGCCGGATTGGAGAAGTTGACCTGATTATGCTCATGAAAGCCAAGTCCCAGTCCATTCATTCCACGATTGAAACCCGCCGCTTGGTCTGACAGGATGCCCAGTCCATACTGGCTATAAGGAGAATTTGTGCCACTTTGGGCATAAGCGACCCCACACGACATGGCCATCGCAACAACTGCAGATAAATATCTTTTCATTATTAAAAGTACGGAACTAGTCCTTTTTCTTTCACGTTAATTTAAATACAACTGCAAAAGTATTGAAAAAAAACGATATAAAAGCACGTTAAGTGAAAATAATAAGGTATTTTTGCATCATGAAACGTTTAAAAGACTTTTTCATAACTATGTGTATGGTTGTTTTCGCTTCGTTAACAACCAACGCAGAAACGCAGCCCCAAAACAGCCAGGACGGATTGGTAGATAGCGACAGCATCACCATCAGTCTTCTAACATGTTCCCCGGGAAGTGAAGTGTGGAGCTTGTATGGGCACACTGCCATTCGTCTCCAAGATCCTGCACACGAAATGGACTTAGCCATCAACTACGGCATGTTCAACTTTCATCAAAAAAACTTTGTGCTTCGTTTTGTGTTCGGCCTCACTGATTACGAAATGGGCATCGAGCCTTTCCAAACTTTCTTGCAAGAATACGCACATAGCGGACGTGGCGTGCTCGAGCAACGCTTAAATCTGACCCATGAAGAGAAGATTGCGATAGCTTCGGCCCTCTACAGAAATTACGAGCCAAGCAATCGCACGTATCGTTACAATTATTTTTATGACAACTGCACCACTCGAGCCAGAGACATCATAACCGGCAACCTGAACGGCCACGTGGAATACACCAACACCCTTTACGATTCCTCCTACCGGAAAATGATCCATCAATGGAACGCCCAACATCGTTGGGCGCGCTTTGGCAACGACCTGCTTCTTGGCATCAAGGCAGATGCGCACGTCGACCAAGCTCAACAGCAATTCCTACCAGACACGTTACGAAAAGACTTTGCCACGGCAGTCATCATCAATTCGGCAGGAAACCGTCGACCGCTGGTTGACTCAACATTTGAAATTCTAAAGCCCGTCTCAGCCAATGCTCATACAGAAACAGACATTTGGGACACACTCAGCCCACGCATAGTCTTTTCCCTTTTCGGTGTAATAGTAGTCCTTTTTTCACTGTCAGAATGGAAGCGTAGAAAACCTTATTGGCTGACAGATACCATTATCTTGACATTAGACGGTTTGGCAGGTTTGATTTTGTTGGCAATGGTATTCTCCGAGCACCCGACAGTTAGTCTCAACTTGCAGATATTACTGTTAAATCCCTTGTTCATCATATTTGCATATCTATCTATCAAACAACGATTTAAAGATCGTTGTCATTGGTGCTGGAAATTGCAATTGGGCTTCATTATCTTATTCTTTTTAGGTAACATTTTCCAAAATTATGCTGAAGGAATGAACATTTTGGCATTAACTTTGATGGTACGTTGTATATTAAACATTCGGGCGCTCAGCGCTAACACAAAATAACCACATGAGATACTTGGCATTCATACTTGCTGCGCTAACCACGGCTGAGATGCAAGCTTTCCAGCTTGCGCCTCGCCTTGTTGTGAATGTCACTATCGACCAATTGAGGACTGACTACATGGAAGCCTTCGCCCCACTCTATTCGCAGGGCGGCTTTCGCAGACTTCTCAGCGATGGCCTTGTGTATGAGGGTGCCAGCTATCCTTTTTCCCCAGTCGACAAGGCATCAGCCACCGCCTCACTCACCACAGGCACCATACCCTTCTACAATGGCATTATAAGTAGCCGTTGGCTAGATAGAGAGACCTTGCAGCCTGTCTTCTGCGTTGACGACTCCAGACATTTTACCTCTGCAGATCGTCTGAAGACGTCAACTATTGGCGACGAGCTCAAGCTTAGTTCCAACGGGTCAGCCATAGTGTATTCATTCGCTGCAGACAGAGAGTCGGCCATCTTGTCAGGTGGGCACGCTGCCAATGGAGCATTTTGGATGGACAACACAGGCGAATGGCAAGGCTCGTCCTACTACAGTAATAATTTGCCCGAATGGCTAAAAGCCCACAACAAGCTACATGCCAAACACCCCATCAACACAAGTTACACCAATGATGATGTCATTGACGCCTCGCTCAATGCTATCACCCAGGCTGCAATGGGCAAAGACGACGTCTCTGATTTGTTGTTTGTAAACATCTCTGCTACTAAGGCGGACAAAACTCCTGTGACACATTGGCAGACTGAGATGGAGAGCGTTTACATGCAACTTGACAAATCATTGGCGCGTCTCATCAGTGGTGTAGAGAAGCAGATAAGCCTTGACAGAGTGCTTTTCGTCATCACTTCAACAGGCTACACTGACGAAACTGCAACCAACGTCAAGCAATATCGGATACCGACTGGCACGTTCTACATTAACCGCACATCGTCCCTGCTCAACATGTACCTGAGCGCCATCTACGGACAAGGGCGCTATGTAGAACAATGTCACGGCAACCAGGTTTACTTGAACCACAAGCTCATTGAGCAAAAACGAGTGAGCATGCCAGAAATGCTGACCCGTTGTCAGGACTTTTTGATTCAAAACGCCGGTGTAGCTGATGTCTACACCAGTGAACGCCTTTTGGCAGGCAACAACGACATCACCAAGATAAGAAACGGTTTCAATCCAACACTCAGTGGCGATATCATCATCGACGTGGCTCCTGGATGGAAGTTGCTGAACGAAGACACACAAGAAACTTACACAAGCAGGGCTGGTTTTGTCCCTTTCCCCATTGTTTTCATGGGAACAGAGGTGAAGCCTCAACGCGTGACAGCCCCAGTCACTGTTGACCGTATTGCGCCAACAGTGGCTAAGGCAATCCGCATCCGGGCACCTAACGCATGCACGTCCGCACCTCTTTTTTAATTTTTTTAAAAATATCACAACGCGAGGCGGCCTCAAGGACTCGAATGTCATAATCTTCGACTCGCCTAAGCGTCTCCTTCTTTCATCCAGTGTGGGCTTCACTGCTCACGCCAAACAACATGCCACCAACAAGAAGGACCACAAAGAAGAGGACAAATATTTGCCATAAAACTAATTAATAACATGATTTTGTGTAAATTGCGGAATTAAATTCGTAATTTTGCAAATGATAAGAAAACAAAAAAACGACATATAATGAATTTAAACAAATTTTTAAAGTCATTGTTCGGTGACAAGTCAACACGAGACATGAAGCTTATCCAGCCCCTGGTGGAAAAGGTTAAAGCAGTGTATCCCGACATCCAGAAGCTGAGCAATGACGAGCTGAGAGCCAAGACGAAGGAGATACAGTCCTACGTGCAAGACGCCGGCAAGCCCTATCGCGAGAAAATTGCAGAGCTGAAGGCAAAGATTGAGGACACCCCCATCGACGAGCGTGAACCCATCTTCGATGAGATTGACAAACAAGACAAGGAGATGCTCGAAGCTCTTGAGAAAGCCCTCAATGAAGTTATGCCTGTGGCCTACAGCATTGTGAAAGACACGGCACGCCGTTTCAAGGAGAATGCTGACACCGTCGTGACCGCCACAGACTTCGATCGCGAGTTGGCTGCCAAGCCTTCGAACGACTTCATCACCATCGATGGCGACAAGGCCATCTACCACAACGAATGGACCGCAGGTGGAAACAAAATCAAATGGGACATGGTTCATTACGATGTGCAAATCTTTGGTGGTATTGCCTTGCACCAAGGCAAGATCGCTGAGATGGCCACCGGTGAGGGAAAGACGCTCGTCGCCACGTTGCCGGTGTTCCTCAACGCGCTCACAGGCAATGGCGTGCACATGGTAACAGTCAACGACTACCTCGCAAAGCGTGACTCCGAATGGATGGGGCCACTCTATGAGTTCCATGGACTCTCTGTGGACTGCATCGATAAGCACCAGCCCAACTCCCCCGAGCGCCGCAAGGCTTATCAAGCTGACATCACATTCGGAACCAACAATGAATTTGGTTTCGACTACTTGCGCGACAACATGGCGCTTTCGCCCAACGACCTCGTACAACGCCGCCATAACTTCGCCATCGTTGATGAGGTCGACTCCGTGCTGATAGACGACGCGCGTACACCACTCATTATCTCCGGCCCCATTCCAAAAGGTGATGACCAAATGTACGAGGAGTATCAGCCCTTGGTAGAACGGCTTTATGAAGTGCAACGTAAGCAGGCCACAGAATTGTTGGCTGAAGCAAGACAAAAAATCTCAGAAGGCAGAAAGGAACAAGACAAAAACAAGTCACAGCAACTGCTGGAAGAAGGTTTTCTGAGTCTCTTCCGCTCTTACAAGGCACTGCCTAAGAACAAAGCCCTCATCAAATACCTTTCAGAGGATGGCATCAAGACAGGCCTGCAGAAGACGGAAGAAACCTACATGGAAAACAACAACCGCCTGATGCCAAAGGCCATTGCTCCTCTTTATTTTGTCGTTGACGAGAAGCTCAACTCTGCCGACCTCACCGACAAGGGAACAGAATGGTTGTCCAACCAGGTCCACGACAAGGATCTTTTCGTCCTGCCAGACATCACCTCGCAGCTCTCGGAGTTAGAGGCAGACACAAAGTTGTCAGACCAAGAGCGTGTTGACAAGAAGGACGACTTGCTCAACCACTATGCGGTACAAAGCGACCGCGTACACACCATCCAGCAACTGCTCAAAGCCTACACCATGTTTAACAAGGACGACGAGTATGTCGTCATGGACGGGCAGGTGAAGATTGTCGATGAGCAGACAGGACGTATCATGGAAGGTCGTCGCTGGAGCGAAGGACTCCATCAGGCTATTGAGGCCAAGGAACACGTAAAGGTAGAGGCTGCCACGCAAACCTTTGCAACCATCACCTTGCAAAACTACTTCCGCATGTATCACAAGTTGGCAGGTATGACAGGTACCGCCAGCACGGAGGCTGGAGAGTTTTGGGACATCTACAAACTCGATGTAGTCGAAATCCCCACCAACAAGCCGATTGCCCGAAATGACATGGATGACCGCGTGTACAAGACCAATCGCGAGAAGTACCGTGCGGTCATTGAGGAAATCGAGAGCATGCGCAACGCAGGGCGTCCTTGCCTTGTGGGCACCACATCAGTGGAAATATCCGAGTTGCTTTCCAAGATGCTTCGCATGCGCAACATTCCCCATCAGGTGTTAAACGCCAAGCTTCATCAAAAGGAAGCACAAATCGTAGCCGAGGCTGGGCGAAGCACCAAAGGTGTTGTCACCATAACCGACGAAGAGGGCAACAAGCATCAAGAGGAGAGAATGTTGGGAGCCGTGACCATCGCCACCAACATGGCTGGCCGTGGTACGGATATCAAGCTAACGCCAGAGGTGAAGGCTGCCGGTGGTTTGGCGATTATCGGAACAACCCGCCACGAGAGTCGTCGTGTGGACCGTCAGTTGCGTGGACGTGCAGGACGTCAGGGAGACCCAGGCTCATCCGTCTTCTACGTCTCTCTGGAAGACGACCTCATGCGTAAGTTTGGTTCTGAGCGTATCGCCAAGGTCATGGACCGCTTGGGCTTCGAGGACGGAGAACGCATCGAGAGCCCGATGATATCAAAGAGCATAGAGCGCGCCCAAAAGAAGGTCGAGGAAAACAACTTCGGTATTCGTAAGCATTTGCTTGAGTACGATGACGTGATGAACAAGCAACGCACGGTCATCTACGAGAAACGCCGCCACGCCCTCATGGGAGAGCGTATCGGAATGGACATCACTAATGTCATTTGGGACCGAGTGGTGAGCATCATCGAGAACAACGATTATGAAGGAGCCAAGGAGAGCTTCCTCAAGATTCTGTCCATGGAGATTCCCTTCACTGAAGAGGAATTTGACAACAGCAACAAGGGCGATTTGGAGGAGCGTGCTTTTCAAGATGCAATGGCAGCCTTTAAACGCAAGACAGACCGCATACAGAGCGACGCCTATCCTGTCATCCAACAGGTCTATGAGAATCAAGGACAGATGTATGAGTACATCTTGGTTCCCATCACGGATGGCCGTCACGTGGTACAGTTGCGTGTCAACCTTAAGGAGGCCTATGAGACAGAGGGCAAGAACATCGTCAAAGAGTTCGAGAAGTTTGTCATGCTCCACATCATTGACGATGATTGGAAGGAGAACCTCCGTAAGCTTGACGAGTTGCGCCACAGTGTCCAGAATGCCTCATACGAGCAAAAGGATCCGTTGCTCATCTTCAAGTTGGAAAGTGCCAAGATTTGGGACGAGATGATTGACGACATGAACAATCGCATCGCCAGTTTCCTCATGCGAGGACAGATTCCCATGATGCAGCAAGAAGAAGTGAGAGAGGCACAGCCTGAGCAACACGCCCAACGTTATCAAGAGCAAAAGGCTAATCTTGATGCGGAAGAAGAAGCTCAGCGCCAAGCAGCCAACCAAGACACGCGCGAGCCTGCCCAGCAGGTTAGCCACCAGCCTTTGGTGCGCGAAAAGATGCCTCGTCCAAACGACCCATGTCCCTGCGGAAGTGGAAAAAAATTCAAGAATTGCCACGGCAAAGGACTGAGATAAAGAAGCATTAATCCGAACCCACAAGACCAAGTGTATCATGCAAATAGAAATCGAAAACCTGCAGAAAGTTTTTGGAGACAAAACGGCTGTGGACATACAGCATTTCCTAGTGAACCATGGTGACATCCTTGGACTTGTGGGAAACAACGGAGCGGGCAAGACCACATTGTTCCGTCTTATGCTCGACTTACTGAAAGCCGAGCAAGGAGAGGTCTTGCTCACTCCAATGTACCCTGCCATGATGGGCAGCGGTTTTGAATCTGAAGCATTAGGCATTGAAGGGACATGTTCTAAAGTCAAGTGTGAGCAAGCCATCAATCCTGCTACATCAGAGGAATGGAAGACGCGGACTGGTGCTTTTATAGATGACAGTTTTCTCATAGACTTTCTCACTCCTGAGGAATATATTGACTTCATTGCGAAGGCAAGTGGCTTAAGCGCAATTGATTGGAAACATATTGAGGAAGAAGGAAGTCCTTTGGCTCCCTACATGCCATTCACCCATGGTGAGATATTCGGTCAGAAAAAGTTGATCCGCGATTTCAGTGCTGGCAACAAGCAGAAGATCGGCATCATAGCCGCCATGTTCACTCAGCCAGAACTGCTGATTCTTGATGAGCCATTCAACTTTCTTGACCCTTCCGGCCAGAACATTTTGAAGAAACTGCTTACCAGTTTCAACGCCTCACATCATGCTACCATTCTGATCAGCAGCCATAATCTGCAGCACACCGTTGATGTCAGCACACGTGTAGCATTAATGGAAAGTGGCAAAATCATTAAAGACATAGACAACCAAGAAGGAAAAGCAGAGCAAGCATTGGAGGAATATTTCAACGTTTAACAAACCTCGCTATTGCCACTCACCAAAGACTTCCTTATGGTAAGCGCCAACAAATTTGGCTTAGGAAACATCTTTTACAGATGCACTCCTAAGCCTTTTCCTTTTCTATCAAAACCACAAGCCAAAGGACAACGGTCCATCAAACTTATGGTTCAGCCATAGAAATAGCACTCTCAGCGTATGGTTACCAGAGTGGCTCCATAACCATACTCTTGGAATGAAGCATCTTGATAGCTATAAGTCTTATATTTATAAGTCAATTCATGAATAATGGCGCGTCGGAGCACACCTTCTCCCTTACCATGAATAAATACGATTTTCCTTCCTTTATCGCCTGCATAGTCGGCCAACGTATCACGGAAGACCTTCAACTGATAGTCAAGGATGTCCTTAGGGTTCAATCCGGCAGTGTTGTCAAGCAATTCCCCTGCGTGGAGGTCGACTACGACCGTATTGTCCAAGCCACGATGACGGACAAAAGGTGAATGCTTTGGGTTTCCTTTACTTTGGTTGTCTGCATAGCGCCGTACCAATTGATTTTTCTGTTCCAGCGTGGGTTCCTTGCCACAGGATGAATCCTCTGAACTCTTGTACATCTCGCGCTTCAACTGGTTCGGGTCCACAACGAGTGATCGGGCTGGCGTATCATTGGATATGATGGTAAAGAGCAGACACGGCGTATCGAAGAACTGGGAGTCCTGGAAAGTATGAACCTTGTAAAACTTCATAGGATCCACGCGCAGTTGCACATCTACTGCCGGCTTCATAATGAAAGCCTTATCACGCTTATACGAGATGACTTGCACCGACAACCGATCCAACCTATTGACCTCATCACGCCCTATCTCATCAAGGAAAAGCTTCGTATTAGGCTCCACCTCTCCCTGGTAATGAAGGTTCCAACTGTTGCCCTCTGCCGAAGCCACAGCACACTGCATGTAATAATTGCTATCGTTGACCAAATAGACCTCAAAGCGCGGATTGCTAATCTGCTTGATGTCAAGGGGTACAAAGGCAAGGTAGGCAGACAGCTGGTTACCTCCTTTACGCTCTGCAGCTTGACGACGGTAAGTCATTTCCTTATTGTCATCAACCTCATCAGGCACATCCAAATCAACATTCTCATCTTGTCCATCCCTCAACAAGGAGGTGATTGAACGGTTTCCATGGTTGAGCGGCGTCTCTTGCGCTTTACGCTCATCGCTCTCCGCCTTGCGGTTAATAGCGCGCACAGCGCTGTAGTCATCCTGCTCCACGACCACAACCTCATTAATGGCAGTTGGAATCTGGAAACCATCCTCATCCTCAACCAGCACAATATTTTTGCCTTGGAAGCCTGCAACCTTACCTCCACCGACTTCACTCAGGAATCTAACTTTATCTCCAATCTTCATAACAGGTATCACAATTTAAGGTATTAACAAACTAGAATCGCCATAGCTGAGGAATCTAAAATCATGACTAAGCGCATAATCGTAGACCTTACGCCAATCGCCTTTCAGGAAAGCGCTCACCAAGAGAAGCAACGTGCTTTGTGGCTGATGGAAATTCGTCACAAGCATCTTCACAATCTTGTAAGTATACCCCGGTGCGATAATGATCTGTGTGCTGGAATGTAAAGCCTCCAATCCGTCCCGAACTAAGTAATTGAGGAGATTACGGATAGACTGTTCCACACTCACCGGAGCACCATTGACGAGCGCCAATCCTTGCTCATCATGCGGCAGGTCGTAGGGTTCCCATTGGGTCACATGCAAGTCATCCTCAGAGGCATTGGGGTTCATCTCCAGCTTCACTCCCATGTAATAGAGGCTCTCCAAGGTACGCACACTCGTCGTGCCCACTGCAATGACATTGCACCCATGTTCCAAAAGCCGCTCAAAAGTATGGCGATGTACGACAATGTACTCCGTATGCATATGATGTCCCTCAATCTCAAGGCTCTTAACAGGCTTAAAAGTACCAGCGCCCACATGGAGCGTCACCTCATCACGCACGATGCCCTGCTTATCCAAATCATGCAACACCGCATCTGTAAAGTGCAAGCCAGCCGTTGGAGCCGCCACACTACCCTTAATCTTTGAGTAGACCGTCTGGTATGTGGTCTTGTCACTCTCCTGAGTATCTCTATTCAAGTATGGAGGAATGGGCAACTCGCCAACAGCTTCAAGGATGTCCGCAAAGTTCACTTCCTTATTATCCCACTCGAAATCAACCCAATAGTTGGTGCCGCCACATTTCTCCGCGACCTTACCGCGATCCATTGTTGCCGAAAGCGTCACAGGCTTGCCCTTGATGTTGAACAGACGGCGCAAAGCCCCATCCTTCCATTTCTTGAGATTTCCGACCATGCACAGCCAGCTGCACTTGCCGGTAGTTTGGAACATTTGCTCATAATCAGCAGGAACGGCAGGTTCCATTAGGAACACTTCTATCAACGCTCCCGTATCCTTTCGAAAATGAAGACGGGCCTGTATCACTCGTGTGTTGTTGAACACCATGAGTCCCCCTTGAGGCAGGTGCTTGGGCAAATTAAAGAATATGTCATCCGACACTTCGCCGTGCCGATAAATCAAGAGCTTGCTATGATCGCGTTGCGGCAAGGGGAACTTGGCAATTCGCTCATCAGGAAGCTCATAGTTATAATCACTGATATGTATATGTTTTGTGTCAATCATGAGTGAATATATGTGAGTTTAAAATAATTGAATCATGTAAATAGCAACAATAACCGAAACTGCCAACGTAAACACCATTACAGCAACAACCATGTTGATATCGTCTTTGCTATATCCAGAACTGGTGTACTGGGTGGAAATGTAGTTGAGTTTAGGACTAATCTTAAAATACACCTTATAAAAGACAAAGTACGCAATACACCCAGCAATAACACCCCAAACGAGGCCACACAGGACGTCACCTGGATAATGCACACCCAAATAAAGACGAGTCCAGCCATTCAACAGTGACCATAAGAGCATGCTCACCGTAAGCAGACGGTCCTTGACCAAGAAAGAGAAGAAAGTCGCCAATGCCATGGTGTTGGCCGCATGAGCCGAGAAGAAGCTGAATCCAGCTCCCCGATAGTTACCGACCACATCAACCGTATATTTTATAATAGGATCGTTCGAAGGTCGCGGGCGCTCCACCAAAGGTTTCACTATGCCGTCAGCCACACCATCAGCCAGCAAGACGCACAATGCCGCACAGCCCACAATAAGCATAATCTGCGACATGGTCTCATTGTTCTTCATAACAAGGATAAAGAGAGCCACATACAAAGGTATCCAGGTTATGCCGTAAGTCAACATCATAACGAGATGGTCAAGAAACAACGAACCACCCCCGTTGAACCACGCCAGCAGTTCCTGGTCAAGAGTAATCAATCCATCCAATGTCATCTTATTCAAGCCATTAACGAAATTCTACAGAATACTCCTTTCTCATATCTGCTCGAGCACATCAGCAGGCAGCCAGCCTTCTCGTCCATCAGCCAACTTGACCCCTCTCCATTGCTTCATACTACAATCCGTGATGTCCACCCGCGTACCCTCGTGAAGTACGAACACATCCGCTCCCTTGCTGTCAGGCGTCTTTTTCACACTGACAGACGGAGAAATGATAATGGCCCCACTATCGTTCACCATCATCTGCTTCTGTTGGTAAGCGAAAAGATTAGACAGCAAGAAGACTACGACAAAGGCAATGCTTCCGAAAAATCCAATCTTACGGAAACCGACACTTGAAGCGAACAGGTAAGCCAACAACAACAGAAGCGAGAGCAACAAGCCGACTACCGATAGTGTCGCCCACGTGTCCACTCCCCACAGGTTGACCAGCGAGTGATACCAGGTCACAAAAAACATCTCGCTCACGGGCGTCACCTTGTCTATCGTTTTGGAACGTGCAAACTGCAGGTTGAAGCGGATGTCATCATCAGCGGGAGCAAGGCGTGCAGCACGCTCATAGCACAGAATAGCCTGGGTGAGGCTATCCGAGCGGTAATAGGCATTGCCCAGATTGTAAAAGAGACTGGCCGACGCCCCCTTTCTGAGCAACTCCTTATAGTCGGCAATGGCCTGCTGGTAACCGCCCTTCACGTATGCGTCATCAGCGTTCTGCTTCGTCACGGCCCATCCCATCATGGGCAACAACAAGGCCAACAACGTCAGGCAAAATCCATTACGCAATGTATGCAGGTGTTTTATGGTCATCATCTTCATTTTTTCTTTCTTCTGTTCATGACATTCTCTATCTCCATGATAGCCGTCATGGCATAATTGAATGTTTTCTCCTTGTTACCTTTAGGGTCGCCTGGAGCATAACGCTCATACTCACACTCGTCAAGAGCCGCAAGGAATTTTCCAATAGTCTGCTCGTCCACACTCTGGGAAGCCAGATTGGCCGAGACATTCTCTCGAGACAATTGTTCGGCAGGCATGTTCAACTTATAACTGACGTATCCCCATAGTGCACGCAGCACCTCGTCATAGAAAGCCTCCGAATTATCAGTGAACATCAACCGGCTCGCTTTCTTGAGACGCTTTCGGGCAATCGAATTGGCCTTCTTGCCCCGCATCTTGACGACATTCGCATTGTCTATGGCTCGTTGACGGAACACATACAACAACACCAGGAAAATAAGCAGGAGCAGGGAGAGCATCACCCAATAGCGAACACTACCATAGAAAAAGTCCGCCGTTTCATATTGTGTGTCCGGCCCTTTCTTGATGTTGTGGATATCATTGTCGTTCGTCGCCTCAAAGTTCTCCGAGGCGTTCTTCCCATCCCCCTTGCTGACCGTCAGGTTGAAAGCTTGCGTCCTGATCGTCTTGTAAGCATTGGCCTCCACATCATAATAGGTAAACGTCACAGGAGGAATGGTGTAACGTCCTTGATTGCGAGGAACGACCAGAAAATCATAGACCATATTTCCCCCCAGTCCGCTGGCCGTCAGCTTCGTCTTGTCCGTAATCTTCGGGTCATACTTATCGAAATCCTTCGGGAAGTTCACCACCGGCTGCTTGATCAGTTTCAGGTTTCCCGTACCGCCGATGACTACTCTCAGCGTGACGGGAGTTCCCGCCTTGATTTCCGTCTGGTTGATTTGAGCCGAAATGTTGAACCGCCCCACTCCACCGGAGAAGTCTGCCGGTTTCTTCGGGAGCGGATCCACCTGTATGGTCAGTCCAGGGGCAACGATGTTTCTTTTGACCTCCACATATCCGGACCCTCCGTTGAAGAAAGCCTCAAAAGGATCGACCGCCCGATTTTGCTGTACAACAATCCCCTTAAAAGTGATACTTGGAATTTGCAGTTTGCCCGTCATCTGCGGATACATCACATATTGGCTCCAAGTCACGGCCCGGTACGCCTTGCCATTGACACGTTCCACATGGAAGCTCTTCTGTTGAGGCAAGGGAATTTCCTGGGTGTGGAACCCCGTCAAGTCCGGCATCTTGCCCTCCAGCTGTGTCAGGTCCACAAGCGTGTAGACCTTGTATGTGAGCAGAACCGGCTCTTGCTCATGCACCCGTTTTTTGTTGGCTGTCACCTTGATGAAGAGATCGTTAGCCGAGATGCGAGTACCCGCAGCCTGCATCGAAGGTTCCCCTCCATCCTCATGCATTTTGGGAGACGCGCTACCACGGGAAGAGCCCGACACCGTCACCTTTACAGCTCGTGACGAGACCGTTTTGCCATTCACTCTCGCATGCGCAGCCGGTATGACGTACGTGCCAGCCTTCGCTGCGTACAAGGTATAAGTAAAAGTGATGGAAGAAGAGCTGCTGGTGTGCCCGTTGATCATCTGGTAACTGGACTGTCTCGACGTGTAAGGGCCGGCCAGTACTTGCAGTTCGTCAGGTATGTTACCCGCCCTGAAATCAGAAACGTCCTGCGTGTTGATCGTATAGGCCAAACGGAAATTCTCGCCCGTCGCGACATGCGAGGGCGCATTTACCACGATTTGCGCTTGAGCGGCCAACATGCCAACCATGAGGCATGAAACCAATAGTATGTATTTCAAATGACGAGTCATCATATTCCCTATTACCAATTCTTCTGAAGTCTACGGCGCTGAGCCGACTGTTGCTGTTTTTTCATGCGTTGTTGCGTAGCCTTTTCTTCCTGTATGGCAGCATTGAGCAACTGCTCCGCATTTTCCTTGCTCATCTTTTCGTCAGGCTTCGGCTGCTGTTGTTGCTGTTGCTGTTTCTGCTGGTTGTTCTTTCCGTTGTTCTGTTTTTGTTGCTTTTGCTTTTGTTTTTGCTCTTTCTTCTTGTTGTTGTCACCGCCCTTTTGGTTTTTCATCTGCCGTTGGCAGAGTGCCAAATTATAGCGAGTCTGGTTGTCAGACGGGTTGTTTCTGAGACTTTCCTTGTAAGCTTCTATGGCTTGCGCGAACATCTGGTGCCCTTGGCAAATCACGCCTATGTTATGATAAGCCATAGCCTTTCTTCTCTTGGCACTCTCCATCTTGCCCGCATTCTCAAATTGGACGATTGCCGCCGAGTCCTTCTGCTGGCTCAGCAAGGCACACCCCAAATTATAGAGCGCCTGCGTGTTGCGCGAATTTTTGCTGAGTGCCTTGCGGTATTCGGTCTCAGCTTCAGCATACTTCTGCTGCCGATATAACTTATTGCCACTCCTCACGAAGTCACGGTCGTTCTGTGCCAGGGCAGGCAGACACACGATCATCATGACCATCAACAAGAACCAGCGGCTCATAGATTTTCCATTCATTTTCCACTTCGTTTAAAAAGTCTCCAATTTTTCATCAAGGGGTTGCGTGCCTCCGAAAGGCAGACATCGGCTATCAGCAACAACAAGACAATGATGCCAAACGCCTGGAACTGCTCGTCATACTCGCTGTATATGACCGAGTCGGTTTCGCCTTTTTGGAGTTTCGTGAGCGCATCATTCAGTTCGTCCTGCGCGTCAGATGTGTTGTCCACATGTATGTACGTGCCGCTTCCGGCCTTAGCTATCTGCTGGCACATGCTCTCGTTGAGCGCCGACATGACCACTTGTCCACTGGCGTCTTTCATATATCCACCTTGTCCGTCGGGGATAGGGGCACCCTTGGAGTTTCCCACACCCAGTATGAAGACATTGACACCCTTCTTTCGAGCATCCTCAGCAGCCTGTTCCGCCCCGCCCTCATGGTCTTCGCCATCAGTGATGACAATAATGGCACGTCCCACCTTGTCTTGTTGGGTGAAGCTGTGCATGGCCACCTGAATGGCGCGTGCGATGTCCGTCCCTTGGGTAGCGATGAGTGACGGGTCAATGTTCTGCAAGAACATCTTGGCCGACACGTAGTCGCTGGTAATGGGCAACTGCACAAACGCGTCACCGGCAAACACGACCAATCCCACCTTGTCGTTGGTGAAATGATCCACCAGATTTTCCACGAGCATCTTGCTCTTGTCCAATCGGCTTGGCACGACATCCTCCGCTTTCATGGAGTTGGATATGTCGAGACAGATCATAGCCTCTATGCCATTGCGCTTCTCATGGGAAATCTTAGTACCCATTTGCGGGCGCGCCAGCATCATGACCAACATAGCCACCGCAGCCATCTGCAACCAGAACTTAACCGTCGGCCGGTACTTTGAAGTGTCGGGTGCCAACTGGGCGAGTAGCTCCGGGTCGCCAAAGCGTCTCGCCTGTCTTCTCTTGATCTGCCATCCCGCCACCCGAAGCAAGAAGAGCAACGGCAGGATCAGCAACAGCCAAAAATATATAGGGTCTTCAAATCTCAGCATATTTTCATCTATAAAGAACAGTAAACCATCATCTCCACCACTCCCGTGCGTGCGCTATGGCAAGCGTCTGAGCACGGTGTTTCTCAAGACTATCTCCAGCAACAAGAGCACCAACGCGACGATGCAGAACGGCTGATAAGCCTCATAACGCTTGGAAAACCGCGTGACGTTCATCTTCGTCTTTTCCAGTTTGTCAATGTCCCTGTAGATCTGCTTCAGCTCCCGGTTGTTGGTGGCACGATAGAAATTGCCCTGCGTCAAGGCCGCTATCTGGCTAAGCGTCTTCGTGTCGATCTCCACAGGAATGTTCACATACTGCACCCCTCCTGCCACCGCCATGGGATAGCGCGCCACGTTGTTGGTGCCCAGTCCTATGGTATACACTCTGATGCCCAGCGACTTGGCAATCTGTGCCGCCGTCATCGGCGACAGGTCGCCCATGTTGTTGCTGCCATCCGTCAGGAGGATGACCACCTTGCTCTTGGCTTTCGAGTCTTTCAGGCGGGAGACCGCATTGGCAAGTCCCATGCCCACTGCCGTCCCGTCTTGTATCAGTCCGCGGGCTGCTATGTCAGTCCTCACATTGTTGAGCAAGCTGAGCAGCGAGGCATGGTCAGTCGTCATGGGGCACTGGGTGAATGCCTCCCCGGCGAAAATGGTCAGTCCGATGTTGTCATTAGGCCGCCCGGAGATGAATTCGGCGGCCACATCCTTGGCTGCCTCTATTCTGTTGGGCTTCAGGTCCTCAGCCAGCATAGACGTGGAGACATCCATGGCCAGCATGATGTCAATGCCCTCTACGGTCTTGTTGTCCCAGGAGTTGTGTGTCTGCGGCCGTGCCATCGCACAGACCACCATCACAAACGCCATGCAGCGCAGCACCATAGGAAGGTTGACGATGCGCACCCTCCAGCTCTTGGGAGCGTTGAGGTACGCCCGAGTATCACTCATGCGTATTGTCGGCTCACTCCGCTTGCGGTATAGAAAATACCATAGCACATACGGGATGAGCAGCAACAGCAGCAGGAAATATTCTTTGTTTGCAAATTCCATTTTACCGACTTTCTTTCTAACACATACCTACGACACCAGCAAGCACACATGATAGGCAACGTAAGCCACCAGACAGACGATCATCGCGCCCAGCACCCACAGCGACACCTTCAGGGCGATGCGGTTGTGCTTGGTCTGCTGTTCCTGTACCGACAACTTAGGTGCGATCTTCTCCACGGTCTCATGCACATCCTGCTTCGTCTCATCAATGAAGTGTACCGCGTTGACGAGGTTCAAATCGTTCTCGTTGATCAGCGTAGAGTACTTGGCAAACTTCACCAGGTCTGCCGTGGCAAAAAGTTCTCTCAACTCATCCAGCATTTTCTTGTCACCGCTGTTCTGCAGCCGCTCTATGATCTCCGAGGAAGTCATCTCCATGGCATTGAAGCCAAACCGTTCCTGGATGTATTTTCTGAGCGTGTCGGTGAGTTGAGTGTAATAAGTCTTTTGGTCTTCACTTTGCTGCATCCGCTCCGCCTTGATCTTCTCGATGGCCGACAAGGCCCGCTGATGGGCCGGCACATGCCTCACGATCCTCATCCTGGCAATGACAGGCTTGTTCTCTCTGAGCCGCACGAAAAGATAAGCGGTCACCAGCGCCAGCACGACCATCAGAATTGCCAGCCATACGTAAGGCCTCCACTCCGACCACAGGAAGGGGTTGTCCTGCACATCCTTGGGCGGGTAAAACTGGTTGGGGTGGAGCGTGTCCACATCGACCGTGATGACTTTCAACGCGGCGGCAGCGCCCCGGTAGGGCTTGCCGTTGACCTTGACTGTCAGGGCCGGGATGGCATAAAGCCGTTGTTCGAAAGAGGTAAGGGTATACACACGACTCACCTTCTTCTGGCCTTTTCCCATGCTGACCGTGTCACCCTCGGAGACCTCGACCACCTCCACTCCGGGTGTCACAAACTGATGTTCGGCCAACTTGGGCCATTGCAATCGTGCCCCCTCGGGCAGGGTGACATCCAGCCTCAGGTGAGCCTGCTCGCCTATGAGGATGCCTATCGAGTCGAGAGACTGCTCCACCACCACCTGCGCCTGGACGCTCCACGCACAAGCCATGAGGACGAAAGAGAATAAATATCTTAAAATCTTGTTCATTGGGAATCGTGTAATCGTATCAGCCTTTATCGCTCACGCCCTTTGCCTGAAGAGCGACATCATCGCCTTGACGAAGTCCTCATGTGTGGCAATGGAAATCCAGTCGACCCTGCTTCTGGCAAACGTGCGCCTGAGATAGTCCTGGCGTTCCATCCAATGGCGTGCGTGGGCCATCCTCAGCTTCTTGCTTGACGTGTCGATAAACATCTCGTGCCCGGTCTCGGCGTCGCGCACCTTCAGCAGTCCCACATCAGGGAGCGTCTTGGCCCGCCGGTCATAGACCTGCACCGCCACCACATCATGCTTGCGGTTGGCGATTTGCACCTCCTGCGAGAAGTCTTTATGGTCATAAAAGTCGCTGATGACAAACGAGGTACACCTTCTTTTCATGACCCTTGTCAGGTAAGCCGTAGCCATTCCCACATCAGTCTTATGACTTTGAGGATGGAAGCTCAGCATCTCCCGTATGATATACAGGATGTGCCTGCGCCCCTTCTTGGGCGGTATGTATTTTTCTATCCGGTCAGAGAAGAAGATGACCCCGATCTTGTCGTTGTTCTGTATGGCCGAGAAGGCGATGGTTGCGGCGATTTCCGCTGCCATGTCGCGCTTCATTTGGCGGGTCGTTCCGAAGTCGAGCGACCCCGACACATCCACCAGCAGCATCACCGTCAGTTCGCGCTCTTCCTCGAAGACCTTCACGTAAGGCCTGTGGAAGCGCGCCGTCACGTTCCAGTCGATGTCGCGCACGTCATCGCCAAACTGATACTCTCTCACCTCCGAGAAAGCCATGCCCTTGCCCTTGAAGGCCGAATGGTATTGTCCGGCAAAGATGTTCTGGCTCAGTCCACGCGCCTTGATTTCTATCTTTCTGACCTTTTTCAGGATGTCTGTGCTGTCCATATTCAAGGAACCTCCACCTTGTTGATGATACGGCTCACGATCTCCTCGCTGCTCAGGTTGCTGGCCTCGGCCTCATAGCTCAGTCCTATGCGGTGGCGCAGCACGTCATGTGCCACGGCGCGCACATCCTCGGGCACCACATACCCGCGGTGCTTGATGAAGGCATAGGCGCGCGACGCCTTGGCCAGGTTGATGCTGGCACGTGGACTTCCGCCGAAGGTGATCATCTCCTTCAGGTCAGCCAAGCCATAACGGTCAGGATAGCGTGTCGCGAAGACGATATCAGCGATATATTTCTCGATCTTCTCGTCAATATAGACTTGTCTCACCACCTCGCGCGCCTTCAAGATTTCATCCGATGTGGTGACAGGCTTCACCTGTGGCATGGAGCCTCTGAGGTTTTCGCGTATGATCATCTTCTCCTCGTCGATGGTGGGGTAATCGATGACCACTTTCAGCATGAATCGGTCCACCTGCGCCTCGGGCAGCGGATAAGTGCCCTCTTGCTCGATGGGGTTCTGCGTGGCCATCACGAGGAAGGGGTCGGGCAAGGCAAACGTCTGCTCGCCGATGGTCACCTGGTGCTCCTGCATGGCCTCGAGCAGGGCGCTCTGCACCTTGGCGGGTGCACGGTTGATCTCGTCTGCCAGCACAAAGTTGGCAAAGACGGGACCCTTCTTCACATGGAAGCTCTCGTCTTTCTGCGAGTAGATCATGGTTCCCACCACGTCAGCCGGCAACAGGTCAGGCGTGAACTGCACGCGGCTGAACTTCACGTCAACCAATTGCGACAAGGTCTTGATGGCCAGTGTCTTCGCCAATCCAGGCACGCCCTCCAGGAGGATGTGCCCGTCACTCAGGAGTGAAATCAGCAACGAGTCGACCAGATGCTTCTGACCGACTATCACCTGGTTCATTCCCGTGACCAAATTGGTAACGAAACCGCTCTGCTGCTCTATGAGAACGTTGAGTTCCCTGATATCTACTGATTCTGCCATAACAAATGCTCTATTTTTGCTTGTTTTAATCTATTGTGCAAAAATACAACATTAAAAGAAGAGTAACAAAGCGGAGAAACTAAATAATATTAAAAAAGTTTCCTAAATCATATAATTTAAGAAACTTTTTCATTCGTCCGGCAATATGCGGTCCCGGCTTATTTCTTCATGTCGAAGCCCAGCCGTACACCGTTGTAGTTCTTGCTGAGGTCGCCGATGGTCGAGATGGCCGTGTTGCCACTCAGCGACGACATGGTCTGTATGAGCGACAGCAGTTTCTTCGACTCGAACAGCAGGCTGATGCCGCCCGTCGTGCGCGTGGCGTAGCCGTTGAGCGTGAGCAGAAGGCCCTGCATCTTCAGCGCCCCGGTCTTCTCGTCGAACGTGTACTTGCCACTCCAGCTCTTGCCGTCGATTTTGGCAGAGAACGTGCCGTCTTCGTTGAAGGTGAAATAGGTGTTGCTGCTCTTGAAGCCCAACTTGGCGTATTCGGTCTTCAACTTCTCCTCGATCTTCGAGGCCACGATCTCACCGCCGGCGCGCGAGAGGGCGTTGTCCGACGTGAACGCGCACCCGGGGCCCGAGTACTTCCATGTGCCGTGCAGATTTTTCGCCGTCAACTTGTTCAGTCCAATCACGCTGCTGATCACGTTGCCTATCGTGCCGGCACTTGTTCCGCCGCCGAGCACGCTTCCCAGGACTGATGCGCCCGTGTTACCATTTGTCGATCCTGAACCCGCGGTACCGCAACTTGCCAAGAGCAAGAGTGACAGTCCCGCAAGAGCTAATGTCTGTTTTTTCATTTCTATCGTTTATTGATGTAATACAGTTCACTCACAGTTCTATGCCATGACGGCGGAGGGCCGCCGACGCCAGCCGCTCATAGACCACGCCCAGGTCGGCCATGCGCACCATGGCATTCATGGCGGCATGGCGCACGCCCGTCGAGGTGCCGAGAATGGCCGTCACCGCCTGGTCCACAAACTCGTTGATGCCGCGCTCGCTGGGTTCCTGCCCCCGCATAAAAAGTCGGCCGAGAATGTCGTATCCGCAGATTTGGCTCTCTTCGCCCTCGCCGGCAATCCACCGGTAAGCCAGCTCGGGAGCGTACCTCACATACTGGTAAAGGTTGAAAGCCTGCATTTCGGCCATCTCCTGCGTATGGGTCTGCTCCATCCATATCTCTGCCACCTCCATCGGCATCTTGTCGGCAGGCATGACCAGCGTGGCCAGGATCTTACATTCCCGGATGTCTTCCTTCCACAAGGCGATGGCGAGGTCATAGCTTTTGCCCAGGTCCTTGGCCATCGTCTTGAGTTGCACGAAGGGCACGCCCCAGTTGAGCTTGTAGCCCACCCCTTTCTCGCGCATCGACTGCGAGGCCGGCCCGTTCATCACCAGCCTGAAGCTTCTCTTGATTTCCCTTATCTTTTCCTGTATGTCTTCCGTCATATCCTATCGTGTTATTTACATCGTCACCGAACGTCCTCCCGCCGCGTGCCTAAAGCACGCCGTACTCCCTGGAGTAGCGCAACATCTGGTGCGCATAGCCCTCGGTGTAGTCGAGCGTGATGTCGGTGATGTTGCCCTGCTCATCCGTCACGGGCTTCATCCACGGGTTGATAAATCCCTTGTAGGGTGCCAGATGGAGCGCCTCATAGCGGGCCAGCACCTCTGCATGGAGGATGGGGTCCACCCTCACCGCATAACGCTCTACCAAGTCTTTGCCCGCATCATAGTCGCCCTCGCTCTTGATGCGCTGTATCTCAGCCAGCAACCGCGCGAACAAGGCCCTCAGCTTCGGGTAGTCATTGACTTGGACGAACGTCTTGCCGTTTCGTTTAATCAGTTCCACCACATTTTCGCCATGTTCCAGGCACCAATGTGCAATCAGCGCCCGGTTGCGCATGTGGGCCTCTTCCAGCTGATGCCCGGGCTTGATGCGCACCAGCTGGGTCATCAGTCCGTTCATCATGTAGGTGTAATACTGGCTTTCGTAGGCTTTCCCGTCCGGCACCAGTCCGAGCCTCACCATCTCGGGGTCGGCGATATAGTAGAGCCCGAACAGGTCGGCACGGGCCTCCTCTATTGTGCTGGCATACGACTTCAGCGCATCCGACGATACGCCCGGCAACAGTTGGCCGCTGCCGTGGCCCAGACACTCGTGCAGGTCGGTGTGCAGATCGTCGCACAGGTCGCCGTAGCGGTCAATCAGCGCGCGCGTCCGTTCGTCGATGACAAACTCGTCGTCGAATCCGTTGCCTCTCGCCGCCTGGTTATAGGCCTCCGTCAGGTTGCCGATGGTGACACTCTTCGACCCGTAGCGGGCACGTATCCAGTCGGCATTGGGCAGGTTGATGCCGATGGCCGATGCCGGATACTCGTCGCCCCCGAGCATGGCTGCGCAGATCACGTTTGCCGTGACACCCTTCACCCTCGGTTTGCGGAAGCGCGGGTCGACGGGCGAGTGGTCTTCAAACCACTGGGCGTGTGACGATATGGTCTGCGTGCGGCGGGTGGCTTCGAGGTCTTTATATTCCACCAAGCCCTCCCATGAGCCTTTCAGCCCCAGGGGGTCGCCATACACCTCTATAAATCCATTGATGAAGTCGACCATGCCGTCTTGCTCTTTCAGCCATTCAATGGAATATTCATCAAACAGGTGCAAATCACCTGTCTTGTAGTAGTTTATGAGCAGCCGTATGACCTTGCGCTGCTGTTCGTTCTCAGCCACATCTACCGCCTTGGACAGCCAGAAGATGATCTTCGCGATGGCCGCCCCATAGAGTCCGCCTTCACGACAGACCTGTTCCTGCAGCCGTCCGTCCTGCTTGACCAGCTTCGAGTTGAGCCCCCACGACGGTTGCTCGTCGCCGGCGTCCGGGTCTCTCCGCTGGGCATAGTAGCGTTCAGCCTCCTGCTGCGTCACGCCCTCGTAGAAGTTGCAGGCCGATGTCTTCACCAGGTCTTCACCTGCAGCCTGGTTCACGCGCTTAGGCTGCACCGACGGGTCAAAAATCACGGGGCACAACACCGCGAGCAAGTCATCTGCAGTATCATACCCTACCCTTTTCCAAGCCTCTTGCCCCAGCGCCGCGACGGCATGGCGGAACCACGCCTCGGCAAAGCCGGGCTCAAACTTCTCGCAACCATAGTGGTGATGGATGCCGTTGGAGAACCATACACGCTTCAGGTAGACCTCCATGGCCAGGAAGTCGGGCGTCGTGCGGTCCACCCGTTCATCGGTATAGACAGCCTCCAGGACCTTGCGAACCAGGAGGTTGAATTTACCACACTGGTCGGTTGTGATGTCACGACCGACCAGTGTGGCTTTCGACAAATAGAACACGAGTTTCTTTTGCCTCAAAGACAAGTTGCCGAAGCCGGCAAGCCTGTAGCGGAGCATCTGCAGGTCCGCAAAGCGCTCGTCGGCATAAGCAAATGATGTGCCGCCCATAGCTCCGGATGCCTTTGGTTAGAGAGAGACCTTGGGCTGGTTCTTCGAGCCGGGCTTGCGGCCACGCTTCTTGGGACGGTCCTTGAGCGAGGGGTGCTGGGACAGGTGCTGCATTTTGTAGTCGCGCGGCGTCATCTGGTTGATCTTGAAGAATGACGCATAGAACGACTGGCGGTTGGAGAAGCCTACCATGTCGGAGATTTCCTCCATGTTGAGATCCTGATAACGCTTGTCCACCAGGAGCGACATGGCTTCCTGTATGCGGAACTTGTTGACAAACGATGTGTAGTTCATGTGGAACCGCACGTTGACCACCGCCGAGATGTAGCGCGTGTTGGTGCCCAAGTCAGCCGCCAGCTTCTTGGCGGAATAGTCCTTGTCCTTGTAACGCTTCTCGAGGATGATGATGTTGTTGATCTTCTGCTCCAGCTCGTCCATCAGCTTGGGGCTCACGAGCGAACGGTAAGCAGCCTCCTTCTCTTTCTTTTCCGTTAGATTATACTTAGCCATAAAACAATAACGATTTTACTCTTAGTCCTTATGCAAAGTTAAGGAATATTTTTCAAGCAAAGCATATTTTTTCATCATTTTTTTCCAAATCACGCTCATTTTCTTGTCCGGCGTTTTATTTTTACATTCATTAAGGTTGGTTCTATCAATTAGCTTTGTCAGATTTCGAGGCCCTTTTGAGGCCATTTCGTTAGCGCGCGAGGGAGCATAGCGGGCTATGTGACCGAGCAAGCAGGCGGAATGGGCCAAAAAGAGACCCAAAGATGACAAAACGTAACCCACAATCTTATTTATGTTGCTATGGTGGTAATTGATAGAACCCACCTTAAGGAAGCCGAACGCTTGCCGAGTGGAATTTTAACGACAAAGCGACAGGAGCGCCTATCGTATTATATTGCGGAAAACAGAGATTGCGCCGCTGCAAAATAGGCCTATGTGGTAAAACGGGCTCCGCACGTCATGGCGCATTTTCGGACAAAAGGGCGGCGGCAAGCCCTCCCGCACCTGTTTCCTCTCGCTTTGCTCCCCGTTTCATGCAGACAGGTTGACGATGACGGTTGCAAATGAAGGAAAAGCCTTGCCTTTGTATTGTTTTATACGCAAGCGTTTGTTGCTTTTTTTCCCACAAGCGGCACGGAGCGCCTGTGCCCGTCCTCACCGCTTGCCCCACACCCCTGCGCACATCGCAACCACCTTCATGTAACCAGTAACCTTGTAACCTTTTGCCTTTTCCTTAGGATCATCATCCGGCCTTGCGCCAAGGCACAACAAGCAGCGTAGGCAACGGCCTGAAAGGCCAAAAGTCCATAGCACTAAGTACTCACTGGTCATTCTTGCTGACGCAAGCGACAAAGTCGAGCGCAGCCCGGCAAGCAAGAAACAACCAAAGCGGGCGGCAGCCGCAGTCGCTGCGTCTGTCGCCCCTTTCCTGGTTCTAACCTTGTTGCAAATAAGCACAATGGACGAATGTAAACCGCTCACGCAGTAGGAGTGTAAACCGATGGGCTTACATTCAGGCCTGGGGTCTCGGCACGCCAGATGGGTGGAAGAGCCTTTTTTATGTTCCCAAATTATAAAAGGTGTAGACAAGTCATCGTAAACGGCAAAGATTCGCTACCTTTGCAGGCAAAATCCACTTATGATCATGAGAAAAAACATCATCGCCCTCGTCATGTCGCTATTCATCCTGCTGCCCGTCGCGGCACAGGAGCGCCACTACACGGTTGTCATCTCGCTCGACGGCTTCAGGTGGGACTACACGCAATGGTACGACACGCCTTTCCTCGACCGCATGGCCGCCGAGGGTGTCGCAGCCGGACTGGTCCCCTCGTTCCCGTCAAAGACGTTTCCCAACCACTACACGCTGGCCACAGGCCTCTACCCCGACCACCACGGCATCGTGGCCAACGAGTTTTACGACCCGCTGACGGGCGACCGCTTCTCGCTGTCCGACGCCAAGCAGAAGACGGACCCCCGCTACTACGGCGGCGAGCCCGTCTGGAACACGGCCATGCGGCAGGGCAAGCGGGTCGCCGTGTTCTACTGGCCCGGCTCCGACGTGAAGGTCAACGGGCGTTACCCCGATGTCTATTACCCCTACGACCGCAAGCCGCGCCTGACGCTCGACGAGCGTATGGACAGCATCGTCAGTCAGCTGAGCCTGCCCGAGAGGAAACGTCCTGACCTCATCATGGCCTACCTGGACCAGCCCGACGGCAACGGGCACAAGTATGGGCCGCAGAGCAAGCTGACGCGCGCCGCCGTGGCGCGGGTCGACTCGTTGCTCCAGTCGCTTCACGAGCGCATCAGCCAGCTTCCCGTCGGGGCGAGCGTCAACCTCATCGTCGTGTCCGACCACGGCATGGCGTGGGTGCCTGCCGACCACGCGGTGAAGCTGCTGCCCCACCTCAAGCCGTCATGGTACACGGCCGTGTCGGGCTCCGTGCCGGCCAACATCTACGCCAGGGAGGGATGCAGGGACTCCATCTACGAGGCACTGAAGGGGCTCAGCCATGTCCGCGTGTGGAAGAAAGAGGACATACCCGCATACCTTCACTATGGCACCAACGGCCGCATAGGCGACATCGTGGTGTGCCCCGACCTGGGCTACGTGGCTTACGACAAGCCCATCATCGCGGGAGGCACACACGGATACGACCCGCAGCTGTCTGACATGCACGCCCTCTTCCGCGCCATGGGGCCCGACTTCCACCACACGGAGGTGCCCCATTTCCGCAACACCGATGTCTACCCCCTCGTCTGCCACCTCTTGGGTGTCACGCCCGCCCCCAACGACGGCGACCTCGACGAGATCAAGGAGATGCTGAAACGCTGAAGCACCGCTTTCGCACTCTATTTCACCTGCCGTCCGCGACAAACTTTTGCACCCGAAATCATGACAAGCGCCTCGTTCGGCTGTTTCCGGGCCACCCCAAACGTTGCGATCCATGCCATTTCCATTGCCCAGTGAAAATAATCGTCTAAACGACAACGTGCCGGACAATCATAATGTTAACTAATATTAACATCAGTCAACGCAATATAAAATTTCAACGATTTAGGTTCCACGGCTAACAAAACTACAACATTTTATTTAATTTTGTTATTAGGAAATCACAACAACTAAAGAAACTATATGGAAAGAACATGGAGATGGTTTGGCAAGAACGACAAGATAACGCTTGCCATGCTCAAGGAGATAGGCGTGGAGGGCATCGTCACCGCCCTGCACGACGTGCCGCTGGGCGAAGTGTGGACGCGTGAGAAGATACACGACCTGAAGACATACATCGAGGGCTACGGCATGCGCTGGAGCGTCGTGGAGTCGCTGCCCGTGACAGAGACCATCAAGTATGCCGGACCTGACCGCGACGAGCAGATAGAGGTCTACAAGCAGAGCCTGCGCAACCTGGCCGCAGAGGGCATACACACGATATGCTACAACTTCATGCCCGTGCTCGACTGGGCGCGCACCGACCTGCTGCACCCCAACCCCAACGGCAGCAGCAACCTGTACTTCAGCATCCCGCAGTTTGCTTATTTCGACATCTACATCCTGAAACGCCAAGGCGCCAGGGACGACTGGGCGCACTTCCAGGTGCTCGGCCCCGACGGCAAGCCCAACGGCCGCGACATATTGAAAGAGGTGGAGCAGTTGCGCGCCACCATGACCCCCGAGAAGGACCATGCCCTGGTGGAGAACATCGTCATCAAGACGCAGGGCTTCGTGAGCGGCAACTTCAAGGAGGACGACGAGCACCCCATCGAGCTTTTCCGCCAGCTGCTGGCCCTCTACAAGGGCATAGACCGCGACCAGCTCAGGGCCAACATGAAGTATTTTCTCGAAGCCATCATGCCCGTCTGCGACGAGTGTGACATGTACATGTGCGTGCACCCCGACGACCCGCCCTTCCAGGTGCTGGGCTTGCCGCGCATCGTGACCTGCGCCGACGACATCGACTGGTTCCTCCATGCCGTGCCCGACAAGCACAACGGCCTCACCTTCTGCGCAGGGTCGCTATCAGCCGGCGCACAGAACAATGTGGTGGAACTGGCCCGCAAGCATGCCGACCGCACCTGGTTCGTCCACCTGCGCAGCTGCCACGTCTTCCCCAACGGCGACTTCACCGAGGCCAGCCACCTGGGCGGACGCGCCGACATCATCGAACTGGCAAGGGTGTTCGAGGCCGAGGAGCAACGCCGCAAGGGACTGCCCAACATCGGGCGGCTGCCCATGCGCGTGGACCACGGCATGACCATGCTGGGCGACGAGACCAAGAACTACAACGCCGGATACAGCTTCCTCGGACGCATGTTTGCCCTGGGACAGGTGCAGGGCATCATCGCCACCGTGGACCGCCAGCTGGGCAAGCCGTTCCACCAGCCCGGCTTCTTCGACTAAACCGATTAAAAAAAACTCACAGAAAACATGAAACTCACAGACATCACAAACGGAAAGCTTGACCGCCCGCAATGGGAAGCCAAGGGATACGAGCTGCCCACCTACGACATAGCTGCCGTCAGAAAGCGCACGCACGAGGCGCCCACATGGGTGCACTTCGGAGGAGGCAACATCTTCCGCGCCTTCCCCGCAGCACTTCTCAACGACATCCTGAACAAGGGACAATACGACCGGGGGGTCATCGTGGCCGAAACATTCGACTACGAGGTCATCGACAAGGCTTACACGCCCTATGACAACCTCTCGCTGTCGGTCAGCCTGCAGTCGTCGGGTACCATCGAGAAAAAGGTCATCGCCTCCGTGACGGAAGCCCTCAAGGCCGACTATGCCTTTGACGACTGGAAGAGGCTCGTGGAGATCTTCCGCGCCCCGTCGCTGCAGATGATCACCTTCACCATCACGGAGAAGGGCTACGGCGTGCAGCCCGCCGACCTCGAGCGCGGACTGAAGCCCGTGCTGGCCATGGGCAAGGTGGCCGCCCTGCTCTACGAGCGCTACCAGGCAGGACAGCTGCCCCTCACCGTGCAGAGCATGGACAACTGCTCGCACAACGGCGACAAGGTCAAGGCGGGTGTCATGGCCTACGCCAAGCACTGGGCGGAACAGGGACTGGTGCCGCAGGCGTTTGTCGGCTACCTGTCGGACGAGAAGCTCGTGACCTTCCCCTGGTCGATGATCGACAAGATAACGCCGCGACCGCACGCCAAGGTGAAAGAACTGCTGGCCGCCGACGGATTCGATGACAACGACTACATCGAGACCGAACGCCACACGTTCACCGCTCCATTCGTCAACTCGGAGGAGACACAATACCTTGTCATTGAGGACCACTACACCAACGGGCGTCCACCACTCGACCTCGCCGGGGTGATCTACACCTCCCGCAAGACGGTGGACGAGGTGGAGACCATGAAGGTGACGACCTGCCTCAACCCCCTGCACACGGCCATGGCGCTCTATGGCTGCATGCTTGGCTACACGCTGATCTCGGCGGAGATGGGCGACGAGGACATCCGGCCCTTCATACAGAAGATAGGGTACATCGAGGCCATGCCTGTCGTGACCGACCCCGGCATCATCAACCCCTATGAGTTTATCGGTGCCTTCATAGGCAAGCGGTTGCCCAATCCTTTCATGCCCGACACGCCCCAGCGCATCGCCATGGACACCAGCCAGAAACTGCCCATCCGCTTCGGCGAGACCATCCGGAAGTATGTGGCACGTCACCTGGACATGGACAACCTGGTGCTCATACCGCTCGTGCTGGCTGGCTACGCCCGCTACCTCAAGGGCGTGGATGACGAGGGCAACGCCTTCACGCCCTCGCCCGACCCCATGCTCAAGGAACTGCAGCTGCTGGTGGAGCCTCTCACCGTGGGCCAGGAGGAGCAAGACTACTCGTGCCTCAAGAAGTTGTACAGCCGCCAGGACATCTTCGGCATGAACCTGTACGAGACGCCACTGGCCAGCCGCATCGAAGGCATGGTGAAGGAGCTGTTCGCCGGAAAGGGGGCCGTCAGACGCACGCTCCACAAATATGTCACGAGCCGATAGGGGGCGCTGACACACCCCCGTAGAAGACCTGCAAACCGGCAACGGCAAAAATAACAGGCGAAAAATTTGGCCACGTCCCGGAAAAGCACTACCTTTGCACCCGCAAATCCAAAGACCGACCGTCACAAGGGCGGCAGCCTTACGGAAACGGGGTGTAGCGCAGCCCGGTAGCGCTCCTGGTTTGGGACCAGGTGGTCGCAGGTTCGAATCCTGTCGCCCCGACAAAGCAAAGCCGCAGAGTATTTTTTACTTTGCGGCTTTTTTTGTGCGCTTCACCCGGATGCGGAGTGATGGGTCCCTTGCGTTGGGCTTGAATGTAAGCGCTTGAATGCAAACGCTTGAATGTAAACGCTTGAATGTAAACGCTTAAATGTAAACCGATATAAACCCCAGGGGTGCGGGAAGCCCTGACGGGCTCATGCTGCTTTTTGCGCCCTTGGCCTTGTGAGCAAGCTCACGGCCCAAGCCCCAAACATCCGCATGGCGGCTCTCGCCGCCTTCCCACACCCCTGGCTATAAACCGAATTTAACCGCTCACGCAGTAGGAGTGTAAACTGATGAAACCGCTCGCGCAGTAGGACTGTAAACCGAATGAATCCGCTCACGCATGTCTTGCACGTCGTGCTGTTTACACTCCGTGGACAGGAACCGATGAATGGCGTGACGCCTCGGTTGGCGAGAGCCTGCCCACGACTTTTCCGTAGGCGACGGCCCGCGCAAGCGACAAAGTCGAGCGCAGCCCGCGCATACGGCAAAGTCAGGCGCAACACGCGCATGTGTCACTCTTTCAACATTGTTCTGAAAGCGTATTTTGACTATGCCATAAATGATGGTGACCTTATACAAGGAAAAAGGAGGATATGCATGATTGCGGCTTTTACCCACATTTCTTCCAAAGCACAGGCAAATTCAAGAAATTCAACATCGAATACAAAGATTTGTCGATGGAAGACCGTAATCCTGCCATTACCGCTATCGTTGTCATGATTTTTGGTCAAAAAGTTTGTCCTGGACGACGGATGAAATAGAGCGCGAAAATGGCGTTTTTTGTCGGTCGCGATGCGATTTGCATGGGGTAATTTTGCGATAAAGGGTATTTTATGTTGCGATATACCCTTTATCGCGATGCGATTAAGCGTTAATCGCGTCATGATAAAGGGTATATCGCAACACGATAAAGGGTATTCTTTGATGAAAAGTATTTACTTTTTGGGGTAAATAAATTCCCAGATTTTATAAACGCCTAATTATCAACTGATTACAAAAAGTGCCGAAAAATCGCGTATTTCGGCCAAAATATTTTGAAGTTGAAAATAATCGCTGTTTTTTTATATACATTGTCCTCATAATTCAAATTCTTCCAGGATTTGGCGTGATGAGACGCTTGCTTTGGGCTTGAATGTAAACCGATATAAACCCCTGGCCATAAACCGAATTTAACCGCTCTGTGGGACGTGACCACCCCGGTTGACGTGAGCCTGCGCCCGACTTTTCCGCAGGCCGTGCGCCTACGGAAAGTGTAAGTGCAGGCCGTCGCCTACGCCATCGCCAACAACCCTTGTTGTGTCTTGGCGCAAGGACGGATGATGATTGTGGTGAAAAGGCAAAAGGTTACAGGTTACATGAGGTGGTAACGATGTGCGCAGGAGGCAGGGTAAGCGGTGCATGGCTTACCCTGCTTCAGCGGTGCTCGTTGTTTCATGTTCCACGGAGGTCGCTCCGACGTGTGCAGGGAGGTCTGGGTCACCCCCCATGGCGGAAGCGCTTTTTTTATATCTTTTTACAAACAGGTGAAGGGCGTTCTTAAATCTTTTCATTAACTTTGCAGTATGAATCGGATCATAACATTATTAATCTGCATGATGACCCTGGCCACTACGCGCGCACAGAGCAGGTATGTCGAATGTGAAGACACCTGCACACACATACACGGCATTGACCTGAGCCACTATCAGGGCTCCGTGTTCTGGGAGACCGTGGGCGAGAGCAAAATGGCCTACGTATACCTGAAGGCTACGGAAGGCGGTAACAACATCGACAGCAAATACAAGCAGAACATCGACCTGGCCCACCGCTACGGGCTCAAGGTGGGGTCGTACCACTTCTACAGACCCAAGATTTCGCAAAAGACACAACTGGAGAACTTCATGGCCCAATGCCGCCCCGGTGACCAGGACCTGCTGCCCATGATCGACATAGAGACACGCAGCGGCCTGAGCAAGGAGGCCTTCAGAGACTCGCTGTTCACGTTTCTGGGCCTGGTCGAAAAGGCCTACAAGCAGAAGCCCCTGCTCTACACAGGAGCCAACTTCTACGACGACAACCTGCTGGGACTGCTGGGCGACTACAAGGTGATGATTGCCCAATACACGCAGCGTGAGCCCAAGCTCAAGGACGACCTTGACTTCATCCTCTGGCAATACACCGGAAAAGGGCACTTGAACGGCATCAACGGGTTTGTGGACAAGAGTCGCTTCATGGGCAGGCACCGCCTGCGCGAGATACGGTTCCGCCACCGGTAACAGGGAAAGCATGACTAACAGGTAACTAACAAAATACGCATTTCGAGAAATATGGCTATCATCAAATGTCCAGAGTGTGGACGACAAATCAGCGACAAGGCTCCCGTCTGTCCTAATTGCGGAGTCGAAATAGCAGGAAAGATCATCAGGTGCCCCCAATGCGGAGAGATTTACTTCCGCGACCAAGAGATGTGCCCCAACTGCCACCACATGACACGCACCGGCGGACAAGTGGGCTACAACGACAGCGCAAGCCGACAGCCCACAGCGGCTGCCAACGCGCAGCAGGCGCAACAACCCCAGCAGCCCCGGCAGGCTGCCGCACCGCAGCCCGCGCCTCAGCCAGCCAAGCCCAAGAAGGAGGACGGAAAGGCACCCGCCTCCGCCAGCAAAAAGAAAAGTCACGGACCGCTCATCGTGGCCTTCATCATCGCGCTCGCCATCTGCGGCGCCTGCTTCTACTTCTACAGCAACGCCAAGAGCAACAAGGAGCAGGAGGCTTACGAGTTTGCCCTGAAAAGTGACGACCCACTGGTGCTGCAGACCTACCTGGACAACAACATGGATGCACCGGCTGACCACATACAGGCCATCACGGCACGACTGGAAGAGCTGAAGAAGCAGGACAACGACTGGACCAACGCCGTGGTCAACGGCTCGAGGGCTGCCCTCCAGGACTACCTGGACAAGCACCCCGACTCGGAGCACAAGGCGGAAGCCATACACAAGATTGACTCGCTCGACTGGGTGGACGCCAGCAACAAAAACACCGTGGAGGCCCTGCAAGCCTATCTGGACGCCCACGACGAGGGCGAGCACGTGGACGAGGCGCAGACGGCCATCAAGAGCCTGAAAGCCAAGACCGTGCAGGCGGACGAGAAGGCCATGGTCACGTCGGTCTTCAGACACTTCTTCCAAGCCATCAACGCCAAGAGCGAAGATGACCTGGAGGCGACCGTGGCTCCCATACTGACCAACTTCCTGGGCAAGCCTGACGCCATCAAGGCCGATGTGGTGACCTTCATGCACAAGATTTACAAGGAGGACATCACGAGCATGACGTGGCGTCTGAACAACGACTACAAGATAGACAAGAAAGAAGTGGGCGACGAGGAGTACCAGTACAACGTCAGCTTCTCGGCACTCCAGGACATCAACCGGACGGACGACACCAAGGAGAAACACGCCCGATACAAGGTGAGCGCCACGGTGGGACCCGACGGGCTCATCTCCTCCATGTCGATGACAAAGATATTGGAATGACACACGGGAAACATACCGTAACAACACGAACGGGGCACGGAACATTCAATTGTCCGTGCCCATTTCGTCTGCTCCACCTACCGCCAGCTGCATCAGGTCATAATAGGAGCCATTGTAAATGTTGAGGTCCACATTGCCCTTGATGCCCGGCAGCTCTCCCGCGTCGGTGTGCTGCCAGAATTTCCATTTGCCCTTATACTCCACCTTGTCCACATAGTAGTGGGCTATCCAGTAGGGATAACCGTCGAAGACAGAGGTGCTGAGATAGCGCTCCTTAAACTTATAATAGGTGTAGATGATGGGTTTCACATGATACTTGTCTTCCACGATGTGAAGCCATGTCAGCACATCCATCTGGAAGTCTTCCACACTCTTGTCCTGCGGCTTGTGCTCGATGTCGAGGACCGGAGGGAGGTCTCCCTCTTCCAGATGGACCTTGCTCAAGAAGTAATAGGCCTGCGAACGAGCCGACGACTTGTTGCTCCAGAAGTGGTAGGCGCCCCGCAGGAAACCATATTCGCGCGCGTTCTCGAAGTTGTCGTAGAAATTCTCGTCAACCCTCGACGAGCCTTCCGTCGCCTTGATGAAGATGAAACGAATGGGGCACCCGTCCACCAGGGCGCTGTAACGAAGACGGTTCCAATTGATGTCGCCTTGATAATGGGAAATGTCTATGCCATGGATTTCATAGCCCTCGGGATATTTGGCGTCGCCGTAAAGGGCACGCCAGCGAAAGCCTGTGGGGCCGACAAAAAAATAATAGAACACCCACACATAGATAGCCAACACACCCGCACCGCCAAGAAGCAACGGCCAGCGGCGGCCCCTCGTCAGGAACGGCAGCAAGCACCCGCCTCCCGCCGGACGGGAACGTCGGCTACGCTTCCGGCCACCGCGACGGGGATGTTTGGATTGGGAACGGATGGGCAATGGGCTTGTCATCAGATAAACGTAAGAATGGAAAAAGGGGGCTCTCCCACACAGCCAGTGGCCTGGAGGAAAGCCCCTCTATCTCTTCAGGCAGGAATCTGCCCGTATGAAAAAACAAGCGATTTACTTGTTCTTGGCAGCGTTCTCCAGCGACAACGTGCGCGTGTCACGGTCGCAGACCTCTGCAGGACCCCAGTACTGGATGGGGCCAGGATAGACAAAGCAGGTCTCGCGAGCCCACTCGTCGCGATGCTCGGCAAACTTCTTGAAGGGTGCACCGTCAAGCTCCACGAGGGCCTTGCGGATGACAGGCTTCATCTCGCCGTTGCGACGCTCCATGTTCATCATCATGGTGATAGGCACACCACCGGCCTTCCACTCGTCGGTAGAAGCCGAGAGGTTCTGGACGATGGCCATGTAACCGGTCTTGCCGTTGGCTATCAGGTTGGCGGCACTCACGCCGAGTGCATAGCAATAGTCAGCATCGAAGTTGGAAGGAGCTGCGCAACGGCCCTCATAGCCGAAGAAGTGGTGCTGGGCGGCGAACTTGCCGACAAACTTGCCTTCCTTCTTCCACTCGGCCAACTTGGCGCCGACCATGTCGGACAGCAGCTTCTCGGTCTCGATGAGAGACACCTGCACGTTTCCGTGGGGGTCGCGGTCGAGAGAGAGCTGGCGGGCCACAGCCTCAGGCAGGGTGGCAAAGGTCTCGGCGTTCTCCTTGCTCAGGTGGGCAAGGATGTAGGCGCGCTGGGCGTCCTTGTCAAGATCCTTGTAGTCGGCACCGTGGGCGGCGAGCAGGTCGTTGAGCTCGTCGATGAGACGGCCGATGGCGGGGATGAACTCGATGAGGCCCTCGGGAACGAGCACCACACCGAAGTTGTTGCCGTCCTCGGCACGCTTGGCGACAGCGGTGGCAATCTGCTCCACTATCTGGTTGAGCGTCATGTCCTTGGCTTCCACCTCCTCGGAGACGAGGCAGATGTTGGGCTGCGTCTGCAGGGCGCACTCCAGGGCGATGTGAGAGGCCGAACGGCCCATGAGCTTGATGAAGTGCCAGTACTTGCGGGCTGAGTTGGCGTCACGCTCGATGTTGCCGATAAGCTCGGAGTAGACCTTGGTGGCGGTGTCGAAACCGAAGCTGGTCTCGATCTGGTCGTTCTTCAGGTCGCCGTCGATGGTCTTGGGGCAACCGATGACCTGCACACCATAGTTCTTGGCGGCATAGTATTCGGCCAGGACGCAAGCGTTGGTGTTGGAGTCGTCGCCGCCGATTATCACCACAGCCTTGATGTTCAGCTCACGGATAATCTCCAGGCCTTTCTCAAACTGGTCTTCCTTCTCCAGCTTCGTACGGCCCGAACCGATCATGTCGAAGCCGCCCGTGTTGCGGTACTCGTCCACAAACTCGGGAGTCAGCTCAATATACTTGTGGTCCACAAGTCCACTGGGACCCATCAGGAAGCCATAGACCTTGTTGGCCGGGTTCATCTTCTTGACTGCGTCGAAGATACCGCAAATCACGTTGTGGCCGCCAGGAGCCTGGCCACCCGAAAGAATCACGCCCACGTTGATGGCGCTGTCAGCAGCCTTCTCACCCGGGACGAACTCGATCAGCGGCATGCCGTAAGTGTTAGGGAACAATTTCTTGATCTCTTCCTGATCGCCTACGCTCTGGGTAGGCTCACCTTCCTTCACCTTGATGGCACCCTGCAAACCTTTAGGCAGCTTCGGCTGATAAAGGGCACGGGCCTTCTGCAAAAGACTCTTTTCCATTTTCTGTTCTTATATTAAGTATTAATATGTAGGATCTGATGCAAAAGTACGTTTTTTCCTTGAATTATGGAAAGAAAACAGAAAGAAAACTCTTTTCCGGAAAGTTTTTTTTTAAACTTGTTGTTGCGTTTCCATAAATTTGCTTATCTTTGTATAAGATAGGCTGCACCTCTGCAGAGACCGCAAGCAAGCTTGCATCTCTACGCCCGGTTGCACTGTCTTTGGAGAAAATGTCAAGAAACAAGGCCCGTGTAGCCCGGCAAGGAAGGCACGGCCCCAAACACCAAAATCTAAAACCATGGCAAAGAAAAGAAACTTGAAGCAAACCATCAACTACATTTGCAGCGACTTGTTTGCTGAGGGAGTGGCTGCGTCCTTATACGGAGCTGTGAAAGACGAGGAGGCGGTCAACAACCTGCTTTCGCTCATTATCGTAACGCGCAACGACTATGTGAAACGCATCTCGCACCCCGAGCCCGGAATGAAGCCCCGCACTTACTACAAGGCGCTCATCGCCGACTTCAACCAGCAAATCAACGAAATCATCAACCAAATAAGCAGTTTGGCTTAAGGTGGGTTCTATAAATTACCACCATAAAAAACATGAATAATGAAGGGTTACGTTTTGCCATCTTTTGGCCTCTTTTCGGTTCAGGCTGCCACCTCGTCCGGTCGTATAGCCCGCTATGCTCCCTCACCCGCTGGCGCCCTGAACCCGGAAAGGACCTCAAAACCTGGCAAAGCTAATTTATAGAACCCACCTGAAACACGCGACGCTGATGATGATGAAGCGATTCTGCCATTGGCTTCTGTATAAGCAATGGGGATGGAAGAAAAACGTGACCGTCCAGTCACCTGAGAAATACATTATTTGCCTGGCCCCTCACACCAGCAATTGGGACTTCGTGATCGGGCAGCTGTTCATGCGCGCAGAAGGCTTGCATATCAATTTCCTCATGAAAAAGGAGTGGTTCTTCTGGCCTTTGGGGCCTGTCTTCAGGCGCATGGGGGGCATACCCGTGTTTCGCTCGAAGCACACGAGCATGACAGACCACTTGGCCGAGGTGGCCAAGTCGCGCAAGCAGTTTGGCTTATGCATCACGCCGGAAGGCACACGGTCGCTGAACCCGGAATGGAAAAAGGGGTTTTACTTCATCGCTCTCAAAGCGCAAATACCCATCCTGCTTTACGGTGCCGACTATGAGAAGAAGGTGATCCAGTGCACCGAAAGCATCACGCCCACAGGAGACCTGGAACGCGAGATGCGCCACATCAAACTCTATTTCAAGGACTTCAAAGGCAAGAAGCCCGAGAAGTTTACGGTGGGCAATCTGTGAGGCCGACTTTTAAAGGGGTTATCATGATGACAATAGGAAGAGGTCTGTTAGTGAGCTGCGCCTGCCTGTTCGCCGTATCGGCGAATGTCCATGCGCAAGGTCTTTCCACGCAGGAAAAGGCCAAGCGCTCTTTGGCTGAGTATTTTCTCACTTACCGGGCGAAAGGAGCCGAATTCACCCGGCAACCCAGGATGAAGTCGTTCGCTGTCGACGACCGCACGCAAACCGTCACGGTCACCACGGACGAGCACTTTGCCCAGCAAGACTTCACAGACAGGCAAGTAGGACAGATCTACAAAAAGGTAAAGAAGGCCTTGCCGAAGCCCTACAACAAGTACCGCCTGGAAATCGTCACCAACGGCATGCTGCTGGAGGACTACGTGCCCCGACATCAGTCAGCACGCGCCAGGGCACACGCCTTGTGGGGGAAAATCAGTTATGACGGAGCACCCTGGGTGGACAACGTGTCCCGGCCCGCCAAGATTTCACATGGGCTTTATGGCCGCCATGTCAGCCTGTGGGCCTCTCACGGAAGATACTACGACAACAAGAAGGGGCTGTGGAAATGGCAAAGGCCCAACCTGTTTGCCACCACGGAGGACCTGTTCACGCAGACCATCGTGGTGCCCTATCTCATCCCCATGCTCGAAAACGCGGGAGCGGTGGTGTTCACACCACGCGAACGCGACTGGCAGACAGCCGAGTATATCGTCGACAACGACGGCGGTCTCAACACCTCCGCCACAAGCTACAGGGAGTATGCGGAGGGAGACCCATGGCTGACCACCCCAGAGAAGGGCTTCAGGGCGCACGAGGGCCACTATGTGGACAACGAGAACCCCTTCGCGGCGGGGACGGCGCGCATGCTGAAAGCCTCCAGGAAGGAGGCCAAGGCGTTCATCAAGTATCAGCCCGCCTTCGCCCACGGAGGCAGGTACGCCGTGTACGTGAGCTACCAGACGCTGCCCGGCAGCGTGGACGACGCGCACTACACCGTGTTCCACAAGGGACAGGCCACAGAGTTTCGCGTCAACCAGCAAATGGGCGGAGGCACATGGGTGTACCTCGGCACATTCGACTTTGGCGAAGGCGACAGCATGGACAACTGCGTGATGCTCACCAACCAAAGTCGCAAGAAAGGCGTCGTGACGGCTGACGCCGTCAGGTTCGGCGGCGGCATGGGCAACATCGAGCGGGGCGGCAGCGTGAGCCAGTATCCGCGTTGCCTGGAGGGTGCCCGCTACTCCGCACAATGGGGCGGCGCCCCTTACACGGTCTACGGCGGCCGAGGGGGCAGCGACGACTATGCGGACGACATCAACGCGCGCTCGAGGATGACCAACTGGCTGGCAGGAGGCTCCGTCTATGTGCCGACCCTCGAGGGCAAGAAAGTGCCCGTCGAACTGTCGCTGGCCGTACATAGTGACGCAGGCTTCGCTCCCGACGGCAAGGAGCTCATCGGGTCCCTGGCCATTTGCACCACCGACTTCAATGACGGGCGCTTGTCTTCGGGAGTCACCCGGCAAGCATCCAAACGGCTGGCTGACCAGCTCCTGGCGGGGCTGACCCGCGACCTCACCTACGCCTACAAACGGTGGAACCGACGATACCTGTGGGACCGCAACTATTCGGAGACGCGGTTGCCCGAAGTGCCCTCTTCCATCATCGAGACCCTGTCTCACCAGAATTTTCCCGACATGGTCTTGGGGCAGGACCCCAACTTCAAGTTCACAATGGCCCGCTCACTTTACAAGACCCTTGTCCGCTATGTCTGCGGCATGCACGGGCAAGCGGCCGTCATTGAGCCGCTGGCTCCGCGCGACATGGCTGTCAAGCTGACGGGTAAGCGCCAGGCCCTGTTGTCCTGGAGCGCAAGCGCAGACGAGCAGGAGCCCAGTGCCACGCCCACCTGCTACATCGTCTATACGGCCATCGGCAACGGAGGGTTTGACAACGGCAGGAAGGTCAACGGCAATTCCGCCACCATAGACATCGAACCGGGAAAGACCTACCACTTCAAGGTGACTGCGGCCAACCGCGGAGGCGAGAGCTTCCCCTCGGAGACGGTTTCAGCGTACAGTTGCCCGGAAGCCGGCAAGACCGTGCTCGTCGTCAACGCTTTCCATCGCCTGGCAGCCCCTGCCGTCATCGACAACGGTGCCCGGCAGGGATTTGACCTTGACAGCGACCCAGGAGTGCCCTACGGCCTTACGGCGGGATGGAACGGGCGCCAGCAGTGCTTTGACACATCACGCAGAGGGCAGGAAGGCCCCGGCGGACTGGGTTACGGAGGAGACGAGCTGGCCGGCCATTTCATCGCAGGCAACACGTTCAACTACATCGGCACGCACGCCGACGCCATCGCGTCAGCCAAGCGTTACAACGTCGTCAGCTGCAGTTCGGAGGCCGTCGAGGCCGGGAAGGTGAAGCTGGAAGACTACCAGGCGGTCGACATGATTGTCGGACTGGAGAAATACGATGTCAATGCCGTCAAGTACTACAAGTCGTTCCCTGTCTCCATGCAGCGAAAGCTTGCCGCTTACGCACAGGGAGGAGGGCGCATGCTGGTCAGCGGCGCCTACCTGGGAAGCGACATGACGCAGGAAGACGATGCCGCCTGGCTTGGCAGATACCTAAAGGCAAGCTACGACGGTACGGTCAAGACCGACACGCTGAGCGGCGCCAACGGCTTGGGGCTGCAGTTCGACTTTTTCAGGACGCTCAACCCCGACCATTACGCGGCCACGCGCACGGACGTGCTGCGCCCGGAAGGCGGGGCCATCTGCGCCATGCAGTACAGCGACGGCCAGTCGGCGGCCGTGGCCTATTCGGGACATGACTACAAAGCCTTCGTCATGGCATTTCCCTTCGAGTGCATCACACAAGCGCCGACACGCAGCAAACTGATGCAGGGAATACTCAACTATCTCCTGCAGTAACCAATCGGAAAAACAACATTCACATTATAACATCAAAAGCCATGAAAATACAAGCCAACCATTCAGGCACACGAAGCATAGAGGTGTCCGAAAAGCATTTGCAGACCATCGACAAGTATGCCTTGCTCCGCTACTTGGTGGACAGCAACGGCATCATCGACGAGACGGTACTCGACAAGCTGAAGTTCAACGTGCGCTCCATGCTCGAAAGTGAAGCCGGCAAGGACAAGGATCTGCTTGACCTCTGCCTGGATGTCATCTACAACAGCAACATGAAAGCCTTCGGACTTCACCAGCTGGTGCTGCTCTACGTGAAGTGGAAAGGTGAGCACGCCAACCAAGACGAAGTGGATCCACAGGAGGTGAGCGATTAGCGCATGCAGAACTATCAACTGACCGACTTCCTCCCCACGACCAAGAAGGAATGTGAGCTCAGGGGATGGGACCAGCTGGACGTCATCCTCTTCTCTGGCGACGCCTACGTGGACCATCCCTCCTTCGGGGCGGCAGTCATAGGCCGGATGCTTGAGGCCAACGGCTACCGGGTGGCTATCGTGCCCCAACCTGACTGGCACGGCGACTTCCGCGACTTCAGGAAGTTGGGGCGCCCCCGCCTGTTCTTCGCCATCTCGCCAGGTGCCATGGACTCGATGGTCAACCGCTACACCGCCAACCGGCGCCTCCGCCATGACGACGCTTACAGCCCCGACGGGCGCCACGACATGCGCCCCGACTATCCGTCGATAGTCTATTCCAAGATCCTGAAGCAGTTGTTCCCCGACGTGCCTGTGGTGCTCGGGGGCATCGAAGCGTCCATGCGCCGCCTGACGCACTACGACTACTGGCAAGACTGCCTGAAGAAGTGCATTCTCTGCGAGAGCGGCGCCGACCTCATCCTCTACGGCATGGGAGAGAAGAACACGCTGATGCTTTGTCATGAATTGGAGTCGGGACAGAGCATCAGGGACGTCAAGGACATTCCACAGACCGTTTATCTCTGCAAGAAGGACGAAATACCTGGCGGAATAACGGATGAGGACATCGTGCTTCACTCGCATGAGGAATGCTTGCGAAACAAAAAGGCGGAAGCGGAGAACTTCAGGCACATAGAGGAAGAGAGCAACAAGATGCACGCGCAACGGCTCATACAGGGCGTGGACAATCTCTATGCCGTCGTCAACCCGCCTTTCCCGCCCATGACAACCGAGGAGCTTGACGCAGCATACGACCTTCCCTACACGCGCATGCCCCATCCCAAGTACAAGGGCAAGACCATACCCGCTTACGAGATGATCAAGTTCTCCATCAACTTGCATCGCGGATGCTTTGGGGGGTGTGCCTTCTGCACCATCTCCGCCCATCAAGGCAAGTTTGTGGTGTGCAGGTCTAAGGAGAGCATACTGCGTGAGGCCAGGCAGGTCATCGCCATGCCTGGCTTCAAGGGCTACATCTCCGATCTGGGCGGACCGTCTGCCAACATGTACGGCATGCACGGGCGCAACCCGAAGGCATGCGAACGCTGCAAGCGCCCCTCGTGTGTCAACCCGCAGGTCTGCCCCAACCTCATGACTGACCACTCGCGGCTGTTGGAGATTTACCATGCCGTAGACGCGTTGCCAGGTGTCAAGAAGAGTTTCATCGGGAGTGGCGTGCGCTACGATTTGCTGTTGCACAAGAGCAAGGACGAGAAATCGAATGAGGCCGCACGGCAATACACCCGCGAACTCATCACGCGCCACGTCAGCGGACGCCTGAAGGTGGCACCCGAGCACACCTCCGACAGCGTGCTGCGGCTCATGCGCAAGCCCTCCTTCAGCCAGTTCCATGAGTTCAAGCGCATCTTCGACCGCATCAACCGGGAAGAGGGGCTCAACCAGCAAATCATACCCTACTTCATCAGCTCACACCCGGGGTGCAGGGAGGAGGACATGGCCGAACTGGCTGTGGAGACCAAAAGGCTCGACTTCCACCTGGAGCAGGTGCAAGACTTCACGCCGACGCCCATGACCGTGAGTACCGAGACGTGGTATAGCGGGTTCGACCCTTACACACTGGAGCCTGTGTTTTCGGCCAAGACCCCACGTGAGAAGTTGGCGCAACGCCAGTTCTTCTTCTGGTACAAGCCCGAAGAGCGCCCGTCCATCGAGCGCGAGCTGCGCCGCATCAGACGGCCCGACCTCATCAAGAAGCTCTACGACGGGGTGCCCTATCATGGGCGTGCCCACTATGACCCCAAGGCCGTCGGCAGCGCACCCTCCGGCAGGGGCAAGCAAGAAACCAATGACAAGGAAAAGCGGGAGGTGAAAAGAAAATCGTTCAATCCCAACTTCCAACCACGAGGATTTGGCAGAAGGGGAAAGAACGGTTCCCACAAGAAGTGAGGCGCTTCCTGTTTTTTGGGGAAAGCCCTGGGGGGGGGTACATTCGACCCAGCACCAAGGCCCCATCACTCCAAATGCCAAAAAGCCAGAAATGAATATCATCGAAAGTCAAACAGTCGGCAAGCATAGTCTTGCCGACTGTGAAGACGCCGTCGTCGCCACACCCGACTTTGTGGCAGTCATCGACGGCAGCACCAGCAAGACGCCACATAAGCTTCACCCCCAGATGAGCAACGGGCGCTTATGCATGATGGCAACCAGCCATTTCGTCCGGCAAATGCCGGCCGACCTGTCGCTCCCGCAGTTCTGCGGGCAGGTCACGGCCCACATCCACGCCCTCTACCCTGCCGACGACACGCCCATGAAGACGCGCCCGCAAGAACGGCTCTGTGCGAGTGCTGTCGTCTACAGCGCCCTGCGACACGAGGTGTGGATGGTCGGCGACTGTCAATGCATGATCAATGGGCAGGTCTTTCGCAACGACAAGCCTTACGAAGACGTTTTGGCACATCAGCGCGCAGCAGTCTTCCAAGAGATGCTCACAGCCCATCCTGACATGGTGCGCGATGGACGCATCGTCCACGACTACGCCCGCGACACCATTCTCGAAAAACTTGTCGGGAGCATGTCCGGCGAGAACCGCACCTATGCGGTCATCGATGGGTTTCCCATCTTCATGCCCGGCGTTAAAGTCATTCCCGTCGAAGACCATGGGGCCGAGATCGTCCTGGCCTCCGACGGTTACCCCTTCCTTCGCCCTACACTTCAAGAGAGTGAGGCGGCCTTGCGCAAGCTACTTGCCCAAGACCCCTACTGCATCAGATCATTTGTGGCCACCAAGGGAACCATGCTTGGCAACCGCTCATTTGACGATCGGGCGTACGTGCGTTTCCGCTTATCCGACGACCCGCCAGGCAAAGGCCACACCCGCTGATGCGCCCAGGAACCATCCGCCCGCGCATATCGGCCAGCTCCGTAAAGCAGCGCAATAAGCCGCCCTATCTGCGGCCTCCACAAAACAAAAGAGAATCTCCATTTGGCGTAATCGACATATTTTTAGTAATTTTGCAGGAAATTTCACGTCACACATGAGATATTTCGTTTGGATACGCTTTGACGGGACCGCCTATCACGGTTGGCAGATACAACCCAATGGCATGTCCGTACAAGAGAAGATGCAAGAGTGCCTATCCCTGTTGCTGCGCCACCCCGTAGAGGTGGTGGGAGCGGGGCGCACAGACGCTGGCGTACATGCCAACCAGATGGTTTGCCACTTCGACAACTCACAAACCATTGATGCAGGCCAGTTGTGCTACCGGCTCGCACGAGTGCTTCCCCGCGACATCTCGTGCGAGAAAATAGAGCCTGTACCCGACGACTTGCACGCCCGCTTCTCCGCCCGCCGACGCGTCTACCGTTATTTTGTGCACACCAGGCGCGATCCCTTCCTGCGACACTACTCGGTGGAGATGCACTATCCGCTCGATTTCGACTTGATGAACCAAGCCGCATCGCGCTTGCTGACCGTCAGCGATTTCAAGGCTTTTTGCAAGGCTGGAGCCGACAACAAGACAACGCTTTGTGATGTGACCACCGCCCAATGGGTCAAGACCGGCGAGAGCACCTATTATTTTGAGATCGCGGCCAACCGCTTCCTGCGAAACATGGTGCGGGCCGTTGTCGGCACGCTCATCGACGTGGGGCGCGGACGTGTCAGCCTGGAGCAGTTTGACAAGGTCATACACAACGGCACACGTTCGGACGCAGGCGAATCGATGCCCGCCAACGGACTTTTCCTTTGGGAAATAGACTATAGGTGAGTTACATAAAACACCACCTATTAAAAAATCCATCATTTTTCAGTATTCAGGACATGTGGTTATTCTTAGCTTTCCTCTCAGCGACCCTGCTGGGCTTTTACGACTCATTCAAGAAGAAGTCGCTTCTTGACAATGCCGTCATCCCCGTGCTGTTTCTCAACACGGTGTTTTCATCGCTCATCTTCCTGCCATTCATCATCCTCTCGGCCACAGGCACGCTGAGCGACACATCCATCTTCCACGTGGCGGGCGGCGGATGGGAAATCCACAAGTACATCATCCTCAAAAGCATCATCGTGCTGTCCAGTTGGATTTTCGGGTATTTCGGCATGAAGCACCTGCCCCTGACCATCGTCGGACCCATCAATGCCACACGCCCCGTGATGGTGCTCGTAGGCGCCTTGCTGGTGTTTGGCGAAAGCCTCAACGCATGGCAATGGACGGGTGTGCTGCTGGCCATCGCCTCCTTCTTCCTGCTCAGCCGCTCAGGCAAGAAAGAGGGCATCGACTTTGAACACAACCGATGGATAGGGTTCATCGTGCTGGCCGCCGTCCTCGGGGCCGTCAGCGGCCTCTACGACAAGTACCTCATGGCCAGCCCCGCCAACGGGGGCGTGGGCATTGACCGCATGGCAGTGCAGTCGTGGTACAACATCTACCAGATGGGACTGATGGGACTGATGATGGCCGTCCTGTGGTGGCCCACCCACAAGCGCACCACCCCCTTCCGCTGGCACTGGGCCATCGTCGGCATCAGCCTGTTCCTGAGCGCCGCCGACTTCGCCTATTTCTACGCCCTCAGCCTGCCAGGCGCCATGATATCCATCGTGTCCATGATTCGCAGGGGCAGCGTCATCGTCAGCTTTCTGTTTGGAGGGCTATTCTTCCACGAGCGCAACCTGCGCGCAAAAGCCATCGACCTGGCGCTGGTACTGCTCGGCATGATATTTCTCTACATCGGAAGCAAATAACAACCATCTTTGCGAGGTTTTCCCACAATTCCTTTGCAATATGAAAGTAAAATCGTATCTTTGCAAAAGCTTTTGATTGCAACACCCTCATTTTATTCAATATTGAAATTAAAACATAATGGCACGCAATATCTTTAAGGGTTTGGGCATTGCCCTCATCACTCCTTTCACCCCCGAAGGCGAGGTCGACTACAAGTCGCTCAAGCGCCTGGTGGAGTATCAAATCAACAATGGGGCCGACTTCCTCTGTATCCTGGCCACGACGGCCGAGGCTCCCTGTCTCACCCATGAGGAAAAGGACAAGATCACAGAGCTTATCAAAGAGGTGGTGAACGGACGTATCCCCATCCTGAAATATTGCGGCGGCAACAACACGGCAGCCGTCATCGAAGAGATGAAAGCCACCGACTGGAGCGGCATTGACGGCATACTGAGCATCTGCCCCTATTACAACAAGCCTTCGCAGGAGGGCCTCTACCAGCACTTCAAGGCCATCTCCGCCGCCAGCCCCCTGCCCATCGTGCTCTACAATGTGCCTGGACGCACGGGCGTGAACATGAAAGCCGAGACCACCCTGCGCCTGGCCAACGACTGCGAGAACATCGTGGCCATCAAGGAGGCTTCCGGAAGTCTGGAGCAGGTCGACGAGATCATCTACAACAAGCCTGACCGCTTCGATGTCATCAGCGGCGACGACGCACTCACCTTCTCCATGGTGGCCAGCGGAGCAGCCGGTGTCATCTCCGTCATCGGCAACGCGCTGCCCAAAGAGTTCTCACGCATGATCCGTCTGGAATTCAAGGGCGAATACGAGCCCGCCCGCAAGATACACCACATGTTCACCGAGCTCTACAGCCTGCTCTTCGTCGACGGAAACCCTGCCGGCGTGAAGGCGTTGCTCAACGACATGGGCTTCATCGAAAACCAGTTGCGACTGCCGCTCGTGCCCACCAAGATCGAGACCAAGCAAAAGATGGCCGACATCCTGGAGCGGCTGCGACTGTAAGCAAACCATAAGCAAGAACCGTCAAAGGCCGCACTTAGGCCACACATAAAAAACATACAACAACACTATCGAGTAGGAGGAAACGAAGTCGTTTCTTCCTACTTTCGTTTTCAGGCCTCCTCCACCTCCCTTGCGATTTCGGTTCACACGTTCGTCAAGAGCATTTTTCCCCTTGTGGCTCCTGTTTACGCATTTGTCAAGAGCAATACGTATTTCCCCCACTACGGCAAAGGTTACAAGGTTACAAGGTTACAGGTTACATGAAGGTGGTTGCGATGTGCGCAGGGAGGAAGCGGCGCATCGTTTTCATTGTTTCATAAAGGTGGTTGCGATGTGCGCAGGATGTGGCAAGCGTATATACTTTTGCCCCTGCAGGGCGTAGGCTCACGCTCGGCTTCTTACCCAGGGTGCCGCTTCGCTTGCCATGGGGCTATGGACTTTTGGCCTTTCAGACCGTTGCCTACGGAAAGTGCAAGCGCAGGCCGTTGCCTACGGAAAGTGCAAGTGCAGGCTGTGCGCAAACAACAAGGTGCGGTGCTGGCCGTTCATAAGCGGATTTTACGGTTTACCCTTCCAGTACGGGGACTCTTCATGCGTGAGCGGTTGAATGTTCTATCCGCCGCATGCTGCAACATGAAAGGGCAGCAACCATCTCGGTCGCTGCCCTTACCTTGTTATCCCAAATGCTGGTTTATGAAGAATGCCTATTCATATCTTATGGCCTCGATCGGGTCGAGCCGTGCCGCCTTCTTGGCAGGATACCACCCGAAGAACACGCCCGTGAAGGTGCAGACGGCAAAACTCATGATGATGGTCCACCACTCGATGTAGATGGGCCAATGGGCCAGCAGCTTCACGGCATAGCTCGCCCCCACCCCAAGCACCACGCCGACCAGTCCGCCTGTGACACTGAGCATGATGGCCTCGATGAGAAACTGGTTGAGGATGTCCACACCTCGCGCGCCGACACTCATGCGCAAGCCAATCTCGCGCGTACGTTCCGTGACGCTCACATACATGATGTTCATGATGCCGATGCCGCCCACGATGAGCGATATGCCCGCCACACAGCCCAAGAGGATGGTCATCATGTCAGTGGTGGAGTTCATCATCGACGACAGCTCCTCCTGCGAACGGATGTTGAAGTCGTCATCATCGCCCTCGGTGGTGTCGGTGGCATCCTTGAGCTTGTGGTTGCGGCGCAAGATCGTGGTCATTTCGTCGGTAGCCTTGTCGGTCACGCCCTCGGTGATGGCCGAGGCCTGTATCTCGCTCAGGTAGGTCTGCGCCAAGATGCGCTTCATGACCGTGGTGTAAGGTGCCAGCACAAGGTTGTCTTGGTCCATGCCCATGGTGTTGTAGCCTTTCTTCTTCAGCACGCCGATCACACGGAAGGGGATGGCATTGAAACGCACCACCTTGCCTACGGGGTCGCTGCCGTCAGGAAAGAGATAGTCGACGACCGTCTGTCCGAGGATGCACACCTTGGCGCTCGATTTCAGCTCCTGGTCGGAGAACATCTCTCCGTCGCTGACGCTCAACTGGCGTATCTCGAGATATTCCTGGTTGACACCATAGATGGTCGACTGGGTGTTGTTGTTGCCATTGATAAACTGTCCACTGGTGCTCACCACGGGGCTGATGGCCTTGATGTAGGAGCACTCGTCCTTGAGCGTCTCATAGTCGGTCAGCTTCAGGGTCTGCATAGCCGACGGGTCCTGGCGCACGCCCCCTCTCATGTCGGCACCCGGATGGATCATGATCATGTTTGAGCCCATCTCTGCGATATTGGCCTGTATGCTCCGCTTCGAGCCCTGTCCGATGGCCAGCATCGTGATGACAGATCCCACGCCGATGATAATGCCCAGGGCTGTCAGGAAGGAGCGCATCTTGTTGGCAAAGATGGCCCTTAGCGCTATTTTGAAAAGATTTGTGTAGTTCATTATTCGTCCGAATTAGGCGGGAGGGCTGCCAAGCCTTCGGCGGCACTCTGTATGTTGTGGTTATACTCGTCGCTGATGACATGCCCGTCACGCAACTGTATGTTGCGGCTGGAATAATGGGCGATGTCGGGATTGTGAGTGACAAAGATGATGGTCCGGCCTTCGGCGTAGAGCTTCTGGAAGAGGACCAGTATCTCAAAGGACGTTCGCGTGTCAAGGTTGCCCGTGGCCTCATCGGCCAAGATGACTGCGGGATTGTTGACTAAGGCGCGTGCGATGGCCACGCGCTGCATCTGTCCGCCCGACATCTGGTTTGACTTATGATAGAGCCTGTCTCCCAGTCCCACGGCCTTCAGCGCCTCGACCGACCGGTCAAAGCGTTCCTTGGCCGACACGCTGGCGTTGTACATCAGGGGCAACTCCACGTTCTCCACACTGGTGGTCTTGGGCAGGAGGTTGTAGTTCTGGAAGATGAAGCCTATTTTCCGGTTGCGCAGCACGGCACGCTGCGAACGTGTCATGGAGCGTACAGACACCCCGTCGAGGTAGTATTCGCCACTGGAGGGCGTGTCAAGACATCCCAGCTGGTTGAGCAGCGTCGACTTGCCCGAACCCGACTTGCCCATGATGGTGACAAACTCGCCCTCATAAATCTTGAACGACACACCGCGCAACGCGTGCACCGTCTCGTCTCCGACAAGAAAGTCGCGCTTCACATTTTGAAGTTCGATGACGACTTTCTTGTCTTTGGCGTCTTGGCTGATTTGATTATCTGTCATAGCCTTGTCTCCTTTTTCGTCCGTCTTACTTACCATTCTTCTTGTTCTTTCCCGGAGGACCTGGCTGGAAGGGGCTTGATTCCGCACCGTCGCTGTCAGCCGTCTGATCGTCGCTGGTCACGTTGACCCCGGTGATGACCTGCTGTCCTTCGCGGATGCCACTCAGCACTTGCGTGTGGATGCCGTCGGTCATGCCGATGTTGACCTTGTGTGCCACAAGGGTGTTGCCCTCCAGTGTCCACACCTTGTTCTTGGCGTTGCTGACGTCTTGTATCTTGCGGCCGCCCACGGTCTCCTTGGCCGGCGTGTAGCGCAGGGCCTTGCTGGGCACGCTCAGCACGCCATTGCTCTCCTGGGTGTAGATCACCACGCTGGCGGTCAGTCCGGGCTTCAGCTTCAGGTCGGCGTTGGGGGCGCTGATCACCACCTGGTAGGTGACGACGTTGTTGGTAGTCGTTGCCTCCAGGCGCACTTGTGTCACGGTTCCCTCGAAGGTGTCGTCGGGATAAGCGTCGACGGTAAAGGTCACACGCTCGCCTTTCTTCACGTCGCCTATGTCGGCCTCATCCACATCGGCCACCACCTGCATGTTGGTCAGGTCTTGCGCGATGGTAAAGAGGTCAGGCGTGCTCATGTTGGCATTGACGGTCTGTCCCTCCTCCACACTCTTGTTCACCACAATGCCGTCGATGGGCGATGTGATGGTGGCGTAACTGAGGTTGGTCTGGGCACGCGCCACCTCCTCTTGCGCGGCCACCACCTGGTCTTTTCGCGAGGCCACGGTCTGCGCGCTGGTCTGGTAGCTCAGGCGGGCGCTCTCATATTCGTTGGCGGAGATGAGGCCCTTCTGGTAGAGAGCCTTGTAACGGTTGAAGTTGGCTTTCTGGTAAGCCAGGTCACTCTGTGCGCTCTTCAGCGAAGCCTGTGCCTGGGAGAGCTGCGACTTGGCCGTGTTGAGCTGGCTCAGGAGGTTGGACTTGTCCAGCTCAGCTATGACCTGTCCTTTCTTCACCACGCTGTTGTAGTCAACATAGATTTTACTGACGATACCCGACACCTGCGTACCAACCGTCACCTCGTTCACAGGCTCAATGGTTCCTGTGGCTGTGACACTGTTCAGGATGTTGGCCTTGGCCACCTTCTCCATCTTGAAGTTCACTTCCTCCTTCTTTTTGCCTCCCGACAACAGGAAGGCGGCAACGGCTATGACGATGATGGCGCCTACCGCTACCCAAATCATACTTATCTTCTTACTCTTCATGGTAATATAAAAAAACTATGGCTATTGTTACTTTTTGCTTCTCCTAATCGCTTGTCATTTGAGCGTCCCGCTTTGATAGAACTTCAGCATGTTGATGTTGAGAATGGCGAGATACTTGGCCTGCAGCTCGTTTTGCTGCGCCTTGAGCAGGGCATCCTTGCCGTTCATCAGTTCGATGGTGTTCTTCAGGTTCTGCCTAAACTGCTCGCTCAGCAGGTCGTAGCTTTGCTGTGCACTTTCGGTGCTGACCTTTGCGCTCTTAAATTGCGCTTGGTTGTTGACCGCCTGCAACCAGTAGTTCTCGATGGTCGAGTAGAGTGTGGTCTGCTTCTCCTTGAGGTCGAGCTCATAGCTCTGCTTGGAAAGGATGGCCTTGTTGACGGCGGTCTTGGTCGTTCGGTTGTCAAAGATAGGGATGCTGACCGACAGGCCTCCGCTCACATTGAAGTTGTTTTTCAATTGTGTCCCCCAGCTATTGTCGTTCATCGACGTGGTGTTGGTGCTCACCCCGGCGTTGAGCCCGATGGTGGGCATCCGCTGCGCCTTGGCTATCTTGACCTGCAGGTCACTGCTCTCGATGCCCAGCTTGGCGCTCTTGATCTCGGGTCTCACACCCAGCGCGGCCTCATAGACGCTGGTCACACCGGGGATGGCCTGCAGGGCAGCCTCGTCGGTGGGAGTGTCAGCCACAACGTCAAAGTCATCTTGGTCAGTGATTTGCAGCAGTTGCTTCAACTGGCGCTTATAGTCTTTCAGGTTGCTTTCAGCCTGCACCACGGCGTATTCGTCCTGTGCGCGCTGCGATGTGAGTTGCGCCAGGTCGGCCTTGCTCATGCTGCCCACCTTGACAAACTCTTTTCCGCGTTCCTCATTTTTCCTTGAGGTCTCCAGCGTGGCCTTGCTCACCTCGATGGCCTCCTTCGAGTAGAGTATTTGCACAAAGAGCTGGGTGATCTGCTCCTGGATGCTGTTGGCCGTGACGGCACTGTCCAGCGCAGCTTGGTCAGCCGTCACTTTGTTGAGCTTGACCTGGTTATGGTTCCGGTTGCCGTTCCATACGGTCCAGTTACCCATCACGCTATAGGAGCCGTTGTAATAGACCTTGTCGACATTGGTCTGCACCTTGTCGCCGGCAATCATGTAGGAGCCTGTCTCGGGCCATGGGTTGTACGACACGTTTTGCGAGGTCGATGCCGAGAGCGACGGCAGCAGCTCGGCCTTACTTTGCTTCACATCCTCCAGGGCGCTGACATGCTGAATGCGCGACTTCTGCAGCGAGATGTTGTTTTGCAACGCATAACTGATGCAGTCTTGCAACGTCCACTCACGCGCCTCAGCCACCGTGGGCTGAATCAACAACAGGGCAAGAGCCGATGTCAAAAACGATTTCTTCATTGTCATCATTTAAATTTTTAACCAAAAATCAAAAGTTGGATGGATACACGCAAACTTGGTTTATCAGGAAAGGCAATAATTAACAATTAAAAAGGAAAATGTTAAATAAGCTAACGAATAATCTACCCCGCAAGCGCTTTCCAAATCATATAACAGACTCTTCCGGAATATGGATTGACAAGGCCCTCGCAACGCACCTCGCACCCGACATTGCGGCAGGCAAAGGTTACAAGGTTACAAGGTTACAGGTTACATGAAAGTGGTTGCGATGTGCGCAGGATGGGGCAAGCCAACGCAAGGGACTGACCACTCATCAATGGCGGAAGCCTCTCTCCAAAAAGCCCAACCATGTCGGGCTGAACGATTTTTGGCTAAGTTTGAACAATTTGGAAGCCTCTTTTTCTCCTAAAATCCCTAATTTTGCACACAAACAAACAACTACATAACGAAAGACCACATGAAAATGACCTCTTCGGTAAAGTTATCCGGCATCAAGCGCGCAGCAGCCGCCTGCCTCATAGCCATGAACCTTGTCACCGGCCTTGCCCAAGGCATCGTCTACAAGACCGACCCTGCGACAGGCGCCATCGACCAGCTCGCCATCGACCATGACGATCAACAAATGAACTGGGTGCTCACACCCGACGGCAAGCAATATAAATGGGTGACCGGCAAGTATGGATGGGGACTCGGCTTCCTGACCATAGACGGAGCGAAGCAGGAATGGCAGACACCCGTCAGCCGGCAAGGCGGCGTGCTGACGTATCAAGCAGGCACCATCCGCATCACGGTGAAGAGAACGCTTAAAGACGGCGAGCTCTTCGAGGAATACACCTTCAAGAACACGGGCAAGGCTGCCGCGAAGATTACCGACTGGGGCATCTACACGCCTTGGAACGACAACTATCCCGATGCGGCCACCTGCATGACCCATCGTTGCAACGCGCACATCTGGGCGGGCGACAACGCTGCCTACGTACTCGCGCTCCGCATGGGCTACAAGGGTACGCTCCATGCCCCAGGCAAGAAGGGGAAAGACGTGACCGTCGAGGGCACCAATGTGGGCTTGGTGCTCACCAAAGGGGCGCTGCCCGACTATGAGGAATGGGAACGCAAAAAGGAAAACGCCAATTCCAACTTCCGGGGTGTCATCGCCATGGACTTGCCCGACATGACGCTCGGCGCCGGCCATTCGTACACCGTGGCCTGGAAGCTGTTCGAGCACAGCGGGAGGGAAGACTTCTACAAGAAGCTCCTGGCTGCAGGCAGTGCCGTCGCACATAGCGACAAGTATGTCTATCAGCAAGGCGAAGAGATAAAAGTATATCTCGAAAAGAACAAATTGAAATCCCTCTCTGCCACCCTCACGGGCAAGGACCCGCGCAACGGCACGGTCACTTTCGCCCCAAGAGCCATCCACACGGGCAAGGACGCCCGCGGCCATTATGCTTCCTTCGTGGCGGAAACCCTTGGCGAGCAACGCATAGACCTCACTTACGACAAGACGGAGAGGACCCATGCCACGATCCTCGTGATAAGCAGCTACGACGAGCTCATCGCCAAGCGGGTGCGGTTTGTCATGGAGCACCAGCAGATGAACGACCCACAGGACCCGCGCTTTGGTGCCTACATGGTATACGACAACGACCTGCAAGCCATCTACAAGAACGATGACGCACGCAAAAGCTACGACTGCGACGAGGGCCGGGAGCGCGTGGGCATGGGCGTGATGCTGGCTCGATGGTACCAGAAGTTGACCCGCAACCCATCAGCGGAGGCAAGTCCCGCTGACAAGCAAACGCTCAAGGAGCTCAAGCAGTCGCTCACGCGCTACGCCGACTTCATCAAGAACAAGCTGCAAACGCCGGACTACACTACTTACTCAAGAGTGTCAAAAGACGGCTGGAACCGTGGCTACAACTATGCTTGGGTGGCCGACTTCTACTTCCAAATGTACGAGGTAACCAAGAATGCGCAATACGCCCTGGACGGCTACAAGACCCTGCAAGCGCTTTACCGCCACACAGGCTACGGCTTCTATTGCATCGACATCCCCGTGACCGCCGGGCTGAAAGCTCTGAAAGACGCCGGGCTGCAAGCGGAATACAACGACCTGCTCATCGACTTCTCGAAGACCGCTGACGTGTTTCTGGCAAACGGCTTGCGCTTCCCCAAGTCGGAAGTAAACTTTGAACAGTCTATCGTGGCCCCGGCCACACAACTTCTTCTAGAGATGTACATCGCAACAAAGGACAGCCTCTACTTGAGAGGGGCACAAAACATGATGCCTGTAGTGGAAAACCTTTGCGGCAACCAGCCCGACTATCGTCTCAACGAGATACCCATCCGCCACTGGGACTGCTACTGGTTTGGCAAGCGACAGGTCTTCGGCGACACCTTCCCACACTATTGGAGTTGTATCAACGCCAATGTCTACTATTACTACGCATTGGCCACAGGCGACAAGAAGCACATGAAGATGGCTAAAGACATCGTGCGCAACAACCTCTGCAACGTCTTTGAGGATGGGACGGGCAGTTGCGCCTTTGTCTACCCGAAACGCATCAACGGTGAACGGGCTCATTTCGCCGATGCCTTCGCCAATGACCAAGACTGGGCGCTCGCCTTCTACATGATGATCAACAAATAAGGCGGAGACTATAATCCACTACCACAAAAACAACACATCATTATCAAAATAGGCACCATGGAGAACATCACCGTCAACAACATCACATGAACCACGTGCACCAGTGCCCCATCTACGAATGTCCATGCCGACCTGCAGAAGGGGAGCAAGCTCATCGTGAAAAAATGATTCGGAAGAAATGGATACAACAAGCCAAATCCCACCATGGTACCTTTCCTTAAAAAGGCATGGTGGGATTTGGCTCGTTTTCTCCGGAAAGCAGAGGGCTACAGACGCTTCATCTCTTCATCGCTCAAAAAGGATGAAGCTATTCATCTGCCCGCCCCCCAAAAAACTACTCGAAGTGACGAAGTCGGGCCAGGTACTTGCCGAGGATGTCAAACTCGATATTGACCACCGTACCGACATGTATGTCGCTGAAGTTGGTATGCTCGCGGGTGTAGGGTATGATGGCCACACGGAAGGTGTCGTCGGTGGGGCTGATCACCGTGAGCGATACGCCGTTGACAGTCACAGAGCCCTTGTCGACCGTGAAGTATCCCCGACGCGCCATCTCGCGGTCAGCCGCGTATCGGAAGGTGAAATAGGTACTTCCGTCGGCGTCATCCATCGCCACGCAAGTAGCCGTCTCATCGACATGACCCTGCACGATATGGCCATCCAGACGTCCGTTCATCACCATGGACCGCTCTACATTGACCTTGTCGCCCGCCCGTAGCAGGCTGAGGTTGGTACGGTCCAGGGTCTCTTTCATGGCCGTGACGGTGTAGGTGCCGTCGGCAATGGCCACCACAGTGAGACAGACGCCATTGTGCGCGACACTTTGGTCAATCTTCAGCTCGTCAACAAACGAACAGCGCAACGTGAAGTCCATGTTGCCTTGCCATTTCCTTACAGCGACAACCGTCGCCATCTCTTCTACTATTCCGCTAAACATAATCCTTATTGATTTAAAAAAGGAGAACTGAGTGAGGATGCTCTCCTGTCTCAATTCTCCGTTGTTGAAAATGGGAATCATACCGATGATGTGATGAAAACTCCAGCTGTAAAAGTTGCGAGCGCTCTCCGTCTTTGTAATCCACCGGCAATCATGCTTAGTCGCAAATGCGATTTATGTGGCCCGCCATCGGCAAGAGAAGCATCTCGGTTTTCATGGTAATTTGATGAGTATCCCAATCGAACCGATACAACTCCCAAAGGGTTTCTCCTTTTCACTTGCAAATATACGACTTTACTTTTTATCCTCCAAACAAATGATTGTTTTTTTGTGCGCAATAATCGCAATTCCGCTGCGTTTGAAATAGAAAAAGAATATGCGAAACATCTTATCGTTCTTACTCTTAACGCTTTGCGCCATGACGGCTCAAGCGCAATGGGAAGTGAAGAAAAATGGGCAACACGCCTTCCCCCGGACCATTCCTGCGGGCAACTACAGCGGAATTGCTTGGCTGGGTGGCTCACGATACGCGGTGGTGAGCGACAAGTCGGATGAGGATGGTTTTTTCCTATTCGACATTCCGGTTGACAGTGTCAGCGGAGAGGTGCGCCAGGCCTCCTGCCTGGGTTTCAGAGGCTGCGGACTTCCAGGACGAGACGATGAGGGGGTGGCTTACAACCCCGCTACGGGCACCATCTGGATCAGTGGTGAAGCTGACAACCGCATCATGGAGTATGGGATGGACGGCAAACGTACAGGGCGCCAACTGGCCTTGCCCGATGCGTTGAGAGACCTGCCCGGCAACCTGGGACTGGAAGCGCTTTCCTACAATGAGCGCACACAGACCTACTGGACCTGCAACGAGGCTGGCAAGATAGTCTTGCAATCGTTTGGCGAGGACCTGCAACCCCTGAAGGCTTTCCACTACGAAATGGACCGCCCGCTGGCCAACGGTTCTCAGGCGCAACACTACGCCCACGGCGTAGGGGCGATTTGCGCACTCGACGATGGGGCTGTGCTGCTGCTCGAGCGTGAGTTTTACGTACCCAGGGCTAAACTGGGCGCTTTTGTCGCTTGCAAATTGTTTCGTGTGGAACCTCTTGACAGCACGGCCACCAGCGGCCGACCGCTGGAGAAGCGTCTGCTCACGTCATGGCGCACACACCTGACGCTCCTGGGGCGCACCATTGCCAACTATGAAGGCATGTGCCTGGGGCCCACACTGACCGACGGTTCCCGGGTGCTACTGCTTGTGGCCGATTCGCAAGGCCAATATGCTGGCGTGCTGAAAGACTGGATCACGAGCATCAAGGTCAAGTGGTAAGATCCGAATCATCTTGCCCAGCTGTTTGCACCGTGGGTGACTCGGGCGACACAGGTGGTGCTGTGGGTGCCGGGGAGGACTCATGTCGTTTCATCGGGCGGAGGCGCTCATACTCGTCGAAGCCATAGCGACGGGACAGCACAACAGCCATCCAAAACGTGGAAAGGGCACAGCCCAGGACGGCAACAGTCAGCACCACTTCCAGGAAGACGGCCGTCCACACCCCTACCCCACTCATCACAAGGCCGAGCATGAGCACTGGCGCCCCGGTGAGAAACAGGCCGCTCATGCGCTTCATGGCAGTGAGCAGAGCGGCCTGGAAGCCACGGCGCATGAAGTGGCGTACGGCCTCTCGATGGGTGGCCCCATTGCCCAGCAGATAGCAGTAGAGCTCATTGTGATGCTCCAGTCCTATGTAGTATGCCCGCAACGCACGGGCCACAAGTCCCGACGACAGTCCAGTCAGCACACTCACCATGGGGACGAAGAGATTAGCTGCAAACGGTGTCTTGACCGAGAGGACCAGCAACAGCACATAAAACGTCAAGGCCAGCTGGGGTAAGACACTCGCTGCCATGACAGGTGCAAGCAAGCGTCGGCGGCATAGACCCGACTTAGCCACGACCGCCACCGACGACAACAGGGCGAGGACCACTCCCGCCACGATGTTGAGCCAAAGCTTGTCGTAGCGCGACAGCAAACCGACGACCGCGCCCAGCACAACCACTACCATAGCCATACTGACCAGCGACATACCCAAGCGCCGCAGGAGGCGTAAGTCGAAAGCGAACACTATATAAAGAGGTAGGGCGAGCAACAGCAAGCCCATCAACAGTCCTAAGGAAGATATTTCCATCATTCAGAGGGTTATGATTTTATGACAAGGCAAGTCTTGGTGACGCGAGGCGAAGAGCACCTCCGCTCCGCTGGCGGCCCATGCGTTGAGCCACCCTCCGCGCACCGTCTCTGGCGAGGGGTCGTCGACGAGCACAATGGGGCGGCCTAACTGGGGCACTGCAACCATCATGGCCTCGCGCAGCCGCTCGGGCTCCACCTCGTTGGCCCAGCGGTCAGAGAAGTCGGCGGGCAAGCCGGCCGCTTCCCATTGCCTCTGCAGGGTAGAAAGGCTGAGCGCCTCCCCGCTATGGCTTTTCAGCGCCATCAGCTCCTCGAATATCTGGCGGACCTTCATGCGCAGCGACGGCATGCGCTGGGGCACATAGGCAATCATGTGGCGGAAGTAGGCGCTGGAGCCTGGCGTGACCAGTTCTCCGTCGATGGTGATGTAACCTGCCGCCAAGGGGGCAAGGCCCAGTATAGCCATGAGCAGCAGACTCTTGCCGCTCCCGGCTTCTCCCGACAGGCAAGCCACCTCCCCGTCATCCATCTCCAAGGAGAAGGGAGTCGACAGGCGGTCGGCCGACAGGCGAACACTCACATTCTTAAACTCCAGCATGCGTTGACCGATTGATTATCCAGTCGCAAAGTTACTATATTTTTGACCGACGCCTGTCGTTTTTCGCAGTTTTTTTAATCTTTTCTTCCATTGAATGTTATGTTGGGCGCAGACTGCCTTATCAAATAGGCACAAGACGAATGAAGCTGCTGGACTCCAAAGAATTCCGGCAACTTCGCGATGTCTGCATATTTGAGGTGAACGGGATTGAAATTTTTATGCGAAATCCATCAAATAATTGCTTGATAATTAGTGATATTCAAAATAATAATATTAACTTTGTTCTGAAAATCTGTCACGTGTGATTGATGCTAACCACACGTGACACTAATTCTCAATCCGCTATGAAAATATTATATTTCTTATTTTTTCTTACAATATTCACAACTTCTGTACATGGTCAGAATATTGCCACGACGGATGCGGGAAAGTTACAGACTGCCATATTGAACCGTCCTGTTTACAGGTATTCAATAAATACCCCAACAAGCACAGAAGATGACCATGATTTTGTGGGTATGGACATAACATCAAAGGCAGGAAACTTGGCTGGTGCATTGGGAGACAACATTTATAATGTAGATTCCTTGGTGGTCAGAGGAACTGTGAATGCTGCTGATATTCGTACTCTTTGGGATGCTTCTTTCAAGGGAAGGCTTTCTTTCATAAATCTTAAAAATGCTGAGATAGAGAATGGAATTGTCCCAGAAGACGCCTTTTGGCATCAAAAAGAACAGTTGGACCCAAGTGGGGAATTTATAAACACTATCCATCTAAGGAGAATCATCCTGCCGGATGGAGTCAAACGAATAGAAGAAGGTGCTTTCTCTTACTGCATCAATCTTGAAGAGGTAAACATTCCCTCTTCATTGCAGTATTTGGGAACTTATGCATTCTCGGATTGTGTAAGCCTCAAGACCGATCCGTTGGTGTTTCCAGAAGGCTTTGAACGGTTCGGACAATTGGTTTTCTTGAATTGCCGTAGTCTGACGGGGGAAATAGTTTTGCCTTCTACCATCAAGGAAATCGGTGACGGTGCTTTTTTTCAATCAAAGATTTCATCCATCAATTTACCAGAGGGCTTGAAAAAGATTGGCGATGCAGCTTTTTACGCTTGCCGTCTGAAAGAAGTTTGGATTCCAAATTCATGTCAAACGATAGCAGGTACCAATACTTTTCAAATGAACTATCCTTTAGTGAAAATTCATTTTCCAGAAGGATTGGAGAAAATCCCCAACTGTTTTGCCAACATTTGTTTGGATTTGCAAGAGGTAAACATACCATCTACAGTGAAATGTATTGGTCATACAGCATTTGAACAATGCAAATCATTAAAAAAAATAGAATTGCCAGACGGACTTGAAACAATAGAAAGGGAAGCTTTTTATCACTGTGACTCGTTAGAACAGATAATCTTTCCTGCAACATTGAACTTGTTGGGGCAAGAGTGCTGTTCCTATATGTCAGGTTTAAAACGTATCTATTGTAAGGCCTCTGAACCTCCTGTATGCGAGGAAAGCACCCTTAATCCAGGGAATTCTCCTTTTGGAAAATACAATTCTGATTTTTATTTAAGTACTCCAAACAATATTCCAGTCTATGTTCCAATCGGTACAGCAGAAAAATATCGCAATGCTTGGGGCTGGAATTATTTCACAAACTTCATAGAAACAGATAACTTCCCGACAGCAATACATGATGTCACCACCGAACGCTCAGATGCCAAGAGTAGTATTTATGATTTAAACGGCAGAAAAGTGAATAGTCCGCAAAACGGACAGGTATATATTAAAAATGGCAAGAAGATATTTTTTTCTCGTTGACAAAGTTGAGGAGGATAATCAAACTGTTTCACTATGTTTTTACAATCTAAATTTTATCAGTTCTCTACCGCTCATATACACTGGCTGACCCTCCGCATACTCTTTCTTCTGCTTTGAATCAGCTTCATGCTTCATCTTGTCAGCCTCAATGATTTTCTTAATATCAAACTCTCCAAGCGTTATCTCTTCATCAAAGAAATAACACAGGTAGGCATCATGTCGAGGGTTGATATATCCTGTGTCAATCATTTGCTGTTTGGTCAGTTCACCAATATTCTTCACGCGAAACGCCTTATATACGCCTTTGTCTTCTTTGCCGAACTCATAGAGAATGACAAATTTCGCATGACGGATATTCTCACGGCTCTTAATGACACCTCCGTGTACATCTTTTCCAAGACGCACATTATAAGCATCATCACGCTTGCCTCCCATGCGACTGAATATCCAGTTAAGTTGGTTAACTCCATTGAATCCTCCGACAAGGAAAGTCGTATCGGGATATTGCTCCAAATGGTGCATCGTAAGAAATTCCTTTGGTATCTCATCATGCGGCCGTGCTTCTACCTTCGGCATTACATCCTCTGGCAGTGTCTTTGGATCTACGCCCAGCGGACACTTGGCAATGTAGAAGGCTTGACGCAAGGCAAACTTGACAGATTCATTCTCGTTGGCTATCTTAGCACTGGTCAAAGGATTGCTCTCTTTCTCCGGCTTGCGCAATGCAAGCGAGAAATATTGTTGGTCACTCCCTTCACGGTTCTCAAACGGATGATACACCTTGCCGAGAAGTGTTTGAAAGTTCTCCTTTATATAGGTATCTGCATTGACATCCGCATGAGCTGTCATGGCATAGAACTCAAAGTTGTCTTTGAGCATCTTTTGTATCTCTTTGCGGAACATCTTGCGTACCTTATTACGCCATGCCACCTTGCTCGATTGGTGGTTCCTGCCGTACAATGCCACTACAAAGAGAAAGTTTACGTCATAGTGGGCCAACAGAAACGTATCTCGGTCAAACAGTCTGTTCTCAAACTGCCTACTTAAATAATACTGCGGTCTGCGTTCTGCCTCGTCTTTATCGTTGTCAATAAGTTGGATGTCGTCTTGTGGACGCAGCACATTTTGGTTGGCGGAAATAAAGAAGTTGGGTATGATGTTATATCCTTCTGTCACATCATCGCGCAGTTTCACATGCCCAGCCTGGTCTTCTGGCTTGCCGTCATTGAATAGATCTATGTTCCACTGTATTACATTTCTGGCATAGGTAAATTGCTTGTATATTGACTCTTTGCCAAGCGTGTTGCCTCGCTTGTAATACTTGGAGTCTCCGATATAATAGATGTCATCATCCGTATCATTGTTTGTCAACTCCTGGTATTGGAACATGTGGTCAACACGTTTGCCGTCCTCTTGGTCTGTCAGTTCCTTGGGCAAACTCTGGTCACCGGCTATCAGCTCGTCAATGATGGCTTCAAACACGACATGGAAGCTCTTTACCAGCAAGTATTCACGTTGGTCAACGTTCATGTTTATCCTGTACGGATGCTCAAAGAAGGCATAACACAAATCCCACAGTTCAAGTGATTTGTCGGAAAAATACTTGTACTTGATTTGTTTCAGCCGACGCTTGCCGAATCCTTTGACGTATCGCTCGAACTTTTTCCCTCTTATCAAGGGGAAGTTTACATTTATCCTTACAGGAAACCCATAGGCATCTTTCATGTGTTGGAGAATACTGTAAAAGATAACTGAAGTTTCCCACCCTTAGAAAGATGGCGTAAAATAACAGTTTTTCAAAA